>Ga0181532_10003980_pt1 | contig 13086 bp, 8 predicted proteins | sample PEATcosm2014_Bin_33_FD_119768 | JGI IMG/M metagenome (GOLD analysis project Ga0181532, IMG submission 119768) | Peatland microbial communities from MTU Mesocosm Facility, Houghton, MI, USA - PEATcosm2014_Bin11_30_metaG | ecosystem: Environmental > Terrestrial > Soil > Wetlands > Peat | place...
ATCGGTCCCGGTGAATCGGCCTTGCCGGGCTGTGGCTGGGGAAATGCCGTCGAAGCTGCGGTGTGGAAAGTCACATTTCCCTCCACCTTCTGCATGGTCTGGTGGATATGGCCATTCAGCACGCTCACGGAGCCAAACTTCTTCAGGACCGCGAGGGCTTGCCCGCTGTCCTCCGTACCCCAACCCCATTCCGGATACACTGACCAGAGGGGAATGTGTGCGAACACCACGATGGGCGTGCTGTGCTTCAAATGCTTGACGTCATTTTTCATCCATTCGAGCTGCTCGGGCCCGAGCGAGCCCAGCCCGCCGGCTTTCAGATTGAGCACGTTCACCAGTCCGATAAAATGAACACCCTTCTTCTCAAAGCTGTACCAGCCCGCGCCCTTTGCCCCTTTTCCATAACGGTCGAAGTACTGCTTGCCGTCGTCGTTGAGCATGTCGTGTTCCCCGGGCACAAAGAAAACGTCCTTTGCCGTCGCGCTCTTCAGAATCTGATCGACGGTGTCGAATTCCTCAGGTTTCGAAAGGTGGCTGATGTCCCCCGTGTGCAGGATGAATTCTGGCGGAAGCGAGAGTCCGTTGATCTTGTCCACCGCAGCTTTCAGAGTTCCCACAACATCGGGATTCGCCGCTTTGTTGAATCCCATGTGACTGTCGCTGATCTGCACGAAGCTCAACTCACCTGCCGCCGCCTTGCCTCCCATTTGTGACATCTGGCTCATGCTGTAGGACTTCAGCACTCCGCCCTGCATTACGCACAGTGCTCCCGTCCCTGCCCACGCCATGCACTTCAAGAATCCCCGCCGGTCTACGCCATCATGATTGTGATCATGTAGAAGCTCGTCCTTCTTGTTTTCACCCATAAATCCTCCTCGACCTCAAATCGTTACTTGCTCGTCCTTGCCCTTCGCCCGCGTGCAATTCTTTGCTACGGGCGGCGCGGGATTGAGAGAGGCAACTGCGTCCCGCGCCGCCCCTGGACGTGTTTCATGCATGTAGACCACCGGCCGGGGCGTTTTATTCCCGGGAACATCCAAGTGGTCTTTTTTTTCACTCAGCAAAAAAAAGGGGCGCGAATGGGAATAAAATCGCTCCTGGGGCAGTCCTTATGAGTGAGCAATCCTGTCCAGGAGAAAGGTTCGGACGTGCTGGACTCGCAGGATCAGGTGCGCTTCGAGGCGCTGGTCTTACCGCATCTCGATGCCGCTTATAATCTCGCCCGCTGGCTCTTGCGTCAGGGGGCCGATGCCGAAGATGCCGCGCAAGAGGCGATGCTTCGCTCGTATCGCTTTTTCCCAGGTTTTCACGGGGGAGACGTGCGCGCATGGCTCCTGCAGATCGTGCGGAACACCTGTTACACCTGGATGGAGAAGAATCGCCACGGGCAGGATATGACCGAATTCGACGAAGAGCTGCACGAGTCACCAAGCCCCACACCGGAAGCGTTGGCGATCGCCAGTGACAATCGTGAGCGCCTTACCCAGGCCCTCGAATCTTTGCCGCCGCGCTTTCGAGAGGTGATCGTGCTTCGCGAGCTTGAAGGGTGCTCTTATAAGGAAATCGCCACCATTACTTCGATTCCTATCGGTACGGTCATGTCCACTCTCTCGCGTGCTCGCCGCCAGCTCCAACTGGCCCTGACAAACCCCGGCCGCAAGGAGGCCAACCATGAGCTGTGAGCGCGCTGACACCGTTCTTCATGGCTATTTCGATAACGAGCTGGATGCTCTAAGCGCCGCCGATTTCGAGCGTCACCTGGCAGAGTGCCCGGAGTGCACCCGGGCGCTTGAGGGCTTGAAGGCTCTGCGTTCTTCCATGAACGCTGCTCAACTTTACGCATCAACACCAGCCTCGCTTCGCAAGAAAGTGCTGGGGGACATTCATTCCGCAAGCCCAATCTCCAGGGTGCGCTCCAGAACTTCGGTCCAGAAGCGTTGGAGTTGGCTGGCCCTCGCGGCCGCACTGATTCTCATGGCGTATGCTGGCTGGCGAGTTAGCTCCGTTTATCGTGGCGCCAACCATGAAGAAGTGTTGGCCGCGGAGGTCGTAGATGCGCATTTGCGCTCCCTGCAACCCGGACACCTCACCGACGTCGTGTCCACCGACCAACACACGGTCAAACCCTGGTTCGACGGCAAGGTTGATTTCGCTCCGCCAGTACACGATTTCGCCGAAAAGGGATTTCCACTCGAGGGTGGCCGCCTCGATGTTGTGCACGGCCGTACCGTCGCTGCGCTCGTCTATGCCCGGCGCAAACACCTTGTAAGTGTTTTTATTTGGCCGACCACTGAGGCCGATTCCTTCCCGCGTGCCGGTTCGCTGCAGGGTTATCAATGGATCAGTTGGCGCAAGGGCGGAATGGAATTCTCAGCCGCCTCGGACGTCGCTGCTTCTGACCTTGAGCAACTCCAGCGCCTTCTCACCCAGTAGTCAGGTGTGAGCGCCAAGCTGCCCCGACCTTATGAATGAGCGTCGGTGGGCTCATCGGCAGGCTGGGAACCAAGAGACAGCTATGCGCACAGTGATTTACGCGACCCAGCGGCCGTCTAGTGCTTTACAACTATTGCTGACCTTTTTTCTGGGAGCTAAAGTTCTCTACAACCGGGTTTCAACCCCACCTTGTATCGCTTGAACGGTTCGCTCCTTGCCGCCCGGGAATCCATGCATTGCTGTGCGTGCATTTTTGCTGGAGGGAGCAAACCGGATAAGACCTGATCAACCATTCCGTGCTCGCAGGTTCCGCCGCGCATTCATTCCTGTCTTGAGCATTCTATTCGCTCCTTGTAACTCACGGTTGAAAAGGTCCAGCATGCCCTTTAAGCACGCCGGCAGTTTCTCGAGCAATGGCACAGCAAGTTGCATCAGGCGCTGACGAGGACTCCACAGTATGAAGAAGCCAGCCATCTCCGGAGTGTTCTTTCTCTCGGTGCTCGGGTGCACTGCCCTTTCGGCAGCGCGTTTTTTTCCGCTCGATGCGAGCGCAAAAACTGACCCGCCTGGCAGCCTGAGAGCCATTTCCTTGATGTTTTCTCGCACTCCCTCCTATTCCCCCGAAGCCTGGCTGCAAGGCGGCGAAAGATTTCCCCTCGGAGGCGAAATCGTAGTCAAGAATGGCAGCCAATCCCACCCGCTGATTGCTGGTTTTGTGTCTGCGGTCGATCCGAGCCTGAACTTCGAAGGCACCTCTGTCCTGTTTGCGGGAAAAGCGAGTGTCAGCGATCCATGGCAGATCTATGAAATGGGTTTAAGCGGAGGCAAGCCGCGCCGCGTTACTTCAGGCGTGGACGACTGCATCAGGCCGATCTACCTGCCGGACGGTCGTTTCGTGTATGCGCGCAAGATAACCGGCCGTTTTGTGCTGGAGGTGTCGGCGCTCGATGGAACCGGAGTACCGCTGCGACTGACCTATGCACCAGGGAATTTCCTTCCGACAGATGTTCTGCAAGACGGGCGAGTGCTTTTTGAATCGAATTTTCCTCTCGGAAGTTCAGGGCAGCCGGAGATCTACACCGTTTATCCGGATGGGAGCGGCGTTGAATCTTATCGCTGCGACCACGGTCACGCCCGCTCGAACGGAAAGCAGACCGCGACCGGCGAAATTGTCTTTGCAAGCAAAGACGGGTTAGGCCGTTTCACCTCCGCCGTGGCCCACGAGGTGACGGTGAACGTGCCTCAGGGCGACTATACAGGTGGCATCGCGGAATCGCGTTCCGCTGCGTTGATCCTCTCCTTTCGAGCTGCTCCATCGGGCGGTAATGACTCCGCCTCCGAATCCTATGTGCTCAAGCTTTGGAATCCGGGCACGCACACGCTCGAGACTTTGGCCGCGGAGCCAGACGAAAACCTTGTCGAGCCGGTCGTAATCGCCGCGCGGCCAGTGGCGAACCGTTTCCCGACTGCGCTTCACAATTGGAAGACCACCAACTTGTTGGCGCTCAACAGCTACATCTCGCGGGAGGCGGAAACACCAAGCGGCACAGTCGCCGCGGTACGCGTCTCCACTCTGGATTCAAGCGGCTACGTGACCGTTCTCGGGACCGCCCCTGTGGAAAAAGACGGATCATTTTTTATCCAAGCACCCGGCGACAGTCCGCTGAAGTTCGAACTCTTGAACGCCCAAGGCAATGTAGTCCGCAAGGAAGACGGCTGGATGTGGGCGCGCAGTGGCGAACAGCGCATCTGCGTAGGTTGTCACGCGGGGCCCGAGCGCGCACCGGACAACGCCGTACCGGCCGTGTTGTTACGCACGACGACGCCGGTGAATCTGACTGGCGCTCCGGTCGAAGCGGTCAAGGGAGGGAATTAGAATGCATGCGCTGCTGCTGGGACTAATCCTCATTGCGATTCCGCCAGCCCAGGCGGAAGCCGCGCAACTCGCACTGCAGAACCCTTCACCCGCACAAGCCGAAACCGCTCCCGTCAAGTCAAAGCCCGCATCTCCCCCGGCCGCGAAGCCGGCGGTCATTCGCTTTGACGACGCCACAGATTCCTCAGGAATTCACTTCATTCACAGTACGGGTTCGCAGGCTCTGGGCTCGCTGCTGGAGGCGACGGGCGGCGGCTGTGTCTGGTTCGACTACAACAATGATGGCTTGCTCGACCTGTATGTCGTCAGCGGAAAGCCGCTGGAAGACAGCATGCACCCGCATCCGATGAAGGTGAAGTCGGATCCGCCGCCGCACAACCATCTTTACCGCAACAACGGCGACGGGACCTTTACCGACGTTACCGACCAGGCCGGAGTTGCCCCGGACATGTATTCGATTGCGGTCACAGCGGCAGACTTCGACAACGACGGTTTCGTGGACTTGCTGGTGACAGGGTTCGGTAAAGTCGTGCTCTACCACAATAACGGCAACGGCACCTTTACCGACGTGACGGAAAAGGCCGGCATCAAGGTGGACCGCTGGTCCATCAGCTCTGCCTGGCTGGACTATGACAAAGACGGATGCGTCGACTTGTTCATAGGACGCTATGTGAAGTTTGATCCGACGTACCACAACTATTACGCCGCAGATAACTACCCGGGCCCGCTGGACTATGCGGGTGACACCAACGTGCTGTACCACAACAACTGCGACGGGACTTTTACGGACGTAAGCGAAAAGAGCGGCATCAGCGAGTTTATTGGTCGCACCATGGGCGTAGCCACGGCTGATTTTGACGGTGACGGTTGGCCGGACATATACGTTTCGAATGACAAGACCCAGAACTTCCTCTTTCACAACAATCACAATGGAACCTTCACGGAGATTGCCACAGACCAGGAAGTTGCCTATGGCCAGAACGGCGAGGCCACTTCTTCGATGGGCCCGGTCTTTGCCGATGTGGATGGCGACGGAAGACTCGACCTGTGGGTGACGGATTCCAAATACAACCGGCTCATGCACAACACCGGCAAAGGGCGCTTTGAAGACGTGTCGGCTGCCTCGGGCCTGGCGCAGGCCGAAGCGCAATACACGAGCTGGGCCACCGGCGTCTACGACTTCGACAACGATGGCTGGCTGGACATTTTGGCGTTTCACGGTGGGCTCATCCATATGATTCCGCAGGAGCACTCGCTCTTTCGCAATCTTGGCAATGGCGTTTTCGAAGACGTCTCGAAACAAGGCGGCGCTGTTCTGGATGTGAAGACCGTGGCCCGCGGTGGCTGCTTTGCGGACTACGACAATGATGGCAAGGTGGACGCCTACATGGTGAACCTGAATGCTCAGGGCACGCTCTTGCACAACGTGACACAGACGACGAACCACTGGCTCACTGTCAAACTGAAGGGCACTAGAAGCAATCGCGACGGCCTTGGTGCTCATCTGGAATTGACCGCCGGCGGGCGCACCCAGGTGGCCGAGCGCACCTCAGCCTCTGGCTATCTTTCCCAGGATGATGGGCGCATTCATTTTGGCCTGGGCGCCGCAAGCAAAGTGGACAAGCTCCTGGTTCGTTGGCCCACTGGCAAGGAGCAGATCATTGCGTCTCCAAAAATTGACGCAGTGCTGACAGTGGAGGAACCCAAGTGAGGCGAGGGCTTGGGATTGCTCTGGCATGTGCCGCCGCAGCGGTGGCGTTAGCATTCCTGTCCGCGTCTCTCCCGCATGTGCAGGCCAGCGCTCCGGACAGCGACGAGCAATATCTGTCTCCTTCGGAGATGGCGTTCTCTTCCGATGGGCGGCTGCTCTATGTCGTCTGCGAGCGCAGCGATCAACTTTTGGTACTGCGGGCAAAAGAGGGCACAGTTCTCCACCGAATTCATGTCGGACATATTCCACGCACCGTTGCCGTATCTCCCGATGGGCGACAGGTGTTTGTCTCGAACTCCTGGGATGACACCGTGTCGGTGATCGATACCGCTACCATGTCGGTGACGCGCAAAATTCTGACCGGGGCTGAACCCTATGGCGTTGTTGTGGACCGCACGGGGAAGACGCTGTATGTCGCGAACCGCATCACCAGCGACGTTTCGGTAATCGACATTGCCACTGGAATCGAGCGGAAACGGCTTTTAGCTGGGCACGGCGCAAGCTACCTGACAATCTCTGCAGACGGAACCCGCGTCTACTGCACGCATGTGTACCCGCGGATCGGCGAACAACGCTCCGTCCCGCAGTCGGAAGTCACGGTGATTGATACTGCACGCGAAGCCGTGGTGGAACGTATCCCACTTGCAGGTGTGGCCGGCATGTTTCATGTGGCCGTTTCAACCGATGGACGGTTGGGCGTGATCGCGCAAATGCGTCCAAAGAATCTCGTTCCGCTTGCGCACGTGGAGCATGGCTGGGTTTTTGGGCACTCGCTAACCGTATTTGGCGCCGACGCGGGCGGAACGATCGAAGTGCCCATGGACGAACTGGAACACTATTATTCGCTGCAGTATGGCGTGGCCATCGCACCGGATAAATCGCGCATCTTCGTTACTGCTTCGGGCTCCGATGTCGTCACCGTGATTGATACAAAGCGTCTTCTGGCCTTCGCACACAGCCATCGAAAACCGTTCGTGAACGACCTCTCTGCCTCTGCGAATTACGTCCTGATGCGGATTGCTGTGGGAAAAAACCCGCGCGGCGCGACGTTGAGCCCAGACGGCAAGCGGCTCTATGTCGCCAATCGCATGGATGACACTCTGAGCGTAATCGACACATTAAACAACAAATTGGTGGCAACACTCGACCTCGGCGGCCCGAAGGACATCAGCCCATTGCGTCACGGAGAGCAGATCTTCACGACTTCCCGCTTTGCATTTCAGGGGCAATTCAGTTGTGCGAACTGCCACATTGATTCCACGTTCGACGGCCTGACGTGGGATCTCGAGCCGGATGGCTTTGGGGTAGATATTGTGGACAACCGTCTTATCGAGGACCTGAGCGGCACGGAACCCTTCAAATGGAACGGCGGAAATCCGAGTTTGACGGTAGAGTGCGGGCCGCGCACGGAAAAGTATTTTTACCGTTCGCAGAGTTACTCGGAAAAAGAGCTTACACATCTGGTTCTCTATATTCTCAATCTGCCACTCCGGCCGAACCGTTTCCGGCCATCGAATGGGCAATTGACGGAGGCCCAGGAACGCGGTAAGGCCATCTTTAACCGCAAGGTGAATAAATTCGGCAAGCCGATTCCTGAGGGCAACCAATGCTCGTATTGCCACAGCGGGCCGAAGTACACCAGCCAGTTGCAGTTTGATGTTGGCACCGGCAAGTGGACCGATCGCTCTCCCATCTTTGACACCCCACAGTTGGTAAACGTTGCGCTGACTGCACCTTATCTTCATGACGAATCAGCCCGCTCACTCGAAGAGATCTGGACCGTTTACAATCCCCACGATCGGCATGGGATGTCAAGCGATCTGACCAAGGATGAACTCAACGATCTGATTGAATATTTGAGGACGCTATGAAACTGCGCATTTTGACAGTACCTCTCCTCCTGGTTCTGCCCCTGACTGCAGCCGAAAAGCCGGCCACTGCAAATCCCGTGGCGACCGCGATGCCACTTTTCCGATGGGAAAATTTTACAACCGCGAATGGACTGCCGGACAACCATGTCTTTGCCGTGTTGGTCGATCGAGACCGGGTGTGGGCGGGTACAGAGAACGGCCTGGCCTTGTACGAACACGGCAGCTGGAAGGTATTCACTCCGGCGGATGGTTTAGCGCACCGCGTAGTGCTCTCGCTGGCGCTCGATAAGCGCACCGGCGATCTGTGGGTGGGCACCATGGCTGGCCTGAGCCGCATTTCTGCGGGGCGGATCGACACCTACACCCAGCTCAATTCCGGTCTGTCGAATGACGTGGTCTATGGCGTTGGGGTGCAGGACGAATTTGTCTGGACGGCAACGGCGGCTGGGGCAAGCCGGCTGAATACGCGCACCGGCGAGTGGTCCCTCTACAACGAGCGCAACACTCCGATGGAGGAGATCTGGACGTATGGCGTAAGCGTGGGCCCGGACAAGGTGTATCTGGCGGTGTGGGGCAGTGGCGTGCTCGAATACACGATCGCGACCGGCCGATGGAAGAACTACACCGATCCCGACGGCGAAAACGAGATCGTGTTGTTTAAGGATCAGGGATTGATCCACAAAATCACGACCTCCGTCAGTTACGTGGACAAAACGCTCTGGGCGGCAACTTATTTTGGTGACAGCCACTACGACGGACGAACCTGGCACAACTTCATGGCCAAGGACAGCGGGCTGCCGTCTGACTTCACCAACCAGGTGAGGGGCCTCGATGCTTCGCGCGCCTGGTTTTGCACCGACAAGGGGCTGGCCTACTACGACGGCGTGAATTGGGCGGTCTATCGGCCGGCACTGGACACCAGCAAGCCGGAAATGTATATCCGCGACGCTGACGGAAAAATTACTCCCGTTTCGGTCGAGACCGCTCCAGCGCACAACTACGTTCTGGGTATCGATTTTCAGGGCGATGACGTGTGGGTCGCCACAGCAAAGGGACTGAGTCACGGAATTAGGCAGAGGTAATACAGGACAGCGCCCTTATGAGCAGAGTTTGAGGAGTAAATGCGGCGCTCACAAGGCAGAAGAGGCTGGCTTATGAATAGGTGGATGCGCACAAACTGCAGGACAGCAAGAACGGGGCTGCCCGTCGCTTTGCTTGCAACACTATTGGCCTCCGCCGCTGCTGCACAGAACGCCTCTGATTCGGCGAAAGCAGTTAATTCCTGCACCTGCGGCAGCCATCCTCCCAAGCCCCGGCCTCAACGCACTATTACGCCGTATGCTAACCAGCCGAAGGATCTGCAGCCATACTCAAAGTTTGCCGACGCTTACTACCACCACTATACGCAGACCAATACTTACTCAGGCGCCGCGCGGGATATTCCCGATCCTGACCCCAAGGATCTGACGGAAATTCGCATTGGATTTTTGGGCCCCATCGAGAAGAACCCCGACCAGGTTTTCGGCCAACGGATGCTCAACGGAGCACAGCTTGCCATAGACGAAGCCAATGCACGTGGCGGATATTGCGGCAAGCCATTTAAATTGCTGCCTCGCAACGACTATGACAACTGGCAAGCACAGGGAGTCTATGGCGAAGCGCGGCCCACTAACCAAGATATCTGGGGAGCTGCGTCCAGCCAGACAGCAAAGATGGTTTACGACGACAAGGATTGGGCGATCTTTGGCTCGCTCAGTTCGGAGTCTACCCACATCGCACTTCGCCTGGCTCTCCGCGCGGAGATTCCGATCGTCAATTCCGCATCCACCGATCCAACGATTCCAGAGACCTACATTCCCTGGTACTTCACCGATCTGCAGGACGATCGCGTACAGGCGTATACGCTCGCGCGTTACATCTACGACCAGCTGAAGTTGAAGCGCGTAGCAGTCCTGCGCATCAACAACCGCTATGGGCGCTTTGGCTCGCCGCAGTTCAAGGAGGCCTCACAACGGCTCGGGCATCCGGTGGTATTAGAACAAAAGTTCCCGGCTGGAACTACCGACTTCCGCCGTGAACTGCGTTCCATCCAGGACTCCCGCGCGGATGGCATTGTGTTGTGGACCGACCAGGCCCAGACGGCGATGATCCTGAAACAGATGCACGAACTGGGCATGCGGCAGCGCGTTTTCGGCAGCTATCGCACCATTGGCGATGATCTCATCGCGCAAGCCGGAAACCTGGCCGAGGGATTTGAAGCAGTCTTTCCTTACGACGCCTCCCGCCCGGATCCCCGCTGGCTGAAATTCAACAGTGACTATGCCGCGAAGTATCACCAGAACCCGGAGCAGTTCGCCTCGCTGGCCTACGATGCAATGAATGTACTGCTCGATTCAATCTGCGAGGCCGGACTGAACAAGGCCCGGATCATGGATGCGCTGGTGCAAGTGTATGAATATGACGGTGTCACCGGGCACATGACCTTTGACACCAACAGCAAGAACACAGCACCAATGTACCTGGCGCGGGTCCATAACGGGGTGATCGAATATCGCCCGGCTTCTATGGATCCATTGCCTGCGCATTCGGAAGCCTCCCCAGCCGTCGCAACTATTGCGGAGAATGTTCCGTCCAATGTCGAGCCTGTACCCTACGCGCGCGTCGGCGAGGGCGGCGTCTCCTACTTCGGCCCCTCTATAACTGACGCAACGACCAAAGAGGTTCGCATCGCTGTGCTTGGTCCACATGCAGATGAAGCTATCGAATCTTCGGATGTACAGGCGGCGCTGGGCTCAAGCCATGGCTCGCAAGTCCGATTGATCGCCGTGCCGTCTGACGCTTCTTGGGGCCGGGCATCGACAGAACTGGTGAATGCGATCTTCAACCGCCATGTGCTTGGATTGATCGCTCTCGATCGCGACTCCAGCCATCTGGCGGAGCAACTGGGCGTGAAATCGTTCCTTCCCGTGCTGGCACTCTCGACCGACCGTGACCTTACCTCGACCAATATTCCGTGGATCTTCCGTCTGCCCCAGCAGTCGACCCTGGCGCAGGCGGTCCGCTGCTTTGTGGCCGCGGAGCAACGGGTTGGTCCAAACGCGCAGCGAATTCGCGAAGTGCTGGCCTCTGGCTCCGAACTGGCTGGCCTACGGTTTGCATCGACGGGCGAGCCTCTCGGCCAGTAGAGTCCTCGGAGCCCTGCTGACAAATTCGTTTTCGTGCTTGTGGCCCATCATCTCTACGTTTCAGGATGCATACCTGATCCGTTGGATCGTGATCCCAGACGGTTCAGTTGATTGCAAGTTTCCTCTTTTGCAGGGAACCAAACGTAAGTACACTCTCAATCCGAATGGCAGTCCGCCGTTGCCCAATGCAATCCGAGCTGAATGCCAGTCTGTACCCCCGTTTGGGGACGGAACATGCCAAAGAAAAAGTCGTGTGTCTGCGGCCACGGAAAAACCATCCATTACGCGGGGGTTGCCGGCAAAAACAAACCTCGCCATCCCTGCCGTTTTCCCGGCTGTAAGTGTGTTCACTACAGGTCGGACAGGAGAACTTAAGCTAATCCGGGATGCCATAGCGACCTCGTTTCGCAACCAGGGAAATTCTAGGAAACCCGCAAAAGCAGGGGTGGCCCATCAATCAGGCCGAAGCCATCCCGTTGCTTTAACATCTTCGAAACCTATGAGTTATGGCGATCTATTTCTCACCTCTCGAGGAAGGTTGGCTTCTCGACAATTACACCCGCCCTATGTGACGCACATCATTGCGCACTCTTCCTGCGCGCCCTAGCCTTGTTCTAGGTGCAGCAACCATGCACCACGTGCCGTCGGCCTGCTGAGTCGCTCCCCTTGGCTCAGATTTGGTCTGTCCCGCTCGCCTGCTCGCCAGCGGTACGGTGACCACAAGGCCAAAAATGTAGCCCCGTATGCAAAGAAGTGCTGGTCCCTTCGAAAGGAGTGCCATGCACGCACCATCTGAAAAAACTCTCCCTGCGGGGGAGCGCGATTTCATCGATCAGGTTGTTGCCAGGGTAGCCGATCGCCCGGGATCCCTCCTTGGCATCCTCGAAGCCGTCCAGGAACACCATCCCCACAAGTATCTCCCTCCGGAAACTCTGGAGTATGTGGCAGCGAAAACCGGCACTCCCCTGGCTCGCCTCTACAGCGTTGCCACCTTTTACGCCCTTTTCAATCTGCAGCCACAAGGAGACAACACCATTTGCATCTGCCGTGGCACCGCTTGCCACACGCGCGGCTCCCGCAATCTCCTGCAGGGTGTGCGCCTCGAACTTGGATTGGGAATGCCGGACGACAGTGCCGATGGTGAATCGGACAAGACTTTGCTTACCACTCCAGATCAGAAGTTCACCGTGCGTACCGTCGCCTGTTTTGGACAGTGTGCTTTAGCCCCGGTGGTGGAAGTCAATCATCGCATCTGCGGCCACGTGAATGAGCGCACGCTGCAGCGTGAGATTCAAACCATCGAGCGGGAGAGTGAGTGATGCCTCGCATTCAAGATATTGGCGCCTTCAATGCCGTTCGCGAAACCGGCCTGGCCAAGCTGGTTCCTCCCGTTCCACGCATTGCTGTCGGCATGGGTACGTGCGGCCGGGGCAATGGCGCGGAAGGTCTGCTCCATGCTTTCTCTGAAGCCATAGTGCACAGCGGCATGAATGTTGTGTTGACCAGTGTCGGTTGTTTCGGGGCTTGCTTCGAGGAGCCGCTGACCAATGTTCGACTCCCCGGCCTTCCCCTCGTGATTCTCCGCAGAGTCCAGGCCAACGATGCCACCCGCATTCTCCACGATCTCTCCACCGGAAATATCACTCGTGAACTGGCCTACTGCAGAATCGAGGAATGGGATCACATCACCGGCCAGGTGAGGTACGGCCGCGCCTATCCGGAACTGCCTTTGTGGTCCGACGTGCCCTTCTTCAAAGGCCAGAAAAAAATTGTCCTGCGCAATTGCGGCTTCATCAATCCCGATGACATCGAAGAGTACATCGCCGTCGGAGGCTACCAGGCTCTCTATAAAGTCTTGATCGACGGCCGCCCGGAAAATGTCATCGAACAGATCAAGGCTGCCAAGCTGCGTGGCCGCGGTGGCGCAGGCTATCTCACCGGAAACAAGTGGGAATATCTCGCCAAAGCCAAGGCGGATCAGAAGTACATCATCTGCAACGCCGACGAGGG
>Ga0181532_10003982_pt1 | contig 13084 bp, 15 predicted proteins | sample PEATcosm2014_Bin_33_FD_119768 | JGI IMG/M metagenome (GOLD analysis project Ga0181532, IMG submission 119768) | Peatland microbial communities from MTU Mesocosm Facility, Houghton, MI, USA - PEATcosm2014_Bin11_30_metaG | ecosystem: Environmental > Terrestrial > Soil > Wetlands > Peat | place...
CAATCTGCAGAGCAAATGCCAAAGCGATGATCTTGACGTGATTCTTCCGCATCCGATCCTTCCAATCCGCGCATTTCGCGCCGGTGAGCATCGACCCTGAGATCGATTCGCAGATTGTAAATAAGGCAAAATGGGCGGCGTCAAGCCGACATTGTATAATTCACGATTCAATCATTCCGATCGGTCAGAACCAGGCTGCCTGGAATACCTCAACTGTCGGGAATAGGGCAATGCACTCATCGAGCGTCAGTTTACAGCGATTCTCAAGATAGGTCACGATAAACGTTAGCGCTAGTGTTGACCGAACCGATTCAACTCCCAGGTGGTCAGCTCGGAAGCTCCCCAGACGGGGTTGTGGGAGATGAAGCAAATGCGCCCGGCGTCCCTCGGACGTGTAACGGTCGCAAAATATCCCGAGCGCACCCATGCTACCCAGGTTTTGAGTTTTCGGGAGCAACTTCGGAGCAGCACAAGGAAGGCTCGGAACTCGTAAGCGCAACCGGAGTAATGACTTAGATTGAATTTGCGTCGCATTAGAAGGCAGCCGCTCTATCCAACTGAGCTACGGGCGCAAGTACATTGATTGTAAGATATTTGTTCGTCGACGGCACACTGTTTTAGATGTTTCAGATGCGTTGACCCTCTGGGCAAATGGCGGGCGGTCACTTCGCACACTCACTCGGCGCCATGCAGTCTGGAGTTTCTTGTGGTGATGGTTGAACTTCAGAACTTCACTAAGGTCGGCCTCGGAAGAATTGAAACGCCTCGATACAAGGACACTGATCGACGGGTGGGCTGCGCCCGCGGGCCTGTAGCAATGTTACGCGGGCGCGGTTTACGGCCTCGCGGATTTTTGGCGAACGGCAGGCCTTGTTAGGGAAGGACAATGTGCTCATTCCCCTGTTTGGCGTTCCTCGGCGATTCCCGACGGATGGTCGGCAAACCTTCCCTTACCGGGATTACGGAAGGGTTGCCCGTAAGAACGAAGCCGCTACCCAGGCGCTAGAGGTCCAAGCCGCAGCCACTGTTCATTTCTTAGGGTTATTGGTCGCCCTTCGCGGCATTTAGCAGGATGGTCAACGGCCGGACATGCTCTGGTTTCACGTAACGGTTCACGAGGAAGCGCTGGCCGTCCTTGGCCACGTCATAGGTAAAAACGTCGGTCGAGGAAATTGGGGCGCGGCCGTGAATCTGAAACAGTGGTGCAGGCGTCCCGGTTACAAAAGTGCTTTCGCCATTCACAGGCACGGCCGTCAAAATGCCGCTGGGGGCAATGTAGAATAGCTCTTTGCCGTCTCCGCGCCAACGGGGCTCGCTGCCGCCGCCGCGCGATACCTGCCATTTTCCGGCCGCGCCGGGGAACGAGGTGACGTAAACTTCCCAGACGCCGGACTCATCGGAGGCATAGGCGACCCACTTTCCGTCGGGAGAAATCTGTCCATTGGTTTCGCTGCCCTTGCTGGTGAGAAACCGGGTTGGTTCCCCGCCCGCCACGGGTATCAGTGCAAGATATTCGCCCGATGTAATCTGGTGCGTGAACAGAATCTGCTGGCCGTCCAGAGACCAGGAATTGGGAATAATGTCGTCCATGGAGGTGGGCGGGAGCGTGTATCGTTTTTTCTCGCGCTCCAGACCCGTCACTGGCTTCAGGAGCAAGGTCGGGCCGTCGCTGTCTGCGTTGCGGTAAGCCACCGTTTTTCCGTCTCGGGACCAAACACCCACCACCTCTTCCGAGGGTTCAAACGTGAAACGGGAGTTGCCGGCTCCAGTTGTGCTTTCGATCCAAACATCCACGTTATTCGCCTTCTCGTCGCTGATATCTACTGCGACGCGGCTGCCGTCCGGAGAAAGCGTGGGGTTCGCGACGACGGCGGGATCGCCGATACGGCCCAGTTCCTTTCCCGAGCGATCCATCCAGGTCAGCACGGACTGCGCTGCACCGATCTCGGTGTTGTAGATCAAGGTTCCGTTCTGGGTGACTGTAAAGGCCAACCAATACGTGGAGGGTTGAAACCCGACGACATTGGCGACCACGGCCGGGCTCCCCGAGACCGCGGCGGCGGATGCGTCAAAAGCCATGCTGACCAAATGCCTTTGCTCGTCCGCATAGTACAAATTTTGGGCATCGAAGCCAAAACTCGAATGGCAGAGCACGACAAGCTTTCTCTCCTTGCCTGCGAGAGAACTGAGGTAGATGCCGCTCAAGCGATCGTCCTTCACGTTCGAAAAATTACCCGCCCAGAACAGGAAATGGTCGCCGTCGGCGAGAAACATGGGCCAGCGGTGGGATTGGTCTTCGTTGGTCCTGATGCCTTGCGTGAGCGGTTCCATCCCCGTCCCATCGGCATTGATGCGCTGAAGCGGACTTTGGGCGTCCGCGGCATAGATGATGACGCCTTTGCGTCCCCAGCTGCCGCCGCGTCCCGCCAAAGCGGTGGCGAGTACTTGCGGAGCGCCGCCGGAGATTGCCATCTTTTGCAGCTTGCCGTTGGCGAAAAATCCGACGTAGGCGCCGTCCGATGACCAGAAGGGATAACTCGCTCCCTGCGTGCCAGGCAGAAGCGTGACGCTGGCCGAGCCGACGCGCTGCACATACAGCATGGGCAAGCCGGAGTTCTCTTCCGGCGACACAAACACCAGCATGGAGCCGTCGCGCGATAACGCCATGTGGCTGATGCTCATCTCATCGGGTACGGCCAGAGCAAAATGCATGCGAGTCGTGGGCTGAGGACGCCGCGAGATGAACCAGGTCGCCGTGGAGACGGCCACGAGCGCCAAAGCAGCCGCCAGCCAGGGCCAGAGCGGCATTCGACGAGGCACAGCCGCGGCGCGGGCAATCGTGCTCGCCTCGGTCCCGGATAAAGCGCCCAGCGCAAAGGAGAGATCCCGAGCTGATTGGAAACGCTGCTCCGGGCTTTTTTCCAGGCAGCGCCCCACGATGCGCTCGAGCGCGGAAGAAACCTGCCGGCTGGGATCGGATAATTCCGGTGGGTCGTCCTTTAGAACCGCGGTCATGGTCTCGGCCGTGGTATCGCGGCGGAAGGCGCGCGTTCCAGCGAGCATTTCATAGAGCACGGCGCCAAAGGCAAAAATGTCGGTGCGGGGATCGGCTGGCTCACCCCGCACCTGCTCCGGTGCCATGTAGCCCACTGTGCCCATCACGACGCCCACTGCCGTGTGCCCACTGGTGAGAGTCATTTCGCCCGGCTCTGCGCCAGTTTTTTGCGCGAGCTTCGCGAGGCCGAAATCGAGGATCTTGATGCGCCCATCTTTGGTGACAAAAATGTTTTCGGGTTTCAGGTCACGGTGGACGATGCCTTTTTCGTGCGCCGCCGCCAGTCCTTGCGCGATTTGCACACCCTGCTCAAGCGTCTTGCGCTGGGGCTGCGTACCGCGATCCAGCACGGCGCGCAGGCTTTCGCCCTCCAGCAACTCGGAGACGAGAAACGGAGAGCCGTCGTGCTGGCCAATGTCATGAATGGCGAGGATGTTGGGATGATTGAGCGCGGCCACCGCGCGGGCCTCCTGCTCGAAACGGCGCAGTCGATCGGGGTCCGTGGCGAACGAACCGGGAAGTATTTTCAGCGCGACTTCGCGCCCGAGACGTGTGTCCTGTGCGCGATACACTTCGCCCATGCCGCCTGCGCCGATGGGAGATAGGATTTCGTAGGGGCCAAGTTTCGTGCCAGAGGTTAGCGCCATGAGTGCGTGCAATTATAGCCTAGGAAGCAAGTCAGAGAGGATGTCATGATTCTCGGCGGGTGGTCGGCAAACAGCAAGTAATTCGGTTACTTCCGGATGGCCCGTCATCCGAGAGTTACATCCTGATCAGCTAATCCTGCACGTAAGCGGGTCTGGTCGTTTAACACCAAAATATCAGATTGGCTTGCTTGTGGCGTCGGACAGAATCTCGAACAGGCATGCGAAATCAGCCTGACTTTTGCCTGCCTGGATCGCTCGCTCCATGAGGTTAAGGTACGCATCAGCAATAGTGTGGTCCGAACCTCGATCTTGGCACCAGCTTACAAGCTGCTTGGTGACCACAGAATACGCTTCGAGCGAAGCTTGATCGCCGCTGTAATTTTTTGACAAAATTCTCCGCGACATGTCGGTGAACACTGATTCCATGGTTGGCATCATCCCCTTGATCGTCTCCAGAAATCCTCCAGCGGGCAGGTTTTCACTCTCCCAAACAACCTGCCCTTGGAGAAAGCCCAACATCGCACTTACGCCGAAGGTTAGGACAGCAACATCGAATGCCGAGGCGTGACCGATCTCATGCCCTACGAACAGCGTCCTATCGCCAAAGACCAGCAGAACCGGCTTCGCGCGGTTGAAGACTTCCGCCGGCCCGGAATAGAAGATCGTGCAGGCTGGTGTTCCGATCCATTCCGGACTGCCCAGTATGGCGCCGTCAAGATACGATATTTCGCATCGGCGGGCCCAGGAGTCCATTTCCCTGGCTTCTTTGGGCGTGCCGCTGCTCAGTTGCACGACGATCTTGCCGCGGAGGGCGGTCTCAACGTCAGGTTGTCGCAACAACTGTAGCGTTGAACTGTAATCGCTGACGCTAACAACAACGATATCCGCTTCTCGAACCGATTCTTCGACGCTCTGGGCTACTCTGAGACCGAGCCTTGACAAGACCTTCGTTTTCGCGCCAGTCCGGTTCCACACTGTCGTGGCAAATCCCTTATGGAACAGCACGGTCGCAAGAGCGGATCCCATGCGTCCGGCGCCGATAACCGTCACGTTGTAGTTCATGCCGCGGGCCGACCTTTCATCCACAATCTATTCCGGCGCTCACGCCCCGCTCCCGGCAGTACTGGCCTCGAATTGGGGAACGCTTTTCAACAACCGGAATCCCATTCAAGGTTGCTGAATCGAATCGTCAGTTTTTGAAGGCGGTGGACCGGACTTTTGCGATTGGCGTGGCTTCTGACCGCTATACAGAAGCCGAGGAATCCTCATTGAATCCCGCCTCGACCGCGATGAAGAACCAGTGTAGCCCCGAGGGAGAAGAGACACAAACGCGCCAGCCCATAGCCCGTCAACTCCCGAAGTCGGGTTACCGGAAAAGGCCCCAAGCATTGTTACGTCTTCACTTCGGCGTCTGAAGGGGGGCATTGTAAAAAAAATAGCACGCAATTCAATGTAAGGCTTAGAGAATTTATCCGGTAGATGATTGAATGGTGCAGCCTTGCGGATGGCTTGTAAGCTGACTTCATCCAGCTCATTATCTTCTGAGTTAAATATGAGTTTCAAGAATTCCTCTGGGACTTTTCCATCCTGCAGAACGCGGAATTGAACTGCATTTTTTCCTTCTTGCCCTGACTTGGCGGAGGGAGGCACGCCTTCACGAAACTTGCCTCTGATTGAAAGAAACAACACCCGTAGATAAGAATAAAATCCACGCCTTCGGTGAGTAGTTCGATACCCTCCGGGCGCTGAGGGCTTTTCGGTGTCGAACCAGTGGTTTGCGACGATACATCCTTGGTTTCGGGGGCGTGAGCATACAGCATTTGGAATCGCATTGAAGTTAGAACAGCTAAAAGAACAAATCGGGCAAGCTTCCGAATATGCATGCTGTCACCCCAAAGCAACTGTCACAGGACTTGAGCCATTTTCGTCACAGGTGTAGGTTGACAAGTTTGCCTTGGTGAATCTCTTATTTTGTATCGAACTGAGCGTCGGGCAAAGGACATGTGCGCGTTGATTGAAATTCTTTTCCTGCCCTCTTATCACTTAGTATTTTGGCTTGAGCCGCTTCCGGCGCAACGCACCACTATTCCCGGAGTGCATCAGAGACTATCTTTCTGTCGAAAGGTTCTTGGTCATCCCGATTGCTATAAAGACTGCAAATTGAGTCCCGAACACCTGTGGCTGTCGAATGGAATGTAAATAGCGGTCCATTGTCGCTGCACTCAGCCACATCGCATTATGGATTCCCTTGCTTACCGCAGTGACCGCAAGCACATGCGCATATAGGTAATCAGAAGGCTTTTGTCCGTGCTGGAATATGAACGCGGCATAATAATAGTCTTCTACGGATTGAATTTTCTCTTCGCTGATTAGTTCTCGAAGCTGGGGACGCCCGACGCAGACAGCAGGCGCATCACGGTCTTGTCGTACTGAACGGTAGTCTGTGGTGTCTCATTCTGTTGACCGCACAATGGAACGACCATTAACATGAGGGCCACAAGGGTGTGGGACAAGAGAACATTACAAAGGGCCATTAGGGTGGTCTCCACTTAAACTGTCTTAAGTCAAAATCTGTTAGATACTATCTTCCCTGCAGAATTGTCAGCTTGCCGGGCCAGTTTTTCTTGAGCTGCAGTTCCACCGTGAGTTGCCGAGAGGAGTACAACTCGTATGCAAATTCGGCAGAGCGTATGCCCTTTTGTTCTTATTTTATTAAGCCTACTGATTTGTGGTTCCGACGCATATGCTTCAGTCGGGTCCTCTCTCGCTGACTACGCAGGCAATTGGGTAATGAAGTTAGGTCAGCTAAACTTTATCGTCCTCATACTCAAGAGAGAGAACGGGCATTTAATTGGAACCTTGAGTCGGCCCAAGCACTTCGCGACATCAAACGGACTAAGTTTTTCCGAAGTCAGCGCCGACACAGTGACGGCAAGTGTTGTTCGTAGTTCGGTTGAGGATGGACATCTTCGCTTAGTTGTCCAAAATCGCGCAGACAAGAGGGATGAGGACGATTACGAAATGGCCTTAACTGGCGAGAACCAAGCTACCCTGAAGCCGGTCGGATTCCCATTTGACGCGTGGAAGATAAGTAAAGTGGAGGGCAAGGCTGACTTGCATGTCGCGACCAACTGGGATGCCAATCGTTTCTATACGCTAGAGCAGGACTCTGATGTACCAAATGTCGAGATGAAACATATCTTCGACGAGGACCAGAAAGACCGCCAGTCCGCCAACCAGATGACGAAAGAAGATTGGGAAGCGGTGGACAAGCGAGATGCCCAGCGCAGGCAGGGAGCCCGCAAACTACTCGCCACGGGCCAACTACACGCAGCCAAAGATTTTGGTGAAGCAGCTTTCGTATTTCAGCATGGGGACCTGCCAGATGACTACTTGCTGGCACATACTTTGGCCGTCATCGCTATTGCGAAGGGAGATGCCGGAGCCACTTGGATAGCTGCTGCGACGTTAGACCGTTATTTGCAATCAACTGCAAAGCCGCAAATATATGGCACCCAATTCGAAACGAGGGATGGACAACCAAGCACCCAAGAGCCGTACAATCGGGACCTCATTTCTGACGCATTGCGGCAGCAATTGGGAGTGCCATCCCTCTCAAATCAGGAAGAGCAGCGGAAGCGGTACGACAGCCCCGCAACCCAACCCCAATAAACAACTAGCGTTTACCGGGACCAAGTGCGCTGATGCTGGGCTGAATCCCGAGTAGAATTAAATATTCTGCGAAACAAACAGCGGCCTTTCAGCTACGCCCCCATGTTTCGGATTATGGCCGTCCTGTTTGGAGCGGTTTGGGAAGGTTATCTTTGGATCTCCGGCTATAACGCACGGATTGGTGCTGAGACTACCGGAACTACACTTTCGTGGGTCATCATCGGGGTGCTACTCATCATCGCAGGAATTTTTCCTTGGAAATGGCTCGTTAAATCGGGGCAAACGCAGTACCCAGTTACCGGCACAACAAATCGGGAGTTGACCGGCGTAATTCGTTATCGGCTCGACCGTGTTTCTCTCAATTGTTTTTCTGTGGATTGGAAGTATCGGTCTTTGACTGACCCTCTTTTATCATCGCAGCGATGTCTTCTTTCAGGCCTTTGTTCATACTTTCGATGTTCTTTTGTAGTAGGGGCATCATTTGTTGCATCGACTCCGCCGCGATTTCGGGCAACTCCCGCAGTAGCTTCTGGCCCGTGGGCGTTCCGTAAAATGTCACCAGCGCGTCGATATCACCTTTAGTGAAATGTTTCTGGTACACAGGTATCATCGAGTCCATTAGATCATCCCAGGGAAAGCCCTTTAGCATTTCGTCCATTTTCTTATTCATCCGCGCTTCAAAATCGGGTGGCAGTTTGTCCTGGTCCTTCAAGTATTGCTGATGGATCATCTCGTGCATTGGTTTGGACATGGAATCCACCATTTTGGTCATCATTTCCCGAGAATGCATCACTTGTAAATATCTTTCGACATCTTGTTTTGAGGCAGGCGCGTCTGCGGCATTCTGTTGAGCCACACCGCTGCCACCGAGACACAGACACATCACACCAGTGCACAAGAGTTTCTTGATCATGAATCTCCGCCTTTCCATCCCGATGCTAACGCACATTAGGGCCGATCCGCGAGGAGTTTGCAAAGTAGCGCTCGCTCTATGATCTAATTACACCAGAACAGCTGGAGTCCTAGTAGCCACACATTCCGAGTCACGTGAGGTGAGGCATGAAACCTAAATCGGGTCCTGTCGATTTTTCGAGGGGGAGCGTGTCATTTGCCCGACTGGGCCACAGGGCCATTTTGTCCGTGATTTTCGGCTGCTACCTCCTGTCGGCAACGCTCACGGCCCGGCTGTGCAGCCACCGCAGAAAATCGCGGAGAAATTCATCGGCGCATGGCGATTGGTTTCGGTCGAGGGGAATTCGCCGATGCGCCCAGTGCGCTACGACCATCCCACCGGCCTGATCATCTACGACCGCTCCGGGTGGATGAGTGTGCAAATCGTTATTCATGGCGAGCGCAAACCGTTCGCCAAAGGAGTCTCTGGTGGAACGGTGGAAGAGAAGTCAGAAGCATTCGACACCTATCTCGCCTATTTCGGCACCTACGCTGTGGACTCAAACGCGGGGACGGTAACGCACCACATCGCGGATAATTCGCATCCCGACTCTCGTGGACGAGACAACGCGCGCTGGTTCGAGCTCCAGGGCGAGAATCGCATCGTCCTGATTCCCACAGAGGACGGCAAAGGCGGAAGCATCAACCGGAAGGACGCCACGTACAAGCTCATCTGGGAACGAATTGTGGGCTAGGCACACGAGAAATGTAATTTTCGCAATCGACACCAAAATGAATGGTGATGAAGAAATACACGAAACATTATACGCAGCAGCAGTGAATACATTAGGACCGGCCGGGCACCTGACTAACCGCCGAAACCGGCGGCGATCCACCCCGTCGTCAGAAACGCAAAGTCCAATTCCCTTAGGATTTCCCCATGGCACGGATCCCAAGATCTCGTCATGAAAATCGGGCCGGACGAAGGCATCTTCGCGCTTGAAATGCACAAGGTTCCGAGGCCGACCAGCCGCGTTGCCCTGCGCTTGGCTTGATCCATATTGCAGGTCAGTCCAACAGAACGCAGCGCGTCGGAATCGGCGACGAGTGCGGCGGGCTGGTTTACGGAGTCATAAATAACGTGCATAAATGGGGCGGCTCCCGGCAAGGGCAAGAACTTTACAATCTGTAAAGATGTGTCTGTGAGGATTATTACCAAGGAGCGGATTAAGGATGCCATCAGTGAGAACTCCGAGTGGAAGGCATCTTTGGAGTCGTGGCACAAGATAACCTTTCCCCGACGTTAAACAGTCTTGGCGCAACGTAGACTTGGTCGGCATGTGTGTAGTATTCGACATAGCCAACAACCGAGAGCGACTGGTTGCACACGTTGATTATAAACATCACATGGTTTTTATTCGGTTCATCATCGGGCACGCAGAATACCTAAAGGGTGGGTGGAAACATGATTGCACGGCTGAACGATACACTATCAAGGGCTTCGGGGCCCCACGCCCGATTACCTCGGAGGCGCAAAACGAGCACTACACCACTTTGCTTCACGACTTGGTGATGCGCGGACACCTGAATCGGAAAGAAGAGGAGTATGTTGAGCTGCTGAGTTTGCTCATTGAGGCATACGAGGAGGAGCACTACTCGATTCGGGACGCCTCGCCCGTCGAAGTTATTAAGGAATTGATGGCGGCAAACGACCTCCGCCAAAAGGACCTGGTCAGAATTTTTGGTTCTGAATCCATAGTTTCTCTTGTTTTGAACGGCCAGCGACCTTTAGCAGTGGAACATATCCGAGCGTTGAATCGCCGATTCAAGGTTTCTCCCGCAGCGTTTATCAAAGCTTAGATTCACAAAGAACCTTGGCAAATCAGTGGAGGCGGTTCTTCGGAGTCACCTTTTTCATTTTCAGTGAACCACATTCGCGGGTAATAAGGAAAAGGATTGTCCCTTTGGCTGTAACGCCCGAAACATCTTTTTCCATCTGGGATCTGGTAGCCCAACTGAGGGACTAAAAATCGTCATCTTTCCCGGTGAGCGACACCAAGCAAGGCATTTAGATTTTGCATTCTCCGACTGTTAACCGAATGCTCTAGCCGTCTCGGGATTTTTGGAAGCAACTTCGGAGCAGCTCAAGGAAGGCTCGGAACTCGTAAGCGCAACCGGAGCAATGACTTAGATTGAATTTGCGTCCCATTAGAAGGCAGACCCTCTATCCAACTGAGTTACGGGCGCAACTGCATTGATTCTAAAACAATTGCCCTTCGCAGGCACACAATTTTGGTTGCATTGACCCTCTGCTTGTAGGGCAGACTCTCGGGTCCAGAGTCCAGGCCATGCGCGGAGATCGCTTTCTACAAGCCGACTTGAACGAAGCCGGCCGCGCGCCGGACGCTGCGCGTGACATGACGGAGCAGTAGTTGCCTGTTGGTTGAGATAATTTGGCATCGACCCGAAGGACGTGCAATTCGTCCCGTTCCTTCGTGGTGAGTTGAGGCGAATTGCCCGGATCATTCGTGGCGTTGATCGGGACGACCCGCCTTCCCCGACCGTTCGTCCACTCGAATATCTCCGCGCATCCTATGATCCTGAAGTAGGCAAGGTATTGGATGCGTATCTATCCGTTCCGGAATCCTACCGGCGGCGGCTACCCGTGGAAGCCATCTGTCAGGCCGCTGGCGTTTCCGCATGGCGAATCCTGGAGGTCATTACTGTTGTTGCTGTTCGGCAGGGAGCACAGGGGTCGGCCATCATCGTGGCAGCCATGCATTCCCGCGTCGTGCAGAAAACTGTGGAGAGAGCGCTACAGGACGACGGCAGTCAAGAGCTCATGATGCTTCACAAGGCGTTCAACTTCCTGCCAAGGCGGGGATGAACCGTTCGCGCATTGAGTATTAGGGCATACCAATTTCTTTTGGGTCACGCCCCTCTGCCAACACCTGGCCCAACCTTGTAAGACTGAGGAGTTCCTTTAGGTGCTGGTTCAAATTGATAAGCTTCAGCTGGCTGTTGTCAACTTTCGCCGAAACGTACAAACCGACAATCGCACCCAACCCGGAACTGTCCATGTAACTTGCGTTCGTCAAATCTAGCACAACAGTTTTGCTTTCTGAAAACAACGGTTTGACCGTCGTTTTTAACAACTGGGCCGTGTCTGATGTTATCTTGCCGGTGCAGTGGACGATTGTTTCGGTCGGTGTCCGTTCGGTAGTCAGACCTAGTTTGGAGATAGGAATAGGATTCGTGGCCATGTCACCCTCCTCCCGGTCGAATGCCCCGGGATTGAGGCGCGATTGTAGCAGGCAAGACCAGTCTGCGGTATCCAAAAAAAGAATGTCCCTTTTGCGCATCGAATCGCTCGAACTATGTTGCTCATGAGCGGTTTTGCGAGGCCAAAGCTGCACCTGTGAACAACTAGTGCGGGGCTGACACCATCACGCAAGAGAACAGACGTTAGTTCAGCCCCAGGTCTTCTTCGGGGCCCCGGATTCTGTTCGTCACGGCCCTCCCGTTGGTCGGTCCCTGAACCCCAAGACTCGCATCCTCATCGGATGTTCGCCACATTTTATGTCCCTGGAGATGCATAGGTCGTCGGTACACTGGTTGGGAAATCGACGGAAAGGGCCGCGTTCCCTTGGTCGAAGTCGTCAATGTGGTAGACGGTGCTTCACTGGTCACGGCCCTTCCGGTCATTCAGGAAAGCGGTAACGTCCATCGGGAAACCTCCCGAACTCTCCCCCGTACATCGAAGGCAGGCGTTACCGCAAAGAACCTTTGCCGAGAATTTCTCACGGCAATTTTGTGATTGTGCTGCTACCCAGGTAAGCCGACTCCAGATACTTGTTGATAAGTTCTCTGGAATCAACAAATCGGTTTGGACAAGTCTCTGCCAACAGTGAGGCGTCGAAATCGCAGTCAGGGATTGCCTGGAGTTGACCCGTTTGACCAACAAATCCTCGTAAAGTGAATAGAAATGAACAGTGCCCAGCCTCGACATCCTCTAACATACTGCGCCAGAGGTTGAGACGGAGCGATACCCTTAGGGCAGCGATGAATTATTCCAGCATCCCCGAAGTGATAAAGGCCGTTTGCGAACAGATCTACCGCTGGTGGCGATTTCTCCAAGGTCCGGAGACAGCCATGCAGGACCGCGTCGAGCACCTGTTCTTCAAGAAATTCAACACCCTGGGTGGCTACACCGCAGAAATCATAAGGAAAATCGAGCAGTAATTTTCGTCGCTGGCACCAGAAGCAACACGTCCGTGGGTTCTCAGTTTGAAAGGAAAGTACTATGCCACATGACCAACACCAAAGAGATACCGAGTCTTCTAGATGGGAACCAAATCCTCCTGATTATTGGCCGAATACCTCGCTTCCGGATCCCGAGAAGCGCGATCCCGTTCCCGGCTATCCGGATCCTATGATGCCTCCGCCCGAACCCCGGCGAAATCCTTCACGTGATCACGGACGGACGATCCGTGGTCGAATGAATCACGGCACGATCTTTCCCTCTACTATTCACCACGAGATCAACTGCGTTAGCTAGCGGAGTTAAATTGGTAGGCTGGTGAGCCGATGAAAACTTTTTACGGTGTCACTTTGCTTTGCTTCTTCGTTGGCATGCTCATCGTCTGCTTTTACGCGCCGTGGACGTCCACATCCGGGGGCAGCCCCGGTGCTCACACCTCACTCGGATTCGCTCCCGTATGGTCCACGCAGTTCCTTGGGGTCCCTGGGGCACACATCGACGTTGGTCCTATGGGTATTCTCGCGGTCGTCGTTGCGTTTTTCTCAATCGTCATCGGCG
>Ga0181532_10003987_pt1 | contig 13070 bp, 14 predicted proteins | sample PEATcosm2014_Bin_33_FD_119768 | JGI IMG/M metagenome (GOLD analysis project Ga0181532, IMG submission 119768) | Peatland microbial communities from MTU Mesocosm Facility, Houghton, MI, USA - PEATcosm2014_Bin11_30_metaG | ecosystem: Environmental > Terrestrial > Soil > Wetlands > Peat | place...
CGCCGCCCACCCCGTTCAAGCTGTTTGTCCTGTCCGCGGGCGTAGCCGAGATGAGATTTACCCATTTCCTGGCGGCGATTTTCTTCGGCAGGCTGCTGCGCTTCTCGCTGGTCTCGCTGATCGTGATCCGCTATGGCCCGCAGATCCTCGGCTTTGTAGGCGGCATGGTGCACAACCATCTGCGATATGTAATTGCCGCGGTCGCGGCGGGAGCGTTGATTGGATGGTGGGTGTGGCGGCTGCGCAAGCAGCGCAGAGCACGACCTGTGTGATTGCCGCTCCGAAGATCTGCCCCGCGCGTTTCGCTACTCGCTCTTCGCCAGGGCTTCAGCTTAACGTTTCTGGCGAAGAGCGAAAGGCGAATCGCGAGGAGCCCTCACTTGGTGGGTGCGGCGGTTGATGGCGATGTGCTGGAATTCATTCCCTCTTGAAGTACACGGAGACTGGGGCTGAGCAAGACGAAGCCGCCGAGCGGCGCTCGGCGCGCGATTGTCATTGAAGGATAGGTGTAGCGTAGGTCCTGGAATTCCACCAGATATCCGCCTTCATTGTCTTCAAGTTTTTCCTGCCGCACAAAAGGGAATACTGCCCAAGCGAGATAGACGCGTCCTAAGTACGACTCCTTGGCCGCAAGAGAGACATCCGTCTCCGGCGGCTTGTAAAACACAATTCCCGACTCCGAATCCACCTCCGGCGCCAGCGAGTTTACCGGAGTGGTTTCGAAGAAGTCCTCGGTTTCCACCACGCCATGCCAGTGAAAAGGATTGATCATGTACGGATAGGCGGCCAGCCGCTTGGGCTCGGCGCCATGGTACAGGAAGGAGTCCATCGCGGTAAGCGCGCGGCGATGCTGGTAATCGCGAACGCCCCAGATCAGCACCACGCAGACCAGCGCGGCAATCGCTCCGACGCGGCCGCGCGGGCCTTTGCTTCGGGCCCCAATCTCCTGATTGATCAAGCCCAGCAGAGCGGGCACAGCCAGGCCTGCGATCAAGGCGAGCAGCATCAGCGGCTCGATGATGTAAACGATGTCCCAGGAATACCAGCGATAGTTGAACGGTTCGAAGAGCCGGATGCCGTATGCGGTGGTGTAGTCGAGCAGCAGATGACTGAGCGCGGCCAGCACGGCGCAGAAGTAGAGATAACCCCAGCGCAGGGGCGGCTTTGATGGAGGACCGGTCGAGTTGCCGTTTGCCGGTTGCTTGCGACTCCTGATGCGATGCACCAGATACACGAATCCGACGACCGCAGCCGCCATGAAAGGCACGCCTACGAAGCTGTGGGTGATGCCGCGATGGTGCTGCAACCCGGCAATGGAGCCTTTGATCTCCCAGAGCACATCAAGGTCAGCGGCCTCGGCCGCAAGGACCATGGTCACGGTCGCCAGCGCCGTCTTGCGATTGAAGCCCGAGCGCCCCATACATGCGCCGGTCAGAAGATGGGTAACGGGATCCAAGAAGTCCTCGAATAAAGTTCGAACGCCGAAGGGGTATTGTACGCAGGCGGCAGCTGGAAAAGCAGATCCCTCGTCGGCCTGAAGGCCTTCTCGGGATGACAAATAAATCGGCTGCTACGGCGCAGCTTAAGCTGCGCCCCTTCAAAACGGCTTGAAAGCTATTCGTGCGCTGTGTTGCCCGCGAGCAACTCTATAGAATGCGGCAAAATGTCGATGACCGCCTGCAGCGACTGTACTGCGCCGTTCGGACTGCCGGGAAGGTTCAGGATCAGCGAGCGGCCGCGCACTCCGCAGACGCCGCGGCTGAGCACCGCGAATGGGGTCTGAGCCAGCCCCGCGGCGCGAATCTTCTCCGGGATGCCGTCGACCAGTTTGGAACATACCGCGCGCGTCGCCTCGGGCGTGACGTCGCGTTCGGCGATACCGGTTCCTCCGACGGTGACAACCAGTTGCACCTGCTCGCTCCAGTGCGCCAGCGCTGCTTCAATTTTGCCTTGATCGTCGGAAACAATCTCCTGGTGAGCGACCTGGAAGCCGTGTTGACGCAGCAGCTCAGCCGTCGCCGGACCGGAGAGATCAACGCGCTCGCCTCGAGAACAGGAATCGCTGACGGTAACAACAGCGGCGGTTGGCATAAGCTGGAGGCGGTCTTGTCGACAGCAGACTTACTGCGGATCACGGTTATCTTACGCCAAACACGCTAGAATAGTTACATGGATGCAGCCGGCGATTGCGGCCATCAGGGCTGCTCACTGGGGGTCTCCATCGAACGCCGGATGGTTGTTCGACGAAAAAACTCATGTTTGAAGTTACCGTAGAAGACACCTTTTCCGCCGGTCACTACCTGCGCAATTATCGCGGCAAGTGCGAGAAGCCGCACGGGCACAACTACCGCGTCCGCGTGACCTTAAGCGGCACGGAACTGGATCAGGCCGGCCTGCTGCTGGACTTTAAGGACCTGAAGGACGTGCTGCGCCCGGTGATGAACTATCTTGACCACGAGATGATCAACGAGTTGGAGCCGTTTACCACGGTGAATCCATCGGCCGAGAATCTGGCCAAGTACTTCTACGACGAGACCAGCGCCCGGCTGAAGCAGAACACCAACGGCCGAGTGCGAGTGAAGGACGTCACCATCTGGGAAACGGACACTACGACGGCGCGATACAGCGAGTGACACGCTCTTCGCTTTTCGCCATTCGCTCTTTGCCAGAGTGATCGGAAGTGTTCCCTGGCGAAAGGCGAAAAGCGAAGAGCGAATCGCGGCACCCCATGCAGATCATCGAGATTTACAAGTCGTTGCAGGGGGAGTCGTCCTACGCTGGTCTGCCGTGCATTTTCGTACGGCTGGCCGGATGCAACCTGCGTTGCGTGTGGTGCGATAGCGAGTACACCTTCACGGGCGGAAAGCGCAAGACGCTGGACGACATCGAACAGGAAGTGCATCGCCTGTCGCCTGGCGGAGGCCTGGTCGAGATTACGGGCGGTGAGCCGTTGCTGCAGGAGCGCGAAGCGGTTCCGCTGATGGATCGCCTGCTCGGCGCCGGCTATACGGTTCTTTTGGAGACCAGCGGAGAGCGGTCCTTGGAGCGGGTTCCGCCGCGGGTCGTTAAGATTGTAGATGTGAAATGTCCGGACTCTGGCGAGGGCGGCACGTTTCGCATGGAGAACTTGCAGTGGCTTGGCCCGCGCGACGAAGTGAAGTTCGTGATCGCCAGCCGGCAGGATTACGAATTTGCCCGCGCGTTCGCCGCCGAACATGAGTTGGACTCGCAAGTGAGTTCAGTGATATTTTCGCCCGCCTTCCGCAAGGACGCCACCGGAAGCCGTGACGTGTCGCATTGTCTGGTCGATCCGCGAGAGCTTGCGGAATGGATGCTGGCCGACGGGCTGAAGACGCGTCTGGGATTGCAGATCCACAAGTTCATTTGGGAGCCGTCGCTGAAGGGGGTTTAGCCGTGCCGTTCGGCACGGCGCATTTAGCATTTAGCACTTGGCATTTGGCCCTGAGGTCAAAATATGTGCTTTGGCTAAATGCTAACTGCTAAGTGCTAAATGCCAAACGCTAGTGCCAAAATCGTTGTCTCTCTCAGCGGAGGAATGGACTCCGCCGTCTGCGCCGCGCTGGCTGTTCACAACTACGGCGCCGAACAGGTGGCCGCCTTACACATCAGTTACGGCCAGCGTACCGAAGCCCGCGAACAAACGGCGTTTCTCGCCATCTGCGAGCGTCTGGGAATTTACCGGCGTCTCATTATGCGCACACCTTTCTTTCGTCTGATTGGCGGCTCGGCACTTACCGACGAGCAGATCGCCGTGCCCGAGGCCGGTCCAGAAATTGGAGCGCACATCCCGGTAACCTACGTGCCGTTTCGCAACGCGCATTTTCTTTCCGCGGCCGTCAGCTGGGCCGAAGTGCTGGGCGCTGAACTCATCTACATAGGGGCGGTACAGCAGGACAGTTCGGGCTATCCCGATTGCCGTCCGGAGTTCTACCAGGCCTTCAACGAAGCGGTCCGCACCGGCACCAAGGAAGGCCGCATCCGGATTGAGACGCCGCTCATCGCTTTGCGAAAACATGAGATTGTGACACGTGGCCTTGAATTGGGCGCTCCCTTCGATTTAACGTGGTCTTGCTACAGCCGGGACGACCAGGCTTGTGGCAGTTGCGACAGTTGCATCTTACGGCTGCGGGCCTTTGCAGCTGCAGACGCTATCGATCCCATTTCTTATCTGTCGCAGGCTGCAGTTCAGGACTTTTCATGAAGATAAATCTCAACATCAACGCAGGAGACGGTTGCAGCAGCAGCAGCAGCAGCAGCAGCAATCATCATTCCGTCTCCGCGCTGGAGGAACCATGAAGAAATACATCAATCTTGCCGGAGTACTACTGGCAATCGGGATGAGTGCAGTCTCTCTGTGGGCACAAATCACTGGAACTATCACTGGCACTGCCACAGATCAAAACGGCAAGCCAATCGTTGGAGCTACGGTAGAGCTCTACAATCGTCAGAGCGGAACAAAGTACGTGCTGAAGACGAATTCGAAGGGCCAATACTACTCGGTTGGCATCTCCCTGGGCACCTACACCGTCACCTTGCTGCAAAATGGCAATCCCATTGACGAGCATGGCAACGCCGTGATCGAAGCGAGTGGCGAGCGCACCGTCGATTTTGACCTGGCTAAGGATACTGCGGGGAGCAGTGAGCAGCGTCAGAAGGCCGAGTCGTCCCAGAAGAGTAGTGAAAAAATAAGAACGCTGAACACCTCGCTCAAGCAGGCGAAGGAGTTGGAAGGAGCGGGCAACTACGACCAGGCTGTCACCTTGCTGCAGCAGGCCACGCAAGTCGATCCCAACCAAGACTTGGTGTGGGGTTATCTTGGGGACGCTCAGCGAGGGGCCGGCGAGCACGCGACTGACCCGGCAGCCAAGACGAAGGATTATCAAGACGCCGTAGAGTCTTATCAGAAGGCGCTCGCCATCAAGCCCACCTCCGGAGCGTACATGGCCCAGCTTGCCGACGCCTATGCCAAGTCGGGACAAACTGACAAGGCAGTGCAGCAGTACGCGGCCGCAGCTGCGGCCGATCCGCCAAATGCCGGCGCCTATTACTACAATGAGGGAGCGGTCCTCACCAACACCGGTAAGACCGACGAAGCCATCGCCGCGTTCGACAAGGCAATCGAGATCGACCCCAAGCGGGCTGCCGCATATTACTGGAAGGGCGTCGACCTGATTGGCAAGGCGACGATGAAAGACAATAAGATGGTGGCTCCTCCGGGAACGGCGGAAGCTTTCAACAAGTATCTGGAGCTGGATCCAACCGGCAAGTATGCGGATGCCGCCAAACAGATGCTGGCCTCCATCGGTGCTTCGGTTGAAACCAGCTACGGCAAATCGAAGCCCAGCAAGAAGTAGGGCAGAGCGGCGCTTAAGACCGGGGCCCCCAACGCAAGCCGCTTTCGCTTGTGTTTGGTGTGGTAGGAGCCGCGTCCGTGGCGATCAAATAATTTTGGGGCTGCCAGTCGTCATTGAAAATGACGCCGCAGCCCCAGCTTAATGGCAAGTCCTTGACGCCGACCTGAAGGCTCACTCTACAAGAACAACATCAAGTCCGCTGTGGCCGGCCGCCACAGTTTCGCTCTCCCGCAGACTCCAGTAGAATTCGCTCGGGTAATCCTGGCATGGGAAGTACTGTTGTCACAAAACTGCCGTCCTTCACCGACGCCCGGCGCCTGGTGGAGGAGTATGCCTCGACTCTTTCCCCAACTGAGCCGGAGATGATGCCGCTGCTGGAGGCCGCCGGTCTGGCGCTGGCTGAGGACTTGTGTGCGGACCGCGACTTCCCGCCGTTTCCCCGCTCCACGCGCGACGGATTCGCAGTGCGCGCTGCCGATGTAGCTGTCGTTCCAGCCCGATTGCGATGCATTGGCGAGATCAAGGCCGGTGCTTCCGCAGAAGAGAGTGCGATTGACGTCAAAGCAGGAGATGCTGTCGAGATCATGACTGGCGCGCCTGTTCCCACGGGGACCGACGCCGTCGTCATGGTGGAACACACGGAGCGAAGTGGCGATGCTGTCGTGGTTCAACGCAGTGTGGCCGCAGGGGAAAATGTGGTGGCTATGGGAGCGGAAGCACGCCGTGGGGCGACCATGGTGGCTCGCGGCACGCGCGTGAGCCACGCGATTGTTGCGATATCCGCTGCTATCGGCCGGCCTGAGGTGGCCATATATCGCCGGCCGCGGGTTGCGATTCTGGCAACCGGCGACGAACTCGTCGACATCAATCTGCGGCCCTCGCCTAACGAGATCCGGAACTCTAACAGCTACTCGCTGGCGGCACAGGTGCAAGCGGCGGGCGGCGATCCCATGATTCTGCCGGTCGCGCGCGATGAGCCTGACGACCTGGAGCTGCTGTTGCGCAAAGGTCTGGAAGCGGACCTGCTGCTCATTACCGGCGGCGTTTCGATGGGGAAGTACGATTTGGTGGAGCAGGTGCTGGCATCCTTTCAGGCCCGCATTTTTTTCACTGGCGCGCAAATCCAGCCGGGAAGACCTGTAGTGTTCGGCGAGGTCAAATCCGGTGAACGAAGCACCCCGTTCTTCGGACTGCCCGGCAACCCGGTTTCAACCATGGTAACGTTCCAGCTGTTCGCCCGGCCGGTGCTCGACTCGCTTTCGGGAGCGAAGCCGCAGCCGCTGCCATTCGCGCAAGCCACTCTGAAGTCCGATTTCACCAGCCGCACCGGACTTACGCGATTTCTCCCGGCCAAACTGGAGGGCGGCAGCGAAAAGCCAGAGGTAGAGTTGGTACATTGGCAGGGGTCAGGCGATCTGATGGCGGTTTCGCGCTCGAACTGCTACATCGTGGTGCCGCCGGATCGGGAGCGGTTTGAGGCAGGCGAGGCGATTACGATCCTTCTGTTGTGATTGTGCCGAATCAGGAATGGCATATCACTTAAGTGTCGGAATTGGCCTTATTTATCACCATACTTTATGGCTATATACAAATACCACTTTAGAGTCTTTTGCGGAGTGCTCATTGCGGAGGCGGAAACGGCCCTAGGGTCGGCGACAGAGTGACAGGACGGCCTGAACCTCGTCCGGCGGATTTCACAGGCCTAGAATCGCCTCTAATCGCCGATTCCCATTTTGGAACCAATGACTTACGAAGAGTGGCGATTCCCAATTCGGCTTTGGTAAATAAAGTGGAGCGTCCTGGTTGTTGGGCATGAAAGACTCGAAGGACAAGTCGAAGAAGAAGCTTTCCCACTACGACGCTGCTGGACGCGCCTCAATGGTCGATGTCTCGGGCAAGCAGCCAACGATTCGCGAGGCAAAGGCGAGCGCTTTCGTCGCGATGAGCCGCGAGGTAATTCGGGCGCTGCCGCAAAATCCCAAGGGCGATCCGTTGGAAGTCGCTCGGGTCGCCGGAATTATGGCTGCCAAGCGCACCTCCGAACTTATCCCCATGTGCCATCCGATTCCGTTGAGCAAGATTGAGGTCGAAGCCGAAGTGCGAAGCGATGGAGTGGCTATTCGCACGCTGGTCCGCACGACGGCTGCAACCGGAGTCGAGATGGAAGCCTTAGTCGCAGCCTCCGTCGCCGCTCTCACCGTGTACGACATGTGCAAAGCGCTCGACAAGAGCATCGAGATCCGCGAAGTCGTTCTGCAAAGCAAGTCCGGCGGCAAGAGTGGCGACTACCGACGTAGTCAGTAGACAGTACACAGTTGTCAGTTGTCAGTTATCGGTAGCACTTAGCATTTAGCACTTGGCAATTAGCCAAGGCGCAATATGCGTGGCTGAAGCAGGTTTAAGTTTGAAGGCAGGGAGTAAGTGGTAGGGGCTTGGCCAAATGCTAAGTGCCAAGTGCTAAATGCCGCTATGAACTGGCTACTGACTACTGAGCTTCTGTTTCTCCTCAAACTTGCTCTTGCTCACAATCGCTCGCCCGATAGTTCCGTAACTAACCACTTCGCTTCCGTTGTGGGCGCTAACGCGGAATGTCAGGAACCGGCCCTCAATCGAATTCAGAACCGCCTCGCACTTCACCGTCGCACCAATGCCGGTGGGCGCGCGATGCACGATGTTGATGGCCGTGCCCACGCTCACCTCGTCGCCTTCGCAGAAAGGCAACAGCGCTTCAAAGCCAGCCGCCTCCATCCAGCCGATCATGTTCGGCGTTGACAGCACCGAGGGCAGCTCGGGCTTCCATGCGCTCAAGGTGTGTTGAAATTCCACGCGCCTCTCCACTTCGACGCGCGTGCCGATGGGAACTGGTTTTGCCATGTTTTGAGAGTAATGCGCGGGCGGCAATATTGTCATCCCGTCGCGCCGGGTGTAAAACAGGGCGCCCATTGGGAGCGATGCAATACGACGGGGACGTCATATCACCACAAAAACTTGCCCCGTTTGAAGCAAGTCGGGTGTACCATACCGCTGTTCCAATTACAGGCGCAAATCTGGACATGCCTTGGGCGCAATTGCGGGTCCAGGTCAATACAGGGAGACAATCGTATGCATCGAGTCCTGTCTTTCATTCTCGTCGTAGCATCGTTAGTCATGGCGTTGCCCGTAGGCGCGCAAACCTCGCCCGCGCCGACAGGCCGCAAAAAGCGCATCGCAATTTTCGATTTTGACTATGCCACCGTGCAGACCGCGTCCGCGGCCTACTTTGGCAGCAATGTCGATATCGGCAAGGGCATCTCCGATCTGCTGGTACGCGACCTGGTGAAGGACGGCACGTATTCGGTAATCGAACGCAAGGCCATGGCAAAGATATTGGCAGAGCAGAATTTTTCCAACAGCGACCGCGCCGATCCCAACTCGGCCGCCAAGATTGGCAAACTTCTGGGGGTTGACGCCATCGTGGTGGGCAGTGTCACGCAGTTCGGCAACGATAACAAGCACACTGGCGTCGGCGGCGCCGGCGGCGGCTGGGCTGGACTGGGAGGCATGCACGTTGGCAAGAACAAGAGCAAGGCCGTAGTAGTGCTCGATGCCCGGCTGGTGAACATTGACACCGCTGAGATCCTAGGAGTTGCGACTGGCAAGGGCGAGTCCGAGCGCGACAGCACTTCGGTAGGTGGTGCGGGCGGTAGCTGGCACGGATTTGGCGCCGGCGAGGCAGATTTTGGCAGCAGCGACTTCCAGCAGACGATCGTCGGCGAGGCCATCAACGCGGCCGTGACCCAGATGTCCGCGGAACTGGTGGCGGACAACAGCAAGCTGGTCGCCCGTACCATCAGCGTCGAAGGGCTAGTCGCCTCGGTGGACGGCGGCCAAATCGTGCTGAACATCGGCTCCAAGGCTGGACTGAAGGTTGGCGACCAACTGACGGTGAAGCGCGTCACCAAGGAGATCAAAGATCCTTCCACCGGGCAGGTGATCCGCAAGCTAACGTCTGATGTTGGCGTCATCCGCCTTACGGACGTGGATGACATCTCCGCCGTGGGAGCGCCCGTCTCCGGCTCCGGCTTCAAGGTTGGAGATGCCGTCAAGACGATTACCCAGTAAGCGGAGCTCTACTGCAGCAATGCTACGGCGAGGGAATAGAAGCGCTGGTATCCTTCGCCGTCTAAAATGACGGCAGAGATCTCGATTTGGGATTGAACACCACAAATACCGCGGGACTGGACTTCAGCATCCGCGACTACCGGGCAGCCGACTTCGCGCGTTTGTGGGAAATCGACCAGCGCTGCTTTCCTCCCGGCATCTCCTACACGCAGATGGAGCTGAGCGGCTTCATCACCAGACGCAATGCGATCACCCTGGTGGGAGAATTTCAGCAGGGCGAGGCTGGCGACGAGGGAGCTACTTCGGCGGAAGAAGACCGTGCCGATCGCATAGCCGGCTTCGTCGTGGCCCACCCCATCCGGCGGAAGTATGGACGGATTCTTACCTTGGATATTATTCCGGAAGCACGTCGCTATGGATTGGGAATCAAGTTAATGACTGCTTGCGAAGAGCGATTGCGCTGCCTCGGATGTGCCGACGTCTACCTGGAGACGGCAGTCAACAACGAGCCCGCAGTGCGGTTGTACGGCAAGCTCGGCTATCAGATTCTGCGTACTCTGCCCGAGTATTACGCCACCCATTCGTTGGACGCTTATCAGATGAGAAAGCAGTTGTAGGTAACTTAGATTTTGCTGCCATAAACAAAAAGCGCCCAGGTTCGGGCGCCTTCTGGATTTCGGTTTGCGTCAAGGACTAAGCGACATCTTTTCGCCGCTGATCGTCCCTGATCTCCTGTTCGGTTTTGTTTTCCTGGTGTTTGCGCTGGGCCTCGTCAGTTGCGTCGCGGACGGCATCTTTGGTCTTGCCCCACGCGTTTTCAACCCTGCCCTTCACTTGCTGGGCTGCGCCCTCGGTCTGGAGCTCGCTGTCACCAGTCCATTCGCCAACCTGGCGCTTGGCACGTCCCGCGACATCGTCCATCTTGCCTTTTACTCGGTCCTTATCCATATTGCCTGGCCTCCCCTGGGTCTGCACCCGTGGTTCGATCTTTGAGTCACTCGTCAGTTGCTGTCACCGCTACTTACTTGTGCTTACTTACTTGTACTTACTTGTTGCTGTCACCGCACCAAGTCTTACTGAAACGTCATTGCCCTGCCGTTACACTACTGGCCTGCGGCCGGAGATAAGCTGGAAGATCAACGCCACCACTGCCAGCACCAGCAGAATGTGAATAAATCCGCCTAAGGTGTAGCTGCTGACTACACCCAGCAACCACAAAACCAGCAGAATTACGAAAATGGTCCAAAGCATCCTGTCCCCTCCCTGAGTAACTCTTCGCTTGCTGTCCACTGACAACTACTTGGAGTCTGATTGTGGGTCTGATGGTTGTTTGCAGAGTCGATCGTTAACTAAGGTATGTGCAGCTTATATTTCATTGCTGCAGGGCAACCCGGCGCGAGGTCTTGCTCGGTTCTGTTATCCTCTGCCCATCGTTTATGAAAGTTGCGGTTCAGGGAGAACTCGGTTCCTTCAGCCACGAAGCTGCGGAAAGGATGCTGAAGCGCGTCGCCGTGGTACCCTGCGCGCGTTCATCAGAAGTCTTCGACCGCGCGGAGAACAGCTCCGTGCAAGCGGCGGTCATTCCCATCGAGAATTCGCTGGCAGGTTCGGTGGCCGAGCACTTCGACCTGCTGCTAACGCGCGACGTGTTTGTTCACGGCGAGTTTTATCTTCGGATTCGGCACAACTTGATCGCGTTACCCCGAGTAACCGTGCAGCACGTTCGGCGAGTGTTCTCGCATCCGGTCGCACTCGATCAGTGCCGCGATTTCTTTCGCTCTCATCCCAGCATCCAGGCCGTTCCCTTCTACGACACAGCGGGAAGCGTTCGTCATGTTGTCGCAGAAGGATGGAAAGATGCCGCCGCTATCGCTCCGAAGCAGGCGGCACGGCAATACGGGGGACGCGTGTTGCTGGCGGGTATCGAAGACGACCAGCAGAACTACACGCGCTTTCTGCTGATCAATAAGTCGAAAAAGATCGGCCGAGGCGCCAACAAAACCTCGATCGCTTTCGCGCTGAAGAACGTGCCTGGTGCGCTCTTCAAAGCGCTGAGCGTGTTTGCGCTGCGGGACATCAGCCTGAGCAAAATCGAATCGCGCCCTATGCTAGGACATCCCTGGGAATACGTCTTCTTCGTCGACATTCTCCGCGGCAACGACGAGCCCGCACGTAACGCCCTGCGCCACCTGGGCGAGATCGCGGAATTCGTAAAGGTACTGGGGATTTATCCGGCAGCGAAAGCCTGAGCGCTTCTTACAGCGGGCAACAAGGGAGAACCCCGTCACTTGCGCCTGCGGTGCACATCACTGACAACTCGGCGCTGAAAGCGTGGAATTCTGGTGGGTCTCTCGGGAGACGACTCCCCGGCCTTTTTCCCGCCCGGATTCGACGATGCCCAGACGGCGAGGAACAAGGCCTTCGACTCGTTTTCTCCGCAACACCCAGGCGCCCCTGTTTCTCTCACTCGACCCACATCCCGGTTGAGCGGTATGGCAAGGAGGAATGCCAATGCACAGCCAAGCGCGATCTCTCAGTTCCTTCGTCGGCACAATCTCACTGGCGATAATCGCTGCACTGCTGATGGCGGTGACCATCGTTCCGGCTTGGGCACAGAATTCCGTTCCACCGACGGCGGTGCAGGCAGCGAAGATGCCGCGGTTCGCGTCGCGGCTCGCCCATCCGGTGAAGCGGCCGGGCCCACCCGCATCTCCCGCGCTTGCCCGTGCCAGGATGCATCGCGGGCCGCTGCAACCCAATGATATTTACGACAACGGCCCCATCAACGGCAACACCGATGCCTGGACGATTAACTTCGGTTTCGTCGTTAGCGACACCTTCACCGTGCCGAGCGGAGGCGCCACCATCACCGGCGGCAGCTTTGGCATGTGGCTTTTCTCGGGCGACACCTTGAACACGGCCGAACTGTCGATCACCTCGGGCGAAAATGGTGGCACCAGCTACTTTGATCAGACCGTGAACTTCACCCAGGGAACTTGCACCAGCAATCAGTACGGCTACAACGTCTGCACCGAGACGACGAGCTTCACCGGTCCGACCCTGAATGCCGGTACCTACTGGGTGAACCTGCAGAACGCCAGCGTTCCCAGCGGCGATCCGGTTTACTGGGACGAGAACAGCGGTCCATCTTCGGCTTCGCAGAACGAGGTGGGCACGATTCCTTCGGAATCGTTCACCATTCTCGGCAGCGGGACGACGACCACCACGAGTACCAGCTACTACAGTAGTAATTGGGCTTGTCCAAGTCCCCAACCCGGCTTTCATGACCTCCATGAGTTCAGTTCCAGTGCTGGACCATCGGGGCTGGCAATCGACACAGCCGGGAAGCTCTACGGCACATTTGCCAACGGCGGCGGCTATGGCGCGGGTCTGCTGTATGACTTCGCACAAAGAGCCGGCCATTGGTTCCTCACCTCTTTGTACAGCTTTCTGGGAGGCAGCAACGGAAGCAGCCCGAGCGGCGTCATCGTCGGCCCGGGAGGAGCTATCTTCGGTTCAGCGGCGGGAGGTTTCCAGACATGCGGCAACGGCAACTCCTCTTGCGGGTTGATCTATGAGGCAGTGCCGCCGGCG
>Ga0181532_10003990_pt1 | contig 13064 bp, 13 predicted proteins | sample PEATcosm2014_Bin_33_FD_119768 | JGI IMG/M metagenome (GOLD analysis project Ga0181532, IMG submission 119768) | Peatland microbial communities from MTU Mesocosm Facility, Houghton, MI, USA - PEATcosm2014_Bin11_30_metaG | ecosystem: Environmental > Terrestrial > Soil > Wetlands > Peat | place...
CATCGAGGCCTTCGTCGCCGACTACAACGACCGACGTTGCCACGAGAGCATCGGTAATTTGACGCCCGCCGACGTCTACTTCGGACGTGGCCAGACCGTTTTGATCGAAAGGGAAAGGACAAACGCCAGACAATCGCAAACCGCCGCTTGATGCACCGCCAGCAAGCTGCATAAGATCACAAACCGGACGAGCCAGAACACTCTCTTATTTTAAGCGGTCGAATGTCCCAAAAACTCTGACGACGGACAGGGCTCATCGATATGGAGCGAAAATGGGAGAACGTCCGGCTACCCACCTTCTCGCTTATCTATTCCTCGAAAAGCCCCGCCATCGTGTTTTAGGTCGGCTCGGACGATTGATCGGCGCGCCCAGAGAAGCCCAATCCACCCAAGCGTAAACATGGCTGGGATTGCGGCCCCCGTGATCAACTCCACATCGAATTCGAGACCCGAGCGGTTTAACGCCCGAAGCGCTACGCCCAGAAGGCCACTCAAGTAATAGGTGAGGGCGCAAATGGAGATGAGCTCCAGAGTGCGCTGCAGGCGCGCCTGCATTCCCGCACGCCGATCCATGCTGGCCAACAGGTCTCGGTTCTGTGCTTGGAGCGCCACGTCCACCTGTGTGTTCAACAGGCTGCTGGCGCGGGCCAGCCGGCGCGCCAAGTTCTCGATGCGCCTGGCGGTCGCAGCGCAAGTGCCCATGGCCGGGGCCACCCGCCGCTCCAGAAACTCACCGATCGTCTGCAGACCTTCGATCCGCTCCTCGCGAAGACGCTGGGTCCGCTGCTGCAGCACGTCGTAGTAGGCCCGCGTCGCATCAAAACGGAAACTCGCGCGCGCCGTTATGCCTTCGATCTCGACCCAAAGCCTCGACAACTGGGCCAGCACATCGCGAGTCTCCTCCAACCCCTCGATTTCGGCGAGCCGTCCTGCTATCTCGCTCATCCTGACTTCGATGCGGGAAATCTGGAATGAGAGAGTGTGTGCGAGCGGCAAAGCCAACAAAGCCATCATCCGGTAGGTCTCGATTTCGAGCAGGCGCTGAACGATCCGGCCCGCCTGCAACGGATCCAGGTTGGCACCGGAAATCAAGATCCGGGAGAAGCCGTCGGCATGGATGCGAAAGTCGGTCCACGCCGTCGCGGCGCCGCCTGACAGATGGCTTCCCACCAAACTTTCCTCGTCAAAATACTCTGTGAGCTCGCCCGGAGTGCGCAGCTTGGCGTCGCCTGACTCGAGCGCCAAATGCACCGCGACAAGCCTTCGCCCAGGAATAGATTTGAGCCAATCTGGGGGAACGAGGGCCAAGGCTGTTTCTTCGAAAGGATGCAGAAAGCTGCCGGGGCGGTAGAAGCTGTAGGTGCAGAATTCGCCATGCCGCTCCCATTTCAGAAAGAAGGAACCGAAATCGGCACTGAAATGCTTGGTCGGCTCGGGTGCGGCGACCCCACGGCGCCGGCAGAGTTCGACAAGATGAGCAAAATCCGAGGCGAAATCTCCTTCGCCAGATAGCATGGCGAGATGGGAACCGCGTTGTGGCGCAGGGAGAGCAGCAAGTGGCCGCGCGTGAAATTCGCCCGCCACCACAGAGCGAAGCGGATGATCGGTCGATCCCGCCTCCTCGGCCAAGGCATCGCCCGATTGCACCCCGAAGCGTTGAGGGCTATAGATCATGACCATCCCCGATGTCAGATGAATGCCTATCAGGCAATCTCTGGCGGCACAACATCAAGGCACACCCTGCCGCACGTGGGGTGCGACAACACAAGACGCTCCTCTAGCGCTACTCAGACCCGAGGGTTCCGATGAGCGCGGCTTTGTCTTGACGTTGGCGCGCCAAGTACGGTGACAATTCTGGCGTTTCTGCCGGCGCTGTTGATGCGGTGGCGTGACGCAGCGAACAACTCTGGAGACATAGGGATGGCGAAGCCGACCCAGGCGGAGGCCGAAGAGGCCGTCAGAGTGCTCATCGAATGGGCGGGCGACGATCCGAGCCGCGAAGGCCTCATCGATACGCCTGGACGGGTAGCGAGATCCTACCGCGAGCTGTTCGCCGGTTACGCCGCCAACCCCCTTGACTATCTGAAGCGTACCTTCGAGGAAGTTGGCGGTTACGACGAGCTCGTGGTGCTGAGGGACATCCGCGTGGTCAGCTTTTGTGAGCATCACATGCTGCCGGTAATCGGTCGCGCGCACGTCGGTTACCTGCCGGCGAGCCGGGTGGTGGGCATTTCCAAGCCGGCGCGGGTGGTTCAAGGCTTCGCCCGTCGGCTGCAGATCCAAGAGAAACTCACCGCCGAGATCGCCGAAGCCATCCAGGACATTCTCGAGCCGCATGGCGTTGGTGTGGTGATCGAGGCTGAGCACAGCTGTATGACGTTACGCGGCGTCAACACGCTCGGCGCCACGCTAACCACCAGCCGCCTGCTCGGCGTGATCCGCGACGACCCCCGCACGCGCGAGGAGTTTCTTCGCCTGGCGCACGGGGCGTAGGCGCGCGCACATTTCGATAGCTTCGAGCTTCCGCACCACGTTTTTAAGGCTGTGGTGCAAAGCGATCAACATCGCGGCAATCGAGCTCTTGCTGTGCGGGGTTTGGAGTCTCCCCGGAGAGAGACCCCATGTGCAGCCTACTCCTTGCTGCCTTGAACCTTGGCGACTATGGCTTCGACTGGCTTGAACGCCTCTTTGGCGAGGTTGGAATAGAGTTCGGCGATTTTCTTGGCCTGCGCCGTGAATGCCTCGTAGGAAGCCTTGGCATATTCCGACTGGATCTGAATGGCGCTTTCGAAAGACTTGGCGCCGCGCAGTCTTTCGAGGAAAGCAGCGCCATCCTCAAAAGACTTTTTTGAATAGTCGGTCGTTTCAGCGCCGATCGTCTGGAGGCTCTTGACAAAAGAAGCTGACGAAGTAGTCGCCGACTTGATCTGTTCTTTGCTGTAGGCTTGAAATTCGTTCAAATTATTGGTCATTTAAGCTTCCTTTGCCGACGACGAGCCGAGCCCTCCGATCGAGGTGGCTGAAGGAGCGCTACCGTGCAGTGCAATATAAGTCAACTCTGTATTGCGGTGCAATCGTGCTTCGAATCGAAAGAGTGAGAACCGGCTGCACAGAAGTGCTCGGCCTTGCCGTGGAGGGGCGAAAGACGAAGATTGGCAACGCGCTTCGCCCGTTGCCGATTCCGGTTGACTGCCAGGCCTTAAGACCTCCTCGTATTTGACGGATCGCCAGGCCGGCGCTCCACCCGGCGGATCGCGTCATTGATCGCGATCGTCTCCCCATAAAGCAGGCCCTTTCGCTCGCCAGATATTCTTCGTGACCAGCACGCCGTCGGGATCGAGCGCGCCATTCACGCCCACCGCCCGGCCGACCGCATTGCTGGCGCCCAAAAGCTGAGGCGGAACGCCCGAGATGTCCACGGTCAGGATACGGCCGGTGCGCAATTGAAGAAAAATCCGGCTGCCGTCCACTTTTTGTACGATTCCCCAATATGTCGGACCAGAATTGGCGGCGACGACCTGATTTTCAAGGAGCGTTGGAGCGGCGGCGACAAGCGTCCTGCGCGGCTTGACGCCCGTTTGCGGGGAAAGCCCGAAGATTTGAAGCTGTTTGAAGCTGGCGACATAGACCATGCCATTTGCAACCGTTGGAACAATATTGGTATTGCCGTTGGTATATGTCCATGTGCCTGCCTGCCACTTGCCCAATTGCCGCAACGCCGCCGTTGAGGAGGGGGCGGCCACGGTTGCGTCGAATGCGTAAAGGCTGACAAAACATTTGGCGGGGTCTTGGTCTGGCGAGGGCGGCCATCCCGCCCCGGTCGGGTTGCACGCACTGCCTGCGCCAATTGGCCGGTCCACCGCCCAGATAATTGGCGTATTGGCGTTACTGCCGTCAGAGGAGACGGAGGTGAAGAAGCCGCCATCCTGACCGGACACCGCCAGTTGCGCGCTCGCTTCCATGGTCAGAGTGGGGGTGGCCGCCGACGTCAGCGTCCATTGGGTAACTTGTGAATCGCCGCTCGAAATGACGCGGGCCACGCCGTCCGCGCCCTTGAAATAGGAAGGGCCGCAATGGCACTCCCCGATTTTGACGGCCGCGGGCGCATCCGGGTTGTTGAACTCACCCATTTTTCCCGTTTCGCGATTGACGATGAAGAAATTGTTCCCGTTCGGATAGGAAGAATCATTCTTGCCAGCCGCCACGACCAGACGAAGACCGCCGCCAGCGCCCGGGCTGGTCTGATCGGGCAGCACCATTGCGCCGCCTGCGCCGAGATCGCCATCATCTTGGTCAAGAATCTTGGCGTTGGACGGCGTAAAATAATCGTCAACAGCGCTTAAATCCGGCGAGAGCTTGACTAAACTCTCGGCGAGATTGGTTTTCCCATTATAAGTGCCTGTCCCTGTATTGCCTGTTGTGAAAAAGAGCGAGCCATCGTCGGGATCGGCGGCGATGCCATAGCCGGACATCCACACCGAACTCAGGTAAAAGGACGTTCCTGGCGGCGATTTATTGATCAGCTCGTTGGAAGAGCTGATCGGCTTCAGGTTCGTTTGGTTCCATCCCAACACCCAGCCGCGGCTTTTGTCGGTGTCATGATCGCAATAGGAAGCAAAGCCCGCATAGATATCGCCATTCGCCTGGAGCAGCGCCGTTCTTTGGCGCTGATAGGTCTGTTCGAATGGGACAGTCGAGCCGGGTTTCAGGGTATAAGCCGGATTGAACGTCGTCGGCGAGCCCGGCAGATCTTTCAGCGTCTCTAGGTCCAGCGCGTGCAGGTGGAAGCTCGGCGTCGTACCGACCATGACATAGGCGATGACATAGAGCGTTTTCGTCCGCACATCGATGGTCGGAGTGCCATTTATGCCAACAGCCATCGCATTATTGTTGCAGTTTGGTATTTGAACAGGCGTCCCGAGATTGACTTTCTTCAGCTTCGCGCCAGTGAAGGCATCAATGGCGTAAATCGAATTGTTCTCGGTCGCGACATAGGCGACAGTATGAACGCCTTGACCCTCGATCGGTTGATTTGTAACGATCAACGGTTGCGCATCGACCTGATCATTGTCGTCATCCAGTTCGGCGGAGGCGATCAAACCGAAGGTTTTCTGGTCTACGTTCGCAGGCGTGAGCGCATGCTCTTTGGAATTCCACCCGGTGCGCTGCGCGTCATTGTGGTATGTGACGACATTCTCGCACTCAACCGTCACGATATTGGAAGAGGCGTTGATGATGTCCGACGGCGAGGCGGCGATATATTCAACGACCTGCACCTTGTCGCTCGTCTGGAACGATTCGTGCGGGATGATATCGAGCGGGACATTTCCCGGCGCCGCGCCGCCATATCCGACCACGGCGCCATTCTTCAGCAAGACGAGATTGGCGTTCAGCGTCGAGTTGGCGACAATCGCGGCGGCCTGCCCGGGGCATATCGGACCGATCAGCTTGGGCGCAGGCAATTGCGCCACCGGCGTCGCCGGCGGTGAGCTCGCGACGACATCGCAGAGCTTTTGCTGAGCGACGATCGAATCCGAATGCGTAATATCTGGCGTGACCGGAACAAAATTCGTGGCTGAAGTCGCAAATCCGGTGGCCAGCGTCGAGGAACCGCTGGACACCGTGACAGTCGATCCCGTCAGAAGTTTCTGCAAGGTGATCGTGTCGTTTCCAATGACCGGCGGATCCACGACCGGCGCCCCGATCGATGACAGTTCCGGCGGGACAATCGGCAGTGGATTCGCCGAAGCGCTGGAACTGCCGCCCTTGCAGGTCACCGATTCCCTCGCTTCTATCTTATGGCCCGCGGCAAGAGCCCTGTTCGTCACCACGGGCGCCCAGTCCGCTCCCCAGTCATTTGGGGTGAAGCCGGTTCCAAGCAATTGGTTTGGAGTTTCCGTCATATCCCAGACTTCGACCACCACGCCAGACGCCAGGCCATCGACCGGCGCGACTCTGCCGCAGGCGAAAATGTCTTTGCCGACCATGGGATGCGAAAGCGTCGCGGGCATGGCTCCGACGACCATCGGCGCCGATCGCGCGCTGGTCACGCCATTGACGTTCTGCGTCGCCGTAAGCTGGTCGCCTTTGGCCAGCGGCTTGGTGAGATGAATGGCGGCGAAAGCATTTTTGGACGTGACGGGGCCGCCGTCGGCTGTCGCCGACCCGTTGACATAGACGGTCACCGTCGCATTCGGCATAAAGGAGTTGACGAAGACATGATCGGCGCACGCGCTTACAGGCTCGACATTGGGCGGCGATAGTTTCGGTTCGTCGACATTGCCGATGCCGTAATTCGGATCAATCACCACTTTACCGGCGTTCGCTGACGCAGATAAGAAAACGCCGGTCGCAAAGACAAGAAGCGCAAGAGTTCGATAGAATCCGCCGAAGGACGGGCAGGGGCAAGGCCGCTCCGCCGGCAAGGTTCGCAACGAAGCGGCAGACGTCCTTCCTCTGCGACGGTTTGTCTTTTTTGGGGGGGCATTTTGGCAAATCGCAAATTCGACCGGCATTATCAATCTCCATGATTGGTAATCGCACGCTGAATGAATTCGCAAAACCTTACCGATGTCAGGGTCGATCTGTTTGTGACGCCCTTGATGATTCCCGAGCCCAAAGTGCGTCCCCCGCACCGAAGGCCTCGCTCAGCGCCGCCGCGCGATGCCTGCGCCGTTCGGATACCACCGAATCGAAAGCTACGACGCGAGGTTGTTTTTTTCGCTGCGGCCAGATTTTAACCGTCGCTCCCTTGACCTGGGGCTCAACAAAGACGGCGGCGCGCGAAAAGGGACGAAAAGCTGGAGGAGGCTCTTGCAGGGCGACGTCGTGACCGAAGCTCATGCGCAAGCTCCTATATTTATTTTGGAAACTTGTTTTCAGTAAAAACTTTCAAATTTCGGCAATCAAGCAATTATTAACCATGAAATGTTGTTTTTTGCAATATCGTAATCGACACTTTGGCTTCTTCCGTTTGTTTGTTGATTCGGTTAAAAGCCCTTCATCTTAAGCATGGCGGCAGATATCCTCGCGTCAGCGGGTTTTTCCCAACACCTGAACGCAGGCCTATTGAATAAATGCAAATTTTTGCTTGATTCGCCGCGCGTGTGCGCGGCCTTCGCCGAGAAGCCCCCACATGTCCGGCGCATCCTGATTGCCGCTTTTTTCGCTGCCGCGAGCGGGTGTGGAGAGAGGCTCGGTCGTTGCCCTTTTCCAAGCGCACGTGGCGGCCTGCATGGTGGCGTTGCATCTGCCTTTTTGCGGCGCGCGGAAACCCTTCTGACCCGTTCACTTCCTGTGGGGCACGGCCACGCTCGATCGTTCCGCGGATGCCAAGTCGACACATCGTCGGGTCAACGCTTAAGCATCTCGACCGTAGCTCCAGGCTCGCTGATGCGGGCCGGCGCGAGCGAATTGTGTGTTACGCGCAATGTCAAATGGCTTCTTTGAGGTGAGTGGACATTTGCGCCCCGGATCCGGCGTTGAAATTGGTACGCAGAACTGGTACACACGGGCAAAGCGGCTTACAGACAAGCTATTGATTTTATTGATATAGCTGCACGATAGGGCGAATCCCTCCCTCTCCGCCAAACCGCCGATTCTACGCTATTGTGCGAAATGGTATCCAACGCCGTCCGGCGTTGCACCAGATGCACGTGACCGACGGCGAGGAATTGGAAACTTGAGCGAATTCGTCTTTCGGGAAGTAAGCCATGAAAATTGGCCCGATTTCGCCGGCCTCTTCGAAAGCCGAGGCGGACCAAAGAGCTGCTGGTGCATGGTCTGGCGATTGACGGCTACGGAAGCTAAACAACGCGATGGCGCAAGCCGCCGGGCTGCGATGCAATCCAAGGTCGAGGCCGGCGTGCCGATCGGCATTCTCGGCTATCGTGACGGCGCCCCCATCGCCTGGTGTTCGATCGCGCCTCGGGACACCTACCGCCATCTCGGGGGCCTTGATGATTCCGAAACGCCTGAACGAGTCTGGGAGTTGGCGTGCTTCTTCGTTAAGCGAGAGTATCGCGGCCACGGGATCTCGAAAAAGTTGCTTCTGGCAGCCGTTGATCATGCCGCGCGCAATGGCGCGACCATAGTGGAAGCCTACCCCGTCGATCCGGATTCCCCGAGCTATCGCTTCATGGGCTTTGTCGAAACCTTCAGCGAAGCCGGCTTTCAGAAGGTAGGACAGGCCGGTCAACGGCGCCACGTCATGCGCTTTCCTATCCCGCCGTTGATCAGACGAAGCCGATCATAGCGCTATAGCGTAGACGTAGTGCTCATCATCGTCGGGCGTGGCCCGCCAGCGATAAGCATCGTGTGTTTCTTCATTCTCACGCCCGGCCCTCGGCCGTGCTCGGCGATGACGGACCGGTCGCACAAGCGCATGGGCGCAAAAAACCGGCGATCGACAGGCCGGCCGCGATGCTGTCCCTTTGTCGATTCTTCGCACCAATCAAGAAGCCCGGCTTCATCGCGCAAGGTCGGCGACTTAAGCGTGATGCTGGAACCCTAAAAGTTCATGTCGCCGTGAAGTCTCAAAGTTGAGGCAAGGCAAAGGCGGCGGCTACGCTGATGATTGCGAGGGCCAGAAGGCCAAAAATCGCGACGTTTTTGAGAATGTCCACCGTCAGCCTCCGTGTCTGGTTTCGGCGCCACTTAGGTTTACGGCATTTGTTTTGAAATAGTGTTAAGGGGGAAGTTTGTAGAGGGAGACGCCATGAGAAGACTCTGTCTATTGGTGGGCGTCGCTACCGTCGGCGCGTCGATTGGCTGTTGGAGCCCCGCCCTGGCGGGCTGGCATTACAACCGATGGGGCTGGCGGGACAGCGATTTTGAGGACGGCTTTCGGGGCCGCAGCGTGGGCATTAACCGTTTTGGACCCGCCGGCCAAACGCCGTTGAACCCGGCAGGATCGACTCCTTTCAACCCGGCAGGCTCCGCCCCATTGAACCCGGCTGGGTCAACTCCCGTCCCGCGCTGAGAGTTCTCCCGGCCACAATTCGATCGCCCGCTGCGCCAATCCGCCGCCCGGCGCAAGAGGCATAAGTCGAGCGGATCAATATGCGAGGAAGCGCCGCGCGGCGACTCGATTTTTTGCAGATGATGATTTCGCACTATCAAATAATGGGAAACATTACATATATAAAACGACACTCTCCTCTTGCGCAGTCCGCCTTCTTATTGCAACATTAATTCGTTAGCTAACATATGTATTATTACGCGAAACTATCAACTTAAGATTACCGCGAGTTGTAAATCCACTACTTCTGTCGAGAGCGGTTGTGCCAATCGCCCGCTCGCCTTTTGACGCCGTCTCGGCTGCTTGTCCGCCGCTCTCGGCAATGGAGACTCCTATGGTCGTTGGACTTGAGACGGGGCGGCCGATGATTGACGAACCGGCGCCGACCGCGCCAAAGGCGCTCCCGAAATGCTATATGCCGCCGCCGCCGGCTGATGCCGTGATCGCGATGTATGAGGCGATGACTGGCAGGGCCATGACGGACGAACGGAAGATCGCGATGCGCACCAAGTACGCAGCGCTTGAGGCCCGCAGGGTGCGGGAGGGCGCGGGTGTCTATCGCGGCGCTGCCGGGGTTTACTCGCGCTCTTTGGCCGCGCAAGACGTCGCTGGTTTCACTCCGGCTCCTCCAGCTTCCGCGACGCGCCGTCTTTCTCAGCGATGAAAATCGACGCCGGCGGCGTCAGGCTCGCTGGAAAATGCCGCGGTCGCAGCCCTTCAATTCACGGCCGTTGCTGTAGCAGACGCTTGGTCGTCTCACGCTACAGCCGTCATCCACGAGATCGAACACTTCGCCAACCAAATCGCGCAGTTCCGGCTCGCCGCCCCACTTGCATGTACCCTTGGCCAATCTCACGCGATCGCCGATTTGCAAGGGCCTCAGTCTAATTACTGGCTGGCCGCCATTGGTGAATTCAATTCCGGCGGCTTCGAGGGCGCGGCGCAAGGCGTCGATCGTCCGCGCCTGAGCGGGGAGCGGTCCGGGAGTAACAGGGCGCGCGCTGCGCGGATCTGTTCGCACTTCTGTAGTGGAAATCCTAGATCGGGCTTGGCCGATCGCCCGTGACGTGATTTCAGCAAGGAAAACTTGCGAGATAGTAGTGCGCCCAAAGCGGCTGAACGTTGTAACCCTCGCAGCTTAGCTCATTGTGGCTCGCCTGGGCCAACCAATCGACAGATTGGCTGCCTGGCGACAGAGAGACTTGATCGGTCTCGTCATAGACCAACCCACGCGAAGCCCAGATCATGCCGCCCCAATTGAACACCACCAGGCGGGGTTGCTGGTTCGCCGGGAGCGCCGCTATTTGTTTGTCGTAATACGGCCTCAATATAATAAAATGCGCAACGTCCCCGATGTGGTTGCAACATCTAATAAATCTGAATGGGTCGATTGCGACTAGAAGCAATGTGAGCGGCAGCATCAAAGCAAAGGAACACTGCCGCCATGCCCTTCTCCTTGCGGCGTACACGCTGAATACTGCAGAGCATATGCCAGCTAGCATCCATATTAATAAGAGGGTAGGTATCCCAATCATGACGTAGAAAAAATCTGTCCCGAGCGGCGAAGCCGCCAATACGATCAGGGCGAGAGGGACGCCGAACCCGATGGCGAGCACCCAGCGCGGCAAATGCACTATAATCGCTTTCTCCTCTGTTGGTTGGGCCGTGGTCTCTCTTTCCGTCATCTCCGCTTGCCTCGATTGTCCGTCGCTCCGTTGGTTTCCAAGGCGTCCTCGCCTTCTGGGCGACCCGTTTAGCTCATCAGCGAATTCGCACAGTATGCATCGAGTGCTTCGTTCGCGGGATCGTCACTGCCGGTCATGCCTTGCTGGAGCTTTTGAGCATCTCCCATCAGTTTGACCGCTTCTGGCCGTTTTCCCTGAACGGATGCAATGCGGCTCAGGTTGATCAAACTCGCCGCCAATACCGGAGCATCGGCGGGCAGCAGAGAGCGTCGAATTCTAAGTGACATGCATACATTAAGGATCGCCTCCGTGTAGCGTCCCTGTTCGCGCAAGGATGCGCCAAGATCGCCAAGATAGTCCGCTAATGTTAGATTTTCCGGACCAAGGCTTTGTCGTACGCCCGAAGCGGCTTTCGCGAACAACGCCTGGGCTCTTTGAAATTCGGCAAGGTTCCTGTTGAGCAGCCCGCGGTTGAAATAGACGCGCGCCAGCTGGTCTTCGGCCTGCGCCACGCGCGGATCCGCTTCCGGCAGCAGCGCTTCCCGTAACGCCAACGCCCTCTGCAACAGCTGCTCGACATAGGGCGACGTGCTTTCGGCCCAATGGCTCTTGGCAAGCGCAAACAGGCGATCGGCTTCGTTCGACCCGGCTGGATCCCCCGCCGCGGCGCCCGTCGAACTTCCGATCCAGATGAACAGTGAAATGGCGGACAAGACATTCATGCGGCGCCTTGGCATGTTTGCTCCCGCGAGTGCACGGTGTCCTCTGTTCACGCCCTCGACGCGCACGCCGCAGCGTCTCATATCCAGTCAGCCAAAACCATCATCGGGCGACCTCAACTACTTCAATCGCCAGGCGATGGCGCAGATCGCGAGCGCCAAGACGGAACCCACGCTGAGAAGGAATTTCGCCGTCGTGAACCGGCTCGCGCGGCGGACTTTGGACGGCGCGCGCTCGGGCCAGCGATCCAGAACCTCCAGCAGCGCGAAATTCTCGGCGTAATCGCAAAGCGCCGCGCCGATCGCGCCGATCACGAGCGCCGCTGCCGCCCAGCGCCACGCGCCATCGAAATCGCGCGCCGCCATGAGGCCGATGCCCGCAAAGAAAGTGGCGTAGGCGGCGGGGAGGATCATGTCGGCCCAAAGCATCGCGCGAAACCGGGCGATGCCGGCGGGGCCGTAGAGGTCGAGCAGCCGCGCGGCCTCGTCGGGCGTGTAGCTGAGCCGCAGATCGAGCTGTGGCGCCCCTCCGGCGCTGCGTTTCAGATCGCGTATGCCCCAAGGCGTCAACCAAAAGCCGAGCAGGATTGAAAGGCACAGCATTCCCGATACCCACAGCACGGCGGTCATGAGGGCCTCCCATCGGCGGCTAGACAAGCTTCGGCGAACGCCATGCCGAGGACCAGTCGCTCGACGGCGGCGAGCCAGTCCGTCGCCCTCTCGCCATAGTCCCCGAAGTAGAATTGGCGCGCGAACTGCGCGAGCAGGCCGAGTATGCCGGTGACGATCAGGCCTTCCGCTTCGCGCGCGGGGATGGCGCCTTGCCGGAGGCCGATTGCGATCAGCGCCTTCATATGGCCGATGAGAGAGCGCCGCCGTTGCGCCTGCGACAGCTTTGGCCAAAAGCGGCGCAGGTTCTCCTGAAAGAACAACGCGGCTTCGACGTCTTCGTCAAGGAGGGCGAGGTAGGCGCGCAGCGTCGCCTTCATCTGATCGCGGAAGGCGGCGTCGTTCAGCGCCGGAAGATTTCCGAAGATCCAGTCGAACGCGCGTTCGAACAGCGCGAGGGCGAGCGCATCCTTGCCTTCGAAGTGTTTGAACAGGGCCGGATTCGTGTAGCCGCTCTCCTTTGCGATATCGCGGATGCTTGCGCCCTCAATGCCGTTGCGGACGAAGAGCGCCAACGCCGCGGTGAGAATCGCCTGTTTTCCGGGGGCGTCCCGGACGTCGATGAAGCAGCGAGCGTTGCTGGATATTGTCATGACGCGAAGTTAGCAAACGCTAACCACTTGGTCAATACAGAGCCCTTGCGCGCGGCGATGCGCTGGCGGCGGGCTTCGATAGGATTGCTATGGCGCGGACATTTCGCGGATCATCGTTGGTCGCGAGCCCCCTCGAACGGCGTGACTCTGACCCGTTGCGAAGCGGCTGGTCCCGCGAACGTAAGGCAAAACGGCGTGCGCACGCCCACGCGCCGCCGTTCTGCGCCATCCGGTTCGCCAAAAAATCGGCGCCCCGGCAAATCAAGCCTTATGCTGAAATCTTGCGGCACTCTTCCGCCGTCGCCTTGCATGATTCGGCGCAGGCCTTGCACTCCGGATAATCGAGGAATTTTTCGCACACTTTCTGGCAGTCGGCGCA
>Ga0181532_10003992_pt1 | contig 13063 bp, 10 predicted proteins | sample PEATcosm2014_Bin_33_FD_119768 | JGI IMG/M metagenome (GOLD analysis project Ga0181532, IMG submission 119768) | Peatland microbial communities from MTU Mesocosm Facility, Houghton, MI, USA - PEATcosm2014_Bin11_30_metaG | ecosystem: Environmental > Terrestrial > Soil > Wetlands > Peat | place...
CAGCGCATCCAGTTCACCAGCGACATGTTGCCCTCCGACGTGCTGGGCATCTCGATCTATTCCGCCATCGAGCAGAAATTCGAATTCAAGCGCGGACCGGTCTTCGCCAACGTCCTCTTAGCCGACGAAATCAACCGCACCACTCCGAAGACGCAGTCCGCCCTGCTCGAAGCCATGAATGAGGGCCAGGTCACCATCGACGCGCATTCCTATCCGCTGCCGCAGCCGTTCCTGGTGATCGCCACGCAGAATCCTATCGAGCACCACGGCACTTATCCCTTGCCCGAGTCGCAGCTCGATCGTTTCCTGATGCGAGTGCGCATGGGATATCCGGAAGGCAACGCCGAGCGCGAGATCCTGCGTGCCGAAGCCGGAGCCGCCCAACTCGAAAACCTGCGCCCCGCGCTCAACGCCGCCGACGTGGTCGAAATCCAGCAAGCCGTAGCCCAGGTCCACGTCGACGAATCGCTCATCACCTACATGCTGAACATCGTCAACAAAACCCGCGAGTCCGAATATCTTTCCCTCGGAGTTTCTCCCCGAGGCTCGCAGATGCTCTACCGCGCCGCCCAGTCCATGGCCTTCCTCGACGGCCGCGACTACTGCACTCCCGAAGATTTCAAGCCCCTGGTCGTCTCCGTCTTCGCCCACCGCGTAGTAGTAAGTTCGCTCTACACTTCCACCCTGAAAAAATCCGAGCAAGCCGAACAAGTCCTCCGCGAGATCGTAGAGAGCGTGCCGGTGCCCGTGTAGAGACGGAGCTTGCCCCGTCTCATTTTATAAAGTTGTCATCCCGAGCAAAGCGAGGGATCTGTAGTTAGTCGCTGATAACGGCTCGACCTTCGGCTAAACACGCCAACCGGCAACCGCAGTGCTCCGTCAAGGCTTCGCGCGGTGCTTCTCGAACCAGTCCAGCACATAAAGGGCTTTTGCGATCTGGTGGCTCGGGCGGCGTTGCACTCCATGCGGCTCAGTAGGCACGCGTACGAGGACGCTCTCCACCTTCAGCAACTTCAGGGCTGAGTAGTATTGTTCTGCCTCCGAAATCGGCGTGCGCCAGTCTTCTTCTCCCGTCATTAACATGGTTGGGGTCTTCACGTTGTTCACGTAAGAGATCACCGAGCGCTTCATGTACTGCTCGACGTTGTCCCAGGGCATCCCGGGAAACCAATAGAGCGTGGAGAAAGCGGGGAGGTCGGAAGTGAGCGTCCAACTATACCAATTGATCACCGGGTAGAGGCTGGCTGCGGCGCGGAAGCGGGTCGTATGGGCGATGGTCCAGCAGGTGAGCACGCCGCCACCCGAACCGCCCGTCACGAAGAGATTGTTGGGATCGATGTAGCCTTTGGCGATCACCGCGTCTACCCCGGAGTTCAGGTCCGAGAAATCGTCGCCCGGGTAGGCATGGTGAATGAGATTCGCAAACTCCTCACCGTAACTGGTGCTGCCGCGCGGATTGACATACACGACCACATAATCATGAGCGGCCCAGATTTGTTTAATAGTGTCGAAGTGTGCGCCATAGTTGGCGAACGGACCACCGTGTATTTCCAGGATCAGGGGATACTTCTTCGCGGGATCGAAATCGGGCGGCTTGACGATCCAGCCCTCGATCTTGCGCTGGTCAAAGGAAGAGTTGAACCAGAATTCTTCCACCTCGCCGAGTTTCTTCTGCATGAAGAGTTCGTGATTGAGAGAAGTAAGAACCCGTGGCGCGCGCTCCGTGGGAGTCGCAGCGGCAATGTCGCCCGGATCAGACGGGCTGCCGAAGGTCATGGCCAGGTTCCCGTTGCGCGCTTGCGAGAACACGGCGCCTCCGCTGTAGCTTGATCCACCGGAAGCGAGGTGGGCGGCAATCTCTTTGACCGAGCCGTCAAGAGTTGCATAAGCCAGCTTGGTGTCGCCCTGATCGTCGTACAGAAAGTAGACTCCCTTGCCGTCGGGCGCCCAGTGGGGCTCCTGAACGTCACGATCCAGCTTTGCCGTGAGTTCACGAGCATGGCTGCCGTCACGATTCATCAGGTAAAGATAGGTCGTCTGATGACCCTGATGTCGGTCGTCGAACCCGGTGTAGGCGATCTGGGTGCCGTCGGGCGAAATGTCGGGAGCGTCATCCGGGCCCTGGCGTTGCGTCAGCGGCTTGAACGAACCATCGGTGACCGAGATTTCGTAGACCTCCGTATTGAGCGGGTCGTACTCGAAATCAGACCGGAAATTTCCCGAGATGATGAGCGCCTTCCCGTCGGGTGTCCAAACCGGAGCAGTTCCGCCAAATACATTGCCGGCGTGAGGAAAGTCGCCGGTCGTCAACTGGCGGGGTGCGCCGCCATCAGCCGCGACGATGAAAAGCTGGGTAAATCCCGGTTTGAAATAACCGCGCCCGTTGAAGCGATAAATAAGGCGATCATAGATCTGCGGCGGGTCGGCCCACTTCGCTCCCTCCGGCGGCGAGGGCATGCCCGCGATTTTCGCTTTAGCTGCAGGAACAAAACTGCCGAAAGCAATGCGTTTGCCATCCGGAGACCACGAGATATTCGAAGGAGCGTATTCCAGGCTGGAAAGTTTGGCGGTTTGCCCCGTGTCCATCCAGCGAACGTAAAGCTGGGGCATACCATCGCGATCGGAGACAAAAGCTACCCGAGTGCCGTCCGGCGACCAGCGGGGCGACTCGTCGGTGAAGTTGCCTGCGGTGAGAGCGCGATCCTCCGTGCCGTCGAAGTTGATAATCCAGAGATTCGAGAGGCGCTTGTCGGTCATGCTATCGGCGAACGCGCGCACGTAGACAATGCGCTTGCCGTCCGGGGAAATCTGCGGGTCTGACGCAAATTGCAGATTGAAAATGTCAGAGGCGGTGAGACGGTTCGTCGTTTCCTGCGCGAAGACCAACAACGACATTACGGACCAGAGAGCGACGGCGAAAGGAAGTCGATAATGCCGGATAAAACACATGGGATCGAGATCTCCTTTTGGTATCGAAAACGGCACCAGTATAAGACCATCGCGCGTGTTCGCAACATCGTGAAAATGATTTTCATCGGGAGCTCCCGAATCGCTAACCATCGGTGCCAGCAAATGATCGCGGAGGCTATTCTGGAAACGGATGCGGTTCGGCCGCCCCTACTCGCCCGAGACCACCGGCGGCGTCGGCTGCAAACTGGAGAGCCGCGAGATCGTCGCCACCATCATTCCGGAGAGGAACTGCATGGTGGCCACATCGTTGTTGTCGAACGCGTGGGGCGTCGATGACAGCACCTCGAAAACACCCAGCGTCCGCCGGAAGTGGCGCAGGGGAGCGACCAGAATCGAGCGCACGCCCATCCGCCGGCAAGTTGCCCAATCCACGCGCGGGTTCGACTCGGCGTCGTCGCACAGCAGCACTTCGCCCGTGCGCACGCATTCGGCGGAGAGTCCGCTATCGGTTTGCAGTCGAACGCCGATATCCGGAGCGGTGCGTCCCGTGCGCGCCCGGCAAACAATTTCGTTCCCCCGGCGCAGCGCAATGGCTGCCCCGGTGGCGCCAGTCAGAGTTTGTGCTTTTTCCGCGATAATGCTAATGCCCGGCTCAAGATCAATTTCTCCGGCATTAATCAGCGCATGCGGCACCGAGAGTGGTCCATGATGGCGAGGCCGCATCCGATGCCGAGGAGAAAAAGTTGCCGCCGCGGGAAACTCGACCGCATATTCGTCGATCTGATCTTCGTCGGCCGCAACTTGCGGAACCGTGTAGAGCAGCGACCGCACCAGCCGGTCCAGTTCCGCATCTGCGATGAGATGCGCCGTCTGCTGCCCGCGGAGCGATCCACCAAGCACGCGCGAAAGACTCAGCACCGCGCCACTGCCGCAGGCTAGACACCGCGGCGTATTGTTTTCACTGAGCAATTCACATTGCACGCAAAATACTGCCGACTGCAATGAAACAAAATTAACGTCGGTGGCCGTCAGCGAACGCTGCATTTGGATGATTTCCCCCCAGGACCAATGAGGAAGAATGAGAGTAAACAGTTGCGCGCACAGGAGAAAGTGACAGGGCTGGTTCGGGCTGTGGATAACTCGACCGATTCAGGTTTCAACGTTTCAAAGTTTCAAGGTTTCAAAGTTTCAAAGGCGAAGGAGTCTTTGCGATTCGAAATCCTCAAATCATTGAAACCCTGAAACTCTGAAACCTTGAAACCTGCCTTCGCGCAACTATAATCCGCTCATGTCATTTCTCCGTTTCCTCATGCTCTTGTCGCTCGTTGTCTGGCTGGGTGGAGTGATCTTTCTCGCGTTCGTCGAAGCACCCACTGCCTTTTCGCCCGGTCTTCTTCCGACCCGCCACATGGCCGGATCAATCGTTGGCCGCTCGCTCGATTTGCTGCACTACATGGCCATCGTTTCCGGTATTGTTTTTCTGATCGCTTCCATGATCTACAGCCGGATGGCCACAGGAAATGCCCGCCCTCTGGCGGCTCGGCATCTTTTGATCGTGCTGATGCTCCTATTGACCGTGATCTCGCAGTTCGCTATTTCCCCGAAAATGCACGCCCTCCGCGCCGAGGTTGGCGTAATCGATAACGTGCCTCTGGACAATCCGCTGCGCCGGGAATTCGACCGTCTGCACGTTTGGTCGGAAAAATTCGAGGAGGCCGTGTTGTTGCTGGGATTGGTAGCGTTATACGCGACGGCGCAAGCCTTCCGATAATCTGATCGTGGAGAGCCGGGCGTCCCCGCCCGGCCGCTAAACTGCCGGACGGGCGAGACGCCCGTCGCTCCACCGTATGAATCATCGCGCGGTCATGGCACCGGCTTCACTGCAGGCGGCGCTTTCAGCGCGTCATCGAGATACGCCAGATACTCGGCGATCAGCCGATAGCTGTCGTAGTAATCGTTCATCTTGATGGCCGCCATCTTGTCGAAAGGCGAATGCAGAATCGGCCAGGTCTGTTGCGTCACCGAGTGCAGGGTGATGCGCGGAATCTGGTAGCGAGCGAACGATTCGGAATCCGCCGTGCCGAGGTCGTCCACGTTCATTGTGGTCACCGGCATTTTACTGGCGAACGCGACTGCGGCCAGCGCATCAAGCAGCACCTGGTCGGCGTGTGAGGCCCAGACCTCGGTCGGGCCGAGACCTAAGCTGTCAAAATTCACCATACCCTCGACATGCGCGCGCTGCTCGTTGCTGAGGTGGTCCACGTAATACCGCGATCCGACCAGCCCCTTCTCCTCGCCTGAGAATCCAACGAAAATCAGCGTATGATGACGCGGCTGCGCGCTGAGACTGTAGACCAGGCTGGGCAACAACGCCGCCCCGGTCCAGTTGTCGACCACGCCGTCGCCAAAGCTCTCGACCTTATCGGTATGCGCGCCGACCACGATGACTTCCGCTGTTTCGCCGGGCAATACGCAAATAACGTTCGGCGGAAGCCGGCGGTCGAGCCCTTGCTCGGAAAGATTCGCGCCCGTGCATCCAGCGTCGCCAAACCACTTCCGGATCAGCGCTTCCCGTTCGCTGTTCCTGGTTGAAAACGACTTCAGATGGGCCGCAACAGCTTCGCGCGTCCGCAAGCGAAAGTGAATCTGCGCCAACATTTGCGGCGAAGTTTGCGCGGAAGTCTGCGCGCAGGCGCAGACGGCACAAGCAATGCCAACGATCAGCGCTCCCGCAAGATGGCCAAGGAATTTTCTGAGGAGAGTCTTATCGTAGCGTCGCATTCCGCTGAGCGTAGCACGGACGATCCTCCTTTGCATCGCGCGAAGCGCGTCAACCACGGAGGCGCCGAGATACGGAGAAAAAATAAAGACTTGCTCTAGCTTTCTCCGTGACTCCGTGTCTCCGTGGTCAACGAATCTGGCCCACCGTCGCGCGTATCCGTATCGCGCACGATGATTTATTCTTTTGTTTAAACTGAAAGCTGACAACTGATAGCTGAAAGCTGATAGCTGAGAGCTCCCCATGAAAACTGGCATCATCGGTCTGCCGCAGGTCGGCAAGACATCTCTATTTCGCATTCTGACAAAAGTCAACCTTTCCGAGCCGGCGTTTTCGAACCCGCGCGAGGCGCACATCGGGGTCGCCAAAGTACCCGACGAGCGCCTCGACAAGCTGGCCGCGCTCTACAAACCGAAGAAGCTGACGCACGCCTCGGTCGAGTACGTGGATGTCGGCGCCATCGGCCAGGACGCGCTGAAAGAGACCGCCTACATCGGCCATCTGCGCCAGGTGGACGCGCTCATTCACGTTCTCCGCGCCTTTGAAAACGATGCCATTCCGCACGTCGGCCCGATCGATCCCCTGCGCGACATCAAGAATGTTGAGTTCGATCTCATGGTCAGCGATCTGGGCCAGATCGAAAAGCGGCTCGAGCGCTTGGAAAAAGATCTGAAGAAGATGAAGACGCCGGAACTCGAAAAAGAAAACGAGCTGCTGATCAAAGCCAAAGCCCAGATCGAAGCCGAAAAACCTCTGCGCGAAATGGAAATGACGCCCGAGGACAAGAAGCGCATCCGTGGCTTCATGTTTCTAAGCGAGAAGCCGATGCTCTACGTGCTCAATATTGGCGAGAGCACGGAACTCGGCAAGGATCTGGAAGCGGCGGTGGGAAAATATAAGCTGACCGAAGTGGCCGCGCGTCCGAATGCCGGAGCCAGCGCGATCTGCGGCAAAGTGGAAGCCGAACTAGCGGAGATGAGCGACGAAGACGCGGCGGAATTTCTGGGCAGCTATGGACTGACTGAGAGCGGCCTCTCGCGCCTGATCCGCAAGAGCTATCACCTGCTCGGGCTGATTTCGTTCTTCACCGCCGGCGAAGATGAATGCCGCGCCTGGACGATCCCGCTGAATACACGCGCCCAGAACGGCGCCGGAGCCATTCATTCCGATCTCGAAAAGCACTTCATCCGCGCCGAAACCATTCGCTGGGATCAGTTGCTGGAAGCGGGTTCCGAGGCCAACGCGCGCGCCAAAGGCACGCTGCGCCTCGAAGGCAAAGATTACATCGTGCAGGATGGCGATGTAATGCACATCCGGCACAGCGGTTAACAAGTTCTCATTTCCCGGTTCTCAGCTCCCGGTGAAAAATGCCCAGATCCGTTCTGAGAACTGAGAACCGGGAACTGAGAACTATTCTCGACCCTCAATAGCGGCCCTGGTTGGTCCAAAGCCTCACCATTTCCTCGACCGAGAACAGCTCGTCCGGATTCTCGGCGAATCTCGCCTCGAGGCTGAAGGCGTGCATTTCCAGGTGCACGCTGACGTGGGAGCGTGTTCGCAAAAAACCCCGTACAAAAAGTTCGGAGTACCGTTCGAGCCCTAGAACCTTGAACTGCACCGCATGCACCAGCGCGTGAAACAAGCGGCGGTCTGTGATTTCACTGGGAAAGACCACGACATCCTCGAAGGTCAAAGAGTCCATTTGTACGAGCTCGGGCAGGTTCGTGAGGCCCAGAGCCTTCGCCTCGGCATAAAAGGGTGGATTGGAAATGGTGTGATTCCGCAGTTCCACAATCCGGATCTCCGCCAGCAGAGTCGGAGAAAAGAAAGGCTGCATCCTGCCGTACTGGTCCGCGCTGAGTTGTACACCCTGAGGGCGGTATTCCTGTCGCTGGTCACGGAGGTATTGACGCATGCGCTCAACCGCGGCAACCATTTTTTCTTCCGGAAATTTGGAGGCTCGCGGCGAGGCGATGGAAGTCGGTTCGGAGACCTGCCGGGCAATGAAGCTGTAGTAGTCCTTCAACGCGGTGGCCGAAGCCACTGCCTTGCGCAATACGTCCCGTTCGGCATAGTAGGCAATGTCTTCTGGCGAAAAACGCAGCCGCAGCCGGTCCTTCGCGCACTCGGCGCTCAGCAGTTCAAGCTGGGCGTTTCGCAGTTCCGCGTTCATCTGCACAATGGCGACGCGGTCGTCGCTCTTATTCCATGACAACATCTCTTGCACTCCTGAAATTTGAAATCCTCGGGGGAGGGTGGGGAAGGGCCCGTACAAAAATTCATCGTACTTTAACATTGTTAGTTTTACGTTGTCAACTATAATTAACGCCCTCTAAAAGAGCGCAGGACTATGCTCTTTATAATCAATATGATAGTTGAACGTGCATCGGTCGATGGTTGCCTCATTCGGTCTAATTTTTCCTTCATGCCTGAGGAATTGTGTTGTACAGTGTACAAAGATGCTGAACGTCGGAGGGAAACCGCATGCCCCCGATTCCTGACAAGCAGTTGGAAGAACGCATCTTGACGGCCGCCCGCCGGTTGTGGCGCGAGCGTGGTGAGAAGGGTCTTACGTTGCGCGACGTGGCCCGTACGGCCGGCACGACCACGCCTACGGTTTACAAACGATTTCGTAACAAAGAAGCAATCCAACTGGCATTGGCATCGCGTTTCCGGACGGAATTATTTGCCGATGTCTTCGCGTCCTCACGTGTCGAGGAAATATACCGGCGATTCCTTGACTATGCGAAGGCCAATCCGCACGAGTACGAACTGCTCCGTTTGTCGTGGCCGCAGTTGTCGGCGCCCGGTCGTCCGCGTCCCGGACATGTTTGGGCGTCGGCGCAGTTGGCGGCGCGTTTTGGCGGCCAGGCCGAGGATTACGGCCAGGCTGTCGACGCGGTGTTCTTTCTCTGCCACGGAGCTTCCACTCTGCTTGCGGTGGAAGGGGAAGCGGCGACCCACGATGCGATACGCGAGGCCTGCGTCCAAATCTGCGACCGGCTGATCGAGAACATTGAAATCTTTCGTCCCTGCGACTAGCGCCGGGCGCCACTTGGTCGGCCGCTTTCACGGCCTTGTAGAGTTCTTCCTCAGCCCCTAGTGCACATGAAAAAACCGATCCAGCACAAACATGCACGCCGCTCCGACGAAGACCAATAACGCCATCTTCACGCCGGGCTCCTTATTCACTTCCGGAATCAGATCCGAAGCAGCGACGTAGATCGTAACGCCCGCCGAAAGCGGCAGGCCGAAGCTCACCTCGTGTCGGAAAACGGCCATCGTCATCACTCCGGCCACGGTCGCCACGCCCAGCAGCATGGATGCTCCCCAGGCGAAGGCGCGGCTTCGTCCGCTCGCGAGCATCACCGACGAAACCGTGAATCCTTCCGGAATTTTGTGCAGAAAAACCGCCACAAAGATGATCCAGCCGAGCGCCGGGGAAACGAGGAATCCCGAGGCGATCGCGATCCCATCGAAAAACGTGTGGATCAGCAGCCCGATCAGAACCGAGTAGCTTTTGTGAGCGTGCACGAACTGGTCGGCGTGCGTCTCTTCTCCAAAGTGGAAATGCGGGGTGACCGTGTGCTCAAAGAAATGGACGAGCAGGTATCCAAGCAGGATGAGAAATCCGGCATACGGTCCGCGCAACTGAATGCTGGCTGGCACCATTTCGACCAGCGCCGTCGCCAGCATGAAACCTGCGCCGAGCGCAACAAAGTACCGAAGATACGACCGCTCCCAATTCCTCTGGACGATGATGGCGCCGCCGAACACGTTCGCGCCCGCCGCCGTCAGCCCCAGCAGCACACTGGTCAGGATAGGGGACATGAGGAAAGAGAATATCAGGTTGCGGATAGATTGATTTCCCGTAGAGACGCGGCTTGCCGCGTCTCGGGGCCACCGAAAGACGGGGCACGCCCCATCTTTACAATAATGCCAAGCGTGCCAGCTATAATCCGCTGTAACTGAAAGCTGATAACTGACAGCTGACAGCCGCTCTCATGCGCTTCGAACTCTTCGTGGCAACCCGCTATCTTCGCGCCAAACGCCGCCAAGCGTTCATCGGCGTCATCACGGGTATCTCCATCCTGGGAGTAGCGGCGGGGGTAGCTTCGCTGATCGTTGCGCTGGCCATCAATAACGGCTTTCGGCAGGATTTGCAGGCGCGGCTGCTGGGTTCGACCGCCCACATCAGTCTGCTGCGGGTCGAAAGTGACGGCATCCGCGATTGGCGTCCGCTGTTCGAGAAGTTATCGAAGCAGCCGCACGTGGTGGCAGCCGCTCCGGCAATTTACGAGCAAGTGCTGATTTCGCGCGGGCCGCGGGCGCGTGGCGCAGTGTTGAAGGGAATGCTGCCGCAATATGAGCGCAAGGTGAGCGATCTGCTGCAATCGGTGACGCTGGGATCAGCGGCGGCATTGGAGGAAAAGCCCTCTGCAGAGAAGACGAATCAAGCGGATGCTGCGGAGATCGCGAACGTAGCGCCGGCGTCCTCCCCGGCTGGCACGGCGGGCGTCTCGCCCGCGGCCGCGAACAAGGGGGCCACACAAGCGACATCCCCCGACGATTTGTCCGGCGTGCAGCAGCGCGTCGCGGCCATGCCTCCCATTATTCTCGGCAAAGATATGGCCGACGAGATTGGCGCGACCGTGGGGTCGGTAGTGCTGGTTACTTCTCCGCAGGGCGAGCTCACTCCATTCGGCATGGTGCCGAAGTACATTCGCTTTCATGTCGCGGGAATCTTCAACTCCGGCTTTTTCGACTACGACTCTTCCTGGGCGTTCATCCGCCTGGCTGACGCGCAGCAACTGTTTGGCTTGGGCGACGTGATCTCCGTCATCCAATTCAAGCTCGACGATATCTACCTGGCGGGCGACGTGGCGCGCGCGCTCGAACAGGCCGCCGATCTTATTTCAGGAAGCCACGGCTTCATGGCCACCAGTTGGATGGAGCAGAACAAGCCGCTGTTCCGCGCGCTGCGGCTGGAGCGCGTGGTGACGTTCATCACCATCGGCTTGATCGTGTTCGTCGCCGCGCTCAACATTTTGATCTCACTGATCATGATGGTCATGGAAAAGACAAAAGATATCGCCGTGCTCATGTCTCTGGGGACGAAAAAAGCGCAGATCCGGCGCGTGTTCATCGCGCAAGGCGTGCTGATTGGCGTGATCGGAACGGCGATCGGCCTCGTGCTCGGCTACGCGATCTCATGGGCCGGCGGACACTACCACTTTATTTCGCTCTCGCCCGAGGTCTATTCGATTGACTATGTTCCGTTCGCACCGCGGCTGATCGATGGAGTGATCGTGTCGCTGGTTTCCATCGGGATCTCGTTTGTGGCCACCATCTATCCGTCGTGGTCAGCGGCAAGAATCTTGCCGGCCGAAGCGCTGAGGTACGAATAGAGCTCGGCCCATAGATGGGTTTGGGACTAATTGCGTGAGAATGGTCACGCGCCGCACCTTGCTGTGACCACGGTCACATTGCAATCGTTTTCCAGGGGTATACAGTCTTTCGCATAGCCCGTTTCCGCAAGCGAAATCGCGGGATCGGGTTGTTCCTCCTCATGATCTGATGGATATGATCTGATGGATCATGCTCTGACGGATCATGGTCTAATGGATCATGGCCAGTTTCCGCCGCGTCGCAGCGGCAGAGGCCATCTACCTTGGTACTTAGGAGGGCGCGTTTGCATCCAATACCTCAAGATCCTCTGCTGAGGGTCGAAGGGTTAAGTAAGGTGTTTCGCTCAGGCGAAGCGGAGCTCGTGCTCTTTGAGAATCTGTCTTTCCAAGTTGACAAAGGAACGATGCTGGCCATCGTCGGACAATCGGGTGCGGGAAAGAGTACCTTGTTGCACATCCTGGCGGCCCTTGATCGTCCCTCCGCTGGTGCCGTATACTGCGCCAACTCGCACGTGAATGCGCTTTCCGAGGATGACGCCGCCGAGTTTCGTAACCGCGAGATCGGCTACGTCTGGCAGTTCCATTACCTGCTGCCGGAATTCACCGCTTTGGAGAACGTTGCCATGCCTCTGCTGACGCGCGGGCAGCCGCTATCCACTGCGGAACCAGAAGCTTCGCGGTGGCTGCGCGAGGTAGGACTGGAGCAGCGCGGGCATCATCGTTCGGGAGAGCTTTCCGGCGGCGAGCAGCAACGGCTGGCGCTGGCACGGGCGCTCATCACCCAGCCGCAAGTCTTGCTGGCCGATGAGCCTACCGGCGATCTTGACGGGCGCACCGGCGCATTGGTTTTTGAACTGGTGGCGCGATTGCACCGGGAACACCAACTGACCTCCGTGATCGCCACCCACAACCTGGCGTTTGCACGTCGGTGCCATAGGGTTTTACGGTTGGATCAGGGCAAAATGGAAGAAGTGGCGCCCGAGTCGCTTTCAGCGTAACGAAAGGCAGAACAGAAACACGATTAAAGAGCGGGGTTGAAAAATCGGAGTACGCGAAGTAAGGCTGAGGCGGGTAACTACAAGGCGATATCGCTGGGAGATTCGGCGATATAAATGCATAATTAAGGGTTGAGTCAGGGTTTGGCGGAGTGCGGGGCGCTTCGCGGGAAGTCGGGGGGAACCGGTATATGTTTGAACGCTACACGGAGAAAGCCAGACGCGTAATTTTTTTCGCGCGGTATGAGGCCAGCCAGTTTGGGTCTCCTTATATTGAGACGGAACACTTGCTGCTCGGCCTGCTGCGCGAAGATAAAGCCCTGACCAATCGTTTCCTGCGCTCGCATGCGTCGGTGGAATCGATCCGCAAACAAATCGAGGGTCACACCACCATCCGGGAAAAGGTTTCCACCTCGGTCGATCTTCCCCTGAGCAACGAATGCAAGCGTGTGCTGGCCTATGCCGCGGAAGAGGCCGAGCGCCTTTCGCACAAACATATTGGAACCGAGCACCTGCTGCTCGGCTTGTTGCGCGAAGAAAAATGTTTTGCGGCTGAGATTCTGCACGAGCGCGGATTGCGGCTTTCAACCATCCGCGAAGAACTGGCGCGTACCAGCCAGGAAAAAGCGGCGCCGCAACGCGGACAGCGCGAATCCTCACTGCTGAGTGAATTTTCGCGTGATCTCACCCAGTCCGCCATGGATAGCCAACTCGATCCGCTGGTAGGCCGCGACGGCGAAGTCGAGCGCGTGGTGCAGATTCTGTGCCGCCGCACCAAGAATAATCCCGTACTCATCGGCGAGCCCGGAGTAGGCAAAACCGCCATCGTGGAAGGCCTGGCGCAGCGCATAGCCGACGGCGAAGTTCCGTCCTTCCTGGCCGACAAACGCATCCTGGCGCTCGATCTTTCTCTGATCGTCGCCGGCACCAAGTATCGCGGACAGTTTGAAGAGCGCCTCAAGACCATCATG
>Ga0181532_10003996_pt1 | contig 13052 bp, 11 predicted proteins | sample PEATcosm2014_Bin_33_FD_119768 | JGI IMG/M metagenome (GOLD analysis project Ga0181532, IMG submission 119768) | Peatland microbial communities from MTU Mesocosm Facility, Houghton, MI, USA - PEATcosm2014_Bin11_30_metaG | ecosystem: Environmental > Terrestrial > Soil > Wetlands > Peat | place...
ATCGGAAACATCGCCGAATAACAGATCCAGCCCCGACCGGCGCTCTTTCGGCGGCCAGACCAACGTCGGTTCGCCGGAGATATTCACGGCCCGGGCCGTATCCTTCACCGCGCCTTCGAAATCTGCGATCTGATCCACGAGCTTCAGCGACAACGCCTGCTCGCCGGTCCAGACTTTCCCATTCGCGATCGCGCGGATGTCTTCTTCTTTCGCATGCCTGCCATCGGCGACTGCCTGGATGAACTGGGTATGCATGTTGTCAATCAGGCCCTGCATGTACTCGCGTTCCGCCGGCGTCATTTCTCGCGTCGGGCTGCCCGTGTCTTTAAATTCGCCCGCCTTCATCGTGATCGCGTTCAGCTTCGCCCACTTCAGAAGCTCGCCGTAGTTCACCCACTCGGCAATCACTCCGATCGATCCCACCACGCTGCCTTTATCCGCGTAAATCTTATTGGTGGCCGAGGATACGTAATATGCTCCGCTCGCGCCCACGGTCTCAATCGAAGCCACGATCCGTTTTTTCTTTTCGTCGCGAATCCGCTTCACTTCGCGGTAGAGCTCCTCCGACGCCGCCACGCCGCCTCCAGGCGAATTCACATGAATGATGATGGCCTTGACGGAATCGTCATCGGCAAATTTTTTAAGCTGCGGGACGATCTGCTTGGGAGAGAAGATTACGCCATCGAGTTCAACCACCGCGATCTTGGAGCCGAAGCCGGTAAACGATTCTTCATTCCGGCCGCCAAAACTCAAGTACACCAGCGTAAACACAGCCACCACGAACAGCGCAAACAGCCCGCCGCCCACCAACAACCATATCCAGATTCGCGAACGCCCTTCAGCCATAATCACAGCAGTGTAGCACCCGCCGAATCAATCCTGTGGAGCGGAGGTCTTACTTAATTTCAAAGTTCCTCGGATCGACAGATATGTTATGGGATATTTTTGCCTCGGTTGTCTCAAACTGGCTGAGCGAAGATGTCGACCTGGGGCCGGTGTTTCGGCTACTTCCCAACGAAGCGTTTCCGCTGTACGTTATGGTCCACCGTGTCGGTAGTGTGAGATTGTCGATGCTTTGGAAATCCGCAAAGCGTTCTTCGAGCCGGTAATACCCTTGTTGCTGCCCCGCCGATGCGGTGGGACCACCACCACCCGGGTTAGTCACCGAGTATGAGTAAGCGGTCATGACATGCCGAAAAGTGTCGGGCTCAAAATAGAGCTCGATTAGCAGGTCACTGCTTTTCTTAGGCAGGTAGTCCACTCGATGAAGCTCACGGCCGTCCACTTTCTTCAGGCCTTGATCCTGCAGCTTCGCACGACGCTCGTCCAAATGTGAAAGAGCCCACGCGGTCGACAGGGTACCACCCCATAGACCTTCGGTAAGAACTTCGTCGTGCAGGTGCACAAATCCGCCCAAGGCGGAATAGATGCCGGGTTTCGGCTGGTTGACAGCGGTCTTTTTGCCGTCGGTCGCAAACTGCTCACCACGGTAATCAGGGCTTGGTATTTTGAGCACGGAGACGAACTTATCGCCTTCCGAGACGAACTGGAGCGTGCCGTTCACGATTCCCGCAACGTTCAGATACTGGAAAGTCAAGCTCCCGAGAACCAATTGATTCTTCACTGCCGCCCGCGCCTGTTCGGTCCCGATGGAATTCAAGTGCTGCTTGACGAAATCACCGGCTTGAAATTCGTCTTTCGCCGCGCTAACCGATAGCATGGCCCCCAAGGCAATCAGCACCGCGAGGTATCGCATCGAAAATCTCCGATCAGTATTCCCCGATCTGGGAAGGTAGCCAGTATAGTCCACAACGGCCCTGTCTTGACGTACACTCATCCCGCACATGCGTGACCCCATCGAACTCGAAGTCTTCAAGAACCTCTATCACTCCATTGCCGAAGAAATGGGAGCGGCCCTGCGCCGCACCTCCTTCTCTCCCAACATCAAAGAGCGGCGTGACTACTCCTGCGCCGTTTTCGATTCGGCGGGCCAAGTCATCGCCATGGGTGATCACATGCCGGTGCACTTGGGTTCCATGCCCATGTCGGTCGCGGCGGCTATGGAGCAGTGCGAACTCGAACCCGGCGACATGGTCATGCTCAATGACCCCTTCCGCGGAGGCACCCACCTCCCCGATATCACGTTGGTGATGCCGGTCTATGTGGAACGGAAGCCGGCGTATCGCAAGAACAAAATCCTCCGCCGGAAAGCGCACCCTCGCCGGTCCCACCCCGACTTTTACGTTGCTTCCCGCGCCCATCACGCGGATGTCGGCGGAACTTACCCCGGCTCCATGGGCCCGTGTCGCGAAATTTGCCAGGAAGGCCTCCGCATCCCGCCCGTCAAAATCATGCGCGACGGAAAACTTGTCGCCGATGTGTTGGCCCTTCTGCTCAACAACGTTCGCACGCCGGAAGAACGCGAAGGCGACCTTGGCGCTCAGATCGCCGCCTGCCAGACGGGAGCCCAGCGCCTCCGAGAGATCTGCGAGCGCTACGGAATCGCCCGCGCGAAGCGAGCCGCCGTCGATCTGCTCATCTATTCCGAAGAAATGATGCGAACCTTCCTGCGTACCATTCCGCCCGGTCATTACCAAGCCGAAGACTTTCTTGACAACGATGGCGTGGAAGAAAGACCCGTGCGCATTGTCGTGAACATCCAAGTCAAGCCTTCACCCAAGAAGAGATCTTCTGTAGAGACGCGGCTCGCCGCGTCTCCGCGAGCAGCGAAGCAGAAGTCGGAGGTCAACGTTACCATCGACTTCACCGGCAGCGACCCCCAAGTCCAAGGCGCAATCAACGCGGTCGAGGCGATCACTTACTCGGCCTGCTTCTACGTTTTTCGTTGCCTGCTTCACGAAGACGTGCCCGCCACCTCTGGCCTCATGCGCCCTATCCGTGTCATCGCCCCATCGGGAACCGTGGTCAATGCCAAACCTCCCGCCGCCGTTGCTGGTGGCAACGTGGAAACTTCGCAGCGGATTGTCGACGTACTGCTGAAAGCTCTGGCGCAGGCGATTCCTGACCGCATCCCAGCCGCCGCGTCCGGCACCATGAACAACCTCACCATCGGCGGCATCGATCTTCGTTTGGGCGATCCTCGCACCGGCGAGCCGTTTGCCTATTATGAAACCATCGCCGGCGGCATGGGCGCGCGTCCGACCAAAGACGGAGTCTCGGGGGTCCACACCCATATGACCAACTCGCTAAACACCCCCGCCGAGGCCCTCGAATATGCCTACCCAGTTCGCCTCCGGCAGTATTCTTTCCGCTCCCGTAGTGGAGGCGCCGGTCTCCACACCGGCGGCGACGGAATCGTCCGTGAGATCGAGGTGTTGACCGACGCCCAGGTCACGCTGCTCGCCGACCGCCGTTCCCGCGGGCCATACGGCCTGGCCGGCGGAGCCGACGGCGCTCCCGGCCGCACCACGATCATCCGGCGTGACGGGTCCGAGGAAGAAATCCCTGGCAAGACTAGCGTCCGACTGCGTGCGGGGGAAAGAGTCCGCATCGAATCCCCAGGCGGCGGCGGCTGGGGCAGACCAACCCGCTAAACCGCAGAGAACACACAGCACGCGGAGAGATTTGTAAATGGGGTTCCCTTTGAACTTCACCTGTGTTCCTCCGTGCCCCCCTGTGTAACGAACTTTCTCTGCGCACTCGGCGCTCTCTGCGGTAAACAGCCTTTTTCGCTAGAATCAACGTGCAGGCTTTCAAGGATTAACCACGATGAGATTCTTGCGCACTTTTTTTTTCGCGATGGTTCTGGCGTCCGCCTTCTTCTACTTCACCACCTACCGCGGACCTCTCCATCCCGCCAACTGGATCAGCCGTCCCCAGCACGTTGAGATCACCGAAGCCGCCGGCAGCGAAGCGCGAGACCCCGAAGAACAGAACAACATCAACGTTTACCGCAAGAACATCGGAGCGGTCGTCAATATCACCTCCCGTGTACAGGCCTATGACTTCTTCTACGGCTTGTACTCGCAGGAAGGCCAAGGCTCCGGCTTCGTGATCGACAAAGAAGGACACATCCTCACCAACTATCACGTGATCGCCGAGGCCCGGCAAGTCGAAGTCACGCTTCACAACCGCAAGAAATATAAGGCCACCATTGTCGGCACCGACAAGTCTCACGACTTGGCCATCGTCCAGATCAAAGCGCCCGAACTGCAGCCAATCATTCTAGGCGACTCGGCCAATCTACAAGTCGGACAGAGAGTTTACGCAATCGGCAACCCCTTCGGCCTCGCCGGCACACTCACGCAGGGCATCGTTAGTTCCATCCGCCAGGTGCAAGAGCCGGACGGTCTGGTCATCGACGAAGCCATCCAGACCGACGCCGCCATCAACCCCGGCAACTCCGGTGGCCCACTCCTCAACTGGCACGGCGAAGTCATCGGCATCAACACCATCATCGCCTCCAGCGTAGGCCAAAGTGCCGGAATCGGGTTTGCCATCCCCATCAATACCGCCAAAGCCGTGCTCAACGATCTGGTCACGCTGGGCCGTGTGCGTCGTCCCGCGCTCGGAATCCGCACCATCCCCATTGATCCTGAACTCGCCGACGAACTCAGCCTGGCTGCCGACTACGGGCTACTGATCGTTCAAGCCGTTCCCGGAGGCTCCGCCGACCGCGCCGGATTGCGCGGCGGCTCCGAACGCGCTCAACTCGGCAACACGCTCATCATGATCGGAGGAGATTTGATCGTCGCCATCGACGGAGAAAAAATCGAGAGCCAGCAAATCCTCGCCCAGATCATGAACAAACACCGCGCCGGCGACACCGTGAAAGTAACGATCTTCCGAGGCAAGAAGCGGATGGAAGTACCCGTGGTGCTAGGCGAAGCGAGGGACCAAGTGTAGCTCGTGTGGCGCGGGCACTCTTGCCCGCGTGCACTTGATCTTGTTTGTGACGGAGTGCCGGGTGTCCCCGCCTGGCGGCTGGTGGCATCAGCCAACACCTTTAAGGCTTGATTTCGATGGGAGTGCCGACGCGAACCAGTTTCCAGATGTCGTCCATCTCTTCATCCGTAACGGCGACGCATCCATCCGTCCAATCATGCAGTGTATGGGCCTTCCCCACCCATGCATACTCTTTCGGAAGTCCGTGCAGCATGATGTCGCCTCCGGGACTGATGCCTAACTTCTTGGCAGCCGCGACGTCTTGCGCGCTTGGATATGAGATGTGGAAAGCTTTGTAGAATTGGCTGTTAGGGTTTCGCGAATCGAGTATGTAAAGCCCCTCGGGAGTTCGATGGTCGCCCTGCCGAGTCTTCGGCCCGACGGGCTCGCCACCCAAGGCTATTTTGTACGACCGCATCTCCTTTTCCTGTGACAAAAGCACAAGCTTTCGCGCTCCCTTGTAGACGACGACGCGGTCTACGCTGAGGCTGGCGTTCTGGGCAAGAACGAGGGAGCATGATGTGAACAGCACGACGCCAGCCACAAGAAGCCGCATGGCAGGCAATTTTATCGGTTATGGTCTATTCATTGCTGGAACACAAGGCAGATTTGCGCATCTCGCTCCCGCGTTATGATCTCCTAAATGCCCGACGTCGATTGGATCCGCAAACTCTGCCTTTCTCTACCCGATGCCACCGAGAATCTTCAGTGGGGCGAAACACTATGCTTCAAAGTGCACGGCAAGCTATTCGCTACCGTGCACCTCTCTGAAGGCAAACTCGCGCCCATCGTCCTCAAGTCCTCTCCGGAAGACTTCCACGAACTCCTTGAAATCGAAGGCATTTCCCAGGCTCCGTACGTCGGCCGCTACAAATGGATTCTTCTGGCAACCTCGAACGTCCTGCCCCTCGAAGAACTCGAAGCCCTCATTCGCCAGTCGTACGACTTGGTCGCAGCAAAAGCGCCAAAGAAGAACGCTGCAAGCAAGAAGACGCCCAGCAAGCCAAACAAGAAGTAAGCGGTTTCCTCTGTGCGCCTCAGTGTCCCCTGTGGTGAAGATTTTCTCGGGGCCCTCGTCGTCTCGGCCCGGTTTGACTCCCCGCAACCGCGTAGACTAGCCTCGTAGGTTCGCTGCCCAATCCATGCGCATTCAACGTAGTTTCTTGATCCGCTGCATCCTGGCCGTTCTACTCGCCGCGACCGTCGCAGCCGCGCCTCTGCGTCCCACTCATGCTCCGCACGCCATGGTTGCCAGCGTCCACGAGCTAGCATCCAGGGCCGGTGTCGAGATACTCCGGGACGGAGGCAATGCCGTCGATGCCGCCGTCGCCACCGGCTTCGCGCTGGCTGTTGTCCACCCCCAGGCCGGAAATCTCGGCGGAGGCGGTTTCCTGCTTCTCCGCAACGCCAACGGCGAAACTCACTTCATCGACTACCGCGAAAAAGCGCCCGCCGCCGCGACCGAAAACATGTATCTCGACGCGCAGGGCAACGTCCTCCCCGAATCCAATAAGGACTCGAGCGTCGTCGGATACAAGTCGATCGGCGTCCCCGGCTCCGTAGCCGGCCTCGTTTACGCGGAGAAAAAATACGGCAAGCTGTCGCTGGAAAAAGTAATGGCTCCCGCCATCAAGCTCGCTCGCGACGGCTTTCCCCTGGCCTACGAAGACACGCAGGATCTAAAAAGAGATGAGTACCTCGCGCAGTTTCCTGAATCGAAACGCATTTTCCAGCGCGATGGAAACTACTACCAGCCCGGTGAACTGTTCAAGCAGCCCGAACTCGCCCGCACCCTGGAACGCATCGCCAAGGACCCCGACGATTTCTACCACGGCGCCATGGCCCGCGAACTGGCCGCGACCATCCACAAGGGCGGAAGCCTGATCACCGCCGCCGACCTCGCCGCCTACGAAGTGAAAGAACGCGAGCCCATACGCGGCTCCTATCGCGGCTACGACATCATCAGCGCTCCGCCGCCATCCTCCGGAGGAGTGGCGCTCGTCGAAATTCTCAATATCCTCGAAGGCTTCGACCTCACGAAACTCGGCAACCGCTCCGGCGACGCCGTCCACCTTGAAGCCGAAGCATTCCGCCGCGCCTTTTACGATCGCGCCGAGTTCATGGGCGATCCCGACTTCGCCAAAGTTCCCGTGGCGCAGCTCATCGACAAAAAATACGCCGCCGCCTGGCGCGATTCCATCGATCCCAACCATGCCAGCCCAAGCAAACAGCTGAAGCGCCCGTCATTCAGTGAACTCGAGCGCGTAGCTCGGTTGCAAACAACAGCTGTAGCCATACGCGAGCCCAAAAACACCACGCACTATTCCGCCGTCGATGGCGAAGGCAACGCCGTTGCCGTAACCACTACGCTCAACGATTCCTTCGGCTCCCGCGTCACTGCGGAAGGTCTGGGTTTCCTGCTCAACGACGAAATGGATGACTTCACCGCCAAGCAAGGCGTCCCCAATACCTACGGACTCATTCAAGGCCCCGCCAACGCCATCGGCCCGGGCAAGCGTCCGCTCTCCGCCATGACGCCGACCATCGTGCTCAAAGACGGCAAGCTCTTCCTCGTTCTCGGCTCGCCCGGCGGCCCCACCATCATCACTAGCGTTGCCAACATCCTCATCGGCGTTGTCGATTTCTCGCTTGACATTCAGGAGGCCGTCAACGCGCCCCGGTTTCATCATCAGTGGCTCCCCGATGGAATTCTCGTCGAAGACCGCTTATCTCCCGATACAATGAATGTTCTGCGTTCCAAGGGCCACAAGCTCAAGGTTGAGCATTTTTGGGGAGACGGCGAGTGCATCATGATCGACCCCAAGACCGGCGAGCGCCTCGGAGCCAGCGATGGACGGAACAACGGGAAGGCGGTAGGTTACTGATGCTGAGGGCGGTGTCGACATATGTCTATGTGAAGGAGCGGCTCCATCCGGGCTTGCTCGATGAACTGGTCAAGGCGGGCGCCCAGTCGATAGAAATTTTCGCCGCTCGCCAGCACTTCGACTACGCCAATCGCAAGCAGCATGTGCGCGAAATTTCCGACTGGTTCAAGTCCACCGGCATTCCCCTGAATTCCGTGCACGCTCCGTTGTATTCCGACTACGAGTGGGGACGCACCGGTTCGCCTCCCGTCAACATAGCTTCCACCGATCGTGCCCACCGCATTGATGCCATGGACGAGATCAAGCGCGCCCTCGAAGTCGCCGAACACATCCCCTTCCGCTTTCTCGTGCAGCACATCGGCAATCCCAACGACGCCTTCGACGATAAAAAGTTCGAAGCGGCGATGACTTCCGTCGAGCACCTGCGCGCCTTCGCCAAACCGCTCGGCGTAAGAGTGCTCATGGAAAATATTCCCAACGAGCTTTCCACACCTGACCGCCTCGTCGAGTTCATCAAGACAATGCATTTCGACGACATCGGAGTCTGTTTCGATTGTGGTCATGCCCACATGATGGAAGGCATTCCCGAAGGCTTCGCCATCCTGAAGGACCACATCTGCTCGACCCATGTGCACGACAACAATAAAGACAAAGACTCGCACCTTTGGCCCGGCAACGGATCGATCGACTGGAAACAGACCATGGAACTGCTTCGGACCGCACCGCAAACGCCGCCCCTGCTTCTCGAAATCGACGGCGAGGAAAAAAAGAACCCCAGCGAAGAAGTAAGCGCAACCTTTCAAAAGCTGGAAGATTCGTAATTCAACCGCAGAGAGCGCAAAGTTTCTCGGGTAATCAGGTTTCCCCTGTGTTCCTCTGTGCTCCCTGTGGTGAAGATGTTGAAGTAGCGCAGCGCTAGAAGGGATTCTCGCCATTGTTTCTCTGCGTACTCAGCGTTCTCCGCGGTTAAAGGTTTTGACCTATGCCCTCACCCATCAGCACAATCGCAGAAATAGGCAAGCACGAAGGCCAGTCCGTCATCATCCGCGGATGGCTCTACAACCAACGCGAAAGCGGCAAGCTCCTCTTCCCCCAATTTCGCGACGGCTCCGGCGTTATCCAGGGCGTAGTCCCGAAGAACGCCGTCCCGCCCGAGGTTTTCGACGCCATCAAAGGCCTCACCCAGGAATCCAGTGTCATCGTCGAAGGCAAGGTCCGCGCCGATAAGCGCGCCCCCGGCGGTTATGAACTCGACGTCTCGAACGTCCAGGTCGTGCAGCGCGTGTCCGAGTCCACTCCCTACCCCATCACTCCCAAGGAACACGGCGTCGACTACTTGATGGAGCACCGCCATCTTTGGCTGCGCTCCCAGCGCCAGGCATCCATCCTGCGTGTGCGCGCCGAAATCATTCGCGCCGCCCGCGATTTTCTCGACTCCAACGGATTCACCCTCACCGACCCGCCCATCCTGACGCCCGCTGCCTGCGAAGGGACCTCGACGCTTTTCCCCGTGGACTACTTCGAAGAGCAGGCCTACCTGACGCAGTCTGGCCAGCTCTACATCGAAGCTACGGCCATGGCGCTCGGCAAGGTTTATTCGTTCGGCCCCACCTTCCGCGCGGAAAAATCGAAGACTCGCCGCCATCTCACCGAATTCTGGATGGTCGAACCTGAAGTCGCCTATGCCACTCTCGACGACCTGATGGAACTCGCCGAAGGTTTGCTGACCTTTTTAGTTAAGCGATGTCTGGACCGCCGCCGTCCCGACCTCGTGACCATCGGCCGCGACCTCACCAAGCTCGAGAAAATCGATGCCCCGTTCCCGCGCATCACCTACGATGAAGCCGTCCAAAAATTGCAGGAAGGCCACGCGCAAGGCAAGCTCGAGACCAAATTCGAGTGGGGCGGGGACCTCGGCTCGCCCGATGAAACCTATCTCTCATCGCTCTACGAGCGCCCCGTCATGATCCATCGCTACCCAGCCAAAGTGAAAGCGTTCTACATGGAACCCGATCCGCAGCGCCCCGACCTCGCCCTCTGCGTCGACGTCTTAGCCCCCGAGGGCTACGGCGAAATCATCGGCGGATCGCAGCGAATGGCCTCGCACGACCTGCTCCTGCAGCGCATTCACGAGCACAATCTGCCCGAAGAGGCCTTCAAGTGGTATCTTGATCTCCGAAAGTACGGCAGCGTGCCCCACTCCGGCTTCGGCATGGGCATCGAACGGGCCGTAGCCTGGATCTGCGGCTTGGAGCACGTGCGCGAGACCATCCCCTTCCCGCGCATGTTGCATCGCCTGTATCCGTAGTTTTCACCGCCGAGACGCAGAGAGCGCCGAGAAATGCGAGAAAACGATAGGCTTGATGAGATTTCGCACCGCATCATCGGCGCGGCCATCGAGGTTCACCGACATCTCGGACCGGGCTTGCTGGAATCTGCCTATCAATCATGTTTAGCCTTTGAACTCAAGCGGCTCGATCTGAAACTGGAAGAACAAAAACCGCTAGCGGTTGTATATAAGGAAGTGAAACTCGATTGTGGTTATCGTCTTGACACGGTAGGGGAAGACGAGATCATCGTCGAAATTGAGGCAATCGAAAAGCTACTTCCAATTCACGATGCTCAGCTCTTATCGTATTTGAGGCTTGCGAACAAGAGAGTAGGCCTTCTGATGGACTTCCACATCCCAGTTCTAAAGAATGGACTGAAGCGAATAGTGAACGAATTCCCAGACGCCGAGTTGGAAAAAAGACAAGCGCCGCAATCCGAATAAACCAAGAAGAAGGTTTTCTCGGCGCGCTCTGCGTCTCGTCGGTGAATAGGAAGCATATGCCACAACGAACCACGACGTACAGCAGCGTCACCCCGCGCCAGATCCGTGTGATCGGCGTTCCGCTTGACCTCGGTCAATCCCGCCGCGGCGTTGACATGGGTCCCTCCGCCGTTCGCGTCGCCGGACTCGAAGCCCGCCTCGAAGCCATCGGCCACATTGTCGAAGATGCCGGCAACATCGCAGTCGCCATTCCCGAGCAAAAAAAAGAAGGTGCCGCCAATTCCAAATACTTAAAGGAAATCACCGCGACCTGCACCAAGAGCGCCGATCTGGTGTTGAAGACGCTCGAGGCCGGCAAAGTTCCTCTCATCCTCGGCGGCGATCATTCTGTAGCCGTCGGTACGGTGTCAGGCGTGGCTGAATTCTACCGCCGCAAGAACCAGAAAATTGGTCTTCTCTGGATCGACGCGCACACCGATATGAACACACCCGACTCTTCGCCCAGTGGCAACGTGCACGGCATGCCGCTCGCCGCGATTATGGGGCTTCCGCCGTTCGAGCTGGGTAAGATCTACGATTTCTCGCCCAAGGTGCAGCCGGAGAATTGCGTGCTCGTCGGCATCCGCGACGTCGACAATTTCGAAAAAGAAAACATCCGCAAATCCGGAGTCGAAGTCTTCACCATGCGTGACATCGATGAACGTGGCATGCGCGCCGTCATGGAAGACGCGCTCCGCCTGGCCGGACACGACACCGTCGGCTATCACGTCTCGCTCGACATGGATTGGATCGATCCCGAAGACGCGCCCGGCGTCGGCACTCCAGTCTGGGGCGGCGCCACCTATCGCGAAGCGCATTTAGCCATGGAAATCATCTCCGACCATGGACGCATGCTGAGCTTCGAAATCGTGGAAGTGAATCCCGTCATCGACGAGCACAACCAGACCGCCGACTTAGCCGTCGAACTGGCCCTCTCGGCATTCGGGAAGAAGATCCTTTAGCAGTTGCGGAAGAATCGAGGGATGCTTGGTCCCCAATAGCACCCGGTTCAGAACGCAGTAGCAATTAATGGTCTAAGAAATCCGCTCATTGCACATCAGACACTTTTCCGTTCAGAAACGTAACCTTAATATCCTTGTAAACATAAATCATCTTCGTGCCCAGATTCACGATCTTATCCGGGTTGCCGAGCGCGGCCTTCACTTGATCTGGTGTTTGTCCTTTTTCTATCTGCGCAGGCTCTGCCGGAGGCGCTTGTTGTTGCGCTTGTGCTCCGCCCTGGTCGCCGCCGCCTTGCTGGTTGTTCCCTTGATCGCCACCTTGCTGCCCGCCGCCCTGATCGCCGCCGCCCTGCTGGGCATCGTCGCTGCTGATGGCTAGAAGCTGCCCAATGATATCTTCCACCTGACTCGCTCCTGCGCTGGCCAAGGTGCCCGCGGGAAACTGGAAGACCACTTGCGCCTTGTTGTACGTCGGAGGATCGGTCTTGTTGCAGGTATCGCAAGCGACGATGTTCAAAGTCACATTGTCTTTAGACAGGTTAACGTCGATCTTCGTGGGATATACCTTGTCCCCTTTCGCGAATAAGTGCGTAGTCTGCCCCTCTGACGCCGTCTGCGAAAAATGTCCGAAGAGGGCCTTTCGCGCTTGTACCGCAACGCTGCTTGGAGTATGAACGGTTCCGCCTTCATACTTGGTGGTCAGAACTGTTTTATCCGTATAAGGCACCCCGAGGATTCCGCCCTTTTGGATGGCCAACAGCGTGCCCGCCTCCACCACGGACGGTCCGCTCGTGTCCGCCCCCATTTTTACCAGCTTGTATTGTGCGCTGAGCTGATCTAGCAGCGAAACCTGCGCAACCACGATGCCGGGTGCGATCCCAGCCACGATCAAAACTACAACCAGGACGGCCATCTCGATTTTCTGCCGCATCGCAACCTTCCTTCTATGGAGCTGCCGCTCCTGTCCCAGCAGGAGCGGCTCTGGGGTTCCAAATAATGCTGGGTAATTCCGGTGGAGCGCCGGGCGTCCCCGCCCGGCCACCTCACCGCCGGACGGGCGAGACGCCGCCCGTCCCTCTACTATGTAACTCAGCACGCGGTCATGACACTAATTCGGCTGCTTGGCCTCCGCCTCCGCCGCGGCAGCATCCTTTTGCTGCTGTGCCAGATCGCTGCTCACGCTCTGGTCCGGTGTAGGTGGTGGGACTTCACCAGCCGTGGTTTTAGTATCGGGAGCGGGCGGCATTCCGTTCTTTCCCTGCTTGTCGGCCAACTCCTTAAGCCCCGCATCCATCGTTATCCGCAGTTGATTGTGCATCTCCTGGATATCGTCCGCGGATACTCCGACGGTGGCGCCGATCGCGCACTCGTCTTTCTTGCTGCTTTTTACGGTGGCGTCGACCATGTTGTCATCGTCCGGCTTGTCGCCGACCCGATAGATAACATCGCCTGCTGTAAGCGTGCATTCCGTGCCATCCGACGTGGTGA
>Ga0181532_10004005_pt1 | contig 13039 bp, 6 predicted proteins | sample PEATcosm2014_Bin_33_FD_119768 | JGI IMG/M metagenome (GOLD analysis project Ga0181532, IMG submission 119768) | Peatland microbial communities from MTU Mesocosm Facility, Houghton, MI, USA - PEATcosm2014_Bin11_30_metaG | ecosystem: Environmental > Terrestrial > Soil > Wetlands > Peat | place...
CTGACTGGATTGATCGTACAGCCGATCATCGGCCACGCCAGCGACCGCACCTGGGGCCGGCTGGGCCGGCGCCGTCCTTACTTTCTGGCGGGCGCGATTCTGAGTTCGATCGCGCTCATCCTGATGCCGCGCAGCTCCGCGCTCTGGATGGCAGCGGGTCTGCTCTGGGTTCTCGACGCTTGCATCAACATCAGCATGGAGCCCTTTCGTGCGTTTGTGGCCGACCTGCTGCCGGAATTTCAGCGCACTCGCGGCTTTGCCATGCAGAGCCTTTTCATTGGGCTGGGTGCGGTCATTGCCTCGGCACTGCCTTATTTGCTGACCAATGTTTTTCACGTGACGGGAACCAGGGCGGCGGGGACGATTCCTTTTACCGTGCGTCTTTCTTTTTACATTGGCGCGGCGGCGTTCCTGGGCGCCGTGCTTTGGACCATTTTTACGACGAAGGAGTATCCGCCGGAAAATCTTGCGGAATTTCAGAAACAAAAAACGGAGCACGCGGGCTTCGGCGCAGGGGCGCGCGAAATCGTGGCGTCAATCCGCGAGATGCCCCGTACCATGCGGCAACTCGCCTGGGTTCAGATCTGCACCTGGCTGGGGTTGTTCTGCATGTGGCTGTACTTTCCGGTGGCGGTGGCGCGCAATGTTTTCGGCGCCTCCGACACGAATTCTCCTCTGTATTCCGAGGGCGTGGAATGGGCGGGCGTTTGTTTCGGAATGTACTCGCTAGTGTGTTTCGGATTTTCATTTCTGCTGCCCGCGCTCGCCCGGCGGTACGGGCGCAAGACAACCCACAGCTTGTGCCTGATATGCGGCGGCCTGGGTCTGCTTTCCGTCGTCGTAATTCACAGCAAGTATCTGTTGTTGCTCTCGATGGTGGGAGTCGGAGTTGCCTGGTCCAGCACGCTTTCGATGCCCTACTCCATTCTTGCCGGATCGCTGCCTTACGGAAAGACCGGAGTCTACATGGGGATCTTCAACTTCTTCATCGTGATTCCGGAGATCACAGCATCGCTTGGATTCGGCTGGGTGATGGGCCATCTGCTGAACAATAATCGGATTTCCGCGGTGGTGGCGGGCGGGATTTTTTTTATGCTGGCGGCGGTGCTGACGCAGCGCGTGGAGGATTTGTACGACCTGCGGCATCCGAGCGGCTCGATTCCGGGCAATGCCGTCGCGGCCAAGTCTTGAACTATTAGAGGATAGCGGAGGGACGGGCGTCTCGCCCGTCTTGCAGTTGGGCGGCCGGGCGGGGACGCCCGGCGCTCCACCAGCAATAACTTATCGTGCGCGCACGGCTACCAGTTCGGTCGCCACGGGCACTCCGCGCGCGATCTTCACTCGAACCAGTGCCTCGAAAGGCCTTATCGGTCCCGCACCAGAGCCTGGAATCTCATGAAGTAGTTTGTCCACCGAATCCTGGCGGCAAACAAACTCCACTGCGCCTTGCGTCCCGAACGTGGTTGTTCCCGCCAGAATCATGACGAAGCGAGCGGAACCGATTCCCGGCACGAGTCCGACGACTGCATAATCTTCCGTCAGCGGGGCATTGGAAGGACTGGCGAGGTAAGTGCCTGGCTCGCCCGTTTTCGGATGTTTGCTGACGATCGAAAGATCGCCTTGACGCGGACCCGACGTTACCCTCTGAAAAACGAATTCCTGTGTGCCGGGAATGTCGAGCAAGGAAAGATTTTCTGATGGAGAACCAACAAAGATCAGGTTGTTATTCCTCACGTCGTCGAGCGTGAACAAGCTGCCGCGCTTTACCCGAATCCTCCGTCCCAGCGTGCCGAAGACATCATCAAGCGCGTGGATGGCCAAGACTTCCCCCACACCGGTGTAGTGGTCGTACACGGTGGTCTTCGAATCCTGACGCGAATTGTAGTAACGCATGCCCGTCTCTGGCCGTCCAACGAAGGCGGCATTGCTGAAGATCACCCAAGGCTCCTCAACTCCGTTGGTAAAGGGACGCCAAAACGCGGCGAGCGGACCGAGGGCCCGCGGTGTGCTGGGCGCCGCCATCGCGGGCTCGGAAAGTTTGCGGTTCCACAACAGGCTCCCCAAAACAATCAGCGAGACAATGAGGCCCACTAACAGAAAAACGACAGCAATCCGCCAGCGTACTGGAACGGTTTCGACCACGACGCTGCGCGGCGCCTCGGGCGGCGGTACGGCCTGCGGCTGCTGCTCAACCGGTCTCGCCTCGAAGGTGAGGTGATAACTTCCTTTTGGAATCTTGACCAGGATGGGGTCTGCCGCTCCCTCCCCGGCGTAGTACTCGGCCAGCTTCAGACGTAGACGCCCGGCTTGTACTCGAATGGTTGAGTCAGTTTGCGGATCGAAATCCGCAGGTCGTCCGTACACCTCGGTGGCAATCTGATATTCCTTCAACGGCGCGTCGGGATGATAGAAGGCCTGATTTGCGAGGTATTGCAGGAGCTTGCAGAGGGACTCGGAGCCCCGCAGGCTATGACTTTTAATAATGTTATCTATTTGTTGGAAGAATTGATCGGGTCCTGCGCCGAAAGTGCGTGTCACAGCCATTTAACATTGAAGTAACAGGGGATCGTATCCGGTGCAATAAAGGCATTTTACTCCAGTAACCGTTTAAAAACCTAGTGAAACGTCCACCCAAGATCGCTTTGTACTAAAACTTGCAGGTCTCAACTGGACACGCGTAGTAAAAGCGGCCCGTCCCGCGGTCTCCGCATTGGAGGAAACATTATGAACAGTAAGTTCTTTCTGGCTCTCATCCTTGTGCTGTGCCTTACTGGTTTGGCGTTGGCGCAGACGGATACAGCCCGTCTCATCGGGACCATTACAGACGCTACCGGTGCGGTCATACCGAATGCCGCCGTTACGGTAACTAATACGGCGAATGCCCGGGCCGTGACGACACAAACCGGTGGTGCAGGCGAGTACGTGGTGAACGCGTTGACCGCGGGCAGATACCACATCGACGTCAAGGCGCCAGGCTTCAAGAGTGCGGCGGCCGATTTTACCCTGGAAGTTTCTCAGGTGCAGGAGATCAGCCTGAAGCTGCAACTGGGCGAGGCCACCACCACCGTCGACGTGACGGGTGCAGTGCCGGTGGTTGACACCGCAACATCGAGTATGGGCGAAGTGATTCAGGGGCGACAAGTGACCGAGCTTCCTTTGAACGGCCGCAACTTCACGCAACTGGCGCTACTGACTCCGGGCGTGACGCGCGGCGCGTATGGTGACATCGCCTCCGGCGGCGGTTCGGGAACAAACGCCGAGACCTTCCGTAACTCCGAAACCGGCGGCGCCGCGCTCTCGGCGAACGGCTTGCGCCCGCAAGCGGACAATTTCATTCTTGATGGCGTTGACAATAACGATGCCTTCGTCAACGGCATCATCTTCTTCCCGCCAGCGGAAGCAATCCAGGAATTCCGCGTGAATACCAGCGTGGCGCCGGCCGAGTTCGGGAAGGGCGGTGGCGCAATCGTTCAGACCAGCATCAAGTCGGGCAGCAACACGGTGCACGGATCGGCTTTCCTGTTCCGCCGCAGCGGCTTTGCTGACGCCCATGACTACGGTTCGACCGGCCCGATCCAGTTCCGGCAGGCCCAATTTGGCGGCACGCTGGGCGCGGCCATTTGGAAGAACAAGCTGTTTGCCTTCGGCGACTTCCAGGGCCGCCGGCAGGAGCAACCGAACGGCACCGAATACGACACCGTCCCCACCGACATGATGAAAGGAACGGCGACCGGGGAGACAGGCATTAGCGATTTTTCCCAACTGCTCGGTCTGACTACCCCGAGTGTTCCGCAATGCGCGCTGTCGACCCCGGCCTACTACAATGGCAAGGACGCGAAGGGGAATCCGATTTCAAAGGGCTTCATCTTTGATCCGACCACTTGCAGCCCGTTTGGCTGGAACGGCACAACGGCAACTAACCTGATCACCAACCCGAACCCGGTAGGTTTGAAATATCTGCAGACTTTTCCCGAGCCGAACACTGCACCGACGCCGGGGACGATGATCAACAACTATGTCACCGACCGCCAGCAAACCCGTAATTTCAACGATTTCGATATTCGGGTTGACTTTAATGCGACGCAAAAGGACCAGCTCTTCTTCCGCTACAGCTATGGGCAAGACAATTTCACGGTCACGAATAGTCTTGGGCCGAACAATCCTTCAGGATTCGGCTCGGGCGACAACATCAACCATCCACGAGGAGTTGCGGCAGGCTATACCCGCACCATCGGCCCGAATCTGGTGAACGAATTCCGCTTTGGTTATCTCAGCTCGGTTTACGGCTACAATCCGCCGAACATCGGCGAGAAGCTGGGAGCGGAAATCGGAATTCCAGGCGCGAACCCGACGCCGCTGCTGGGCGGCCAGGTTCTGATCGGCGGCAACGCCCAAGAGATTACCTACCAGGGTGACGGCGGTCCCTACAACGTGGACCAAAAGCTCTACCAGTTCGAGGACGCGCTGTCTTATGTCCATGGCCACCATGTTTTCAAGTTTGGAGGTACGGTCGGGCAAAGGCAGCTCGGCTACGTTCAGGGCAACGACGCCAAAGGCTCTTTTATTCTGGGCGGCAACGATTACCCCGGCACCGGAAGGTTTACCGGGTACGAAGCCTCCGAGATCGTGGCAGGCTTCCCGGACTACGAGGTTGGACAATTCAATGGCTTGTACGAGACACACAGCTGGGAAACCGGCTACTTTGCGCAGGACGACTGGCGCGTGAACAACCGGCTGACGCTGAACCTGGGCCTGCGCTACGATTACTATACTTGGCCTTACGAGACCAGCAACCGGTTGTCCAACTGGGTCCCGAACAACCCGGCGGATGCGGGCACAGGAATTCTGATCACGCCCGGTAGCCCTGGAGCAGCCGGCTTGCCGAAGAGCCTGATTAACAACGACAAGAAGGATTGGGCGCCGCGCATCGGGTTTGCCTATGATCTGTATGGCGACGGCAAGACTGTGCTGCGCGGTGGATACGGGATCTTCTACTACCTTGATCGTGGCGGTGTAGGCGAACAACTGAGCAACAATCCGGATTTCAACGGGACTTCAAGCTACGAGGCTTGCCCGGGTGCGAACAGTAACTGCCTCACGCAAAGTCCAGCCGGCTTTCGCATCACGCTGAGCGGCCAGATCCCGAGCGGCCCTCCTTATAGCCCTGTTAACAACAACTGGCTCCAAGCCACCGCGCCGCTGCCCCCCGCCACCAGCACGGTGATTGTTAGCGACCCCACGAACGTAAACGTGATCTACTGGCCGAGCAACAGCAAGAACTCGAGCGTACAGCAATGGAACGTCCAACTCGAACGGCAACTGGGGTCAAATATGGCCTTCGATATCGCCTACGTGGGCACCAGGATGAACCACTTGGCGACGGCCTTCAACGCCAACAATACGCAACTTGGCGATCTGCAAGTTGGAGGCGTTAGTCAGCGCTGGTACAGCCTGGGCGGGGCCGTCAACGAGTACGCTTTCGTCGGGACCGGAACCTATAACGGGTTACAAACGAGCTTCAAGCGGCGCCTTTCAAGGGGCTTGACATTCACGAGCGCCTATACCTGGTCCCACACCATCGACAACTCGAGTGGCGCGTTCGGGAATAACGGTGCCGCCAATCCAATTTTCGTGGACGCGAATGGGAACCCGCTACTGAACCTGAACAAAGGAAATGCGAATCAGGATATCCGCAACAATTTCGTGTTCGCATCAATGTACGAACTTCCTTTCGGGAGGGGGAAGCAGTTCGGCGGGGATGTGCCGACGGCCCTCGATTACGTTATCGGGGGATGGCAGTGGAACAACATCGTCACGTTGCAATCCGGCACTCCTTTTGATCTCTTCTATGCCAACACCTCGCCCCAAGATCGTCCGGACATTACCGGGCCGATTTCGGTGGGCATCGACCGCGCCACCGGACAAGGCGTAATCAGCGGGGACTTCTCCAAACCTCCGTTAGTCAACGGAGACTTCGCTCGTCCGGGTACTCTGGGAAGGAATGCCCTGTTCGGCCCCGGATTCCATAGTTGGGATACGGGCATGATGAAGGACTTCACGTTGTACGAGCGTCTCAAGGCTGAGTTCCGTGTCGACGCCTTCAACGTGCTCAACCATCCGCAATTCCAAAACGGCAGCTTCCAACCGAATCTCGGTAACGGAACGGTGTTGGGCAACATCACGACGGCTACCAACCCTGCATTGACGCGCCTTTCATCCGAGCGCGAATTGCAGTTCGCCGTGCGCATTATGTTCTGATCTATGGCCCGGGAGCAGGGAACCGACGATCCGTTCCCTGCTCCGCACCAAACTCGGTTGGGCGCAGGGTTCGCTGAATCTGGCCGTTTTGCCTTGATCGTCTGGATGCCATGAAAATCCAACGCATCTTCGCGTTCTTGTTACTCTTGGTATGCCTGAACCTGGTATCCCTGAACTGGGTATGCCTGAACACGGTGTTGGCCTCGTCGCCGCCGAAGACTGCAGCCGTAGCCGGCAGCCCGGGGTCAGGCAGTCCGGTGGTTCGCAAGATCGATCCGCCGAACTGGTGGGTGAACTACACGCCGGAGTTGACGCTGCTGCTCGCCGGCGAAAATCTTTCCGGGTCGCACGTGGTGAGCGCTTCGCAAAGTGTGGTGGTCCTGGGGGCAGACGCTTCATCAAACGGGCACTATCTCTTCGTGCAGTTGAAGGTTTTGTCCGCGCGCCCTGAGACCGCCCAGCTTGAGTTGAAGACTGCTTCTGGTTCGACCTCCGTGCAGTTGCCGCTGCTGGCTCGCGCCGATTCCCGCGGCCGTTTCGAAGGGTTCTCTCGCGACGACGTCATTTACCTGATCATGCCCGACCGCTTCGCGGATGGTGATCCGTCGAACGACCGGCCTCCGGGTTCAACCGGCGTGTATGACCGCAGCAATCCGATGGCATATCACGGCGGCGATCTGCGCGGGATTCGAAATCATCTTGGATATCTGCACGACCTCGGTGTTACTACGCTGTGGCTCACTCCAGTCTGGAAAAACACCGACTCCGACTACCACGGTTATCACGTCGTTGACTTCTATGCCCTCGACGACCACATGGGATCTGTGCAGGAATACCAGGCGCTGGTGACCGATGCGCACAAGCTTGGCATGAAGGTGCTGATCGATTACGTCGTCAATCACACGGGTCCGCATGATCCCTGGGCCAACGACCCACCGACGCCCACGTGGCTGCACGGTACGCTGGCACATCATCTGGAGCCGTCTTATAACTTCTCCGGATTGGTCGATCCGCACGCTTCGCCGCGCGAGTATCTCAATACGCTCGACGGCTGGTTTGCCAATAAGTTGCCTGATTTGAATCAGGACGATTCCGCGCTCGCCCTTTACCTGGCACAGAATGCGATGTGGTGGACGGAGATCGCGCAATTGGATGGATTCCGCTTGGATACGTTTCCCTACTCTTCGCGCCAGTTCTGGAGCGGATGGCACAAGCGAGTGCGCCAAGTCTATCCACAGATCGACGACGTTGGTGAAGTGGCGGACGGCGATTCGACCATCGCATCATTTTTTGAAGGCGGACGAACGCAGTTCGATGGCATCGACTCCGGCCTCGCCACGGTTTTCGACTTCCCGCTTTGCTATGCCTTGCGCGACGTGGTCATCAAGGGCGCATCGATGGAAAAGATCGTTGAGGTTCTCCGGCACGACGCACTCTACCCGCATCCGGAGATGCTGGTCACGTTTATCGGCAATCACGACGACCGGCGCTTCGTGAGTGAAGCAGGCAGCAACCCGGCGAAACTAAAGGCCGCATTGTCACTGCTGCTGACGTTGCGCGGGATTCCACAAATTTATTCCGGCGACGAAATCGGGATGCCGGGCGGCGACGATCCCGACAACCGGCGCGACTTTCCGGGAGGCTTCCCCGGCGATCCGCGCGACGCCTTCACCGCCAGCGGCCGCACCGCCGAACAACAGGATGTATTCGCGCACGTTCAGTCGCTGCTGGCGCTGCGCAAGAACCACGCCGCCCTGCGTACCGGAAAGCAGTGGCACATCGGATGGGACGACACTTATTACGCTTTCCTGCGCGCGTTGCCCGAAGAGAAACTGCTGGTGGTGTACAACAACGCTCCTAAGACGGTAGAGCTGAATATCCCAGTCGAAAACACTCCGCTTGAAACCGCGCAGCAGTTGCAGACGGTGTTTGGGAACACGTCCGCGGAACTTGTCACCGGCAAAGTGCGCGTCTCACTGCCAGCCCAGACCATGGCCGTGTTCAGCGTGCGTTAGTGTGCGGGTTGCTGATACTGGCTCATGATTTCTCCATTTCCCGCCGATGGCTGGCCCCGGTCGGCGCGTCTGCGTCACACTTTGATCGTGAGTGTTCGACCAACCCACCTGTTCGAGCACTGCCGTGTGTGCTATGAAGACGACCGCAGCGATCAACCCCACGTGAGTGTGGATGGGTCGTCCGGTCGTCCATTACGCCCGGCAGCGAGTGGAGCAACGCATCGTCCGACACAGTTGAATCAGCGTGCCACATGAGGGCCGTGGGACGGTTGGCGGCAAGGAAACCAAAAGTCGAATAGGCCTAGTACTATGACTCACCGCGCCCCGGTGTTATTTCCCGGAGCAGCTCCAAGTCGATTCCCCCCACATCGATTCCCTGACTAGCAAGGTAGGCGCCAATCGAGCGCCTGGAGATACCATGCATAAACGCTTGATCGAATCCCAAGGCGTCGCCGTGCACCAGCAGAACGGCGTTGTTGCTGGGAGCCGGTTCGCCATTGTTCACCTGGGTCACGCGGTGAATACCAGGCGGTCATACAGGTTCGGAATTTCATATGAGGTTCTCCGTTAGCCGCTCTGCGATGGCGCTCGAAGTTGACAGATTCGACTTCGCCGCCAGTGAACCATCGGTTGAGGCTAGCTGCTTTTCGGATGCTGCATGGTTTATTCTGTCTGCCCAGCTTTGATTGGCATACCGGGGGTGGATTCATAAGCGTAGCCGGTCAACGTGACGACCGCGCCATCTATTACAGTCAGATCTGCCCAGCCATAAAAGGTTTCCCCGCTAACTTGGAAACTCAGTCCGAGATAGCCCTTTGCACTACCCGATTTGCTGGCCCAGTTACCGGACCTACAAGTTTTATCTCCATAAGGACCGCAAGCCCGAATGCTCGCCATGCCCCCATTACCTCCATAGAAGGTTTGACTGGGTCCGATCTCGAACCCTTTCCCTAATCTTGCCGGACCTTTTAAATTTTTGGAGTCGACGACTCCGTTTCCCGAGGCCGGTGTCTCCCAGACAATGGAGAAAGGGTTGAGGCAAACGCCACAACCTTCAACGTCTATGGTGAAGTCGGTGACTCCATCGTTGTTGACGTCGAGATTGTAACTACCGTAAGGACCTCCAATTGTGATGTTGGTCGGTGTGTAGACGATTTGGGCCTCGGCTGGCCATACTGCCAACAAGCCCACGGCTAAGATTGTGGCGATTGCATCTTTGATTCCGGTTCTCATGGCGATTCTCCTTTTCTCACCGACTTTTTTCACCCGTCCTCTGATTCAGCGACCTCGGCTTGTGTGTGTCAGCGTGGCAAGTCGCACATCTCGCGATGACATTCCGCTCTCTTTCCGGCACCCGAATGCTTAAGAGTCGCAGTCAAGGACCAGCAGCGCTAGGGTGCGGCGGCTACCACGGCCTCAACGAAGTTCAGGCCATTGGGTGTGCCCAGGCCTGTCACGTTGTCCCAACCGGTGGCGGTAACGAGTGACGTATCGGTTCCGAAAGTCAGGACCCACCAAGGGTACGACTTGCCATTGAGGGTAGCGTGGCCGAGAGCGCTCAGGAAGGTCGTTGTGTTCTCGAGCGGCTGGGCCAGGTCAGCCGGAGTTTCGACCTGAACGGGATGGGGAGGATCGGTAATCTTTCCCCTGACATCCGCCCCATTATTGAGAGGTAGGATGTCAGTGATTGCGTCCGCTGGCAAGGAATAAAGCATCGGTGCAGCCTGGCCGAGCGGCGCCTTGGTGCCGGCCGCCTGATTGGCGATGGCCCACAAAGCGGAGAACATCGGCGTCGCCACGCTGGTGCCGCCAATCGTCTGATTAGCGGGCGAGCCATCGACCGTGATTATTATGTTCACGCCGGTGTATGGGTCGGCGAGGTAAGCAATATCCGGGACCTGGCGGTACGTGTTCCCGAGGCCGCTCTGGAAGGGCGGCTCAGGCCAGATCGCGCTCGACCCTCCTCCCGATCCAAAGAAGAAACCGAGCTCCAGGGGCGGATCGTAGGGGCGGTCGCCCGCGTTTGTGAGTTCGGCTAAGTTGAGTCCCCAGCCGGTCTGGAACTGGATTTGGCCATTGCTTTTCAGGAACAGGCTGGTTCCCCCCACTGCGGTGGCGTACGGCGACGAAGCCGGCGTATCGACGCTCGGAGGAGCGGTGATTCCATAACTCTCGTAAATATCCAAGACTTCGTCTCCATTGTCGCCCGAAGCGAAGTCGGCTGAGATGCCAACAGCCGCAGCCAATTCAGTCACCTCCATGTCGGTGTAAAGCGAGTCTAGGCCGCCGTAGAGCAACTCGATGAGTTCGAGACCGCCCCAGCTGTTCGAAATCACATATCCCAGGGGCCCAGTATTGCCATAGGGGTTTTGGATCCCCTCCGGATTCTGGATCGCCCAGAGTTCCGCTACGTCAAGCGAACTGGAATCCGGCGCCAGCACCAGCGCAATGTCGGCGCCGGGAGCCATAGCGTGAGCCCATTCGACATCGAGGGTGGTTTCGTAATTCCATTGGCCGTCGATGCAATTCTGGCCACAGTGGGTCTTGCCGCCAGGGTAGTAGATCTGGAAATTGGATGCGGTTAAGGGCGGCAATCCGTAGGCGGCCGAAAATGTGTTGGCATCCTGCAGGATGGTATTGGACCCCCACGCGTCAATGATGACGATCGTTTGTCCGGTGCCATCCCAGCCCTTGCTGTAAAGAGCGTTCAGCCCGTAGGCGGTCTGCATCTGGGAGGGGATATAACCAGGGCAGTTACCCGGCACATCGCCAGCATAGCGATTGCCAAAATAGGTTGCGGTGGGTCCGTGACCCGGAGAGGTAAAAGTCACGTGTTGAGTGCCAGTCATGCACTGGTTTGGCGACGCTGCATTCGCGGTCGCATCGGCAAACGAAAAGGGCCGTGGCGCAACGGGCTTGCCCGTGGCAAGATCGAGCGGCCGCGCCAAAGCTGGCTTCGCGGCGAAATCATCCAGACCTTGAACCGCGTGAACCAGTCTGCCAACGCCGCCTCCGATAGCTGCGGCACCGCTGGATACACGATGGACTTGGCCCTTCAAGTTGACCCGGCTCAGTTGCACGTTAAAAGCGATCTGGGCGTCGCTGACCCGGCCCTGCGCGACCACGTAGTGGTTAAATTTGTCCACGGAGGTTACGGTGAAGTTGTGCGCCGTCAGGTAGTCCTGCACCTGCGCTGCCTCAGCTGCGCTCGGCGCAAACTGGGAGCGATATTGCTCCTGGGTGAGAAAGTGATGATAGTTGGGAGCACCCGGCTGATACATCTGGCGAACCAACTCATCGAGTGCGGCTTCGTTGTGCTGGTTGAGCCACACGGTTACGGTGATTAGCTTGGAAGGATCTTCCGGTCCCAGATTCTGCACGTTGGCGAATGCGCGGCCACGCGATTGAGAACCCGAACCTTCGAGCGCGAGACCACCCAGGCGATTGAGTTGAGCGTTAGCGGTTAGCGACAGGCACAGTGCCAGCGCGACTAGAATGCTGATTCTGGATTTCATGGTGAGTTCTCCTTCATCGGGCCAGATTCAAAATCTCCCTGCAACTGTTAGCGTGGAAAAACCAGTAAACTAGAGTGACGAAGCCGCAGACCAACCGGATACATCTATGGTGTCCTCAATGCTCGCCGTTGAGATCTTGTTTCATACGATCCCGTGAAAGTCCTTGCCCAGCGCATCTCGCGATTGCGAGCTGAACTCTGCTGCAAAACAAAGGGTGGGTCAATGTTCTGCGAGTGATTCGTCAGGGATTTTCGGATGATCCGGTTAAGTGATTGCAGCGCAGTGGTTTGCTGCTGCCCTCGGAAGCCACTGAAAGTCATCTGATGGGCACCTGGCACCAAGAAAAGTGGTGGGTTGGGGACCGCCCGGACTGATAAACTCCGGTGAGCACCAGGGCTCTGCTGACCCTATGCTGGCTCAACCTAGATCCAATGTCGCTAATTTCGGCCCGTTCCAACTGGACCTCAAGGCCGGGGAACTGCACCGCGATGGGCGCAGCGTCCGCCTTCAAGAGCAGCCCTTCCAAGTTCTCAAGATGCTGCTGGAACATCCCGGCGACGTAGTCACCCGGGACGAAATGCGCCGCACTCTCTGGCCAAACGACACCATCGTAGAGTTCGATCAGAGCATCAATGCAGCCATCAAGAAACTGCGGCTTGCGCTTCAGGATTCGGCAGAAGAGCCGCGTTACGTGGAGACCGTGGCTCGGCGCGGGTATCGGCTGATGGTGCCCGTGGAATGGGAACCAACCCAACAGTTGAATGCGGAAGCTGCAAATGTCGAAAGCGCGGCTCCGCATCAAAACGCTGCTGCAGGCAGTCTGATTGGCAAGAAGCTGTCTCACTACCGCATCCTTCAGGTGCTGGGCGGTGGGGGAATGGGAGTGGTGTACAAGGCAGAGGACCTCAAGCTGGGCCGGCCAGTGGCTTTGAAATTCCTGCCCGAAGAGTTGGCCAGCGATGCTCGGTCGCTCAGTCGCTTCGAGCGAGAAGCGCGGGCTGCGTCCGCGCTGGACCATCCCAATATCTGCACCATTTACGAGTTTGGCGAGCATGAGGGTCAGTCATTTATCGCGATGCAGTTCCTCGAAGGGCAGACGCTGCGGGAACGCTTGGCCGCGACCTCGGGCCTATCGCGTATAGCCGAAGATGCCGCTACCAAGCCACGTCTCCGAACAGCAGGTTTCACGACCGAGGAATTGTTGAAGCTGGCGATTCAGATTGGGGACGGACTGGCCGCCGCTCAAGAAAA
>Ga0181532_10004012_pt1 | contig 13026 bp, 9 predicted proteins | sample PEATcosm2014_Bin_33_FD_119768 | JGI IMG/M metagenome (GOLD analysis project Ga0181532, IMG submission 119768) | Peatland microbial communities from MTU Mesocosm Facility, Houghton, MI, USA - PEATcosm2014_Bin11_30_metaG | ecosystem: Environmental > Terrestrial > Soil > Wetlands > Peat | place...
TCCAAAAGATTCAATTTGCTTCTGGCTCTCGAACTTACCGTGTGCGCGGAGCCATTTGACCCTCAAGCGGTCCAGGGATAGATACACGACAGGGGTAGTGTAAAGAGTGAGCATTTGGCTCAAGAGCAATCCACCCACAATGGTGATGCCGAGGGGCCGGCGGAGCTCATAACCCGTGCCTGTCCCCAGCGCCAACGGCAGAGCGCCCAGTAACGCAGCCATGGTGGTCATTAGGATCGGGCGGAAACGTAACATGCAGGCTGCAAAAATCGCGTCGGTTGGGTTCTTTCCCTCCTGGCGTTGAGCTTCAAGGGCGAAATCAATCATCATGATGGCGTTCTTTTTTACGATTCCGATCAGTAGCACAATACCTATGATGGAAATGACGTTCAAATCTTGCTTAAAGAGCAGCAATGCGAGCATCGCCCCTACGCTCGCCGACGGTAGGCTGGAGATTATTGTCAGGGGATGGACTAGGCTTTCATACAAAATACCGAGCACAATGTACACCGCCAGCAGCGCGGTCAGAACGAGCATGGGCTCGGTGCCAAGCGATTGCTGGTAGGCCAACAGCGTGCCCGCAAAAAACCCTTGCAAAGTGGAAGGCGCGCCGAGCCGCTTTTGCATCTGGTTGATGCTCAATGTGGCGTTGCTCAAAGACACGTTCGAGGCCAGGTTAAAGGACACGGTAACCGAAGGAAATAAGCCCGTATGGTTGACGGCTAGCGGTGTCGTGCCGGCTTGGCCCTTGGCCACTGCAAGTAGCGGAATGCTATCGCCGCCGAGTGACTGAAGGTAGATGTCCTTCAATCCTTCCGGGCTCTGCCAATACTGGGGAGCAACCTCCAGCACCACGTAGTACTGATTCAGCTGCGTGTAGATGATGGAGACTTCCGATTGGCCGAATGCGCTGTATAAGGCCGAATCCAGCGACTGTGCAGTAAGGCCGAGTCTTGCCGCAGTGACGCGATCATAGTTCATCAGTTCATCCAGGCCCCCATTTTGCTGGTCTGAGCTCACATCCTGCAGCCCGGGGAGGCGCTTCATCTCACCAAGTAGGGCCGGTCCCCAGTTGAAAAGATCCTGAGCATTGTCGGATTGGATCGTGTACTGGTACATCGCATTACCGGACCGGCCGCCGATGCGCAAATCTTGCACGGATTGAAGAAAGGCCGAAGCTACCGGGAGACGGTTCAATTGGGGGCGCAGGCGGTCGATGATCTGAGCAGCACTAACATTGCGTGCCGCCAGCGGTTTGAGCGCGACGTAGAGGGAGCCGGTATTCGAGGCCCCATTGCCGCCCGTGAACGCAATGACATTCGCGACGGCAGGGTCATTCTTGATTACGCCGACGATCTGCTGAATGGCGTCGCTCATTGCCGAGAATGAGGAATCTTGCGGCCCTTGTACTCCACCGGAGATCGCTCCAGTGTCCTCGGCCGGAAAAAATCCCTTGGGGATCTTGACGATCAACACAAAATTGAGAGCGATGGTAAGAAAGAGTACGGTGAGGGTGAGGGCCGGATGGCGCAATACCCAATGCAGGCTACGCTCATATAACGACAACACTCGATCAAAGAACTTTTCGCTGGCCATGTAGATGCGGCCATGTTTTTCCGCACGCTCGTTCTTCAACAAGTAGGCGCACATCATTGGCGTGGCGGTCAGCGAGATGATCATGGAAACGACAATGGCCGTCGAGAGCGTGACGGCAAACTCGCGGAAAAGACGGCCGACGATTCCGCCCATCAACAGAAGAGGGATGAAGACGGCAATGAGCGAAATGCTGATGGTGAAGACGGTAAAACCAATTTCCTCCGCACCCTTCAGCGCCGCGGCAATAGGCTTTACCCCGCTTTCCAGATGGCGCGCGATATTCTCCATCACAACAATGGCATCATCGACCACAAATCCCGTGGAAATGGTCATGGCCATCAACGAGAGGTTGTCGATGGTATACCCGAACAGATACATCACCGCGAACGTGCCAAGCAGTGAGACCGGCACAGCTACGGCGGGAATGAGGGTGGCGCGACCATTGCGCAGGAAGACAAACACCACGGCGATGACCAGACCGATGGAAATGAACAGGGTTTTCTCTACATCACTGACGGAAGCACGAATGGTCGTGGTGCGGTCAAGAACGACAGTGGTATCGATGCCGAACGGAATCGACGCTTGGATAAGCGGAAGCTGTGCGCGAATGCGGTCGACCGTGGCAATAATGTTGGCACCCGGCTGGCGGAAGATAATGACCGTGACCGCCCGCTTGCTGTTCAAATAGCCGGCGGCACGGACGTTTTGCACGGAGTCTGTCACTTGGGCGACATCAGACAGGTGCACAGCTGCGCCGTGGTTATAACCCACGACCAGGGGCTTGTAGTCGTCCGCTTTCGAGATCTGATCGTTGGCAAGAATGTCCGCAGTCACAATGCCATCGGAGATTTGGCCTTTGGCCAGATCGGCGTTCTGCAGGCTCAACACGGACTGTAAACTGGCGAGGGTAAGTCCATAGCTCGCGAGTTGTGTGGGATTCGCGTCCACACGCACGGCTGGCAATGCGCCGCCACCAGGGTTGACTTGCCCCACTCCCTGGATCTGTGACAGCTTCTGCTCGATGATCGTCGAGGCCACGTCATAGAGTTTATCGGGACCGTATTTATCCGATGTGAGGCCGAGGATCATGATCGGCGCGTCGGCCGGATTTACCTTGCGATACGTCGGATTGCCCGGCAGGTTGGCGGGCAGATAGCTTCGCGCCGCATTGATGGCGGCCTCCACATCGCGCGCGGCGCCATCAATGTCGCGGCTGAGATCAAACTGAATGGTGACGGATGTGCTGCCGAGCGTACTGGTGCTGGTCATCTCCGTTACACCCGCAATGTGGCCGAACTGCCGCTCGAGGGGAGTGGCGACGGACGACGCCATGATGTTGGCGCTGGCCCCCGGCAAGTTTGCACTGACCGAAATAGTGGGGAAGTCGACCTCCGGCAGGGGAGCTACCGGTAGCACCTCATAGCCGATGCCACCGGCCAGGGCAATTGCCACCGTGAGTAGCGTCGTCGCCACTGGCCGGCGAATGAAGGGTGCGGAAATGTTCATGTTGGACCTGCCAGTTCCGCGCCTCCCGTTTCCTCGTTTCTTGATTTGTGCGCAAAACGTTGCGCCAGATTGTCAAAAAAGATGTAGATGACCGGCGTAGTGTAAAGCGTGAGCGCCTGGCTCAGCAGCAGGCCGCCCACCATGGCGATGCCCAAGGGCCTTCGCAGCTCAGAGCCGAAACCAGTTCCCAGCGCCAGCGGCAGCCCAGCCAGCAGCGCCGCCATGGTAGTCATCATAATGGGGCGGAAGCGGAGCAGGCAGGCTTCATAAATTGCATCGGTTGCGTTCTTTCCGTGCCTCCGCTCGCCTTCCAGCGCGAAGTCGACCATCATAATGCCGTTCTTTTTTACGATCCCGATCAGCAGGACGATGCCAATGATCGCCACCACGCTTAAATCCTGATGAAAGAGAATCAACGCGAGGAAAGCCCCTACGCCGGCTGACGGTAACGTGGACAGGATCGTAATCGGGTGGATAAAGCTCTCATACAGAACCCCAAGCACGATGTACACCGTGACCAGGGCGGCAAGAATGAGCAACGGCTCATTGGCCAGCGAATTCGTGAAGGATGCCGCGGTGCCTTGAAAACCTGCCTGCAAGCTGGGAGGCATGTGCATGTCCTTCTGCACCTTGTCCACCTCCGTAATGGCGCTGCCAAGTGCGGCATTCTGTGCGAGATTGAACGACACGGTGATTGCCGGAAATTGACCCTGGTGGGTAATGGCCAGCGGTTCTGTCGTCTTCTTAAAGTGTGCAAAGGCACTCAGTGGCACGGCACTGCTGAGAGCCGAACTTGTACTACCGGCGGAGCTGGCTCCCTTGCTCGACGGCCTGGAGTTGCTCGGCGATAGTGCGTTCCCGGGAGGAGCAAGGGTACTTGCCGCAGGAGTGTAGAGGGCAGAGGATGTCAGCGCATTTGATCCCGCGGAAGACGAGCCGGAAGACGCAAAAGAGGAAGTGGCCCCCGCACCGCTTGTGCCCGAAGATGTATTGGACTGGATGTAGAGATCGTTGAGCTTTTCGGGATCCAGTTGAAACTGCGGCTGAGTCTCAAGAACGACATGGTACTGATTCACTTGAGTATACATAGTGTTAATCTGCCGCTGGCCGAAGGCGTCATACAGCGTGTTATCGAGGGTCGAAGCCGCGATACCCAGCCGCGAAGCGGTGACCCTGTCGATCACCAGGGAAACGGCCAGCCCTCCTAATTGTTGATCGGTAGCCACGTCTTCTAATTCGGGTAACTTCTTCAAACGGCTAACGAATTGGTTGGTCCACGCGTTCAGTTCATCCGCGTTGGCGTCTTCCAGTGTGTACTGGTATTGCGTTCGGCTTACTCGGTCGTCCACGGTAATGTTTTGAACAGGTTCCATAAACAGTTGGATTCCATTGACCTGGTTCACTCTCGTGTTCAGCCTACGAATCAGGTCTGACGCACTGATCTTTCGTTGGCCGAGCGGCTTTAAGTTAATCGACATCCTGCCGCTGTTCGTCGTTGTATTCGTTCCATCCGCACCGATGAACGATGAGACGCTTTCTACCGCCGGGTCATCCAGAACTGCTTTTGTAATCTCCAGCTGTTTCTCTGCCATGGCCCGTGAACTGATCGCTGGCGGCGCCTGCGTTATGCCCTGGATGACGCCAGTATCTTGTACCGGGAAAAAACCTTTGGGGATGATGATGTAGAGGAAAACCGTGAGCAGGAGCGTAGCCAATGCAACCAGTAGCGTAATTGTCTGGTAGCCAAGGACAAACTTCAGTGTCCGCCCATAAAACCCGATCATTGTCTCGAAGACGCGCTCCGAAGCTCGATAGACGCGCCCCTGCCGCTCTTTGGACTTGCGTCGCAAGATTCGCGCACTCATCATGGGCGTAAGCGTGAGGGAAACCACTGCCGAAAGGACAATGGTGATGGCTAGTGTTACCGCAAACTCCCGGAACAATCTCCCTACCACATCGCCCATGAACAACAAAGGAATCAGAACGGCGATGAGCGACACGGTCAGTGAAAGAATGGTGAAGCCAATTTGCTCCGCACCCTTGAGCGCTGCTTCCATGGGCGGATCGCCTGCTTCGATGTACCGCGAGATGTTCTCGATCATCACAATGGCATCGTCCACAACGAAACCTGTGGAGATGGTCAGGGCCATCAGGGATAAATTATCCAGGCTGTAACCAAGTATGTACATCGCTCCGAAGGTGCCAACCAACGAAAGCGGAACAGCCACGCTCGGGATTATCGTGGCATACAGACTCCGCAAGAAAAGGAAGATGACCAACACAACGAGCCCGACCGTCAAGAGCAATTCGAACTCCACATCGGAAACCGAGGCTTCGATGGCGGTCGTGAGATCGGTAAGCGTAGTGACCTGGATGCCCGTGGGCAGGTTAGCCTCCAATTGGGGCAAAAGTTGCTTGATGCTCTTCACGACACTGATGGTGTTGGCGCCGGGCTGGCGTTGCACATTTAGGATCACGGCAGGAGTCTGATTCATCCAAGCGGCCTGATTATTGTTCTCCACGCCATTCACGATGCGCGCTACGTCGGTCAGCATGACTGGCGCACCGTTACGATAGGCGACGACGACGCTCCGATAGTCGTCGCTGGTGACCAGCTGATCGTTGGCGTCGATCTGGTAATCCTGGTGCGGCCCGTCGAAGTTCCCTTTGGCGGCGTTCACACTGGCTTGCGTCAGCGCAGTACGCAGGTCTTCCAGGTTGATGCCGTAAGATGACAGAGCCGTAGGGTTAGCTTGAATGCGGACTGCAGGTTTTTGGCCGCCACTGATGGTTACAAGGCCTACCCCGTCGAGCTGCGAAATCTTTGGTGCAAGGCGCGTGTCCACAAGGTCTTCGACCTGAGAAAGCGGCATTGAATTTGAAGTGACGGCCAGGGTGAGCACCGGGGCATCGGCCGGATTCGTTTTGCTGTAGATCGGCGGCGAGGGCAGGATGGATGGCAACAAACTCTGCGACGCGTTTATGGCAGACTGCACCTCTTCCTCGGCTACGTCGATGGCAAGAGTGAGATTAAACTGCAGCACGATGACGGAAGTGCCTCCGGAGCTGGTGGAGGTCATCTGGCTCAAGCCCTGCAACTCGCCGAATTGCCGTTCAAGTGGCGCCGTCACCGTCGTCGCCATCACCGTCGGGCTAGCCCCTGGATAAAACGTAAGCACCTGAATGGTCGGATAATCCACTTCCGGCAAGGCGGAGACTGGCAGTTGTCTGTACCCAACAAGGCCGACCAACAGGATTGCAGCCATCAGCAGAGAGGTGGCTACCGGTCGCAGGATAAACGGACGAGATGGGCTCACTGCGCGTTGCTCCCACTCGTGTTGGCGGGGACAAGTTTGTTCGAAATGACAACCGTGGTGTTGTCCTGCAACTTGTCAAAGCTACTGTTAGCAACCACGTCCCCTGGATTGATGCCGTCAACTTGCGTCACGCCACCGTTAGTGACTCCAGGTTTTATGTTGCGCATATGAGCGATATTGTTTTGAATCACATACACGAAGGATGCTTGGCCATTTTGTTGAATGGCTGATGAGGGGACCAGTGTCATCCCCTCTAGCGTATTCACCAGCAGGCGCGTGTTTACAAACTGATTCGGAAAGAGTTCAACATTTTTGTTATCAAAAATGGATCGCCCCTTCACGGTCCCGGTCGTAGTGTCAATCTGGTTGTCGAGCGTCAATAGCTCGCCGCTTGCAATCTTGGTCTGTGCAGTGCGATCAAAGGCATCGACGGGGAGTTTGGCCTTCTTGCGTAGGCGGGCTTCAACCTGGCCGAGACTGTCTTCCGGTATTGTGAAAATTACGGTGATGGGTTCCAACTGGGTAATGACCACGAGGGTCACAGTTCCTGCAGACTGCACCACGTTGCCCGGATCCACCAGCCGCAACCCCACCCGGCCGGCGATCGGGGCGGTGATATGGCAGAAGTCCACCTGAACTTGGTCGTATTGCACAGTTCCTTGGTCGTTCTTCACTGTGCCCTGGTCCTGCAGGACCAGCTTTTCCTGGTCATCCAAGATTTGCCTGGCAATCGCTTTGCGCGCCGATGCCTCGCGGTAGCGTTCAAGGTCCATCTCTGCTTGGGCGAGCAGATTCTCGTCTCTCTCGAGCGCCCCTTGCGCTTGTAGAAGCAGCGCGCGGTATGGGCGCGAATCGATGTCAATCAGCGGATCTCCCTTCTCGACCCGCTGTCCTTCCTTGAAATGCACGGCAGCGACTAAGCCGTCCACCTGGCTGGTAATCGAATCGGTATAGACCGGCGTGACTGTGCCGATTGCGTTAAGATACACACCGATGTCACCCTTTTGAGCCGTGGCACTCGTAACGGTGATCCCCGGCGGAACTCGCGCGGCGGCCGTGGCTTTTTTGGCCGACGCGCGGTGGCGTGAGACCAACACGAACAGAAGCGCAAGGACCAGTAGCAACAAACTGCATAGAACAGCCCACAGAATCTTGTGTCGGTGAAGTTCCGGTGCCGGGAGTTGATGCTCAGGGCCGATGACGGAGTGCTCGTTTGTAGTAGCTGTCAATCAGGATCTCCTTTTTCAACTTCAAGTCCTGCGCTTGGCTAGCGCGCAACTTGGTTGTTCGAGATCGTCCTGCCCAGAATGAGCTCAACCAAATCCTTTTGGTTATCGGTCTTCCAAGTCCACAGCTAGTTCCTGGTCGATAGGCTCCGCAACTTGTGGAAAGTCATCTCTGCACGACCCGGTGAGTAAGTCCAACCCCACAGCATCCCTCTAGATATTTACAAGCTGTATTTGGCTTGGCCTTGCTCGGTGCGCATCACACCCGAGGCACAAAAAGGCCGCCTTGCCTTGATGATCCACGCTATGCGTGTTGAAAGGGCCCCTCCGCTAGGGCCTGCCTATACGCAGAAAACATAATCAACCACTGAACGTCTGTCTGTTCACAATTGCACACCACAAACACTAGGATCGGCAAGGATATTGGGTCGCCGAAACGGGTACCAAAAAGCATTTCCCGCCGGGAAGTGCGGCTGATGAGGGCCGCGATTGCGTCAGATGGCCGACTTAAACGGGGGCAAAGCGACCAGCACATGAACCGGTTGGCGGAAACGAACCAATCGGCATGAACGCTCGCGCGAAAACACTGTCGAGGCCCTCTTTCGGGAATCGATCACCACAAACCTGGGGCGTGTGCCTCAGAAAATCCGAAAAAACTCTGAACGACGATAAAACTGTAATTCTCCAATTCTGTGCGGGGTGGTCTTCGTCCAGCAGAAGCCGTCGTCTTCAAATCTGTTATTATCACAGTAATCTCCCCACTGGCTCAGGCGGCTTGCTCTGATAGCACCGGTCCCATGATCCTAGAGATCGACAAACAGGCTGCCGGTGCATCATTGACACTGGTCCTTTTCGGAATCTGCCGGAGTCGGCGAAACAACGATAAAAGCTCCATTCCCCCAATGATTGATGGGCAGCAAGGTTTCAGCTTTGGGGTCAGCAGCCACCCGTGCAGAGCATGCCAATGATGCTCAGGCTTATCCCTAAAGAACTGTTGCGAAAGAATTGTCCACTGCCAAAACTCATAAATGCTTTCCTTCTTGCCTGCTTTTTTCGTCTCGAAGATATCCATTGCCTGACCGAATACAGGGCATACGCGCCGGAGAGAATGCGATTTCTGGTCTAAGTTATTGAAGGGAGGAGCACGATCACGCCGATGGAGTCGAGCAGTCCGCGCCCGGTGTTTCGGGAGAACGGGAGAGGAATCGTTTAGTCGCCCCGCAGTGCTCCGGGCCCGCAGGTAAGTGCACTTTGCCTCCGCTGAAAAACTGTGCGCTCAAACGAACCCAGCGGTTATATGACGGTGAGAGCTATGTCCCATACGTATGTTGAATAAGATCTTAACCTTTAGAGGCGAAAGGGCATTTCATTCCTTAGCTTCTGTCCAGTGGCTGATCTCTCGGCCGCCTGAAGGAAAATAAAAGAACTTCTCGGAGGACAGCTTAGAGGGTGGGCTTTTTCTCTTTCTCGTTAGATTTTGTGTTTGGCTCGTCCTTCTTCTGGCGTCTGAGACTTGCGTTGCTCCGGACCTGATATGCCGGACCCCAGTTGATCCCACGGCGTGCAGAAGCGTGGGTTCCCGTATCCATACCTTGATTCAAATCTTGTTGTTCATTTCGCTCGTTCGTAAGGCGTCCATCTTCCTTTTGCTCCTCTTCCGCGTGCAATTCTGCGTCCAAGTTTCTTAGTTCTTGTTGTTCGACTTGCTCGCTTGTGCGGTGCCCTTCCCTTTGCTCTTCGGTCACGTCCAATTTGTCGGATTTGGATTTTGCTGTTCCTGTATCGCCCATGTCGGTCTCCTTATTGTGCATTTATAAGGTGCCGCATGAGGTGTGTCTGTCCAATACCGCACATTGGTTTGACCTGGACAAAGAATTCACCCAATACGGCTGGGAAGTCCCAGGGAGGAGCACCATCCAGCGATTCCACATCGACCGGACCAGAAGGAGTGATGGCCGAGTTAAATACAGACCATCATCGCCTGGCCTTCTAAAGAAACGAACGGTGGACAACTATCGCGATAGGCCGTTGTCTTTCCGCTGCGGGGAATGTTGACTAGAGCATCCTCGAAATCAACAAATTAAATGGGAAAGTGTCCCGAGGACAGATTCCGATTCTTGAATCTTCTATCCTCCTGCTTGAGGGAAGGCTCGGACGGCTCGGTTATCCCTATCAAAAAAGAATAAAGGGAGTTTCCCGTGGCAGAACCGAGATTAGCGAGATCTCAACATATCGTTCCGGCAAAAATAGTAATCGGTAGTGATGTCATCGACGCCAATTCTGATTATCTGGGAGCGGTTGAAGACCTCGTGGTTGATGCAGGAGCTGGACGAATTGTTTACGCAGTCTTATCTTTTGGTGGCTTTGTTGGGATAGGTGATAAATGTTTTGCCATTCCCTGGAGCTCATTCCAATTCCATCTGCCGGAAGTCTGCGTCGTTCTGAACGTCGACAAGAAACTTTTGGAAAGCGCGCCAGGTTTCCACAGGGGCGATTGGCCAGACATGACCGATTCCACCTGGGGAACCAGTATTCATAAACACTATGGCTTGGCCGGTTACGGGGAAGCGGCAACCGGCGATCGACGTTAATTCAAGGGCAGAGCGGCCGGACTCGAACCGGACTCCCCATTCTTCGATCTGTTTGCTTCCAGAGCCAGCGGGAGGCATCCAGGGCTGAGCTGGCAAAGTGGAAATCCGGAAGGGAGAACTTCGATGCTGCTACTCATTATTGTGCTACTGCTGTTATTCGGGGGAGGTGGTGGGTATTACGGGTATTCAAGGTGGGGGAGGGGCGGGGGCCTCGGGATCTTCGGCACGGTCGTGCTCATCGCAGTGGTTCTGTACTTCCTGGGCGTCCTGCGAGCATAAATAGGGTGCGGTTTGGGTGCTTGGAAGTTGAATGAAGCCAAATCCAAGATCAGCCCCGGAGCTGTGAAAAATACGACTGTGGTCTACGAGGTTGTGGGCGACAGCATGAAAGTCACCGTGGACGGTGTCGACGCCCAAGCCAAGCCCATGCACAACGAATGGACGGGCAAGTTCGACGGCAAAGATTAGCCCTGACCGGTGATCCGACCTCCGACATGCGGGCGTATAAACAGGCCAACGATCACACCATGGAACTGACCAACAAGAAAGACGGCAAAGTCATTGCAACCGCCCGCATTGTCGTTTCGCCCAATGGTAAGAGCTGCACTGTCTCCGCCCCTGGAACGGACGCCAAGGGTAAGAAGATCACTAGCACCTCTGTCTACGACAAGGAGTAGTTGCCAATATTCCTAAGCCCTGACAGGCCGCGGATTCCCTCGGTGTACCAAACAGGACAGAACACGGCATTCGATGCGTGTTACTGCTTCTTGTGGGGGAACTTTCATGCGGCGAAGAAAAAACATACGCGAGCCCCGAATGTCTGCCGTACACACTGCTTTGCAACATCAAGACAGAGCCTCGATGCTAGGGGAGGCAATTGAACCTGAATTACAAGCTCTTACGCACGAGAGCGTTTCGGTCAATCTGGGCTCCCCAATGCGTGATGACACTTTTCACTTTGAAAGTAGGGTCGAACTCAAAGAATATTTCGTGTCTAAGGAATGGCATAGGCCCTACGTCGAGGCTTTGCGTGAAACCGATGGGGGCAAACTGGGAGTGCTTATTGCCCAGGCTGAGCGTGCAATTCTTGGCCGCTTCTTAGAGCTTTTGGTTTTGCCGGATCCAAGTGGTGAAATTCTCGACCTCCAGGACGCCGCCTATGCAATAACGCAACTCAAGGAAGCCTGCGTGGCTGCCTATATGCCACAGCATTTGGTCGCTTGAAGCATCCCCATTTCATTACCGAGTCGCGGCGCCTTTTTAGTCCAAATAAATTCTTCACTTAACGCAGGCAGCACCCAATTCTTGCCGGTAGTACCTTGGAGCTAGCCAAGAGTACCAGAGTTCCATTTACTCTACCGGAGGTCAGTGTCAATGTGTTCGTTACCAGCCCAGCTCCAGCAAGATGCAAATCTGTCGTAGTCTTTAAGAAAAATGGCAAAAACCCTCGCCAACCTTCGGCTACGGACCAAGTTCCTGCTGTCTATGGTATTGGTGATTGCCGGCCTTACCTGGGTTGCGCTACTTGTTGTGCGCCAAACGGTTCAGGAACGTGCGCGCCAGGAATTAACCACAAGTGCTCAGAACTCCCTGGTGATCTTCGAAATACTGCAACATCAGCGCCAGAAGGTAATGAGCCGCAAGGCGAATCTTCTCGCCACCGCCGCATTTCTTTCCGGGAGCGACGCCGCTGAATTCACGGACTCCACCAATAATCCGTTCGATACGTCGATAAGCGATTTAATGGCGCTTGCCGACCCAAGTGGCAAGATTCTCGCGGTGCACACAACGCATTCCGGTTTGTCGGCTCAGGGCGTCGAAGCACTCTTGCGCGCCTCATTAGCCAAGAATCGAAATTCCGACTGGTGGTTTAACGATGGGCATCTCTATCAGGTAGAACTCCAGCCGATTGGACCCCGGGCCACAACAAAGGGTAGTCCATCAGCTACGGTCGTTGTGGGACAGGAGCTCGATGAGCGCGGCATCCGCGATCTGGGCCGCCTTCTCTCAAGCGAGGTATCGCTCCGCCATCAAGGGGGCACAGTCGCCAGCACCCTCGACCCTTTCCGCGAATCAGAACTTTCCTCACAATTACAAGGTCGCCCCGTGCCGGACCAGGTACAGCTAGGAAGCGAGCGATTTTTCGCCAGTTCCGCGGAACTAGCCCCCGATTTGCCAGGTGGGGCCAGCCTGATCGTTCTTCGGTTGGATGCAGAGACCATGGCCTTCCTGCAACGCCTCAATCGCCTCCTCCTCAGAGTCGGTTTTATTGCCGTCCTGACCGGAGGTTTTCTTACATTCTTGTTATCCATTACGTTCACCAGGCCCCTCCATAGACTCGTCCAATGTGTACATGCGCTCGAGAAAGGCGATTTCGACTATCAATTGGAGCGGGAAGGCGGCGGCGAAGTTGCCGAGGTAACACTGGCTTTTGATCGCATGCGCCGTACTCTGCAAAAGAATAATTCTGAGAGACAACAGCTCGAGGAACAGCTTCGTCAATCGCAAAAGATGGAGGCGCTCGGTCGCCTAGCGGGTGGAGTCGCGCATGACTTCAATAATCTTCTTACAATCATCAAGGGCCACAGCGACTTGTTGCTGGACTGGATAAAAGTTTCTGAGCCGCCCCACAAAAGCTGCCAACAGATCCACAAGGCGGCGGACCGGGCCACTGCGCTCACCCGCCAATTGCTCGCCTTCAGCCGAAGACAAGTACTTCAGCCGAAAGTGCTGGACTTGAATGTTTTGGTCACCGAAATAGACAAATTGCTGGAACGTTTGATTCGCGAA
>Ga0181532_10004015_pt1 | contig 13024 bp, 8 predicted proteins | sample PEATcosm2014_Bin_33_FD_119768 | JGI IMG/M metagenome (GOLD analysis project Ga0181532, IMG submission 119768) | Peatland microbial communities from MTU Mesocosm Facility, Houghton, MI, USA - PEATcosm2014_Bin11_30_metaG | ecosystem: Environmental > Terrestrial > Soil > Wetlands > Peat | place...
AAAATACAGGCTGCCGAACGCGGTTGCCGTCGTGCACGCGCTGAAGGTCACGGCTCGGGTCAAGACCGACTGCAACAATTTGGTCTGCCCTTCGCGCCACGCCATGATGTAGTAAATCTTGAACGCCACGCCGACGCCGAGCAAGAGTGGCAGCGCAATGATGTTGGCGAAGTTGAGCGGCAGGTCGATCGCCACGCAGATTTCCAGCGTGACGACGCATGCTACCAGCAGCGGAATGAGCGTCAGCAGCACATCGCCCACGCGCCGCAACGTGATCCACAACAGGATGGCGATCGACAGAAGCGCGTAGGCGCCGGCTTCGAGAAAGGCGGTGATGATCGTGCGGCGCGCCTCGAGAATCGAGATCGGACCTTCGGTCGCATTGGGCTCCGCGCTCTGCACGGCATGCGCGTACGCCCGCAACGTCGCATTGTCGTCGGCATTGCCGCTCGGGGCGACCTCGATGCGGGCCTGCCCGTCCGGCGTCATCCATTGGCTGACAAGCTCGGGCGGAAGGTTGTCGCGGGTGACATCGTGCGCCTTGAGCAAATTGCGCAGATCGTCGAGCGCCGTCCGCAGCGGCTGGACGAACGCCGTTTCGGCCCGCTGGCGTGTCGCCTGATCGGCCTTGGCAAGCGCAATCATGTCCGCGGCAAGCCGCTTGGCCGCGGCCGCGCCGGGACCGGGGGCGTTACCGGCCAGGCGATTGAGCGCATTGACCGTGGTATTGATGATGGCGACGTCTTCCGCGTCGGTCGGCTGCGGGTCAGCGGTGGGCGGGTTCAGCGCGGGATCGAGTGCCTTTGCCGCGCTCTGGATCAGCGGCAGCTTTTGCTCCTGGTGATCCGGAATGAACGTCGAAAGCGTCGTCACATGCGCAACCTGAGGCAAGGGCCTGAGCTTGGCGGCAGCCTGGTCGGCTTGCGCCAATGTGGGCTCCAGCACCTGGATATTGTTGGCGCCGCCTTCCTGTTCCTTCTCGAGCTGAAGGTAGGTGGCGACGGATTCGACATTGGGATTGCGCAGGTTCATCGGATTGAAATCGAACCGCAGCCAAAACAGCAGCGGCGACGCTCCAAGGATGACCAGCGCGGTGCCGATGAGGATCGGTACGCGATAGCGCTCGAGGAAATCGTCGACCGGCGCAAGGAATGCGTAGCCGAGTGGATACGGCTCGCTCCGCGGCTTGAGCCGGCTGAGCAGGGCCGGCAACATAGTAATGCTGGTAATAAAGGCGATCAGCATGCCGAGGCCGGCGATCAATCCGAGCTCGGACAGCCCCCGGTAGGCCGTCGGTAGGAACGAAAGAAAGCCCGCCGCGGTGGCGAGCCCGGCAAGCGTCAGTGGCGCGCCGGCACGGCGGCCGGCATGCAGCAGCGCTTCGTATAGACCATCGACTTCGTGCCGCTCGGCCCGGTACCGGACGCTGAATTGGATTCCGAAATCGACACCGAGGCCGACGAACAGCACGGCGAAATACACCGATATCAGGTTGAGGGTGCCGACCAGCAGCATGCCCAGCGCCGCCGTGACCGAAAGTCCGACCACCAGGCTGACGAACACGGCGAAAATGATCCGCATCCAGCGCAGCGCCATCCACAGGATGAACAGCACGACGCCAATGGTCACCACGGCGTTGAGCACCGCGTTCTCTTTGATCGTAGCGAACTGGTCGTCGTTCATTGGCACAGGGCCGGTCAGCCGCAGGCGCGCTTGATAAGCGGATGCAAGATTGAGGTCCGCGGCAGCCGCCCGGACGGCGTTGCTCGCCTTCAGACCCGGCTCAAGCTCCGAATAATCGAGCACGGCCTGAAGTCTCACGAACCGCAGCAGATCGGTGGGTTTGGCCTCTTGGCCCTGAACCAGCACGCGCCAGGAGAAGCTGGCAGGCCGATTTGCCTTCACCTGGTCGAGCGTGTTGGCGGCGAGCGTCATCGGCCAGGTCATGTCGTCCAGCTTGATGTTGCCGCCCTGGACGCCAAGCAACCCGAACTGCAGCGCGCGGACCACGCCGCGCAAACTCGGGTCGCCGGCCAAGACCTGTATGAGCCGCTGTGCCTGCGACAGCATACTCATCTGCGGCGCAAGCTGGTCAGTCGGCTCGAACAACAGACCGTTCTGCGCAAAAAACGCGCTGCCCTGCAGGTCCTGGACGGAGCGGAAGAAATTCTTCTGCTGCGACAGCCGCGCGACCAGCGCGTTGGTCGCCTCCTCCACCAGCTCCGGCGTCGGCGCGTCGAGCACCGCAACGATCATATCGAATTGCGGGAAAGCCTTTTCGAATGCCAGTTCCCGCTGCCGCCCCGCGCTCTTGCTGGAAATGAGCTGATTGATATCCGTCGTCATGGAGAAATGACTGGCGGCATACCAGGTCGACACGGCAGCGAGCACGATCGCGCCGGCGATGACCCACCAAGGGTAGTGGATGCAAAAAGCGATCGCGCGGACAACGAAAGCGGTAAGTGTCTTCATGGGATGAGGAGGTCAAACCGACGTTTGAGGCGTGAGATCTAAGGTGGGTAAGCGCGAGCCGACGTTTGAGGCGTTAAGAGAAAGGCGAAATGGAGGCACTCCCGTTCGAGTGTCTACGGCAAGGCACAAGGACTTCCCCCGCGCGCCGAGCAGCAGGCTGTCCGTTCGGACGGGAACTCCGCGACTGCAGTGCGTTCATGGAATCTCCCCGGCTTCCCGCGGCACTAGATGCCCTGAAATGCCACAAAAGTGAAATCATGGATATTTTCCTAGAAATCGGAGGGTGCGGGAGACCGCTGGCCACAGTCTGGGTGGCACGCGACACCGGCCCTGCGCTGGACAACGAGCCCCTTTCCGCTCAATGGTTCCCTTGGAAACCTTGATAGATCGACTGCCCGCGGCCGCCGGGAGCGGGCTTGATTGGCACAGAATCGTGGCCAATTTGGTTGTCACGGCGTTGTGGCCAAAGTATTGGACAGGGAGTACGAGGGCGGCCGCCCGCGGCTCTTGCGGCTCAACGCCGCGGTCCGGCACCCGCCTGGAGGTCGTTGATGAAAGTAATACTCGCCCAGCCTCGCGGTTTTTGCGCCGGTGTCGTGCGTGCCATCGAGATCGTCGAGCGCGCTTTGCAGAAATACGGCCCGCCGGTCTACGTGCGCCATGAGATCGTCCACAACAAGCACGTGGTAGAGAGTTTGAAGGCCAAGGGGGCGCATTTCGTAGAGGACCTGTCCGAGGTTCCCCCGAACGCGGTCACCATCTTCAGCGCGCATGGCGTGGCCAAAAGCGTCGAGGAAGAGGCGGCGGCACGCGAGCTTCCGGTTCTCAACGCCACCTGTCCGCTGGTCACCAAGGTGCACAATCAGGGCAAACGCTATGTGGCGCAGGGACGCCGCCTGGTTCTTATCGGCCATGCCGGCCATCCCGAGGTCGAGGGTACGATGGGCCAGATCTCCGAGCCGGTGACCTTGGTGCAAACCGAGAACGACGTCGACTCCCTCGACGTCCCGCCCGACACCCCGGTCGCCTACGTCACCCAAACAACGCTCAGCGTCGACGACACCCGCGACATCATAGCGGCGCTGCATCGCCGGTTCACCGATATCGTCGGGCCGGAGACGCGCGATATTTGCTACGCGACCCAGAACCGGCAGACGGCGGTGCGTGAACTCAGCAAGCTCGTCGACGTTATCCTGGTGGTTGGCGCGAAGAACAGTTCCAATTCCAACCGGCTGCGTGAGATCGGCAACGAGGCCGGCACGCCGTGCTATCTGATCGCCGACGGCAGCGAGCTGCAGCCGGAGTGGTTCAACGGCGCCCATACCGTCGGCATCACGGCGGGCGCTTCGGCGCCCGAAGTGCTGGTCGAGGACGTTATCGATGCGTTGCGCCGGCTGGGGCCGGTCGAGGTCAGCGAGTTGACCGGCCGGCAGGAAACCATCGAGTTTCGCCTGCCGCCGGAATTGACGGACGGCAGAACGCCTAGTCGGGCGGCGGAGAAGGTTTAGGTTGGACGCCGGTCTACGGCAGACGCAAAAGGCAAACTATCGCAAACTATAGAAGGAAACGATTGTGGCTGTATCACTGCGACAGACGGGAGCCGTTGGCTCCTACATACTCCGGCAGCGACTTGCCGGGCGGAAGCGTTATCCGCTCGTGCTCATGCTCGAGCCGCTGTTCCGCTGCAATCTCACGTGCTTCGGCTGCGGCAAGATCGATTATCCCGACGCGATTTTGAACAAGCGCCTTTCGGTGCAGGAATGCCTCGACGCGGTCGACGAGTGCGGTGCGCCGATGGTTGCCATTCCCGGCGGCGAGCCGCTGATCCACAAGGAGATCGGCGAGATCGTCAAGGGCATCGTGGTGCGCAAGAAATTCGTCTCGCTATGCACCAATGCGCTGCTCCTGGAGAAGAAGCTGCATTTGTTCGAGCCGTCGCCGTATCTGTTCTTCTCCGTGCATCTCGACGGTCTCAAGCAGCACCACGACAAATCGGTTTGCATGGAGGGCGGCTTCGAGCGGGCGATCTCCGCCATCAAGGCCGCCAAAACCAAGGGCTTCACCGTCAATGTCAATTGTACCGTTTTCGATGGCCACCCCGCCGAGGACATCGCCAAATTCCTCGACCTCACCGAGGAACTTGGCGTCGGCGTTTCGATCTCGCCCGGCTACGCCTACGAGCGGGCGCCCGACCAGGAGCACTTCCTCAATCGGCGTAAGACCAAGGAACTGTTCCGCAGAGTCTTTGCACTCGGCAAGGGCAAGAAGTGGAACCTGACGCATTCTTCCATGTTCCTCGACTTCCTCGCCGGCAACCAGGAATTCCATTGCACGCCGTGGGGCATGCCGACGCGCAACATCTTCGGCTGGCAAAAGCCCTGCTATCTGCTCGGCGAAGGCTATACCAAGACGTTCAAGGAATTGATGGAGACCACCGACTGGGATGCGTACGGCACAGGCCGCTACGAGAAATGCGCCAACTGCATGGCGCATTGCGGCTACGAGGCGACGGCGGCGGACGCCATGATGAAGCATCCGCTCGAGGCGCTGATGATCGGCCTGCGGGGCGTCGAGACCGAAGGCCCGATGGCGCCGGAAATTTCGCTCGAAAACCAGCGGCCGGCGCAATATGTCTTCGACGGTCAGGTGCAGCAGACGCTGTCGGCGATGCGCGCCAACGAGGCGCGGGAGAAAGCCGCCAAAGCGACGGCGACCGCGGCCTGAGCGCTCTTGCCATGCTCTACGCTGAACGGCGAAAAGAAAAAGGCCTCGGCATGAGCCGGGGCCTTTTTTTTCGTCGGGTGATAACCGAGGCTTCAACTCGGTCCTCGGCGCAGATTGGTCCACCGCGGCTCTAAGCGTCAGAAGCAAAAGGCCCCGGGAGAACCCCGGGGCCAAACAGCACACATGAATGAGTTGACGTTTCCCAAATCACTACTTCACCGCCATCGGCGGGACCCAGTCGAAGTGATAGTTCAGGCCGACACGCAAAATGCTTCCCGAGTTCGCGAAGCTGTTCGAAAACGGTGCGATCGTGCCCGCGGCGACCAAAGCAACATAACGCCCGCCGAGCGTCGTCACGTCCCTGGTAGAAGCGAGCGTGTAATAAAGATATTCGAATTTCAGCGACCAATTTGGTCGGAACGCCCACTCGACACCACCGCCAATGGTGCCACCAACCGTCCAATCGGTCCGCGAGCTCGTAAATAAGTCGCTCGATCCCGGAAATGCAGCGCTGTAGGCATTATTAACGGAAGCGTAGGCTATGCCGCCTGTGACATAGAAGAGCCACTTATTATCAGCTGGCGTCCAACCGAATCGGCCACGGACGGTGCCTATCGAAGTGATCGTCAAACCAGCCGAGAAGGCTCCCGGAACAAAAAACCCGTTGGGAAACGTACCGCCGGGAGTGCTGGCGCTCGTCGAGCCGGAAATATGTGCCGCATCGTAGTCAGCTTCGATGCCGATCACCCATTGCGGCCTCATCTGAACATCACAGCCGATCTCGCCACCGCCAAGCACGCCGCTTTTGTTGTAGCCCCAAAGAAGTTGGGAATAGGCCGTCAATGGTAGCGGGGCTGTAGAAGGCCACCGATCTGCATCGGTCGGGAAATTGGTCGAGGCGTTGCCCCTTCCCCAACCGCCGCCGACATTGCCGCCGATGTAGCATCCCGTCTAACTCGGTGGCGGCGACGGCGGCGCCTTGAGCGCCATGTCAGCGGCCAGAGCGGGTGTCCCGATGAGCGCGCCGATTGCGATAATTCCAAGCGTGATTTTCTTCATCACAGCCCCCCGGAACTTGAAACTGCAGTTCCGCTAACGTGGGCTGTAGCATGGCAGCTATTGGCCCCGTGTTGCCGTTCTGTGGATGAAAATCTGCCGCCTGGCCAGGAAACTCGTGGCTTCGCGGCGGTGCCGCGCTACATCCCGTAGGCCACCGCGCGGGTGTTGCCGCGCTTGAGATTGCGGTAGCGCGCCATCGCCCATAGCGGGAAGAATTTCGCATAGCCGTGGTAGCGCAGATAGAACACGCGGGGAAAACCGGTCGCGGTATAGCGCGGCTCGTTCCAGAAACCGTCGGCGCCCTGCGTGTCGGCGAGATACTTGAGGCCCCGCGCCACCGCGGGATGATCGACTTCGCCGGCGGCCATAAGGCCGAGCAGCGCCCAGGCCGTCTGTGACGCGGTAGACGGCGCGCGCTCGTAGCCGCGATAGTCGAGCTTATAGCTTGCGCCGTCCTCGCCCCAGCCGCCGTCGTCGTTTTGAATGGTGACGAGCCAGTCCACCGCCTTGCGCATCTCGGGCGCCTGATGATCGACGCCGACGGCGTTGAGCGCACAGAGCACCGACCAGGTCCCGTAAATGTAGTTCATGCCCCAGCGGCCGAACCAGCTGCCGTCCGCGAGCTGGGTTCGGCGCAGATAGTCGATCCCTTCCGCCACCGCCGCGCTGCTCGCTCTCGTCTCACCAAATTGCGCGTGCATCGACAGGCAACGCGCGGTGACGTCCTCGGTCGGCGGATCGAGCAGCGCACCGTGGTCGGCGAACGGGATGTTGTTGAGATAATAGAACTCATTATCGGCATCGAAAGCGCCCCAGGCGCCGTTCTCGCTCTGCATCCCCGATATCCATTCTCGCGCCCGCGCGAGGCAGGGGCTGAAATCCTGTCGTGCGGACACCCCCTGCAGACGAGCCATCGCCATGGCGACGACGGCGGTATCGTCGACGTCGGGATAATGCGGGTTGGCGTATTGAAAGGCCCAGCCGCCGGGTCTCAGCTCCGGCCGCCGCGCGATCCAGTCGCCGCGCACGTCGAGGATCTGTTTCGGGACGAGCCAATCGAGGCCGCGCTTGGCCTCGGCGACGACGCGCGCGTCGCCAACTTCCAACAGGGCATGGCAGGTGAGCGCCGTGTCCCAGATCGGCGACACGCAGGGCTGGCAATAGGCTTCCTCCTTGTGCACCACCAAAAGCTTTTCGATCGACCTGCGCGCAATGGCGCGCTGCGGATGATTTTCGGGGAACCCAAGCGCGTCGAACATCATCACGCTGTTCGCCATTGCCGGAAAAATCGCGCCGAGACCGTCCTCGCCGTTGAGGCGCTCGCTCACCCAGGCGACCGCGCGGTCGATGGCCCGCTGCCGGGTGTTGCTGGGAAAGTACGGCTCCGCCGCACACACCACGTTGTCGACACCGCGGAAGAACCAGAACCACGACGCTTTCTGCTGCGGCGCCTTCGGCACCGGCCCGAGCGTCGCCGGTGGTTCGAGAAACAGCTCGTCGATACGCACCGTCTTGGCGTTGCGCGCTCGCGGTTTCTTCGCCATCAGCACCAGCAATGGAACGATGACGGTCCGGCTCCAGTACGAGATCTTGTCGAGATGGAACGGAAACCATTTCGGCAGCAGCATGATCTCGACCGGCATCGCCGGCACCGCACGCCAGGGAATAAATCCGAACAGCGCCAGCATGATCCGCGTGAACACGTTGGCGCGGGCAGCGCCGCCACGGGCACGAACCGCTTCGCGCGCGCGGCGCATATGATTCGCGTCAACGGAATCGCCGATCATCTTGAGCGCGAAATAGGCCTTGACGGTCGCGCTGACGTCGAGGTCGCCGTCGCGGAACAGCGGCCAGCCGCCGTGGTCGCCTTGGATGCGGCGCAGATAGACGGCGATCTTGGCCTCGAGCGCCGCATCGACCGGCTCGCCGAGGTAATGCCGCAGCAGCACGTATTCAGCGGGAATAGTGGCGTCGGCCTCGAGCTCGAACACCCAATGGCCGTCCGGGCGCTGCTGCGTGAGCAGCGCTTGCGTCGCCTTTTGGATGCGCTGTTCGAGACCATCGTCGAGAGGACGGGCCAGCGGTGTCGGCTTCGCAGTTTGGGTGCGTTGTTCGAGTGTGTCGTCGATCATGGTTGCTTGGCGATGATTTCGGCGGCGCGGTTGCCGGATCGGATCGCGCCTTCGATGGTAGCGGGCAGGCCGGTATCTGTCCAATCGCCGGCGAGGACGAGATTGCGCCACGCGGTGACCGGTCCTGGACGTTTGGCATCTTGCGCCGGCGTGGCCGAGAAGGTCGCTCGCCGTTCGCGCACGATCTGCCAGGGCGGCAGCGTACTCGGTAGTCCGGTGAGGCGCGCGACCTCGTCCCAGATCGTCTTGGCGAGCTCCTCCCGCGCCCCGTCGATGAGCCGATCGCCGGCGCTGATGGTGACGGACAGCCGCCCGGGAAAGGCGAAGAGCCATTGGACCGTGCCATTGAGCACGCCGAGGATCGGCGGTTGCGCCGCTGGCGGCTCGATGCGGAAATGCGCGTTGACGATGGCGCGGAACTCGGTCGGCGCGTCGAGGCCGGGCACCAGCGACGCGGCCACGTAGGGCGGAACCGTAAGGATGACGGCATCGTCGGCACCGAGCGCGATGGTCTCACTGCCAAAATCGAGCGCCTCGATCCGCTCGGCGCCAAAGCGAAGCGCGCGCATTTGATGCTCGATGCGCACCGTGACGCCGCGCTGCTGCAAATGGACCAGCGCCGGCTCGATCAGCGTCGACCCCAGTCCTTCCCGCGCGATCAGCGGCCGGCAAGCGCGCCCTCCGGCGGCGAGCGTCTCGCGGATGATCGCAGCCGCAAGCCGCGCCGATCCTTGCGGCGGATCGATATTCAGCGCCGCGAGCAGGAGCGGTTCGACCAGCCGGCGATACAGCAGCCCGTCGCAGGCGATGACCTCGCCGACCGCTTTGCCCGGCGGCGCCCAGAGAAGCCGCGCCAGCGGCAGATAGTCGAGCGCGTGCGTGCCGGGGACGCGCCGGTTGGGATCGAACACCCAGAATGGCAGCCGGCCGTCGTTGAAGCGCAGCGTCCAGCGTTCGCGGCTGGCGAGGTCGACGAACGAGAATTCCGCGGTCAGCGGACCGACCAGTCGATGCTCGGCGCCGATGCTGCGCAGATAATCGAGCGCGGCGCGATTGCCGGAGAGCAAAAGGTGATTGCCGTTATCGATCGTCATGCCGACAGAGGCGTCGTGATAGGAACGGCAGCGGCCGCCGGCGAACGCGGTCGCCTCGTGCACGATGAGGCGCTGGCCGCGCGCCGAAAGCTTGAGCGCGGCTGACAAGCCGGCGAGGCCGGCACCGATAATGTGCACCGTTGCGGTCATTGGAAGAATGGCATCACACGAGATTGCGCAGCACGATGAACAGGAGTTTTGCGCGCGGCAGGCGAATCGGCGGCCGCGGCGGCGTAAAACCGCGCGCCACCAGCGCCTCGAGAATGACGCGATAGGCCTCACCCATGACCCGCGGCGCCCGCACGACGCGGCGGGGACTTTGCGCCATGATCGCCTTTGCTTTGCGGAAGTGCTGTTGCGCAAGCTCGACGATGACGGCGCAGACCTTGCCGATCGCGGGATGCGCCAGAACCTCGCGCGGTTCTGTCGCAGTGATCCCAGCCGCTTGCAGCGCCTCCCGCGGCAAGTAGAGGCGGCCAAGCGCCGCGTCCTCGTCGAGGTCGCGCAAAATGTTGGTAAGCTGGAGCGCGCGGCCCAGGTGATGGGCCAGCGCGATGCCGGCATCGGGCTGCATGCCAAAAACGCGCACCGAAAGCCGCCCGACTGCGCAGGCGACGCGGTCGCAATAGAGGTCGAGTGTGGCGCGATCAGGAGCGCAGATGTCGGCGACGACGTCCATCTCCATGCCGTCGATGATGGCGATGAAGTCTTGGCGCTGCAGGTCAAACCCACGCACCGCCTGCGCCAAACCGGCGAGCGGCGGCGGCGGCGCGCCGCGATAGACCGCGTCGATGTCGGACCGCCAATGGGCCAATTGCTGGCGACGCAACTCGCGCGGACCCGGATCGTCGGCGATATCATCGACGGCGCGACAGAATGAATAGATTTCGAACATCGCCTCGCGCTGCGCGCGCGGCAGAATGCGCATGCCGGTATAGAACGAGCTGCGGGAGGCGCGCTCGGCCGCCGGAGTGGGCTTGTTCACTCACGCACCCCGCGGCTTTTGCGACGTGGCGGAGAGACGCCGACCGAGCCGCCGGGACGCGCCGCTCAAAATGCCGATCATCGTCAGGCCGGCAATGGCCGGCACGGAAAGATGCACGCGCTCGCTGAGCGGATCGCGCGTCGTGAGGACGCGCGTCAGGCGATGCGCCAGCGTGTTGATGACGGAGACTTCAAGCGACAGCCGCCGGTCGTTGATCAGGAGCGGGAAGACATCGCTGTCGCAGAGCAATCGCTCGGTGCGTTCGGCCAGGCGATGCAGCGCCGCGAGCAGTGCCGGCGACGCGCGCGGCTCGCCAAGGGCGTCCACGCCGGTCCCGCACGCCGCGAGGATGTCGAGCGGAATGTAGACCCGGTCGAGATTGCGGTAATCGTCTTTGCAGTCCTGCAAATGATTGATGATCTGCAACGCCGCGCACAGCGCATCGTTGGCCGGCCAGATGCTGCGGCTCTCGCCGTGCACGTCGAGCACGAAGCGGCCGACCGGCATCGCGGAATAGGCGCAGTAGTGCAGCAGATCGTCCCAGTCGCCGTAGCGGAGCTTCGTCACGTCGATCTTGAACGCGGCGAGCAAATCCTGCGCGTGCCGCCGCGACAACGCCCGCTCGGCGAGAGCGGCGCGAAGCTCGACGGCGGCGGCATCGTCGTTGCTGTCGCCGACGAGGCCCGCTTCGAGGCGATCGAGCAAGCCAAGTTTCTCCTGCGCCGGGAGCGTGGCATGGTCGGCGATGTCATCGGCGGTGCGCACGAAATTATAGAACGCCAGGATCACCTTGCGGTGGCGCGGATGAACGAGCCGGGAGGCGACCGGGAAGTTCTCATCCCGGTAGCCCTTTCCCGACCGCCAACTTTTCGCGTCGCCTCTGCTCGCGTCGGTCATCGCAATTCCGAAACCTTGTCTTGAATATTGCCTTGGGCGCGGCCTTTCCACATGCCGCTGCGCCCGCGCGCATGCTGATAAGCGGAATCAACCGTGAACGCCATATAGATCGCGGCAATCGCCGGCGACGCCAACCCCCACAGCGGCGACAGGCGATAAAAGCGCAGCGTGGGCTGGAAGGCCGAGGCCATGGCCAGCCATGCCAGGATCCCGAGGAGGCGCACCAGGCCACCGGCAAAGAGAGCGAGCGCCACAGGGGCAAGATATGTGAGCGCCAGAGTAAAGACGGTTCCCGCCAGCAGGAGCGGCGAATAGCGCAACTGCGCATACGCGGTGCGCGCGACCATGCGGCGGATGTCTTCGATTGCCGGGTAGGCTCGAGCGCTGCATACGTTCTCAGTCAATCCGATCCAAATCGGGCCTTGGGCTTTGAGTTCCTTGGCCAGCGCGCAGTCGTCGATCAGCGCGCTGCGGATCGCGGCCATGCCGCCGGCTTGGGCGAGCGCATCGCGGCGCGCCAGCATGCAGCCGCCGGCGGCGGCGGCGGTGCCGCGGCGCGGGTCGTTGGCCCAGGAGAAAGGATAAAGCATCTGGAAAAAGAAAATGAACGCCGGGATGAACATGCGCTCGGCCAGACTTTCGCAGCGGAGCTTCGCCATCAGCGAGGTCAGGACGTAATCGCCCGATTGCGCCCGCGCGACGAGCCCCTTGAGCGCACCGGGTGCGTAGACGATATCGGCGTCGGTGAGGAGGAGGTAAGTCGGCGGATGCGCCACAGCCGCGGCCGCCTCGACGCCCTGATGCTGTGCCCAGAGCTTGCCCGTCCATGCCCCCGGCAGCGCCCGCCCGGACAATACGGTAAGGCGGTCGGCGGCGCCGAGCGCTGCCGCGGCATCGCGCGCAACCTGCGCGGTGGCGTCGCGGCTCTGGTCGTCAACCAGAATCACCGCGAATTCGCCCGGATAATCCTGCCGCAGCAGCGAGGAAATGGTTTCGCCCACGCATTCTGCCTCATCGCGCGCCGGAATAATTGCGGTAATCGCAGGCCACGACCCCGCCCTTGCCGGGATCCCGTCGTCACGCTCCCTTGCGAGCCAGAACCCTCCGCGCCCAACCAAGAGATAGAGCCAGATCGCAAGCACCATTGACGCTATGAGGTCGTTGGTCACAGATAGTCCTGTAGCGGCTGATTGGGGGGGCTACCATGCCCGATTCAAAGCGGAATCGCCCCAGCCCGGGGCGGCTCCTTCTTGTAACTATAGGGTCAGATAGCACCCATTGGGGACACCGTAAGGCCGGGCAACGAAACTATGAACACCCTGCATAACCCTTTCCTCTCACGCCTCGACGCCACGGCTAAGGACATTGACGATCTGCTCGGCCGGCTTGTGTCGGCAGCGCCGGCCGCAGGCGAGCTGGCCCGGCCGCCGCGCCTGGTCGAAGCCATGCGCTATGCCAGCCTCGGCGGCGGTAAGCGGTTCCGGCCCTTCCTGGTGGTCGAGTGTGCGGCCCTGTTCGAGGTCCCGCGGCAGCACACATTGATGGCGGGCGCGGCGCTGGAATGCGTGCATTGCTACTCGTTGGTCCATGACGACCTGCCCGCCATGGACAACGACGATTTGCGGCGCGGACAGCCGACCGCGCACAAGGCTTTCGACGAG
>Ga0181532_10004016_pt1 | contig 13024 bp, 12 predicted proteins | sample PEATcosm2014_Bin_33_FD_119768 | JGI IMG/M metagenome (GOLD analysis project Ga0181532, IMG submission 119768) | Peatland microbial communities from MTU Mesocosm Facility, Houghton, MI, USA - PEATcosm2014_Bin11_30_metaG | ecosystem: Environmental > Terrestrial > Soil > Wetlands > Peat | place...
CGAAGCCTGCCCCTCCCGTCATGCCATGATCGTAGCCTTCCTGGCCGTTCTCGAAATGGTCAAGCTTCAGGCCATCGCCCTCTCTCAGGAAAAGCAGTTCGGCGAAATTCTCATCAAGAAATCCAAATCCTTCGACAACGCCTTCGACGAAACCGGCACTCTTCGCATCGACGCCGAATACCAGTAGCTCAGGCCCTCGAGGCCGATGGCCGCCACCTCCGAGCGGATCGCGTTCTCCAGCTGACTCACCCTGTCATTTTGGCCCGAGTTCTTTGCGGGCCAGGGAACACGGCATCCTATCCACCGTAATACCCGGCATCCCTTCTCCCGCCTGCCGATCTCGACTCGCGGATATCTGGTATCCTCTTCGGCCGCTTGGAACTCTGCACTGATAACTGTAAACTGTGTACTACCTATGACCGACCTTGATCTCAAAGCCGCTCTTGAAGCCATCATCTATGCAGCCGACGAGCCAGCCACGCTCGATCAGCTCGCCACCACTCTCGGCGAAGACAAGCTACCCGTCAAGGCCGCGCTCGACCAGCTCATCGCCTCCTATGCCTCCGACGATCGCGGCATCGAAGTCCGCGCCGTTGCCGGTGGCTACAAGATGTACACCAAGCCCCAGCACCACGACGTCGTTCGCCGCTTCATCAAGTCGCTCCGTCCGCCGCTGCGCCTCTCCATGCCCGCGCTCGAAACGCTGGCCGTCATCGCCTACAAGCAGCCCGTGACTGCTCCGGAAATCTCCGAAATTCGCAGCGTCAACACCTCCGGCGTAATCTCCACTCTTCTCGACAAGAAGCTGATCACTACAGCCGGGCGCAAGGAAGTGATCGGCCGACCCATCCTGTACAAAACTTCCAAAGAATTTCTCATGCGCTTCGGCCTAAGCGATCTCGACGAGCTTCCCAGCCTCAAGGAGTTCGAAGCGCTGGCCCGCGAAGCCCTCGGAAGCGACGAAGGAGTCTCCGCCGACATCTCCGAAGACCAGGTCTCCGAGCTCCATCCTGAAACCGACGTTGCCAACATTCCTGAAGCGCTCGAACACGTTGAGCACGAACTTGCGCAGGCAGAGACTCTCCGCGAAGAAGAGGCCGCGGCCACTTCCGAAGGTATGCCCAGCGGCCAGCTCGACGAAGATCCCCCCGCTCCCACCGCCAAATCCCAATCCGCCTCCGACTAGTCTTGTAGCGGCCACCTTCGGCTGGCCCACTCGGTTTTGCTAAAGGGCCGGAATTTCGGGCCGCAACTTGAGCTTGTCGAAGGTCCGACATCAACTCTGCGCAAAAATCGCGCTTTAGCCCCCGGACGACTCCACGCTTCTCTCCTTCTTCCTGCTTGCCTTTTCTGCTATCCGATATCCGATTGCTGGTATCCTTATCGCTCATGCTCGAACGCCTTCAAAAGATCATCGCCCGTGCAGGCATCGCCTCCCGCCGGCACGCTGAACAACTCATCCTCTCCGGCCAGGTTCGCGTCAACGGCAAGACCGTCACGGAACTCGGCAGCAAGGCCGATCCCACCAAAGACAAGATCGAAGCCGCCGGCCGTACCATTGAATCCACCCCGCGCTCCGTCTACCTGATTCTTCACAAGCCGCCCGAAGTCGTCTCCACTCTCGCCGACCCCGAGGGCCGCAAAACTCTTCGCAATTTCCTTCGCGGTTTTCCAGAGCGCGTCTATCCGGTTGGCAATCTCGAATACGCCTCGGCCGGTCTCGTCTTCATGACCAACGACGGCGACCTCGCCGCGCAACTCCTGAAGGATTGGAATCATCTGGAGCAGACCTATCACATCAAAGTGAAGGGCATGCTCACCCTCAGCGACCTCGAACGCCTCAGCAAGGAAATGGGCGTTCGGCTCAAGACCATCCGCCAGCCCGAAGCCACGCGCCGCCACAGCGCCAATTACTGGTATCAACTGCAACTCGAAGGTGCCAGACTCGATTCGCTCCGCCGCACGCTTGTTCGCGAGCATCACCCCGTCGAAAAAGTAATGCGCATCGGCCTCGGCCCGCTCTCCATCGAAGGCATCCTCCGCGGCCGGTACCGTCTCCTCGAAAAAAGGGAGCTGGAATCCTTAACCAAGCCCAAAAGGCCGACGAAGTCCATGGCCAAATCCAAGTCCCGCTGATCCGTTCTCTTGCCCATGTCCACGGCAAAAACATGTCATTCTGGAGAGATTCAAGGAGGATCGCGCAAGGTTCTCAACTTCTCATTCGAGCAACGAAACAGTCGAAGGGACGCCGCCTAAGGCAGTCGTCCGCTCTTGAACTCTTCCACTCTCGCTTTTTCTCGACCCCGTTCACTGCTACTCTTTACTGGCGACTCCCCATGCCTGACCGCCTCCAAAAAATCCTCGCCGCTGCCGGCATCGCCTCTCGCCGCAAAGCCGAGGAAATCATCACTGCCGGCCGTGTTACCCTCAACGGCAAGATTGTCACCGAGCTTGGTAGTAAAGCCGATCTCTCGACCGACACCATCACCGTCGACGGCAAACCTCTCGCACGCCCACAGCGATTCGTTTATTTTCTGTTGAACAAGCCCAAAGGCTACGTCACTACCGTGAGCGATCCAGAAGGCCGCCCCACGGTCATGCAACTCCTCGGCAATCTGCCCGAACGCGTCTACCCCATCGGCCGCCTGGACTACGCAAGCGAAGGCCTTCTACTCCTTACCAACGACGGCGCCCTCGCGCAAAAACTCACCAAAGCCGGCTCTCATGTCCCAAAAACCTATCAGGTCAAAATCAGCGGCAAGCCCAACGAACAAGCCATTGAAAAACTTCGCAACGGCATCACCATCTCTCTCGATGACAGTCGCCGCGTCAAAACCTCTCCGGCCAAAATTCGCCTCATCGAAGATGCCGTCAATCCCTGGTACGAAGTCATTCTCATCGAAGGCCGCAATCGTCAGATCCGCCGCATGTTCCAGCAAGTTGGCTTCCTGGTAGAAAAAATCAAACGCGTCCAGCTCGGCCCGCTGTCCTTGGACGTCCCCACCGGCAAATTCCGCCCCCTTACCGAAAGGGAAGTCCACCGCCTAAAGAACCTGGCCGCTCCTCCGGAAACCTAGCCAGCTCCGCTCGCTTTCCGGCCCGCTGCATCCAGTTACCTGTATCGGATATCCACGTTCAGGCAACCTCCCCCTACACAAACTCTTATCCCAGGCATAAACTTAACTCATGACCCACACCCTCGAACAACTCATCCCGGATTACATCCAGGGCCTTCCCACCTACGTGCCCGGCAGGCCGGTCGAAGAGGTGGAACAGGAACTCAAGATTCATGCCGTCAAGCTCGCCTCCAACGAAAATCCGCTCGGCCCTTCTCCTCGTGCCATGGAAGCCGCCCGCCGCGCTCTGGGCGAAGCCAACTGGTATCCCGACGGCGGCAGCAAACGTCTCCGCGAAGTTCTTGCCACCCGCTACTCCGTAAAACCCGAAGAAATTTTCGTTGGCCTCGGCTCGAGCGAAATCATCGATCTGGCCTCCCGCGTCCTCCTGCGCCCGGGCCTCGAGGGCATCACCAGCGAAGGATCTTTCACACTCTTCGCCATCGCCATCCGCGCCAGTGGCGGCAAACTCATTCAAACGCGCATGAAGAATTTCGCGTTCGATCTGGACGCCATCGCCGCGGCGGTCACGCCGCAGACCCGCATAATTTATATTGCCAATCCCAACAACCCCACCGGCACGGCCTTTGGCGCCGCTGAATTTGCCGTCTTCCTCCAGAAGGTTCCCGGCGATGTCCTCGTGGTCCTCGACGAAGCCTATTTCGAATACGCCGAGCGTTCCGATCTTCCCAATGCCACGGAGCTCTTCAAGCAGTACAACAACATCCTCACCCTCCACACCTTCTCCAAGGTTTACGGGCTCGCCGGACTCCGCATCGGCTACGGCATCGGCCACCCAACTCTCGTCGCTGAAATGAACAAGCTCCGCACTCCTTTCAACGTTACCAGCGTGGGCCAGGCCGCTGCGCTTGCCGCTCTCGATGACGTCGAGCACGTCCGCCGCTCCGTCGAAATGAATCGCATCGAACGGCGCCGCCTTGTCTTCGAACTCACCCGCCTCGGCCTCTCCCCGGTTCCGAGCGAAACCAATTTTCTCTTCATCCCTGTCGGCCCCAACGCAAAATCCCTTTGCGACGAGCTCCTGCTTGAAGGCGTCATCGTTCGTCCCATGGGCTGGATGGGGTTTCCGGAAGCCATTCGCATCTCTGTCGGCAGCCCTGCAGAAAACACCAGGCTCCTCGCCGCGCTTTCCGAGACTCTCTCCCATTCCTCCAGGTAACTCAGCCTCCCGGAAGCGCGGGAGTCAGCAAGAGCCTCTTGGGTTTTTCTTCTCTGCATCTTCTGCCGCGAACTTTTCTTTTCTTCTTTCAGTCCTGAACTTTTTTGACGCTGCAACTTTCCCTGCGCTCCAATCTCCTCTATCCTTATCTCGCTCCCATTCATCCAATGACCATGCGAATCCACCTCCCAGAGAACGCTTGCCCCGCTCCGGATCCCATTACTGATCTCCTCCGCCATTCCAAAACCATCGCCGTGGTGGGTCTCTCCTCTAAACCTGCGCGCCCCTCGCACGAAGTCGCAGCCTATCTCCAATCGGCAGGCTATCGCATCATCCCCGTCAATCCCAACGAAACGGAAGTGCTGGGCCAGAAATCCTATGCGCGCCTCGAAGACATCCCCGAACCCATCGACATCGTCGACGTTTTCCGCCGCCCCGAAGATGTTCCTCCCGTGGCCGACTCCGCTATCGCCGTCAAAGCCAAATCGCTCTGGCTGCAACTGGAGATCACCCATGCGGCAGCCTCTGAAAAAGCCCGCGCCGCCGGTCTCCTGGTCATCGAAGAAGCTTGCCTCCTCGTCGAACATAAGAAGCGCCGGCCGCGGTAGTCGAGGCCTGCGCCTGCCCCTTCGAGGATCTCCTTTTGTAGCGGCTACCCTCCCGGTGGTCCCGCGCGCCTTTCCAGCGGTCAGTGGGTATTTTTTTATCTGAGCCCTGCGACGCCTGAGACCCTTTCCCGCCTCCTCAAAGCAAGAGAGGCGCCTATGAGGGCGCCTCACTTGCTTCCTGATCTCTGATAACTGATCTCTGGTTCGTCGGGGCATGAGCTCCAAGCCATCAGCGACCGGCCCGACCTTATCCCTCAGAACCCAAACACCTGCAAATTCCTCTTCCCCGGCAAAACCACCGCCAGGAATCTCCCATCCGTCGAAAGCGCGTATTCCCGCACCGCCAGGCCATGCAGCAACTGCCTGGGCTCCGGCTCCGCGACCGGTACCCCTCCTCCTTTCGGATAGGCCACGAGCGGGGGCACCGTGAAACTCACCAGATCCGCCGATTTCTTCTCTACGGTACGCTTCACATAGATTTGCGTCTCTTCGGCGTTCCACTGCAGCACACCCAGCCCCACACGCATCCGCGCCACGTTATTCGGTTTCGCCAGGTCCCTGATCTCCAGTACCTCTTTATCCAGAAAATACGCCACTTTCGTTCCCGTCGGCGAGATAGAAAGCCCTCCGTTGAACGATTCCAGCGTGGCCAGTTCCTTATCGTCCTGCCCCAGCAACTCGAGCTTCTGCAGCCGCGGGGGCCCCTCCATATTCTCGTCGCGTTCCACCGCGATCGCTGCATTGCTCCCGGGAATCCGCACTGCTTGCATGAATGTTCGCCCCTCGAACACCTTCGTGGGCGGCCCGCCCGACATATACAAATAGCGCATTGAAAACAACTCTCTCGTCGACTCCGCTTCCGTCAGATACACGAGCGTTCCGTTATCTCTCAGCCACATCGGCTGTTCTGCTTCCGTCACCAGCGGATCCGGCCCCGTCGGATGCAGCTCCCGTCCCGAATCATCCAGCAGTAGCAGCGCCCGCACGTCGTCGTGGTGCTCGTCTTCCGGGTCCACGGTGGTGGTAAAAAGTTGCACCGCGATGATGTGCCCGTTCGGCGACCAGGTGAACGACTCCACCTGGTAGGTAAACGGCTTGTCTCCGTGCGTGAATTTCTGTCCCTCCAGGATCCGCCGCTTCTTTCCATTAGCTTCCGTGATGAAAATGTCATCCCTCTGCATGTCGTACTTCTTGTTCTTGAACATACGCCGCACCGAAAACACAATCCGCCCGTCCGGTGCGTACGCGAACGCGGTAACCTCCTCGTCCACATTCATCACCGGCTTATCCAGATTCTGCCCGCACACAGCCGCAGGAAAGGGAATCAGACAGAGTAGAACCGCTAACAGCGCCATCGGTAGGGACGCAACACTGTTGGCCAAGAGTTTCGAAGGACTGCGCCCCATATCCGCATGATCAACTGGCTTTGAGAATTTATCCGGCGCTTCGATGCGTGAACGCATTCCCTGCCTTCGCAGTCGGCTGCAGCCTGACGGTTGTAGGCTGCTCCTCATGGCTTCGGCTGGTTCCCCGAATATTCCGAACAGCACGGCTTCTCCACCGGCGTAAACTCCATCAACTCCACCCTGGTCGCATCCGGATCATACAAATTCAACTGCCACTTGCCATCCTTCCCGATTTTCGGCGCTTCCGTTAATTTCACTCCCGCCTTCTCCAATTGAACTGCCGCCTTCTTCACACTCGGCACGCCCAACGCAAAGTGATTCATTACGCCGAGTGTCCGCTTGTCTGCATCGGCCGGAATATTCAGCATGTACTCAATCCAGTCCGTCCCGTCAGGAACCTGCATGTCCACCCAATTCGTCTCCCCATCCTTCATCCCGCCTGACCAGTACAACCTAAATCCTAAAATATCTTTGTAGAACTTATCCATTGCTACGCGGTCTTTCACCACAAATCCGGTGTGAATCATTCGATTGGTGTGATCGTTCACTCCGGGATTCTTCTGCTGCTTCACAAACGAGATGGAATGCCCTTCCGGATCGAGCAATGACAAGATATTTCCCATTTCCTTGTCGGGTCCCTTGCTCTCCGTGAATTCCACGCGATTTGCGCTCAGATATTTCTTCAGCACTTCGACGTTGTCCACCCCAAACCGAATGTTAACGACCAGGTCCGCCGGTGCCGGTTGCGGCATCGGCAACACCCGAACCGCTTGGCCGCTCGAAAAAACGACGGTGTCCTCCGGACTATCCCCGCAAGACAAACAGGGCACGTCCAACTTGCTGAGACTTCGATAAAGTTTTGTCGCATCGGGAACGTCCGACGAAAGCAGGGAAATGCTCTGGATCGCATAGATGTGCGGCCGCTTCGGCTCCGCACCCTCGACAGACGCACAAGCCAGGCAAACCAGCAAAGCAACAGAAACAACGCGTCCCAGAAATCTCATCTCGGCCCCATCCTCACTCTTTTGCTTTTTCGCTCTTCAACTCTTCGCCGCCCTCTTCTTTAGCTTCACGATCTCTGCCATCCTCGCCCGCAACCGAGCCTCAAACCCCTGGTCAGTAGGTTGGTAGTACAACCGTCCCGAAAGGTTGTCCGGCAAGCACTGCATCTCTGTCACCCTCTCTTCAAAATCGTGCGCGTACTCGTATCCTTCCCCGTAGCCTACATTCTTCATCAATCCGGTCACCGCGTTCCGCAGATGCAGCGGCACGGGGTCCGCCTCTGTCTTTTGCACATCCTCTTTCACGTTCCCATATGCCAGGTACAGCGCATTCGACTTCGGCGCCAGAGACAAATACACCGCCGCCTGCGCCAGTGCCAGATGCCCCTCCGGCGCTCCCAGAAAATCAAACGCCTCTTTCGCGGCCAGAGTTACCGCCAGTGCCCCCGGCTCTGCCATTCCGATATCTTCGCTGGCCATCCGCACCATTCGTCTCGCCAGGTATAACCCGTCCTCGCCGCTCTCGATCATCCTGGTCAGCCAGTACAACGCCGCATCCGGGTCCGAATTTCTCACCGACTTGTGCAACGCCGAAATCAAATTGTAGTGTTCCTCGCCCGCCTTGTCGTACCGCAGCATTTTCCGCTGCAGCACGTCTTCAAGAAGCTCCTTGGTTATCGTCCGCGCGCCATCCGCCGCAACCTTCGCGCTCTTCACGCACAATTCCAACGTGTTATAAGCTGTCCGCGCATCTCCATTCGCAAATGCGGCAATTTGAAACAACAGATCCTCGCTTGCATCGACCTTGGCGTCGGCAAGGCCATGTTCCTTGTCTTCCAGTGCTCGGCGCAGCAATTCGACAATTTGGGGTGTGGTCAACGGCTCTAGCACGTAGACCTTGGTCCTCGATAGCAGCGGCGAAATCACCTCGAACGACGGATTCTCCGTTGTCGCTCCGATGAACAAAATGTGTCCCGCCTCCACGTAGGGCAGAAACGCATCCTGCTGCGCCTTATTGAACCGGTGGACTTCGTCCACAAACACTATCGTCCGCTGTCCTCCCCGCGAACGCTTCTCCGCCTCCGCCATCACTTCCTTAATCTCTTTGATCCCGCTCAACACCGCGCTGAACGCCACGTACTCGCTCTTTGTCAATCGCGCAATCAGCCGTGCCAGCGTAGTCTTCCCACACCCCGGCGGCCCCCAGAACAGCATCGAGCCCAAATTGTCCGTTTCGATTTGTACCCGCAGCGGTTTGCCAAGGCCCAGCAATTTCTCCTGCCCGACCACCTCATCGAGCGTTCGCGGACGCATCCTCTCCGCCAGCGGTTGCAGTCCCGCCGCTGCTTCCTGCGCCCGCATTTCCGGTCCCGCCCCAAACAGTCCCATGCCTCAAGTCTATATTCTTTCGCCCCGCAATTTCGAATCCTCTCTAATTTCAGCCATAAAAGAGGGAACCCGTGATCCTGCGCAAAGCAAAGGACTTCAACTACCTCGACTCACTTTCCCGCAAAAGTGTATTGTCACCCCAACCGAAGTGGGCCGGTCTGGTCTTGCGCGCGGTTTCTGCGCGCCGAGTCACGCCGTTCGACGGAATAATGGCGGAACTAGAAACCGTTCACGTGTCCACGCTTAACCTCTTCCCCTCCAATGCTTTATTGCCTCCCTCGACCCATTTTCAGTCTTCCGTTTCGATTATCGATCACTGGCCCCCGCCACTCGCTCCATATAAAACTTCAAAAACGCGTCACTATCCGACAGCAAACAAACCTGGGCATTGGCCTCTCCGTCCTCCACCCTCGTATATCCTTCCGCATCCACCCCTAACCGCATCGCCTTTGTCGGGCACAACTCCGGCCGGATCGCGTATCCGACCGCCATCGCATCAAACATCGTCGGTGTTTCGAGATTCCTCTCATACGCCCACTGGTGATACAAAACCGTCAACGCATCGGTCAGCGCTGTCCCCCTGCTGAAAATCCTTGCTCTTTCCAATTCCTGCAAATGAATCTGCGTCGAATCGAGCGGCATCACGTAAAGCGGCACCCCGGACGTAAATACCCTCTGCGCCGCCACATCGCAAAAAATATTCCATTCCGCAGACGGTTTCGGCTTCCGTCGGATAGGCGAACCCCTCATACCCCCGGTAGACCGACCCTCCCATTAAAACCACCCGCTTCAATTTCCGGAACGTTTCCCGGTCTCGCTCGATCGCCGCTGCCAGATTCGTCTCCGGCCCGATCGCAATCAGGGTGATCTCCCCAGGATACTTTCCGATCTCGCCAAGCAAGAATTCCACCGCCCCGGGCAGTTTCCTTTGCGGTCCGCGCTCTGCATATTTCGCCTGCGTTAAATTTGCGTCTCCGTCCGGGCGATGTTTCTCGATGCCCACCGCAATCGGGATCTCTGTCCGTCCGGTCTCCTGCAAGAGTCGCCCCACCAGTCGCGCCCGCAGCGCGGTATTTCCCCATGCCGTGGTAATCCCCAATATCTTTACTTCCGGACTCTCTAGCGCCAAGGCAATCGCAAACGCATCATCAATATCGTCCCCGATATCAGTATCAATAATCACCAACTCCGCATGGTTTTGCGGCACAGCCACTCCTGCCCGGGCGCCATCGCCCCGCTCAACAACAACCCAGCCATTCTCTGAGCCCGTCCGGCCCCCGCCGTCTTCTGTTGCACCTGCGCCAGGGGCCGCGACTGCGCTTGGGGTCCCTAGCGAGGACGATTCCTGCCCGCATGTCAATTTTCCACACACGCTCATCGCAAAACTCAATACCAGCACGGCTTCAACTATCCACCCGTCACTCGCTGTTCGCCTCACGCTATGCCCCTGTGCACACTGTGGTGAGCTTCGGCTGAAGCAGTTCCTGTCGAACTCTCCGCTGACTCTCTAACTGTTTTGCTAACTCTGCGTTAAGGCCATACTCTTAAACTTTTCCACTCTGCTACTTCCTCTCTACCCTCTGACGGTAGGCCTCATACAACACGACCGTCGCGGCGGCTGCCGCATTCAGACTCTCTACGCGTGTTGCCATCGGAATATGGATCCGCCCATCTGCTCCGTGCACCACCTCTTCCGGCAATCCAGCTCCTTCATTTCCCACCAGCAGCGCAATCGGCTCGCACCACGCTACTTCCCACGGTGCCATCGCTTGCCCTGTGTCTCGAAGGGTTCCCGTCTCCTGATGCACGCACGACGCCACCGTTCGGATCCCATTCAGCTTCAGCTGCGTTAACAGGATCCCCAGGGCCATTCCATTCAATATTGGCAAATGGAGCGCCGCCCCCGCCGAAGCTCGCATGGCCTTCGGTGCAAATGGGCTTGCTGTCCCGCTCTGCCCCGTGGCGGTTGTCACCACGCCGGTGGCCCCGAACGCGGCTGCGGTCCTCAATATGGTTCCCACATTTCCCGGGTCCTGCACTCCCGCCAACACCACCAGCAACGGCGCGCACACCCCTTCCGGGGTAGCCAGCACGTCTGCCATTTCCACTTTTCGCGGCACCACCAGTGCCGCCACGCCCTGAGGATGCTCGGTGTCCGCGATCCCCTCAAAAAGTCGGTCGGTCGTCCGCAGGACCGGAAACCCCATCTCCGTCTTTCCCACAAGCGGAGCCAGCCTATCCCGGTGCCTCTCTCCACTCTCGCTGAACAACACTGCCTCAACACGACATCCCGACGTCAGCGCCTCTTCCACCAACCTCACGCCTTCCACTCCCACCGCGCCGTTCGACGTAGCCACACCTCCGCGGAGCGCCACGCGAAACTCCTTCAGCCAGCGATTCTCCCGGCTGGTCAACACCTCGGCACCCGCCGCTCCTTCTCTCCGAGACTTTCCGCCTCTGCTCGTCTCCACCATGTCGCGAGCCTATCAAATTTCCCTCACTCCCCACCACCCCTCTTCGCTTTCTAGCGCCATGACTACAGGTTTGCCCTGAACCTGCTCGCGGGCCGCATCCTGGGTCTCTCTTTTCTTCCACCCCCCCTTCTAGAGCTCTCCAAGTTGTCCTTTCCTGCCTTCCTGTGCCCCCCGTCATTGCGTCCCTCTCCCCGCCTGTGTTAATTTCCCCAGCAACGGCGAATGGGTCACTCGCCCTCGCTCCAGAAGAGGCTAGGTATCTTCGATTGTCTGCAGAGGTATTAAGGCTGAATGCTGCGAATCCCGATCCAAGGATCATTCGCTACGCTGCCGGTTGGTTGAATCGCGGCTCGGTGATCGCTGTCCCCACGGACACGCTTTACGCCCTAGCTGCAGATCCCGTAAATCTCTCTGCCGTTGAAGAAATCTTCCGCGTGAAGGGACGCCCCGAGCACCGCGCCCTGCCCATCCTCATCAACTCGCTCATCTTTGCCCAGGTTCTCGCCAAGGATCTTCCGGACAATTTTTATCGGCTCGCGCAGGCCTGCTGGCCCGGCCCGCTTACCATTGTCGTTGACGCTTCCAATCGGCTCCCTCTAAAGCTCACCGCCAATACGCGCCGGGTCGCTCTTCGCTGGCCCAAAAGCAAAGTCGTCAACGATCTCATCGCCGAACTCGGCGTGCCTCTCACCGGCACCAGCGCCAATCTCTCCGGCTCCCCCACATGCGAATCCGGTGACGAAGTCTTCCGCCAGCTTGGCGACCGCCTCCCCCTCATCCTCGATGCCGGGGATACCAACGGGTCCCTGCCCTCCACGATCGTCGAACTCCGCGGCGACCTCTGGTGCATCGGCCGCGAAGGCGCTATTCCCGACGACAAGATCCGCGAAGCCCTCGAAGGCGACGACGCCGTCCCCGCCTGATCGTCCGAACTCTCTCTTCTGCCCCAGCGGTAGAGATTTACTCGGACACTCTTTTTCGAGGTGCCCCCGGTCTCTCCCCGGGCAATCTCCAGCTTATCTCGCCAAAAAATCATAATCGCCAGTAGGCGTCAGCACCACCTCGCCCATCGACCTCCGATGCACGCTCACCACGTCCACATACCACAGCGGCACGTATGGCAACTCCTCCGCCACAATCTTCTGCACCTCGCTGCACAGTGCTCTCCGCTTCTCCCGGTCCATCTCCCGTCGAATCCCTAAAATCAGCTCATCCACTTTCGCGTTTCGGTAATGACCCCGATTCGCCCCGTTTGGCGGAAACCGTTTCGACGAATACACCAGATCAAACACATCCGGATCGTTGTTCGCTCCCACCCAGATCGAATAACTCAATTGAAAATTGCCCTTTGCCAGATCCGAGAACAGCGTCGCCGACTCCAGCGGACGCACTTCCAGCGCCACGCCCACCCTCCTCCACTGATCCTGCAGCGCCGCCCCCAGCAGTCGCGCCAGCTCCTGCGTCGTCACCTTCAGCGTCAAATGGACCCGCACGCCGTCCGCCCCGCGCCGGTATCCCGCCATATCCAGTAACCGCTCCGCCTCCGCAGGGTCGTATCCATACTTCCTCACATCCCCTTCGTACGCCCAATGGTTCGGCGGCAAAATCCCGCTGGCCAGCCGCGCTTCATTCCGGAGCAAATATTTGATCAGCGATTCCCGGTCCGTCGCATACGCCAGCGCCTGCCGCACCTCTTTCTTTTTCAGGATCGCGTCGTCCAGGTTCACTCCGAGGTACGCGAAGTTCGTTCCCGGCATCTCCGACACCTGCAACTCCGGCCGCTTCGTCAGCACCGGTATCATGTCCGGGGAAAGAGAACTCACTTCCACATCCGCTGACCCCTTCCGCAG
>Ga0181532_10004020_pt1 | contig 13018 bp, 13 predicted proteins | sample PEATcosm2014_Bin_33_FD_119768 | JGI IMG/M metagenome (GOLD analysis project Ga0181532, IMG submission 119768) | Peatland microbial communities from MTU Mesocosm Facility, Houghton, MI, USA - PEATcosm2014_Bin11_30_metaG | ecosystem: Environmental > Terrestrial > Soil > Wetlands > Peat | place...
TATGCCTAAGAAGTCAAAGAAGCGGCGCGCTTGGACGGCGACTGAGGTTCGCGAACTGAAGACGATGGCGAAGAAGAAAACCGCCGCGTCGCGAATCGCCAAGAAGTTGAAAAGAACTGAGGGGGCGACGCGGCAAAAGGCGTTCAGCATCGGGCTTTCGCTCGATTCTCGCTCCTGAATTTACCAGAAGCCAGCTTTCCAGCTTTTTTAGTCGCGAATCGGCGCCTGCCTGTGCGCACAGGCCGGCACGATGGCGCGCGGGCATTTGTTGGATGCGGCACGCGCCGCCCGATCAGCGAAAAACGCCGGCCGGGTGTTTGATCTGATTAGGAATGATGTCACAATTACGCAGTTGACAGCCTGACCCTGTCTTGAGCCGAAGGCCGTCCCCCGTTCCATCGTAAACCAAGGTATGATGATCCCCTCGACGGCCGGTCATTTGTAAGGGCAATGATGGTATTCCGCTTGGTACGGTGGTAGGCACGCGCTCATGAGCCCGCTTTCCCGCCCGCTGCCGCAGCGGCGTGCGCGATTTGTGGGCGAAAAACCTGGTCCAGCTCAACCGGCTGACGTCGCTCGAACGCGAGGAAGCACGGCTGGAAGGCGAGCGTGGCCAGCTCGTTGCAGCCGCCGCGGAGGCCAAGGGCAAGATCGTCGAGACCGAGTTGCAAATTCTCCAGGTCGATCAGGAGTTGAGCAGCGATGTCGCCAAGGAGCTGCGCGAAACCGACAGCAAGATCGGCGAATACGTCGAGCGCAAGGTGACGGCGGAGGACCAGCTCAAGCGCACCGACATCCGCGCGCCCCAGGACGGTGTGGTGTTCCAGTCGACGGCCAACACCGTCGGCGTCGTCGTCACCGCCGGCGACCCGATCATGCTCATCGTGCCCGAGGCGGACACGCTGTTGGTCGAGGCCAAGGTCGAGCCCAAAGACATCGATCAGGTGCAATTCGGTCAGCCGGTCGTGCTCCGCTTCTCTGCGTTCAATATGCGCACGACCCCCGAGCTCAACGGCACCGTCGTCCGCACCGGCGCGGATACCACCACCGACCAACGCACCGGGCAGAGTTATTATCTCGTCCGCATCGCGATGACCGTCGGCGAGCTCAGCCGCCTCGGCGACATCAAGCTCACGCCGGGCATGCCCGTCGAAGCCTTCATCCAAACCGGCCAACGCACGATGCTCTCGTACCTGGTCAAGCCATTGCACGATCAGCTTATGCGCTCGTTCCGGGAGAAGTGATTTTCCGGCTCACGCTCGCCACGCTTATTCGGCCGGAATGACTGGCACTGGGCCGGGTTATGCGCCGTGACGGGGTGCTGCTATAACAACAGCCTGCCGGAGCGGGACCGTTAGATCATGAAGCGATTTGCTCGCTGGGCGCGGCAATTCGGTCTGGCGCGAGCGGTATGCACGATCATTCTGTTCGCGCTGGTGCCGCTGCGCATCGCCGATCTCGACCTCATCCAGGTGAAAGGTAAAAGCAGCCGGAGGTGGTGTTTACCGTGCTCGGGCGGGCCCAAGTGAACGACGACCCGCGCTGCAAGGAATTGCGCGATCTGAACGCGGCGATGCTGGCGTCATACCGCAAGCAGCAATGGGATGAAGCGACAGGCCTGATCGATCGCTGCCGCAAGCTCGCCAACGGCTTCGGCGTTGACGGCCTCTATGATATGTATCTCGAGCGCATCGACGCCTATCATCTCGACCCGCCGCCGCCGGACTGGAACGGCGTCTACGAAGCGGAATCGAAGTAACGCAAGTCTGTTCCGCTCGTTCCCGCTCTCTCGGGAATCCAGATTACGCGGCGACCTATTTCGGCGCGCGCTTGGCGAGGATACGCTGCAAGGTGCGGCGGTGCATGCTGAGACGGCGCGCGGTTTCCGACACGTTGCGACCGCACAATTCGTAGATGCGCTGGATATGCTCCCAGCGCACGCGGTCCGCCGACATCGGATTCTCCGGCGGCTCGATCTTCCTGTTGTCGAGCGCCAGCAGCGCTGCAACGACGTCGTCGGCATCGACCGGCTTGGCAAGGTAATCGACGGCGCCGAGTTTGACCGCGTTCACCGCGGTGGCGATGTTGCCGTAGCCGGTGAGGATGATGGCGCGCGCTTCCGGCCGGCGCTTCTTCATGGCCGAGATGACATCGAGGCCGTTGCCGTCGCCGAGCCGCATGTCGACCACAGCGAAGGCGGGCGCTGCCTTCTCGACCTGCAACAGGCCGTCGGCGACCGATTCCGCGGTGGTCACCACGAAACCTCGGCCCTCCATCGCGCGGGCGAGGCGCTGCAGGAACGACTTGTCGTCCTCGACGATCAGAAGCGAACGTTCGCTCGGCAGCGGAGCGGCTGAGGCACTGCTCGTGGCGCTGGTCATCACATTGGCCATGGCAATCCTACTCCAGCAAGGCGCACGTCGCCCCCTTGCTGCCTGATAGTTAGGAGACCGGCGCGGCACGCTCAAGAGGGGCCGCGGCCAGCGGCCGTTCAAAATCGGCGCGGCTCCAGGCGATTGTGACCAGGGCCCCGTGGAGGGGGGAGGCCTGATTCTTGAGCGAAAGCTTGGCGCCGGAGCGTTCCAGCAAGGTCTTGGCAATGAAGAAACCGAGGCCGAGCCCGAATACCGCGTCCTCGTCGCCGTCCGGTCCGCGCGACCCGGGCCGCCGATGGGTCACATAGGGGGCGCCGATGCGGTCCAGGACCTCGGGCGCAAAGCCCGGCCCGTCGTCGCTGATCGTAATGCTCGCCTCGTCCGCGGTCCATTGCGCCAGGATATCCACCCGCTTGTTGGCAAAATCGACCGCGTTCTCGATGAGATTGCCGAGACCGTAGCGAATGGCCGGATTGCGCGCCCCAAGCGGCTCAGCCGCGCGGTCGGCTGGAAGCGTGACAACGAGCAAGACGCCAAAATGACGGTGCGGCGCCACCGCCTCCTCGATCAGGGCGGAGAGCGGCACGCGATCGAACGGTTCGCCGGTGGGCAGTTCGGTGATTTTGGAAAGAATCTCACGGCAGCGCTGCGCCTGTTCGCGCAGCAATTTCACGTCTTCGGCATGCGGCGAATTCGAATCCAGGGCGCGTTCGATCTCACGCACCACCACGGTGATGGTGGAGAGCGGCGTACCGAGCTCGTGCGCCGCCGCGGCGGCGAGACCATCGAGCTGAGAAAGATGCTGCTCGCGCGCCAAAGCGAGCTCCGTCGCGCCCAGAGCATCCGAGAGCTGGCGGGCCTCCTCGGCGACCTGCCCCGTGTAGACGCCGATATAGCCGATCGCCAACAGGATCGAGAGCCAGACCCCGACCACGTAGATTTCGGGAAGCTCGAGCTGATCCTCGGTGTCCCAGGGCAGCTGGTAATGGAAGAAGACCAGCACCGTCGCGCAGACCATGGCGAAGATACCGATCAACAAGGTCATGCGCGGCGGCAGCGCTGTCGCCGAGATCAGCACCGGCCCGAGCAACAAGAAGGAGAACGGATTTTCCAGGCCGCCCGTGAGGTAAAGGAGTGCCGCGAGCTGGGCAATGTCGAAGCCGAGCAGCCACGCGGCGCTGTCGGGCTCGAGCCACTGCGTCTGGCGAAAGACTATGCGCAGCGCCACGTTGACCAGCGCCGCCAACGCGATCACAGCGAGACAGGGCCAGATCGGAACATCGAATTCGAAGCCGAAGTGCACCACCAGGATGGCCGCGAGCTGGCCGAACACAGCGGCCCAGCGCAGCCGCAACAGCGTCTCGAGCCGCACGTTGCGGGGCCGATGATGGATCCTTGGCAGGCCGAACATGCCGTTAATGTAGCGTTGCAGCGGGCCTAATCCAAACAAGCCGACCCGGCCCCAGGCTATGGCTGCGGCGCCCTACCCGGCCGCCGGCAAGCCGATCACGGCTGCCAGGTGGAAGTCGCAACGCTTAGCTCGGCCGGGCTGCGGCGCGCTCTTTCGATCACCTGATAGAGCGCGCGCAGGACTTCGGCGATGCCGTCGCCGCTCACGGCCGAGACGACGAGCGGTTGCTTCTTCGCCGCGCGCTTCAACCGCGCCAGCTGTTGCTTGATTTCATCGGCGCTCAGAGCGTCGGCCTTGCTCAGCGCGACGATTTCCGGTTTTTCCGCAAGCCCGTGGCCATAGGCGGACAGTTCCGCACGTACTGTCTTGTAGGCCGCACCGGCGTCACCGCCCGTTCCGTCGATGAGATGCAGCAGCACCCGGCAGCGCTCGACATGGCCGAGGAAGCGGTCGCCGAGGCCGACACCCTCATGCGCGCCCTCGATCAGGCCGGGAATATCGGCGAGCACGAATTCGCGGCCATCGATCTCGACGACGCCGAGCTGCGGCTGCAGCGTGGTGAACGGATAATCGGCGATTTTCGGCTTAGCCGCGCTGACGCGAGCGAGGAACGTCGATTTGCCGGCATTCGGCAGGCCGACGATACCGGCATCGGCGATCAACTTGAGGCGTAGCCTAATCGTACGCTCTTCGCCGGGCTGGCCCGGATTGGCGCGGCGCGGCGCGCGGTTGGTCGAGGACTTGAAATACGCGTTGCCGAAGCCGCCATTGCCGCCGCGCGCAAGGACGACGCGCTGGCCGAGCGCGGTGAGATCGGCGAGAAGGGTCTCGCCGTCCTCCTCGTAGATTTGCGTACCGACCGGCACCTTGAGCACGGCGTCGGCGCCGTTGGCGCCATGGCGGTCCTTGCCCATGCCGCCGCGCCCATTCTTCGCAAAAAAGTGCTGCTGATAGCGATAGTCGATGAGCGTATTGAGGCCTTCGACCGCTTGGGCGATCACGTCGCCGCCCTTGCCGCCATCGCCGCCGTTCGGGCCGCCGAACTCGATGAATTTTTCGCGCCGAAACGACACGCAGCCGTTACCGCCGTGGCCGGAGCGGATATAGACCTTGGCCTCGTCGAGGAATTTCATCGAAGATCATATAGGGTGCCGTGACCGCGCTCGCTTGTTCAGCGCGGACAGCCCTACAACACAACACCGATGCAACAAACCCGCGCGATCAGGACGATCGTCAAAGGGAAGCTTCGCCGGGAGGGGCCGGGTGGGGCCTTGCCTTACTGCTGCGGCCCGATAGGCCGCTCCCGACGCGCCGTTCGCAAAACGCCGCTACGCCACAGCCCGAACGATGAAGCGGCGGTCATCGCGGCTCGACTGACCCGGGGGCATGGCACCTCCATTTATCTTGCGGGGACGAAACGCGAAAGAGGCGATCGCACCCCACTCTGTTATCGTCCTCCTCCAGCTTGGCGCTGTCAACAAGCCCTGCGATAGGGGCCTAAGTCGCGAACTCCATCACGCCACGCGCCGCACCGGACCCCAGCGCTTGAGCGACGCCCATAATCCACAATCGAGCCGGAAGCGGTCGACCGGCGCCGCCGAATTGATGGCGCGGATACGAGACAGGCGGACGCCGGTCCACTGGAAGGCGCATTTCTCCAGCACCCGGCGCGAGGCCGGATTGGTGACGCGCGCCCCCGCCTGCAGCGTCTCGTATCCGAGATCGCCGAACGCGTAATCGATCACGGCGCGGGCCGCTTCGGTGGCAAACCCCCGTCCCCAATACGGCACGCCGAGCCAATAGCCGATCTCCGGCACGCCCTCGCGCAGATGCATGCCGCAGCCGCCGATCAGCGCACCGTCAAGCGTGATCATGAAGCCCGCTTCGCTGTCGCGTTTGTTGACCGTTTCGATGAACTGTTTGGCGTCATCGACGCTATAGGGATGCGGAACGACGGCCAAATTCACGGCGATGCGACGATCGTCGATGAGTGCGGCAAGCGTTTTTACGTCCTCGTGACGCGGCGCGCGCAGCGTGAGCCGCTCGGTCTCGAGGACGGGGATACTGCGCTCTCGCCGGGTGTGCGCGAGGACTTCTTCCGACAGGCTCATCTCATGGGCTCCGGCAAAAAACCGAAAGGGGGAGCCGGCATCCCGGTCTCCCCCTTTTCGGAGCCCATTGGGGCCCACCGGTTCGACTGGATGCCGGCGGACCTCATATGAATCCACCGTACTACTGGGCCGCAGCCTCCGTCATCGGGCGTACCGATACGAATACGCGACCTTTGGTTTTGGCGCGGAACTCAACGCGGCCGTTGATCAACGCAAACAGCGTGTGGTCCCTGCCGACGCCGACATTGCGCCCCGGGTGCCATTTGGTGCCGCGCTGGCGCGCGATGATGTTGCCGGCAACGACTTCTTCGCCGCCGAAAATCTTGAGTCCCAGCCGCTGGCCGCCGGAATCACGGCCATTGCGCGAGGACCCGCCTGCTTTTTTGTGAGCCATTGCTGGCCTCCGAACCTTTCTTGTCTGCTACCTATACCAGATTCATGACAAAAGCATCACCGCGTCCGTTCACTTCTTCTTCTTGCTCTTAGCCGCCGGCTGCTTGGCCTTGGCCGCCAGCCCTTTGGCGTGCGGTTTGGATTTCGGCTTTGCGGCCGTCTTTGGCGGCGCTTTGCGCGTTTTCGCCACGGCGCCTTCGGACGCGGCGGGAGCGGTATCGGACGCCGTTGCCGCGGCATCGTCGGGAGCCGCCTTTGCGGCCGGCGCGCGTTTCGGCCGTGGCGGCGCCGTCTTGCTCGGCTTCTTGCCGTCGGTGAGGATCTCGGTAATGCGAACGAGCGTGAATTCCTGGCGATGACCGCGCTTGCGGCGGGAATTTTTCCTCCGACGCTTCTTAAACGCGATAATCTTGGGACCGCGTGCCTGGTCCAGCACCTCGGCCGCAATCGTCGCGCCGACGATGGTGGGAGCGCCGAGCGTCACGCTATCGCCGCCCACGACCAAGACCTCGCCGAACTCGACGATCTCACCGGGCGCGCCCTTGACCTTGTCGACCTTGAGCACATCCTCGGCGGCCACCCGGTATTGCTTGCCGCCCGTTTTGAAGACCGCGAACATCTTCCGTCCTTTTGTTCGATCCTAGGTGTTCCCTACTCCGAAAGCTCGCAAGCGCTTGCCGCACGCTCGTTGCGAGAACCCAAGGGCCACCGGCAAATTTATGATTCTAATGCGATTTTGGATTTAACCTGCAAATCCACCGCACTAGTGCTCGGAACCGGACCGGCATTTTCCAGTCGAGTCTGCTGCTGGTAGAAGCACGTGCCGGCAGACGTTAACCGTGCCGCCCGGCAACGCGCGCGGTCCTTATGACGGCACCGTAAGTCTCTGTCAAGAAATGCAAAGCCGCCCCGCTGCCAAGCCAGCCTGCTGCCGCGCGTGTGGGCCAGGTTTCGCGTCCTGTGATAGGACAGCCTCCGGCAAAAGGAGTTTGGCCATGGACACGAACGCGACGACGAACAGGCAGAAAATCGGTTGGATCGGCGCCGGCCGGATGGGGACTCCCATGGCCGAGCGGCTCATCAAGGCGGGCTACGATGTCGCGATCTGGAACCGCACGCGCGCCAAGGCCGAGTCGCTGGCTCAGATCGGCGGCAAGCTTGTCGATCATCTGTCCGATCTCAGGAATGTCGACGTGCTGTTCTGCATCGTCGCTACCGGCAAGGACGTGCAGGAGGTGCTGTACGGCAAGAACGGCGTCTGCAGCCAAGCCGGCAAGATGCCGCCGATCGTGGTCGATTGCTCGACCATCTCGGTCGAGGAATCCGCTGCGATCCGCGCCAAGCTCAGAGAGCTCGGCGCCGAGTTCGTCGCCGCCCCGGTGAGCGGCAATGCCAAGGTCATCAAGGCCGGCAAGCTCTCCGCCGTCGTCTCGGGCACCGAGGCAGCTTGCAAGGCGGCGATGCCGCTGATCGAAATATTCGCGCCGCGCGGCGTATCCTATGTCGGCAACGGCGAGCTCGCCCGCGTCTGCAAGATCGCCCACAACGTCATGCTCGGCGTCGTCATCGAAAACCTGATCGAGATGACGCTCCTGACCAACAAGATGGGCGTGCCGCGTCACGCCTTCCTGGCCTTTCTCAACAACGGTGTGATGGGCTCGATGTTCACGCGCTATAAATCGCCGGCACTGGTCAATTGCGACTGGACCACGACGTTCACGCCGGAACTGTTGCGCAAGGACCTCGATCTCGGGCTCGAGCTCGGCCGCGAAATGGATGTTCCGCTGCCGGTCACGGCAGCCGCGCGGGAGGTGCTGCAAAGCCATTTCGGCGCCGCCACGTTGCAGCAGAACCCGGCGGAATATCTGCAGAAGGATTTCGCCGCGCTGGCCGAAACCATGGCGCTCGCCGCTGGCATAAAGCTCGAAAGCGAGAACAAGAACGTGCCGACGGGACTGGAGTCTTGATTCCAGGTTTAGGACGTCCCGTTATGCTGTCGGTGGCCCCATGAGACTAGCGCTTAAAGCTATCTTGATAGTCGGCGGGATAGCCGCGGTCCTGATTGGGGTCGCCCATATTGCACTTGGTTCGGCGTCAATCCCGGGCTCCCTGCCCGTAAACGTGACCATGGACAGCGAAGACGGGTTCTACGCGGCCATTTTTTGGGATTTGGTGTATCGATCCTGTGGTGCGCCCGATCGATCGAGCACAGAGGCCGAGTCATACGATTTCTGACGCTGTGTTTTTCCTCGGAGGATGTGCGCGGGTGATCTCGCTGATACTGGTCGGCCCGCCTAACCACCTTTTCCAGGCTCCGATGGCGGTGGAACTTCTGCTTCCGCCTGTGGTGTGGTTTTTGCTTGGTCGCGTCGAGCGTCGGGAGAATCGATAAGACGCAGCGCTACTTGACGTCGGTGTGCGCGCTGATCGCCATCAGCCATTGACCATTGCGCTTCACCCACACCCGCGTGGCGCGGTAAGGCGGGTGCGAATTGTCGGGCGTGGTGTCAGTCGTGATCATCGCCGCGCCGTCGCCGTAGACCGAAAGCCGCATCATCTGCACCTCGCCGACCGCCACCGCGGCATTGCTCTCTTTTTGGCGCTCGATCATGGCGATCCGGCCGGATTTCGGGACCGGCTCCCGGCCGCCGCCGTAAAGCACGAACTCGTCGGCGACGTGCTTTGCCCATTCGCTGACGTCATGGGCGACGATGGCCTTCGCGATCGCCTGGTAGGTGTTGATGATGTCCTGCTCGGCGGACGAGCGCACGCGATAGGGGATCGCCTGGCAGGGATTCTTGCATTCGTGTTGTTTCGGCTCACCGCCGGCCGCGGCCGCAGCCGGGGCGGCAGGGGGCGGCTCGGTTGCCGCGGTCGTGACGTTCTGCATCAAGAGCGCGCGCCAGGTGCCCTTCTGCTTTGCCCAGATGTCGAGGAAAAACACGTCGGTGTTGTCCGCCGCTTTGCGGTGCCCGGTGACCATGGCGAGCTGGCCATAGCTGCGCACCTTGGCGTCGGTGGCGGCAGCGGCGGCAACGCCCGTGAGCTCGCCAAGAAAATCCTTGCGCCCATGAATCTTGCCACCGGCGTCGACGAAAGTGAACTGCAGCGAAAGGAGCCGGCGGACAGCCGCCCGATCGCCGGCGCGTATGACCTCGCCGAGCGACGAATCGGCCGCAAGCACCGGCCCTTCGTCGGCCGCAACCGCCTGGGCTTTGGGTTGCGCCTTGGGTACCGCGAAAGCCGCGATCAGCACCACGGCGGCGAGCGCGACCAGCCATCCCCAATGCAGGGTCCGGCGCAACGCCGCTGATATGGCCGCCGACTTTCCCCGCTGCATAGCCCCCGCCGTAGCGCCTCTTCCCGAACTTGAACTCCGACGCTGCCGGTCCACCCGGCCGCCGTCGCGCCGGCACCATGGCATTTTCGCGTGACAGCTCTCAAGGCGTGGACCGTCGCGCGACGCCGCGCCGCGATTTTGGCAAGCGCGGCGCGGGCGCGTTCCGGTCAAGAGATCAGCCGCAATGCCGGCCGTGCCGGCAATGCCGGTAGCTCTTCCACCGATGTGTCCGATACCCGTGGACCCGGTGGCCATGCGACATCGCCAGGCGGCAAGCCGCGCTGAGCTGGGCGTGTTTGGCGTTCATGCAGGCCGTGATCTTCGGCACGTCTGGCACGAATTCGGAGCACAGCCGCATCGCATCGGGCGTGCAAGCCTGGCGGGCCTCATCGCTTCCCTGGGCAGCGGCTGCGTTGAGGGCAACAAGAAGTGCGACGACCGGCAACGCCAGCCAGCAAACGAGACGCTTGGTCCGCAGCATATGTTTCTTTCCCTGGTTTCGTGCGGGTTACTCCCGGACCCCCGTAACCTAGCGGCGAGCCGGCGCGCCGTCGATGGCCGAAAGCTGCGCGGCCAGTCCAATCCACTGCCGCCCGACGAAACCTTTCCCCATTTGATTTCGAAGTTCCACGGAACCGTACTGTGGATGCTATGCTGGGCCATGCGAACCCAAGTCTTGCGGACCCAAGTCGTCATCATCGGCGCCGGGCCGGCGGGCCTGCTGCTTGGCCAGCTCCTCTACAAGCACGGCATCGATAATATCATCCTGGAACGGCAAACCGGCGACTACGTCCTCGGCCGCATCCGTGCCGGCGTCATCGAACAGGTCACCATGGATCTGCTCGACCAAGCCGGCGTCGGCGCCCGCATGCACCAGGACGGGCTCGTACACGAGGGCGTCCAGATTTGCGTCGACGGCAGTCGCCACCGCCTCTCCTTCAAGGAGCTCACCGGCAAGGCGGTCATGGTCTACGGGCAGACCGAGATCACCAAGGATCTCATGGACGGCCGCGCCGCGGTCGGCGCGCCCACGGTATACGCGGCGCACGACGTGGCGTTGCACGATATTTTTGCCGACACGCCGCGCGTGACCTTCCGCGCCGACGGTCAATCGCAGGAGATCGCCTGCGATTTCATTGCCGGCTGCGACGGCTTTCACGGCATCAGCCGCAAGAGCCTGCCCACCGGCGCGATCACCATGCACGAGCGGGTCTACCCGTTCGGCTGGCTCGGCATTCTCTCCGACACGCCGCCGGTCTCGGAGGAGCTGATCTATGTCCGCCACCCACGTGGCTTCGCGCTCTGCTCGATGCGCTCGCCGACGCGCAGCCGCTACTATCTGCAATGCAGTCTCGCCGAGGACACCGATGCCTGGCCGGACGAGCGCTTCTGGGAAGAACTTAAGCCGAGGCTCGATGCCGAGGCCCGCGAGCGCCTGGTCACCGGTCCCTCCATCGAGAAGAGCATCGCGCCGCTGCGCAGCTTCGTCGCCGAGCCGATGCGCTTCGGCCGGCTTTTCCTCGCCGGCGACGCCGCCCATATCGTGCCGCCGACCGGCGCCAAGGGACTTAATCTCGCGGCGAGCGACGTACGCTATCTCTCACAGGCGCTGGTCGAGCACTACGCCGAGAAATCCGACGCCGGCGTCGACCATTATTCCGCGCGCGCGCTGGCGCGGGTGTGGAAAGCCGAACGCTTCTCGTGGTGGATGACGACGCTGCTGCACAAGATTTCCGAAAACCCGTTCGATCAAAAAATTCAGCTCGCCGAGCTCGACTATTTGTTCCGCTCGAAGGCCGCGGCAACGGCGTTCGCCGAGAACTATGTAGGACTGCCGTATTAGGGCGCGATCTCGCAAAAAGCCCAGGGACTTCCGGGATTAACGGTCTCGGAAAGAATCACGCTTTTTTCCTCGCCTTCGCCTGCTCAACCAGAAAGCGCGACAGGCGTTCGCGCACCGCGGCGGCCTGTTCCGCCGTCCAATGGCGCAAGCCCTCGCCGGTCTTCATCCCGAGCTTTCCGGCCTTGACCTTCTCGCGCAGGTGGGGATGCGGGCCCGCCGTGCGGTCGAGGTGCGCGTAGAGCACCTCGGCGATGTCGAGGGTCAGATCCAAGCCGATCAGGTCGCATTGCTCCAGCGGCCCGAGCACGGCCAGGCGCGTGCCAAATCCTTCCTTGACCACGGTGTCGACCGTTTCGGCGTCGCAGACGCCGGCGGCGACCAGCGCGATCGCCTCGCGCTTCATCGCGTGCTGCAGCCGATTGCCGACGAAGCCGGGGATATCACGGTGGACATGGACCGGGACCTTTCCGGCATGGCGGAGAAGCTCCATGGTCTTGCGCACGGCCTCGCCGCTGGTTTTTTCATTTTCGATGACTTCGACCAAGGGAATGAGATGCGGCGGATTCCAGAAATGCGTGCCGAGGACGCGGTCGCGATGCTTGAGATCGCGTCCGATGTCGGTCGAGGGAATCGCCGAGCTGTTGCTGGCCAGGATTGTCTCCGGCGCGACCGCGTCTTCAAGCTCGGCAAAAATGCGCTGCTTGAGAGGAAGTCGCTCGGGCGCCGCTTCGAATACAAAGGCGGCGCCATCAACGGCAGGCGCCAGCCGATCGTACACGGCGATGCGTTGCAGAACCACCGGATCGTCACCAAAAAGATCGACGACCGCTTGCAGCCGGTGTGGCAGCGAGGCGCGGGTGGCCGCCGCCGGCTCAAATAGCCCGACTTCGTGTTTCGCCGCCGCGAGAAGGTAAGCAATACCGTGGCCCATCAAGCCGCCGCCGACAACGCCGATTTTCTGCTCGTGCATGTGCAACCTCGATGCCAAGTCGATGCCAAGAGAGGAACCACAAACCGCCGTGCAGGAACCGCAAACCGCCTGGAACGTTGACTGACTAATTCCGATCCGCAAGGGAGCACGTCATGCCTGTTCTCATGTGGATCCCGTTCTGGTCTGGTTTGATGGGGGTTGCGACGAGTTGGCAAGAAACTGCAGTGCCGATTCGCGTGAAAGGGAATGACCGTCGCGATCGCCCGGCCGAATAGTGTTTCGAGAATAATTCTCTACCCCTAACCCGATATCATTGCGACCCGTTCGTTTCCGCCAAAGGCAGGGACGGGCGGGTTCGCGATTCACGGCCTGCGCGGGGCGCTCCAATACCGATAGCCGCCGCTGAGCAGAGCTAAGTTGCAGCCGGCGCATCGCGCCGGTATCAATACGCGCCTTTTCGCGCCGGCCCGCAATCATCGCGGCGACCGGCGCGCTTGCCGTAGAAGAGCGCGAACGATTGCCATGGCCCGTCTCGTCATGAAGTTCGGCGGTACCTCGGTCGCCGACATCGACCGCATCCGCAACGTCGCGCGCCACGTCAAGCGCGAGGTCGA
>Ga0181532_10004022_pt1 | contig 13016 bp, 10 predicted proteins | sample PEATcosm2014_Bin_33_FD_119768 | JGI IMG/M metagenome (GOLD analysis project Ga0181532, IMG submission 119768) | Peatland microbial communities from MTU Mesocosm Facility, Houghton, MI, USA - PEATcosm2014_Bin11_30_metaG | ecosystem: Environmental > Terrestrial > Soil > Wetlands > Peat | place...
CGGCCCGATCTCACCGGCAAGCTGCGGGGCATCGGAATGGTGGCCGTCCGCAAGCGCTTTTCGCCCGAATTCATCAACCGCATCGATTGCATCATCACCTATCAGCCGCTCTCGCTGGAGGCGCTCTCGACCATCCTCGATCAACAGATTGCGGACCTGCAGAACCACGTCAACACGCGGCTTGGGGAACGCTCGTTTACGCTCGAGGTGCCGCTCGAAACGCGCCAGTTCCTGCTCGAAAGGGGCACCAGCGCGGAGTATGGCGCGCGCGAACTGAAACGGACCATCCACCGCTATCTGACGCAACCGCTGGCCACCCTGGTCGCCACGAACCAGGTCCCGCCCGGGGCGCGCGTGCTGGCCGGGGTTGCCGAAAGCCGCGAAGCGCTGGACATCTCCGCTCTGCGCCACCCCGGCGTGGCGGAGCCGGCCACGCAGCCCACCGTGCTCCTGGTCGACGACAACCGCGACCTGCTGCGCTTCCTCGAGCGGCTGATGGCCGACGCCGGCTGGAACCTGGTCACCGCCGAAAGCGCCACCGAAGCCAGGCGCGCCTTCGAGCAGCATGAACCCGACGCCGTACTGCTCGACTACATGCTTCCCGATGGCAACGGGGTGGAACTGGGCGTCGAGTTCCTGCGCGCGGTCCCGCACATGCTTGCCATCGTGATGACGGGCACCATTCTGCCGCAGGAAGAGGAAGCGCTATGCGAGGAACATAATTTCCCCGTTCTCCGCAAGCCGTTCCTGGCGTCCGATTTGATGAACCTGATCCGCAGCCGCCTGTCGTCCGCCGGCGGCGCCTCCCATAGCGCTTAAGCCGCGCCAGAATCACCCGTGGCGCACGCACTCGTCGGTGCCGCGTCGAGACTCTTCTCGACGTGTCTTCAACGCCGGCACGAATGCCGAGGCTGACGCAGGACTACGTGCGTCACGCTCGTACACCCCGGGCCTACCTCGCCAGCTTTTGGTAATAGGCCCTCGTACCTCTTTGCTTAGATGGTGAACCACCGCTTGCGGGGCCGTTCTCACTTAGGGGGTGATTCGCCGAATCGTCAGAATTTCCCATTGCCCGTCCCACTGAATATGCGACGAGATGCCATCACCCCAGCGAGACAAGATCCGCTTAGCACAGCGCGCCGCGCTGCTCTTGTGGATTGCCGCGCAAGTTCTGAATGCGAGCACATTGCCTGGCCAGCCCGAGGGGCTTATCGGCGCCTGGCAGCCGGGCACCGAAGTTCCGCCTGCCGGCGGCGGGCCAGCGCGGGCTTTCGCTCCTGCCGCCGCGGAGACACTTGATTCCGAGCTCCTCGGCAGCGCGGCCAAACCCGCGTCACCGATCGAGGTGTGGCCCAATGCGAGGCCGTGGGGACTCCATCCGCCTCCCGAACAGCGGAGCGACCCGTTGCGCGCCGTCGAGCCGCCGACCTGGATGCTACTGGGCGCTGCAACCTTGCTTCTGGCGACTACCAACACCCGCCATCACCGCCGCCGCACGCACACAGGATGCCGCCACGCGGCCGAACCGGTTGGCCCAATAAAAAAGCCGCGCCCCATCCCTTGGCAAGGGGAGGGCGCGGCTGTCGAATCCGCTTGTGATTCCCAAACCGCCCACTAAGCGCAAGCGGCTCGGGAGTCGGCAGCAGGGGCCGGGCACTGCCCGGCCCGGCTTTTCTTAGTAGTCCATCTCAGGCCCGTGGCCGCCCGGACCCATCGGCGCCGACTTCTTCTCCGGAATTTCAGCCACCATGGCTTCGGTGGTGAGCATTAGCGAGGCGATGGAAGCGGCGTTTTGCAGCGCCGTCCGCGTCACCTTGGTCGGATCGATCACGCCCGCCAGCACCAGGTCTTCATAAGTGTCGGTCGCGGCGTTGAAACCAAAGTTGGGATTCGCGTTCTCCCGCACCCTCTCCACCACAATCGCGCCTTCGGTACCGGAATTGATCACGATCTGGCGCAGCGGCTCTTCGCAAGCCCGCTTGATGATGTCGATGCCGATCTGCTCGTCGCCGTCGCCCTTCAGCGCAGCCAGCACCTTATAAGCGCGCAGCAGAGCCACGCCGCCGCCGGGGACAATGCCTTCTTCCACCGCGGCGCGCGTTGCGTGCAGCGCGTCTTCCACGCGAGCCTTCTTTTCCTTCATTTCGGTCTCGGTCGCGGCGCCAACCTTGATCACCGCCACGCCGCCGGCCAGCTTGGCCAGCCGTTCCTGCAACTTCTCGCGATCGTAATCGGAAGTCGTCTCGTCGATCTGCGCTTTGAGCTGTTTGATGCGGCCCTTGATGTCCTTGTCATCGCCCGCGCCGTCGACGATGGTGGTGTTGTCCTTGTCCACGGTCACGCGCTTGGCGCGCCCCAGGTCTTTCAGTTGCACGCCTTCCAGCTTGATGCCGGTTTCTTCCATGATCGACTTGCCGCCGGTGAGGGTGGCAATGTCTTCCAACATGGCCTTGCGGCGGTCGCCGAAGCCGGGCGCCTTCACGGCGCATGCATTCAACGTCCCGCGCAGCTTGTTGACCACCAGGGTGGCCAGTGCTTCGCCTTCCACTTCCTCGGCGATGATCAGCAGCGGCTTGCCCGAGCGCGCGATCTGCTCCAGCAGCGGCAGCAGATCCTTCATGTTGCTGATTTTCTTCTCGTGGATCAGGATGTACGGATCCTCGAGCACGGTTTCCATGCGTTCCGCGTCGGTGACGAAGTACGGGGAGAGATAGCCGCGGTCGAATTGCATGCCCTCGACCGTCTCCAGCTCCGTGTTCATGGTCTTCGATTCTTCGACCGTGATCACGCCGTCCTTGCCGACCTTCTTCATCGCGTCGGCGATGATGTTGCCGATGGTCGCATCGCTATTGGCGGATATCGTACCCACCTGCGCGATCATGTCGCCGGTAACCGGCTTGGAGAGTTTCTTGACTTCCTCGGTGGCCGCGGCCACGGCCTTTTCGATGCCGCGCTTGATAGCCATCGGGTTGGCCCCGGCTGCCACTGCCTTCACGCCATCGCGGAAGATAGCCTGCGCCAGAATGGTCGCCGTGGTGGTGCCGTCGCCGGCTACGTCGCTGGTCTTCGAGGCGACTTCGCGCACCAACTGCGCGCCCATGTTCTCCAGCGGGTCCTTGAGCTCGATTTCCTTGGCTACCGTGACGCCGTCCTTGGTGATGTTCGGACCGCCGAACTTTTTCTCCAGAACCACGTTGCGGCCCTTGGGGCCGAGCGTAACCTTCACCGCGTCGGCAAGCTGGTTGACGCCGCGCAAAATTGCCTGCCGTGAGTTTTCCGCATATACAATCTGTTTCGCCATCTTGTTTTTGACTCCTTAGCTAGCTTTCTGCGCCACTTTGGGCGCGTCTTCGAGAACGGCCAGAACCTCATCCTCACGCAGGATAAGAAAATCGTCGCCCACCGTCTTGGGGGCGTCGGTGCCGGAATACTTGCCGAACAGGATCCGGTCGCCAACCTGCACGTCGAGCGGTACCACTCTGCCGTCGTCCAGCCGCTTGCCCTTTCCTATCGCCACTACTTCGCCCTCCTGGGGCTTCTCTTTGGCGCTGTCGGGGATATACAGGCCGCCGACCTTCTGTTCCTTCTCTTCAATCCTCTTGACCACGATTCGGTCGTAGAGCGGACGAATCTTCATCAAATTAAACCTCCTGTGAATATTGATTACCAGGTAAACCGGTGGAACCCCGCTCGCAGTATTCCCGCGGAGTTCCCTCATCTATTTCTAGCACACTCCGCGTGAGAGTGACAAGATTCTCTTGTAAACTGCTCTATATTAGTTATTTATAGTACTTGACAAGAAGTCGCTAAGATTTCCTTAGTGACTCAAAGATGCCCAGCTCCCGGTTCTTTCGCACCTCGTCCCACGGGAAGCACCTTCCATTCATAGCCACGTAAACGCCGGGTGCCAGCGTTTGCGCGAAAGCCAGCGCGGTTCCCAGATTGAACAGACCATCCGAGCTGCCGAACGTGTACGGGACCATGGCGCCCGTTAGCACGATCGTCTTGTGCCCGAATCTGGGTCCTAATACCGCCGCCGTCCGCTCCATGGTGTCGGTGCCGTGCGTGATCACGATGCGATCTTCTCCGGCCTCCTGGCAGCGCCTGGCGATCAGCTCCCGGTCCTGGTCGCTCATCTCGAGGCTGTCCACCATCATCAGGTTCTCGACCGCTACCTCCAGATGGCAGCGCCCCAGGCGCAGCATGTCGAGAAGGTGCGAGCGCTGAAAGAACAGCTCGCCGGTGAGTTCGTTGTACTCTTTGTCGAAGGTGCCGCCGGTAGTGAACACGCGGATGCGAACGTTATCGGCCATGCGCGAACCCCGCTCGATGACGTCGGCAGTTCCAGTGGATGGAGCGGGGTACGGGATTCGAACCCGTGTAAATCAGCTTGGAAGGCTGACGCCCGACCACTAGGCCAACCCCGCAACCTCGGCGCGTCAACGCGCGGCAACCACCAATCTAGCACTAATGCCGTTCGCCGAACTAGTGGCCGGGAAAGCCGAGACGACTCTCGGCTCAGCCGGCTCGACGGCTTACGCGCGCGAACTTACAGATCGATTCCCGCGCTGGCCAGCGTGCTGGTGATGATGGCCATCGGGTCCGTCGATTGGTTGAGACTGGCGGCGTTGGATTGGTAACTGGCAATCAGTTGGCTGATCAAGTCGCTCGTCGCGCTGCTGGTTGAGCTGCTCGTCGAGCTGCTGGAAGTTGGGTCGGTCGGATCGCCGCCGCCGGAGCCGCCGTGGCAGTGGTGGCCGTGGTGGCCATGGTGTTGAGCCGCCTGCGCCAGATCCTGGATATTCGGAAGCGTGTTGTTTTGCGAGGCGTTCGTAAAATCGTTGGCCAGTTGGGTGAGCGTGGCGGCGGCCGTGGTGTTGCCGTTCGACGTCGCGGCAGTGGCGGCCGTCGTGAGATTGGTGGCGATTTGCTGCGTCACTTGTTGATACTGGGTCGGGTTCGACTGCTGAAGTTGCTGCAATGTGCTCAACAGCTCCGCGAAGGGCGAAAGTTGGTTGACGTCCGTCGTCGTGGAGACGGACGAGGCGCTGCTGCTGGTGGTCTTGCCGGTCGATTGGTTGGCCAGAATGTTGCCGACCAGCGACTCGACATAACCGCTGGCGATGTTGGAAAGCGAACCGATGCTCATGCGGGTTCTGGTTGCAGATTGGGTGCCGCTTGCGAAGTTGCTTGAAATCAGTACGGCAGCGCCGGCCGGTCGGGCCAAAGTTCTGCCGCGGACCGGGCGTGCGGCAAAATTCGGTCAGTCTTCTTCGGCGCGTCGCCGAGCGTGTCCGCGCCGTCGGTCTCGCGGCGCCGGTGCAGCACGATAGCAGCCGTCAACCCCACCAGCGTGAACGCGAAGCCGAAGTAAACCGAAAGCGGGCGGTAGCGCATGGCGACCGTGTGCTTGCCCGCATTCACCACCACGCCACGGATCACCGTGTTGACCTTCCAGATCTCGGCCGCCCGGCCATCCACCTCGGCGCGCCAGCCGGGATACCAGTTGTCGCTGACGATGAGCAGCCCTTGGCACGCCATCTCGACATTGACCCACACCTGGGAAGGGTTCTCGTAGAAGCCGGTCACGCGATCTTCGCCGCCGCACTGTGCGAGGGAGGGTTGGGTTTTCGCCATCACCGCCGTCTTGCGCAGATCGAGATCGGGCGAGCGGACCATGTCTCGACCCGCGCTGTCGTTGGGCGCGACCACCGTCTGATGCACGGTCCAGGCGCGCGGAAAGGTGTCCGCCATGTGCCAGATCTTGATGCCGCTCTTGCCGGTGAACCGTTCCTGTTGGCTGCCGCGCGTGGGAGCACGGCTGACCGCATAGTTCATGCCGTACATGCGCACCAGGCGATCGTCCCACCAGCCGCCCAGCTCCGAGGTCGCCGTCAACATGCTGGCGGTCATGGCGTGAGCGGCGGGAATCTGGTACCAGTCGCCGAAACTGAAGGGCACGTCTTTGTCGTTGATCTCCAGGCGCTTCTCGCCGGGCACCGAACGCAGATAAACCGCCAGATCTCGAGTGTCGTAGAGGGCGTTGAGCAGCGCCCTGTGATTGACGTCGCGGACGTGCGCCCAGGCCCACCCCACTTCGTTTCCCTGCTCGATGATGAGCAGCAGCGCGGCGAATACGAGCAGCCATTGGCGGCGCAGCAATCCGCGGAACCAGGCGTGATACAGCGCCGCCGCGAGCAGCGCCACCAGGCCGATCATACCCGGGCGCGGATCGCCTTCCACGATCACGCTCGTCACGGTTGGCTGGAGGTAGGTCACCAGCGTGAAGATTCCGAACGTGACGGCGCCGAACCAGAGCAGCACTTTCGCAATCGCGCGGCACTGGGTGGCGCCACCGGAAACCAGGGCGTTGGCGCCAAGGGCCGTCAGCGACGCCACAGCGAAATGAAAAATGGAAAGGCTCACGATCGGCGCGCGCGATTTTTCGATCATCGGCCCCAGCGCGTACAGGATCCCGTAGAGAGGATCGTACCTGGACAACGCATACAGCAGCGCGGCGAGGGCCAGCAGCAGGAACATCTTCACCTCGCGCCGGCGGAACGAGCTCCAGACCGCTAGCCCAGCCAGGCTGAGTGCTACCGTGCCCGTGAACGGGTCGGAGCGCAAGCCACTGCCGCCGGGCATCACCAGGTGCAGCAGGTCGGTGGGACGCAGGCCGCTGTCTTGGTGCTCGGGGTATTCCACCTTGTCTTTCCAGGTGAGCGCGCCGGTCGCGGTCCAGCGCTTGGCCAGCTTGCCATACTCGGCTGCGGGCAGCGCCTGTACCGCGGCTACCAGAGCCATCACCCCGAACAGCACGCCCAGCCGCAACGCCGCTTGGGCACGCGCGCCGCGGCGGAAGAGCGCGACCGCGCCCACTCCGGCAACGGCATATGTGAGCGCCAGCGACGGCGCGTGATGGCCACAGAGCCAGGACACGCCCAGCGCCGCGCCAGCCCATGCGGCGTTCCTGAGCGGAGCCCGGCCGCGCAGCGACCTCAGCAGAAATAGGAATACCAGCGGCGCCCAGATGGCCGGCGCCAGTTGCTGCGGCCATTCGGTGTTGCCGCAGAAGCCGCCGGTCGAATAGAAAATGGCGCCCAGCACCGCTGGCCCGGCGGCGCAGCCCAGATCGGCGAAGAGCCAATATGCGAACAGGCCGGCGGCGCAATGGATCAGGACGTACCAGAGTTGCACATAGAAGACCTGAATCTGGCCGTTGTGCAGCGGGGCCAGCGCCAGCAGGAAAGTGAACGGGCTGGTCACTCCGGGCTGCACCTGGCCGATCAGCGACTGGCCGAACCACTCATACGGACTCCAAAGCAGAATCGACCAGTGGCGAATCGCATGCACCTGCGCCCCCAGCCACGGCATCACCTGGTTGGCCAGATCGGGAGTGCCCAGGAATGTGTACTGTTTGGTGAGGACGAGCTTCCAGAACACCGTGACCACGCCAGCCACCGTCAACAGGGGCGGCCAGAGGCGCGGCCACACGCGCCGGACCCGTTGAGAGGCTTCCGCCGCGAACTCGGAAGTGCGGGTAGTGAATTCCAAGTACACCAGCTTAGCGCATCGTTCTCGTCCGGGAGACGATTCCCGGTCTCGGGGCGATTCCTCGAACCGGCCGGCGAGTTCGGCATGCACTCACGCTCATCCGCGGCGAAGCTACGGCAGTTGCCCCGCGCCACGCGCTCCGCCTACAGTAGGGAAGGCGGTTATGACCGAATCCGGTATCCTGAATGCCATCCTGTACACGGCGCTCGGCGTGGCGGCTTTCGTGGCGGCTTTCGCCATCGTCGTCAAGCTGGCGCCCTTCCAGTTGTGGAAGGAAGTTGTCCAGGAGCACAATATCGCCGCCGCGATTCTGGCCGGTGCGGTGGCGCTGGGCCTGTGCTGGATCATCGCCGCGACCATGCATTAAAGCGGCGCAAACGCTCCTGGCCAGCGCCGGTTGTCGGCTGACATTGGCGTGGGAGTGCTGCTGGCGGGACCGGCCGCGCTTCTGGCAGTGTGCCGCGGGAGACTCAGCGCGGCTCAAGTACCTTGAGCCTCGGCGGAGTTGCTCTTGCTCAGCGTGGGCAGTCTGCTCGATTCGACGCTCTATGGGGAGCCGACGCTTCCGCGCGCGCCCACGAGAGGTTTCCTGGACTGTCCCGTGCCCCGCCTGACGCTGCTCTTCTTCGGCGCGGCCAAGGATGTTCCGGAAGCAGCAAAAATGGTCACCGCCGGGACAGCCGGTCTGAACGAGCATGCAAACGGCCAAAAGCCGCTCTGCCGTTAGTTACGACCCCTGACCAGGTGTAGCACTAACGCAATCACCGCGACGATGATCAGAAGGTGAATCAATCCACCGGCCACATGGAACGCGAAAAACCCCAGCAGCCACAAGACGAGCAAAATAACAAACAGCGCTAGGAACATGGAAACCTCCTCCGTACGTTCAGGGCTCCCGCCCGTCACGCGTGACGGTCATTTGGCGGCTTCAGCCGCCGCCTCGGGCGGAGACTGAAGCGAAAAGGCAACCGGGTCGAATCCGCATCAAGCTGCCACCGGCATAGGCCAGCAAGTTCATGGCCGTAGGCGGCTCTCGCTGGGGACGGAAGGCACTTTGATGGCCGTTCGGCAAGGAGGCTGGCGCGGGCCTTAAGTAAGGACTCCGGCGCGGCCGGTTGTGGCGTGCGGCGTGACAGAGGCAGGAATCTACCTGCGACGTGTGCAGAAACTGCATAGGGAAGTGCGGCACTTGCTGCTCTCGTGGCGCACGCACTCTTGCGTGCCGCGTCGGCACTCCTGCCGACGCAGGGGCTCGCGGGACGAAGACGCGTCGAGACCACTCTACTCTAGTCTCGACGCTAGCACGCACGAGTGCGCGCGCCATGAAGGCAACCGCGAACCTATTTGCCGCGCTGTGCCTTCGCTCCCGATCCCGAGCCCCGCCGCGGCTTCGGCACCTTGCCGATCCGAGGATCCCTGGCGGCGATGAGCTCGCAGGCGCGCAGCGCGGCCTCCTCGAAATCCGGCGCATCCACCGGAAGGACTTGCCAGCCCGTCACTTTCTTGCCGAATACTTGAACGGATCGCATGTTCGGGAACTCGCGGCGCAAGCTCTCATGATGCTCTTCGGTAGTGCAGAGCCACACCCCGTTATCCGCATCCGGTGCGGGCTTGTCGCGCAGGATGAGGACAATCTTATTCCCGACATAGACCGCGAGGCAGCCGAACATAGGGTTAGTCCGTGGCGACACCGCAGCCATCGCGTCGAGCACGAACTCATGCGGGAGGGCTCTGCGGGGCTTGATGGGGAAGGGGGCGTCTGGCGGGTTAGTGGGCGTTTTGCGGCGGGGCGGGGACATGTGAATTAGGAGGGCTGAACTTGAGGCGAAAAGGTTAGTGCGGCATCGCCTGTCCCTTTTAGAACTACTCACCTTAGAAGTTTTATCCCGTCCGTGATTTCCCCCACCTCTATCAGCAGCAAACGCCCCAACCGCCGCCTGCTCTCGTTGCCCACATCACGCGTCACCAAACTATTAACAACCAGTTCTCTCAATATGCCGTAGCAAAACCTATTGTCCTCAACCCGCCGAAGAATGCTCTCGATTTCATTCAGCGGAAACGAAGGAAAGTGCTCTAGCTTGATCGCTAGGTCAATCAGAGCGACAGAGGGTCGATCATCCTCGCCGCGCAGAACCTTTCGGTATGTTTCCGTCAGCTGTTCGCTCCCAACCGCGGTTGAAATCCGCCGAATCACCGAGTAGGTGCAGCCCCCCATGATGCGAATCATGAACGTATCAGTCTCAGTTGCGAGCTGGCTCTGCAATGCGATCTTTCTCTGCTCCTTAATAATCGTCGCAAAATATTCCCTCAGCTCTTCCAAGTTCTCGCTCGCTATTTCCATTATCGCGCTCAGGACCCTGAGACCAAGACAATAGCACTCGCGGGCGACTCGGACCTTGAGTTCACCTCTCAACACGTTCGGGAAATTGCATAACACCTGCCCAAGTACCTGAATTGTCTTGAACGCGATGTTCATCTTCTTCAGGTGATCAAGGTCGTCGGCATAGGTTATCGTGCGGTCGCCGTCATCGGAGGGCTCCAGGGGGATGCTGAGCTCGTGCTCGTCCGCCAGCTCCTGATGGCGCTCGCGCTGCTCGTGAAGATCCGCTTCGGCTATAGTCACCGGCTTGGGAGGCTCAATATACAAACGGTTCAAAAAGCTCACCTCCGACTCGAGCCGGCAGACTGGATATTGTCCATATATGCACTTAGCGTTACTCAGAATATGCTCGATCGTCGGAATCTCGTGAGTGAAGTACAAATAGAAAATCAAGATATTGACGTAGGGCTCGTAGTATAAATGATCTGCGATATGAGCCATCGTGATCCGGGCCGAGGAAGCCTCAACCGGGTCAGCCATGGCGTCGCTGAAGTACCGCGCTGCGAAAAAGTAGTAATACGACGGGTACCTAAACCGATAATTTCCGTCACGCTCAGTGATGATGTTAGAAGATAACAACTCAGGCACAATCGTTTTGAGGTCAAGATCGACATCAAGGTCGCTGGAGTACTCCTGCTTGAGCGCGACAAGGTCCTGTTCGCTCAGGTAGCGCTGGGCAGTGCGGAACATGACGTTTGCGAACCTCGCGAGGAAAGTATATTTTGTCGGTATTTCGGCGGGCCTATTCTTGCTTGCCTTCCTTAAACGCTCAGTTATCAAGCCCTCACAGAGCTCGCCGTACGATCCGTTTGCCGTGTTCAGATTGGTTTGAGCCTCATACGCCTGAAGGAGCCCCAAGATGTTTATGGGATACGGCGGTAGGGATTGCTTTGGAAGGAAAATCGCGAGCACACTGTCCCGCGCTCTCGTCTCTCGCGCCAGTTGCTCAGCTGACACGTCCTCGCTGGCGCCGAGCGCTACCCATCTGGCGATAAGTCTCGTCCTGAGGCTCGGGCAGAATGGAAATAGCTCGCAGTGCTCAAATGCGGCGAAGGGGCGCCTGGTCCCCTTGCTGGCAATCTCCGAAATCTGAAACGCGGACTCATCGACGAAGATGATGACACGCTGTGCTAGGCGACCGAGGATCGGCAGGAGGTCAGCCTGTTCCGAGACGCTCAGACGGCTGTAATGGAAGTCGTCTATGAGTAGCACCTTCGACGACTTTGGTAGCTGCTGATACATCTGGAGCGTCTCTGGGGCATACTGCTCCGCGTAGGCGTCGCTGATGGACTGTAGCACCCGCGACTCGGTCGCGCGAATCGAGGCTCCCTTCAGGAGGACCGGAGTCAGGCCTTTGGCCTGGAGGTCGATGTACAGCTCCTTTGCAAGAACGGTCTTCCCGGCCTTTGCCTCGCCGATAATGAGAATGTTGTTGTGGTCTTGGACAAACTCCAAGACGGCGTTGGATCGAACGCGGTTTTGGGGCGTTACGGCAGTGCGGACCTGAAGGAGGCGCCTTGCTAGGTCGGGGTAGACAAAGAGATCCGACAGAGTAAGTTCTCTCAGGCTGTGGCGGTGGCTGAATCCGGTCCCGAGGTCGTTGAGTTCCTGCCTAAACGTCGCGTTGTTCTCATTGTGGGCGGTTCTTGTCGTGCGGTTTCGTTGGAACGGCTGCCAGTCGCAAACCACCTTACGTAGGAATGCACCTTCATACCACCTAAAGTCGCTAACGGAATAGGTGCGCCCGGCAAGGTCGAGGAGCACGAGGTTGAAAGCGCTCGTCCCGCCCGACGGGTCCCAGAGGGCGTCGGCCTCGATACAGTGAACAATGTCGCCCGCCGTCCTGCGCTTGGAATAGACGTCCGCGGTGTGTTCGTGGCCAGAGAACATCAGGTCGGACATAGCCTCGACTCTGCGCTTGAACTCCTGGGCGTTTTGGGGGTTCAGCCAGTTGAACGGGTGGTGGAAGACCGAAATCGCGAGATCGGCAGTGGACTCTGGGCTCAGCGCTTCGAGCGCTTGCGGGGGAAAGTACAATCGAGATGGCTTTTCCGGGTTCTGCGTGAGCCAGGCAGTGTTGAAGCAGGAAAAACGGAGTTGTCTATCGCCGACCGTGATCGTTCGGCTGTGGCAGAGTTGCGCGCGTGGCGAGGTGAATGCTTCGCCCTCGTAGCGACTCGTGAACCGAAAAAACGACGCCTGCACCGCCAGAAAGTGGCTCACCAGGTGCCCGTCCAAATCCAGGCTTGATAACTTCGGCTCGATGACGTCGGGTTGGCGAACATCAGAGGCAGCAGCTAGGTCGCAGTCATGGTTACCCGGTACGAACACGTAAGATACACCCGGGTTCTCAAGGAGCTCTTTCAGATTGGCCGTTAGCTCGTCGAAGAAGGTGGAGGCCACGCGATACTGTTCCTCTGTACCGGACTGGGCAACATCACCGCTTACCAAAACGACAATATGGTCGACGGCTCGCCCGGTCGATGCGACGGCCCTGGCAAGTGGATTCACGCGGCGTAAGAGCGGATGCCGGGGAGAATCAAAATGGATGTCACTTAGGTGGAGGATAGCGGTGAGCATCAGTCGCCCTTTCCGAACGCTGCATGACAATTGTGCTCAGCTTAGCATGTTTCGGCGCCGGGCCCCCAGAAAAGACCCCAAATGGCCATGTTTTCCCGCTTGGACCATCTGGCTGGAGCGTACCCCGGCCCGGGTTCAGCGGGGGTGTCCTGGTCCTGCCGGGCCGGCCCGTCCAGGGGGAGCCCGCCCACGCCTCTCCTCCCCCTTCGCCTGTGATAATCTCGAAAAACATGCTCTTCGAGGCGGACAAGGTGATGTTTGAGATTTACCGTGAGACCGAGTACACGGGGCGGTACCGCGTGGTCTATTTCACGGAGTTGCAGGATCACAACAAGGAGAGCGAAATCAATCACGCGCTCGCCGGAGAGCACTTCTACGACGGCTTCATCAAGAACTACAAGAAGGATGAAGCCAAGCAGATCATCGAATCCCTCCTCGTGCGTTTGAATAACGGCGAGCAACTGGAGCCGCAGGAAGTCGAGCGCGCGCTGGGCGACCACGC
>Ga0181532_10004023_pt1 | contig 13013 bp, 14 predicted proteins | sample PEATcosm2014_Bin_33_FD_119768 | JGI IMG/M metagenome (GOLD analysis project Ga0181532, IMG submission 119768) | Peatland microbial communities from MTU Mesocosm Facility, Houghton, MI, USA - PEATcosm2014_Bin11_30_metaG | ecosystem: Environmental > Terrestrial > Soil > Wetlands > Peat | place...
GCGGATATTGGCAAGGAACTGGTTGCCCAGCCCCTCGCCTTTCGAGGCGCCGCGCACCAGGCCGGCGATATCGACGAAGGTGAGCCGCGTCGGCACGATCGTCGCCGACTTGGCAAGCGTCGCCAGCGTTTCCAGGCGCGGGTCCGGCACCGCGACCTCGCCGACATTCGGCTCGATCGTGCAGAACGGATAATTCGCCGCCTGCGCCGCCGCGGTTTCGGTCAACGCGTTGAAGAGGGTCGACTTGCCGACATTCGGCAGGCCGACGATGCCGCATTTGAAGCCCATGGACGATTTTAACCTGTTAGCCAGCGATTCACGCGCCGTCGTGATCGCCGTTGGAGTCCTGGTTGTGCTGTCCAAATCCCCTCGCCACCATGGCGAGGTGGATTTTGTTCTGAAAACTCGCATCCTCGCCGCGGACGAGAAAATCGACATTGTCGGCGAGAATATCGGTGAGCGCCTCGACCCAGCGCTGCTCGCTCTTGGCGAAATCGCTGAGCACGTAGTGCTCCACCAGGTCCTTGTGGCCCGGATGGCCGACGCCGATGCGTACCCGACGGTAATCGTTGCCGATGTGCTCGCTGATCGAGCGGAGCCCGTTGTGCCCGGCAATGCCGCAGCCGACTTTGATCCTGACCTTGCCCGGCGGCAGCTCGATCTCGTCGTGGAACACCGTGACGTCGGTGAGCGGCAGCTTATAGAAATGCGCCGCCTCGGCGACGGCGCGGCCGGATTCATTCATAAAGGTGCCGGGCAAGAGCAGCAGCACGCGCGCGCCGCCGATCATCCCCTCGCACGCGACACCCTGGAAGCGGCGGCGCCACGGCCCGATGCCGTGGCGCTTCGCGATCGCCTGGACCGCCATGAAGCCGACATTGTGGCGGGTGCCGGCATAGCGTGCTCCCGGATTGCCGAGTCCGACCAGGAGCAGCATCGGCTTCGTCCCGCGTGCGCGACCTCACTTCTTCTGGACCGCTCCGGCGGCCGGTGCCGCAGCAGCGCCGGGCGCCGCACCAGCAGCACCACCGGGCGCCGCGCCAGGAGCCGCACCGGGTGCTGCACCCTCCGCCGGCGTGCCGGCGGCGGCCGCAGCAGCCGCCGCAGCGGCGGCCGCAGCGGCAGCCTCGGCCGCAGCTTTTATCTCTTCCGCATAGCCCGACGGCGGTACCACCGTGACCAGCGTAATGTCCTTGGCGGTGACGACGCGGACGCCCTGCGGCAGCGTAATATCGCTGAGGTGCTTGGAGTAGTTGATCTCCAGCTCGCTGACATCGACCTCGATCGCGCTGGGGATGGCGTCGGCCTCACAGCGCACTTCGATGCTGTGGGTCACGATGCTGACCGTTCCGCCGCGTTTGACGCCCGGCGACTGGTCGGCGTTTTTGACGTGGATCGGGATATTGACGCGGATCGTCGCGCCCTCGCCGAGCCGCATGAAATCCACGTGCAGCGGCAAATCACGGACGGCGTCGAGCTGGAAATCCCGGGGAATGACCCGGTGCTTTACGCCGTCGACCTCGACGTCATGAATGGTGGTGAGAAAATGCCCGGCATAAATGCGCTGGCGCAGATCGCTGTATTCGAGCGAGATCGGCAGCGGCAGTTTGCCGTCACCGTAGATGATTCCGGGTACGCGGCCGGCGCGACGTTCCAACCGGGCGGCCCCCTTGCCGGCCCGCGGACGCGCTGCCGCCTTGATCAGATTGACGGTCGCCATGATGTAGTCCTCGTCTTAGCCTTAATGGGCGTGGATGCCCGCGGCAGCCTCCGGGGGCGCAAAAATCTAGTGCTTTGCCGCGGTCGCGGCGCTTATAGCGGCGCGGGTCGTGAAAAACAAGGAAGGCGCGTGGGCGACGTCACGGCCTCAGAGCCCGCCAGGATTGACCCCCGGGGTGGTCGCGCCCGGAGCCTCAGGCGGCGAATTTGTTCCGGCCAGCCTCGCTTCGAGCGCCGCGATCCGGGCCTTGAGGGCTTCGTTCTCCTCGCGGGCGAGACGGGCCATGTCCTTGACGGCCTCGAACTCCTCGCGCTGGACAACGGCGAGGTCGCGCAGGATGCGCTCCGCCTGACTGCGGAACAACGTCTCGAACTCGCGCCGCACGCCTTGCGCAACACCGGCCGCGTCGTTCATCAACCGAGCAACCTCGTCGAAGAACCGGTTCGTTGTCTGCACCATGTCCGCCTCCGAAGCCGCCGGCGAGCCCTCATTGCCAGCTCGCGTGCTATGCTTGCACACAATGGCAATGGTGCGGCGCCATCGCAAGTGCGCGGCGCGCAGAAACCCGGCACCGTGAAGAAGGGCGCGGCACGCCCGCATGGAACTCCCCGATGCTGATCCTGCCTGTCCTGCCCTTTCCTGCGATCAATCCGGTGCTGATTTCCATCGGGCCGCTCGCGGTGCGTTGGTATGCGCTGGCCTATATCGTCGGCATTATCGCCGGCTGGTTTTATGCGCGCGCCATCATCGTTTCGCAGCGGCTGTGGGGCGGGCCGGCGCCGTTCACTTTGGTCGACTTCGACGATTTCGTGATCTGGGTCACGCTCGGGATCATCCTCGGCGGCCGTGCCGGCTACGTGCTGTTCTACAATCTTTCGCATTTCGCCGCCCATCCGCTCGAAATCCTCGAACTTTGGAACGGCGGCATGTCGTTCCACGGTGGCGTTCTCGGCTGCATCGTCGCCACCGTTCTGTTCGCGCTGCGCCGCAACGTGCCGATGCTGTCGCTCGGCGACGTGACGACCGCGGTCGCCCCGATCGGACTGTTCCTCGGCCGTATCGCCAATTTCATCAATGGTGAATTGTGGGGGCGGCCGACCGACGTGCCCTGGGCCATGGTCTTTCCTCACGGCGGACCAATTCCGCGCCACCCCAGTCAGCTCTACGAGGCGACGCTTGAAGGCCTTGTCCTGCTGGTCGTGCTTGGACTGCTCGTGCGCATGGGTGCGCTCAAGCGGCCCGGTGTTGTCACCGGAGCTTTCTTTCTCGGCTATGGCCTCGCCCGCATCGTCTGCGAATTCTTTCGCGAGCCCGACGCGCAGCTCGGCTTTCTGTGGGGCGGCCTCACCATGGGGATGCTGCTGTGCATTCCGCTGATATTGGCAGGCATCGCCGTGCTCGGCTTTGCCTTGACCCGCCAGCCGATTGCCGAACATGGCTGATCAACGCTCGCCCCTCGAAAACGAGATCCGGCGCTTGATTGCTGTCGCCGGGCCGATGTCGATCGCCGAATACATGCGGCTGTGCCTCACGCATCCGCAATACGGCTATTACGTCACGCGCGATCCACTCGGCGCTGATGGCGATTTCATCACCTCTCCCGAGATCAGCCAGATGTTCGGCGAACTGATCGGATTGTGGATGGCCGCGGTCTGGCAGCAGATGGGCTCGCCGGAAAACATGCGCGTCGTCGAGCTCGGGCCCGGCCGCGGGACCTTGATGATCGACGCGTTGCGCGCGGCGAAAGTCGTTGGCGACTTTCATGCCGCGGTCGTCGTTCATCTGGTCGAAATCAGCCCCAAGCTGCAGCAAGTGCAACAGCAGCGGCTGGAAAGCCGCGGCGTGCCGACGCTGTGGCACGCCGCCCTCGCCGATGTTCCGAGCGGCCCCACCATTATCATCGCCAACGAATTCATCGACGCGCTGCCGGTTCACCAAGCTGTCAAACAAGCCGATGGCTGGCACGAACGCGTCGTCGAGATCGCGCCCGCCGGCGATCTTGCCATCGGCACCGCCCGCGATCCGCTACCCCATTTCGAGGCGACGCTGCCTCGGGGCTTGCGTCGGTCGCCCGTGGGCTCGGTCTATGAATGGCGCTCCGACACGGTCGCGCTCGAAATCGGACGGCGGGTGCGGACGGACGGCGCGGCGCTCATCATCGACTACGGTCACGCCTGGTATGGGCTCGGTGAGACATTGCAGGCTGTCGCCGGGCATTCCTTTACCGACCCCCTGCGCGCGCCGGGGGAAGCCGATCTCACGGCGCATGTCGATTTTGCGACGCTGGCGCAGAGCGCTGAAATCATCGGCGGCAGCATCCATGGCCCTATTTCGCAACGCGATCTGCTACGCGGGCTCGGGATCGATAAACGCGCGGCCGCGCTCAAGGCGCACGCGCCAGAGAAGGCGGCCGAGATCGACCAAGCCCTCTCCCGTCTGACCGCGACCGGCCCCCGCGGCATGGGCGAGTTATTCAAGGCGCTCGCCATTGCCGACCCGAAGCTCGATCCGCTGCCGGGCTTTGAGGCGTAGCGATGATGATCCAGGCCCAGACCCTCGCGCTTCCCGGTGTTCGCCACGCCTTCTTCACGCGGCAAGGCGGTGTTTCCGGCGGCCTCTATGCAAGCCTTAATGGCGGCATCGGCTCGCGCGACAGCGCCGCCAATGTCGCAGAAAATCGCGCGCGGATGGCGGCGGCGCTGGCTGTCGAGCCGCACTGTTTGCTCACCGCCCACCAGGTCCACTCGCCGCATGTCGTGGTCGTTGCGGCACCGTGGGCGCCCGAATCGCGTCCGCGCGGCGACGCCATGGTTACGTCGACGCCCGGCTTTGCGATCGGGGTAACGACGGCCGACTGCGGCCCGATCCTTCTCGCCGATCCGCAGGCCCGCGTGATCGGCGCGGCGCACGCCGGCTGGCGCGGCGCTCTCGCCGGTATTCTGGAGGCAACAGTCGCGGCCATGGAGCGGCTCGGCGCCGAGCGCAGCCGAATCCGCGCCGCGCTCGGTCCGATGGTCCGCCAAAGCAATTACGAGGTCGGTCACGATCTCATCGCCCGCTTTGCCACCGAGGATCCCACCAGCGAGCGTTTCTTCGTCCCGGCATCGCGCAGCGGCCACGCGCTGTTCGATCTGGCCGCCTATATCGCGGCCCAGCTGCATCGGGCGGGTGTTCGTGAGGTCGAGGATGTGCGCCTGTGCACCTACGCCAATCCAGCGCGGTTTTTCAGCTTCCGCCGCTCGACCCACCGCGCCGAAGCGGATTACGGCCGTCATATCAACGCCATTGCTCTAACAGGCGCGAATAGCGCGTAGCGAGCGGCGAAGAGGAACTTGGACCCCATCCTAGTCGCGATTCTCCGCTCACATTCGCCATTCGCTTCCGACCATTTACCAAACCGCAAAGCTATTGCGATTGCAGCCAAAAACCTGCGGGGACAAGGCCCTGATTCATGTTGCCAGCCCCCGAGGCGGCTTGTATCAGGTCCTAGCTTTTGTTTGACCGCGCGGGCGCGCAGGGGAGCGGAATGGCGAGCAACAACGGAGCCATCAAGCTCGTCGCCGGCAACTCGAATCCCGTGCTGGCCGAGGGGATCGGTGCCTATATCGGCGCCCCGTTGACCAAGGCAGTGGTCCGCCGTTTCGCCGACATGGAGATTTTCGTCGAAATCCAGGAGAACGTGCGCGGCGCCGACGTTTTCGCCATTCAGTCGACGTCCTTCCCCGCGAACGACCACCTGATGGAATTGCTCATCATCATCGACGCGCTGCGCCGTGCCTCGGCACAACGCATCACCGCGGTGATCCCCTATTTCGGCTACGCCCGGCAGGACCGCAAACCCGGCCCGCGGACGCCGATTTCCGCCAAGCTCGTCGCCAACCTGATCACCCGCGCCGGCGCCGACCGCGTGCTGACGCTCGATCTTCACGCCGGACAGATTCAAGGCTTTTTCGATATCCCCACCGACAACCTGTTTGCCTCTCCGGTCATGGTGCGGGACATCAAACAGCGCTTCGACCTAGCCAAGGTCATCGTGGTGTCGCCCGACGTCGGCGGCGTGGTGCGCGCCCGCGGCCTCGCCAAGCGCATCAACGCGCCGCTCGCCATTGTCGATAAGAGGCGCGAGCGGCCGGGCGAATCCGAGGTGGCCAACGTCATCGGCGAGGTCGACGGCGGCATCTGCATTCTGGTCGACGACATCGTGGATTCCGGCGGCACGCTGCTCAACGCCGCCGACGCCTTGCTGGAAAAGGGCGCCAGCGAAGTTTACGCCTATATCAGTCACGGCGTGCTTTCGGGCGGAGCGGTCGCCCGGGTAAATAGTTCCAGCCTCAAGGAACTGGTGATCACGGACTCGATCCAGCCGACCGAGGCGGTTGCCGCCTCCCGCAACATCCGCGTGCTCCCGATCGCGACGCTGATCGGGGAAGCGATCAACCGGATCGCCGGCGCCGAGTCGGTTTCGAGCTTGTTCTTCGACTAGAGCGCCAATCGCTTCAGATTGAATCGATTGGCGCTCTAATATCTTAGTGGAGCACAATCTTTTCGGAAAACCGGCCTCCACTTTTCCGGATCATGCTCTCGAGGCCGCTTCGGCCGCCCCGCCCTACCCCCCGAGTCAACTTGTCGCAGGCTAGTCTGTGGACGGCCTGTCTTCCCGCATTGTGCCACGGCGGCAAATCACTTCATGAGTGCCGGCAGCAGCATTGCGCCGGGCAGCTCTTGTGCCGGTTTTGTTGGAAGGAATCGCGCGTTCTATATTCGGTGCGCCGAGTGATTCGCGACGTTCAGTCAAGTCGCCGGGCGGGTTCTCCTGCGTCAAATCGCAGCCCGGCTATCGGCAATGTCCAGTGGCGTGCGCATTTCCACTCCAACGGCGCTGTGGAGGCGGCATGTCAATTATCGAAATCGCGCGAGACCCAGGCACCAATCCCCTCGACGTGGTCGAGCACATGGCGGCCGGCAACAACTGGCCGTTTGAAAGAGCCGGCGAAGACGAGATTGCGATCGTCGTCACCGGCCGGTGGACCAATTACCAGATTTCATTCACCTGGATGAGCGAGATCGAAGCACTTCATCTGGCCTGCGCCTTCGACATGCGCGTGCCGGAGCCGCGGCTGTCCGAAGTGCAGCAGCTCGTCGCCCTGATCAACGAGCAATTGTGGGTCGGGCATTTTGACGTTTGGATGCAGAACGGCGTGGTAATGTTCCGCCATGCGCTGCTGCTCCCCGGCGGCATCGCCGCGTCGGGCCGGCAATGCGAGGCGGTGTTTGGTGCCGCGCTCGATGCCTGCGAACGCTATTACCCAGCATTCCAGTTCGTGGTCTGGGCGGGCAAATCCGCGCGCGAAGCAATGGACTCCGCCATGTTCGAGACATCCGGCGAGGCGTAATAATACGCCAATGAGCGCCTCAAATCCTTCTACCGCCGGGACTCCGGATTTGCGCGACTTGCCCGGCCTGGTCGTGCTGGTCGGGGCCGGCAAGATGGGCAGCGCGCTGCTCGGTGGCTGGCTGCGGCTTGGCCTTAAGCCGGCGAATGTCGCGGTCATCGAACCCTCGCCGTCGCCGCAAATCAGCGCGCTGGCCGAACGCGGCGTTCGGCTCAATCCCGATGCCGGCGCGCTGACCGGCGCCGCCGCCATCGTCATTGCGGTGAAGCCGCAAGTTGCCGAGCAGGTGATGCCGGCGGTGGCGCCGATGATCGCCGCGTCAACCATCGTCATTTCGATCATGGCCGGGCGGACGCTGCAATTCCTCTCCCGCACCACGAAGGGCGCGAGCGCCTTGGTGCGCGCCATGCCGAACATTCCGGCCGCGATCGGGCGCGGCATCACCGTCGCGGTGCCGCTTCATGCCAACAGCGCGCAACGCGACCTCGCGCATCGCCTGCTGTCCGCGACCGGCACGGTCGAATGGATCGAAGACGAGGCGCTGATGGACGCGGTGACGGCGGTGTCGGGTTCGGGACCGGCCTACGTTTTTCTGCTCGCAGAGGCGCTGGCGCAAGCCGGCACCGCGGCCGGCCTGCCGCCGGCTCTTGCGATAAAACTCGCCCGCAAAACCGTCGCCGGCTCGGGCGAATTGCTCCACCGATCGGCGCTCGACGCCAAGGCGCTGCGCGAGAACGTCACCTCGCCGGGCGGCACCACTGCCGCGGCGCTCGACGTGCTGATGGGCAAGGACGGCGTGGCGCCGCTGATGAAGAAGGCGGTGGCCGCCGCGACCCGACGTTCGCGGGAGCTAGCCGACTGAAGAAGTGCCGCCTTGGAACCGCGGGCGCGGGGACCTACATTGATTTATTAGTCCCGCGTTCAAGTCCCCGTTCAGGAGTTCGGTCATGGCCCGCAGACCCGCCCGTAAATCCGCCGCCAAATCCGCCCGATCCTCCTCCAGCCGCAGGCCGGCTGGCCCGGCCGCCCCGCTCGGCGAGCGCGACAAGATCGTCGCGGCCTTTCTGGCGCTGCTGGGGGAGAAACCGTTCGAGGAGATTGGCTTTGCCGACATTGCCAAACAAGCGGGCGTGTCGCTGACCCAATTGCGCGGCGAGTTTGCGTCGACGCTGGCGATGCTCGCCGCCCACATCAAGACGACCGACCGCGCCGTGCTCGCCGAGGATTTGAGCGACATGGCCGAGGAATCCCCGCGCGAACGCCTGTTCGACGTGTTGATGCGCCGGCTGGACGCGCTCGCGCCGCATCGCGAAGCGGTGCGCTCGCTGCTGCGGTCGGCCCGCCGCAATCCGCCGCTCGCCGTCGCGCTCAATGGGCTCGCGGTACGCTCGCAGCAATGGATGCTGACCGCGGCCGGTATAACCGCGTCGGGCCCGCGCGGCATCCTGCGCGCGCAAGGCCTCGCCATGCTGTTCGCTTCGGTTCTGCGCACCTGGACCCATGATGACGACCCTGGGCACGCGCGCACCATGGCCGCGCTCGATCGCGCGCTGGCGCGCGGCCAGCGCTTTGCAGGCTTTCTCGACGATCTCTGCTACATCCCCTCGCGCCGGTGCCGCCTGCGGTCCCGGCGGCACCGGCGCGACGAGGATTCCGAGAAGGCGGCCGCGGCCTAGTCCAAGCGGCGCGGTCGTTACGCATTCTTGACCATCGGCCGAAAAGCCGGCGGCCGGCAATAGCCAGTCGCGCGCTATAAAGGGAACCATAGGGCCGGCGGGGGTTTGAACGCCAATCAGCTTAGAAAAGCTAAAAAGAAGGCTTTTTTGATTGAAATCATTTTTTTCGGGTCCTACATATGCATAGTTTCAATTGATACCAATGCAACGCCGGGCCGCCCTCCGATGATCGTCTGCTCCTGCAACGTGCTCACCGACCACGACGTGCGGGCGATACTTTCCGGCGACCCGGCTGCCCCGCGCACCGCCGGCCAGGTCTATGGCTGTCTTGGCTGCAGCGCCCAATGCGGGCGATGCGCCCGGACCATCCGCCGCATCATGGACGAAGCGCTCGGCGGCGCCGAGGCCTGTTGCCACGCCGCCAGCCGCTCCTAACCTCGGCTCCAGCTCCCGACGATTGTGGCTGCGCAACCAGCGCGGCGCCTTTGCGCGTTCGTGGTAAGGGTTATAATCGGCAGGCGCACGATTCTGTGCGTCGCGCATTGCATCGCGGGAGCACGATCATGAGAGGCGAGCCCGGAGTCCTCGACTACCTGAACAAGGCACTCCGGCACGAACTGACGGCGATCAACCAGTACTGGCTGCACTACCGTCTGCTCGACAACTGGGGCTACAAATCGCTGGCCAAGCAATGGCGCAAGGAATCGATCGAGGAGATGCAGCACGCCGACAAGCTGGTCGATCGCATCATCTTCCTCGACGGCTTCCCAAATATGCAGGTTCTCGACCCGCTGCACATCGGCCAAACGGTGAAGGAGGTGCTCGACTGCGACCTCGCCGCCGAACTGTCGGCCCGCGCCCTCTACGAGGAGGCCGCGACCCATTGCCATGCCGTCAAGGACTACGTGACGCGCGATTTGTTCGAGAAGCTGATGCACGACGAGGAAGAGCACATCGATTTCCTCGAAACGCAGCTCGACCTGGTCGCCAAGCTCGGCGCCGAGCTCTACGCCCAACATCACATCGGTAAGCTCGACGACGACCACGACTGAGTGCGGCGCGGCAGTCCGCCCGCCCGCTGAGGCGCTTTGGCATAACCCGAAGGAAAAGCTGAACGATTACGGTTAAGCGTTAAGGTTAAGACCCATTTAAGGATTTCCTGACACTTTGGCTTCCTCAACGACGCGTTGCCCCGCCTGTACGGCCGCGCTGAGGAAAGGACGAAGCCAATGGTCAGCGTAAAATCCTTCATCGCCGCGGGAGCGGCAGCCTTCATCAGCACTGTGGCGTGCGCCGCCGATATGGCGCTTCCTCCTCCGCCTCAGCTGCCCTACCAGCCGGTCGAGGCGAGTGGCTGGTATTTGCGAGGCGACATCGGCGTCGGCATGACCGACGCCTTCACCCTCAGTTACCTGCCGAATCCCCTCAACCCGCCTAACAACTTCGCCTTCCAGCACTACTCCATGGCCGACACCATGTTCTACAATGTTGGCGTCGGCTATGAGCTGAACAATTGGCTCCGCTTCGACGTGACCGGGGAATATCGCGCCAAAACCGCCGTCAATGCCTTCGGCCTCTATACGCTCGGCGGCGGCACGTTCGGCGATGCCTATCAAGGCAACTTGAACTCCTGGGTTGTGCTGGCTAACGGCTATGTCGATCTCGGCACCTGGTGGTGCATCACGCCGTTTGTCGGCGCCGGCATCGGCGGCGCGTACAACACCATGAACGACCTCACCGATATTGGAATCGGCACTTCGGGAACCGGCATCGGCCGCAACAGCGCCTCATGGAGTCCGGCCTGGGCGCTTTATGCCGGCCTCACCTACAACGTGACGCAGAATTTCAAGGTCGACCTGACATACCGGTATCTCAACTATGGCTCGGTCACCGACATCATCGACTGCGCCGGCGGCTGCAATCCGGACTCCTACAAGTTCGGCAACCTCTCCTCGCAGGATCTCATGCTGGGCGTGCGGTTCTTGCTGCAGCCGGAACCGATGCCGGTGATGCCGCTGATGAGCCGCGGCTGAGCCGTTACTGCTGAACGCTAGTCCGGACGGACGACCAACGGCGCGGGCAACCGCGCCGTTTTCGTTTGGCCGCGCGGGCGCCGAGCTAACGTTCCATTAAGGTTAATGCTCGATGATCGTGCCGCTTAAATGCGCGCCAAAAGGATGATGAGGGGCGGCCGATGCGTCGGGTGATCTTTATCCTGCTCGTTCTGGCGACTGCGTCGCCCGCAATCGCAGCCGACCTCGACCTCGACATACTGCGCGGCTCGCAACCGGTCGGGCCCGCGACCTTCACGCGCTGGAGCGGCTTCTAATTCGGCGGCCACATCGGCTTCGGCGACGCCAACGCGGATTTCTCGGGGGCAACGCAGCCGCTCGTCCATTACAGTTTGCGCCAATCGACGCTCGAGAATGAAGATTCGGTGTCGACTTGGCCGGTGCTCGGCAGCGGGGGCAGCGACGCAGTCGGTTACGGCGGGTTTGTCGGGTACAACACGCAATGGCAGGACCTCGTCCTCGGTCTCGAGGGCAACTACACGCACACCGCCTTCAGCATGAGTGCCGGCTCTACGCCGATCAGCCGTTCGGTAACGGCTGGCGGCAATCCCTACAACGTCAACCTGACCGGTACGGGTCAGTTGGAGATCACCGATTATGCGTCGCTCCGCGCCCGCGCGGGATGGGCCCTCGGCAACTTCTTGCCGTATGGCTTCGCCGGTTTGGCGCTCGGGCGAGGAAATTACAGCGTCACCTCGCTGGTTTTTGGCCAGGAGAATCCTTCATCGCCGCCTGTTGTTCCATGCGATACGGTCCTAGCGCCGACCTGCGTCGATTTCTCCTTCTCCAACAGCAATGGACAGATTGGGGCGCTGATGTACGGCTTCTCCGTCGGCGGCGGGCTCGACTGGGCGCTCACGCAAAATATTTTCCTGCGCGGCGAGTTTGAATACGTCCAGTTTGCACCGATAGCGAACATAGTGGCTTCCATTCTCAGTGCCCGCGTCGGCGCCGGCTTCAAGTTCTAAAAACAGACAACAGACAACGGACGACGAAGGACCGATCGGAGACGACCTGCCCGGGTAGTCTTTATTTCGTCTGTCGTCTGTCGTCTGTCGTCCATCATCTTCTCCCCGTCTCGTCGTCCGACGCCCGTCACCCGACTTGACGTCCCCCCTTCACTTCCGTATGTCCAACCTCGGGACACCCCTCCCCAACGAGGGGCGCCTATCTGGAAGGATAGAATATGACTATCGCGAACCCTGCCATGCGGCCGAGCGTGCCGCATTTTTCATCCGGGCCCTGCGCCAAGCGCCCCGGCTGGAGCCCCCAAGCCCTAAGCGGCGCCGTGCTTGGCCGCTCGCATCGCTCGAAAATCGGCAAAGCCAGGCTCAAGCGCGCCATCGATCTCACCCGTGAGGTTCTTGCCGTCCCCGCCGATTACCGCATCGGCATCGTGCCGGCCTCCGATACCGGCGCCGTCGAAATGGCCCTTTGGTCGCTGCTTGGCCCCCGCCCGGTGACCGTGCTGGCCTGGGAATCCTTCGGCGAAGGCTGGGTGACCGACGCCGTCAAGCAGCTCAAGCTCAAAGACGCGACCGTGCTTAAGGCCGGCTATGGCGATTTGCCCGACCTTTCCAAGGTCGATCCGGCAAGCGACATCGTCTTCACCTGGAACGGCACGACGTCGGGGGTGCGCGTCGCCAATGCCGATTGGATCGCCGCCGACCGGGCCGGGCTGACGATCTGCGACGCCACCTCGGCCGCCTTCGCGCAGCCGCTCGATTGGGGCAAGCTCGATGTCGTCACCTTCTCCTGGCAGAAGGCGCTCGGCGGCGAGGCCGCGCACGGCATGCTGATCCTCTCCCCGCGCGCCGTGGCACGGCTTGAGAGCTATACGCCGCCATGGCCGCTGCCGAAAATTTTCCGGATGACCAAAGGCGGCAAGCTGATCGAAGGCATCTTCCAGGGCGAAACCATCAACACGCCGTCGATGCTGTGCGTGGAGGATTACATCGACGCGCTCGAATGGGCGAAGTCGATCGGCGGATTATCGGCGCTGCGCGCCCGCGCCGACGGCAATGCCAAGGTGATCGCCGATTGGGTCGGGCGCACGCCGTGGATCGATTTTCTCGCCCGCGAGCCGGCGTCGCGCTCAAACACCTCGGTCTGTTTGAAGGTCGTCGATCCGGCCGTCGGCGGCCTTGCCGCC
>Ga0181532_10004024_pt1 | contig 13007 bp, 14 predicted proteins | sample PEATcosm2014_Bin_33_FD_119768 | JGI IMG/M metagenome (GOLD analysis project Ga0181532, IMG submission 119768) | Peatland microbial communities from MTU Mesocosm Facility, Houghton, MI, USA - PEATcosm2014_Bin11_30_metaG | ecosystem: Environmental > Terrestrial > Soil > Wetlands > Peat | place...
CGGGACGACGATGTCGACGCCCAGCAACTCGGCCTCGGGAAACATCAGACCGGCATCAACCACGACGATGTCATCGCCATAGCGGATGGCCATGCAGTTCATACCGAACTCGCCCATCCCGCCGAGCGGAACTATATGCAGTCTTCCCTTTGACATTAGTAAAGTCGATGCTAGCAAGTAAAGTCGATGCTAGCACACGGATGCGCCGCCGTTGTGGTTGGCTGATAAACTCGTAATTGAAAATGTCCGGCGAAAAGAAATCGTGGATGCGTCGGCGCGTCGAAGGCGCGATCCGCGGAGGCCTGACCCACGCCTATGAGACGATCAGGGTTGATCCGGGACGCTTCCTGATGCAGTTGCGCGTGGCGCACGGGCTACCGCTGGCCAGCTTTCAGGGCGTTTATACCCTGGAGATGGAGCGTCTCGACGATGCGGCGGAGTCGGTGATCCGCGGCGGCATGAAGATAGCCGCGGTGGAGGGCGCCGGGTTTGGCCTGGGCGGCTTCCTCACCATCGTGCCAGATCTTGGCATTCTTTCCGCCATCACCATGCGTATGATCCAGAAGCTCAGCCTGATTTATGGGTTCGAGTTGAACACCGAGGACGAAATCGCCGAGTTATGGATTGCTGCGGCCAGCGCCGCCGGTGTCGACATCAGCCGCGATTTGCTGGAAAAAGAAGTGATCAATCGTTTTGTGCCGCGCGTGATTCAGCGAATTGCCGCCAAGGCCGGCGCCGAGGTGGCGGAGAAGTGGGCGGGGCGCTTGATTCCTCTTACCAGCTCGGCCATCGGATGCGCGCTGAACTATTACTTCGTGCGGGCATGGGGCGCGCGCGCGCGGGCGCATTTCCGCGAAAAACACCTTGAGGCGCGGCGCAGGTTTGCGGCGGAACAAATGCAACTTCCGGGCGCGGTGTCGCCAAGGTTGCCGTCGTGATCCGATGAGCGCCGCGAGCGACCAGCAAAGTCGACATTCACAGAAGTTGGTCCAGAACCAGCGTTTGAAAGCCTTCCACCCGTTCAAAGACAGCATCGTTCGTAATCAACCGGTAGCCTGCGAATGCGCGGCGGTCGCGGCTTGTTGAGCGTCGGGAGTTTGCCGGCGATGCAGAGCGCGAATCCGGGCCGCGAGCCCAGCGATCTCCAGGTCCGGCGCAATCCACTCCAGGTTGGGGTAGGCGGAAAGCAAGCCATAGAAATCATTTGCCCGTTGTTCGTCGCCTTCGCGATACGGCAGTACTAGCAGTTCCGTCATCGTTATTGTGGATGCGAGGGCTTTGGATTCCGCCGGCTCAATCCAAGAAAAAATAAGGTCGGTGCATGCGAGATACTTTGGGTTGGCTTCTAAGTGATGAATGAAGATACTCGTGTCCAGAGCGATTCGCCGGTGACGCCGGAGAAAGGCGCGGAGCCGGTTTACTCCCAACTCTGGCGTTCCTTTTGCAGATAATCCTTTGCATATTTACCGCGAGCTATCCCACGGATCGCGGCATGATAAGACTTCGGTTTTTGCAGGACCAGGACTTTCCCGCCTCGGACAACCACAAGAATCTTGTCGCCGGGTTTCAGTCCCAGAGCTTCGCGAGCCTCCCCCGGGATCACCATCTGATTCTTCGCCGAAAGAGTCGCTTCCGTCATGCTTTACGTTCCAATCATGAGGTAAAGCAGGAGCAGCAACAAATTGGATCTGCGGCGAAAGCGAAGGCTACGCTCATGGCAGAATTCTGGGATTGGTTTCGCATCGCGTTCTAACCGAGCGATCCTGACGCCATCCGGTAACGGCTGCGCAAAGCAGGCTGGCGGGGACGCAGAACAGTCCCGCGAGAACTGCTGCAGCCGCAGAATGAAACAGCCATGCTGCCAGCCCTCCTGTGGCGACTGCGAGCAAGACGATGGCGATTAGCGCCAGCAGCATGCTCTCGCATGTCTCCCACTTTGCCAGGCTCATGGACAGCACAAGGATGCACCCGATGAACGACGCGACCGAAAGCAAGACCGCGATCAATGGCAGAAAGACCATCGGATATCTCGCTACTGGCGTGCGGAACAGCTCTTGCGACCACCTTACTCCAAACGAGCGGCAGGACGCACGAGTGGGCAGGAGCCGAGTCTAAAGAACTGTTCCTCGAATTGGCGGACCCAACTCTACCGCAGCCACTCTTCCAACTCAATCCCGCGCTCGGTCTTCTCGTCGCGGTATTTCACGATGACCGGTGTGTAGAGCGAGAGATTCCAGTCGTCGGCTTTGCCTTTGCCTTTTTTCACGGCGCGCGAACCGGGGACGACCACGGCATTTTCGGGGACTTTCAACGGATGCTCGGCCGTTGCGCGATAGACTTCACCACGCACCAGATCGTAGAGCGGCGTGGATCGGGTCAGAATTGTTCCCGCGCCCAAGACGGCGCGAGCGCCGACCAGCGTGCCTTCGTACACTCCGCAATTGCCGCCGACCAATACGTCGTCTTCAAGGATCACGGGAGCGGCGTTAATGGGTTCCAGCACGCCTCCGATCTGCGCGGCGGCGCTTAGATGCACGCGCTTGCCGATCTGCGCGCAGGAGCCGACCAGGGCATGCGAGTCGATCATCGAGCCTTCATCCACGTAGGCGCCGACGTTGATAAACATAGGGGGCATGCAGATGACCGACGGCGCAACGTAGGCCCCTTCGCGGATGGACGATCCGCCGGGCACCAGACGAACTCCATCAGCGACGGTCAGACGGCGGGAAGGGAAAGTGTCCTTGTCGACGAAAGAGAGCACATCGCCATCCGACATTTCTTTAAGCTCGCCGAGCCGGAAGCCGAACAGTATTCCTTGTTTGACCCAAGCATTGACGACCCAGTGTCCGCCGACTTTTTCGGCGGCGCGAACCTCGCCTCGAGTGAGAGCAGCGCGAAAGCCAAAAAACATTTGGCGTGCTTCGCTGGCGTTGCCGATCGTTCCGCCCGCCGACAGGCGTTCAATGGCCGACTTAAGAGTGAGTAGAGAATCGGGCATAGGAAAATCGAGAGCGACGAATTGCAAGCGACAAAGTGCCTGCCTTCGCGTCGGAAAACCTTAGCATTCTTATGCTGTCTTATGCTGTCGAAAACAGCAGTTCCTTCGCTACGCTCAGGATGACAAATCTTATTTGACTAGCGCGCCTCCAGCTAAGTGCTACCCGCTGAGTGCTGAATGCTGAACGCTGCTCTCATGCCACACACTTGCATTCGCTGCGGATCAGAACACCCGGCATTTGATGCGTCGCGTCGCGCGCTTCAGCGAGATTACCGTATGGTCCGTGCCAGCGTGAATGGTTGGGATCGTGCCCGGTGGGGCGTCCTTTGCCGGAACTGCATTGTCCACAGGATGCGCGGTGCAGAATCGCTTTGTGCGGGCCCGCCGCCCAATTTTCGTAAACATAGAATTCGGTGACATTGGCAGGTGCAGCCATAGGCCGCGTAATCAATCCGGCGTCGGTCGCGATCTTCTGCAGTTTCGACCGGGTATCGCGGCGCATGGGAAGCAAGGGCAGGCGATAGACCTCTTCGATCTTGCCCATCATCGCGAGGGCGGCTTTTACGGGCAGCGGGCTCGACTCGATGAAGTTGGCCAGCATCAGCGGAAGATATTTGCGGTGGAGGGCGCGCGCCGTGTGCCAGTCGTTGTTGAGGGCGGCGCGAGTCATCTCCACCATTTCGCGCGGAATTTCGTTGGCTGCCACCGAGATGACGCCCATGCCGCCGAGCGCGATCACTGGCAAAGTGACAGCATCGTCGCCAGAGAGCACGAGAAAGCTTTCTGGCACCGAGTTCAGCACCTCGGCAATCTGTGTCATGTTGCCGCTGGCTTCCTTCACTCCAGCGATATTTGGAACTTCGCACAGCCGTGTCAGGGTTGCGGGCTCAAGGTTGGCGGAGGTGCGGCCGGGCACGTTATAGAGGATGATCGGCTTGTCGACTGCTTCGGCGATCGCACGGAAGTGCCGGTATTGTCCTTCCTGCGTCGGCTTGTTGTAGTAGGGCGATGCGGTGAGAATGGCGTTGACGCCCGGCCGCGCCGCCACTTCTTTCGCTTTCGCGACAGCCTCCTGGGTCGAGTTGGAGGTGGCGCCGGCGACGATCGGCACTCTTCCGGCAACCACTTCAATGGTTACGTCGATCACGCGCAGCCACTCATCGTGGGTGAGCGTGGGAGTTTCTCCCGTGGTGCCGCAGGGAATCAGAAAATCGATACCGGATTCGACCTGCCATGCCACCAGGTTGCGCAATGCGTTTTCGTCGACAGCACCGTCCTGAGAGAACGGTGTGACCAATGCGGTACCACAGCCTCGCAGTTGCATGACTCAAGGATAACTCTTCCCGAGAGCGCGTGCATGAGCAGGTCTTGCGGGTGTGGCGACGGGGCTTTGCCCCGTTCCGGCCGAGCGAAGTTCGACCGGTGGCGCGGCAATAGCGTATCTGGAGTCTTCGCTAAAGCTCCCGCCAGACGTTGCGGAACTCGAAGAACCCTGTCTTCCCGGCGAGCCACTCGGCTGCCCGCACCGCGCCTTCGGCGTATCCCTGGCGGGATTTGGCATCGTGGCACAGGTAGATGCGATCGCCGGCAGAATTGAAGACGACTTCGTGCATGCCGACCGCGTCGCCTTCGCGAAAAGAGACGATCTCGACTTCCTGACCTCCGGAATCGCGCACAATCTTTTGGATCGTGATCGCGGTTCCCGAAGGAGCGTCTCTTTTTTGTGCATGATGGCGTTCGAAAATCTGACCCGAGTAATCGTATTTCAGGGCGCATCCCGCAGTCGCGGCAATTTCAAAGAACAGATTTACGCCGATGGAAAAATTCGAGCCATAGAGGAAGCCGGTCTTGGCGGACAACACCATCTCGCGCAAACGCGGCACTTGATCGTACCAGCCGGTGGTTCCGATCACGGCGTTCTTTTTCGCGCGGATGCAGGCTTCAGCATTGGCGACGGCCGCCGCGGGCGTGGTGAAGTCGATTACTGCGTCGACGGCGGCCACTGCATCGGGCGTAAGGGCGCAGCCGTCGGCGTTTTCGACGGACGAGAGAACCCGCACATGATGCCGTCGGGAGCGCGCCACTTCTGCCACCAGCGCCCCCGTTTTGCCTCGGCCTAGGATCAGAAGATTCATCCGGAACCTCGGAGCCAATCGCAGGGTGCACGGAGGACCACAGGGAAAACCAGCACAGGGCGAACCTTATCGCATTTGCTTTTCCCCTGTGTTCCTCCGTGCTCCCTGTGGTTAAGACTTCTTTCGCCACCGAGAGTAGCTAAGCAAACACTTCCGGGTCTGCTTCCGCGAAAAATGCGTGGTGCAGGCGCCGAACCACCTCGGCCGCGTCGTCTTCTTCGATCACGAAGGTCAAATTAATTTCGGAAGCGCCCTGCGAGATCATGCGAATCTTCACATCCTCAAGGATGCCGAAAACCTTGGCGGCGATTCCTGGTGTCTCGCGCAAATTTTCGCCCACTAAGCAAACAATCGCCTTCCGCCCCTCGTATTTCACATCCGCGATCTTCGCCAGATCGGCGGCCAGCGCCGGAATAGCTTCGTTGGTCTCAGCCGTCACCGAGACGCTGACTTCGGAGGTGGAAACCACGTCCACCGCCACGCCGTGCTGATCGAAGGCCTCGAAGATGGACTTCAAATATCCATGTACCAGCAGCCGGCGAGGTGAGGCAACCTCCACCAGCGTAATCTTTTTCTTGAGCGCAATCGCCTTGAAAATGTTCGCGCAGCGTGGGGCGCGCGCCGTGATCTTCGTCCCTTCGCAGGTCGGGTTCAGCGAATTCAGAACATAGACGGGAATATTTTGCTGAATCGCGGGCAGCACGGTTGCCGGATGCAGAACCTTGGCGCCGAAGTAGGCAAGTTCGGCGGCTTCGTCAAAGCTGATGACCTTGATGCGCCGCGCTTCGGGAGTCAGGCGTGGGTCGGTGGTCATCATGCCGTCCACGTCAGTCCAGATTTCGATGCGCTCGGCGTTGAGGGCCGCGCCAAAAATGGCCGCTGAAAAATCCGATCCTCCGCGGCCGATGGTGGTGGTGATTCCGGCGCGATTCGAACCAATGAAGCCGCCCATCACCGGAACCTTGCCGGCCTCGACCAGAGGCTGCACGCGCCTGCGCAGGCGCTCGTTGGTTTCGTCCATCTGAGGAACCGCGCGGGTATAGCCGCTGTCGGTCAGCAGGCAATGGCGCGAATCCACGTGAGCGCCGGGCAATCCGCGGGCGGTGAAAGCGGCCGCTACGATCTTGCTCGAAAGCACCTCACCGAAAGAGGCCACGTAGTCGTAGGTGCGGGGAGTAATTTCACCGACCGCTCCGATGCCGCGCAGCAATTCGTCCAAGTCTTCGAAGTCGGCGCCCAGGTCGCCGTGAAACTCGGTGAATAGGGCGGTGCCGAGCAGTTCGCCAGCGGTGTCATAGTGACGTTCGCGCAAGGCGCGCGCCATTTTGAGAGCGGTCTTGCGATCGCCGCCACCGGCGGCCTTGCCCATGGCCAGCAGCGAGTCGGTGACCTTGGCCATGGCGCTGACCACCACCACCGGGCGGTCGGCCAACCGGCCCTGGACGATGTGTGCGACCCGATCAATTGCCTTCGCGTCTTGTACGGAAGTCCCGCCGAACTTCATGACGATCATGGGCGGGGGTTCTCCTTGCAGTCAGCAGAACATCCACCACCGAGGCACGGAGACACGGAGGAAAGCCGAATCATGTCTGCGAAGTTTCCCGTTTTGAGAGCGCGCCGTGGGAACGGTTGAGACCGTGGGTGCTTCCATCGGTCAGCGACCGTCACGAACGAAATTCCTTGGTTCAGGTTTTCTGCGTGTCTGCGTGCCTCCGTGGTAGGTATTTCCATCACCCGAGGTACCCCTTCGCCTTGAGAAGCTCGGCGTTGAGCAGGGCGGCGCCGGCTGCGCCACGAATGGTGTTGTGCGACAGCACGGTGAACTTCCAGTCGAGGACGTTGCACTTGCGCAAGCGGCCAACTGCGGTGGTCATGCCTGCTCCCAGGTCAACGTCGAAACGCGGTTGCGGACGGTCCGGAGCAGTCATGTACACGACCGGTTGCTCGGGGGCGCTGGGTAAGCGCAACTTCTGCGGCTCGGCGCGAAAATCGTTCCAGGCGGCGATAACCTCTTCCGGCGCGGCCTTCTTTTTCAATCGGACCGCGACCGACTCCGTATGACCATCTTCCACGGCCACGCGATTGCATTGCGCGCTCATGGCAAAGGGAGCAGGGTCGACGTGCGAACCATTCAGCGTCCCCAGTAATTTCTGCGTCTCCTCTTCCATCTTCTCTTCTTCTTTGGCGATGTAGGGAATCACGTTGCCGAGAATGTCGAGCGAAGCGACTCCGGGATATCCGGCGCCGCTGACCGCTTGCATGGTGACTGCCATCACCGTCTCAAGCGTGAACGCGCGATGCAATGGAGCGAGCGCCAAAACCAGACCTATCGCCGAGCAGTTGGGATTGGTGACGACATATCCTCCCAACTTGCTGCGCCATAATTGCTTTTCGATTAGCTGGATATGATCGCCATTGACCTCAGGAATCACCAGGGGAACGTCAGACTGCATGCGCAGCGCGCTCGAATTCGAGACGACGGCGCAACCGGCGGCTGCGAATTGGGGTTCCAGTTCGCGGGCGATCGAGGCGTCCAACGCCGCGAAAATAATTTTTGGAGCGCCTTCTGGCTTGGCTGGCGCAACCGTCATCTTGGCAACCGCAGCGGGGATGGCAGTCTTCAAACGCCAGCGCGCAGCTTCGGCATAGGGCCGACCTTCCGAACGATCGGAAGCGGCAAGCCACGACACTTCAAACCATGGGTGACGTTCGAGCATTTGGATAAATCTCTGCCCGACGATGCCCGTGGCACCGAGAATTCCAACAGGGAGTTTATTCGACATATTTTGATAAACAAATTCTGATAAACAAGATAAGTGCTGATTTTATACCAGTGAAATTTCTTAGGGGAATGCCGCTGCTGATCCTCAGACGAATTCGACGCGCGTGGCCGCGCTCTTTCTAGCTGCTCTATCTTCCCAACTCATGCGGGAACGAGTACTCGTTGAGGGGGCCGAACTTGCGTTTTTCGGCGTAGATGCGCCAGCGGCGCCACACGATGCGCAGGCTGGCCATCACCGGAATGGAGAGATAGACGCCGAGTATTCCGGCGATTTCGCCGCCCGCGAGAATTCCAAATAATGCCCCCAGCGGATGCAACTCCACACTGACTCCCATGACGCGGGGAGAGATTACGTAATCCAGCAGCAGGCGCCAGACGAACAAAAACAGCAGCAGGAAGGGCCAATGCTGGTATCCCGCCAGAACGGCGACGCTCATCATCACAGCTCCTGCCAATAGCGGGCCGGCCAGGGGGACGAACTCAAGTGCGCCTCCCGCGGTACCAAGCATCAGCGCGTACGGAACTCGGGTCGCACCCAAGAATGAGGTGTACGCGACGAACGACAGCGCTGCCAAGGTCAACTGTGCACGAATGAATTGAGCCAGCATCTGGTTCAGATCCTGGAACACATCCTGCAGAAACTCGCGCTGCGTGCGCGACTGCACGAGCGTCAGCAGTACTTCATGGAAGCTGCCACCATCGCGCAGAAAGAAAATGGCAAGAATAGGCACCAGAAACAGCAACCACACTTGTTGCGCTGCCTGGGCCGCACGAACGCCTATGCGCTCCGCCAGGTGAGACAAGTCTTCGCGGTGACTCAGCAAGAAACTCTTAATCCGTTTCTGGGTGTCCTGGCTCCAGCCGTGCTCGTTTCCGATCTGTGCCGCAAGTTGGCCGATCTGCCCGGAGAGTTGACCGCTACTGGCCTTGTCCATAAATCCCGGCAGCGACGCTCCCAAATGAGCACTTTGCCGGGCAATCCTGGGGCCGACAAGTAAACCAAAAAGCCCCAGAGCAACGAGGAGCAGAAGGTAAATGACAGCGATCGCCCAAGCGCGGCGGTGGAGGAGTTTTTCCAGGCGCACCACCGCGGGATTAATGAGGTAGGCGAAAAAAATGGCGAAAAGGAAGAGAATCAGTGTTCCCCGCGCGGCATAGAGAAAGCCCAGCCCCACGGCGAATAAGAACGCCGTGAACAGCACGCGCGAGGTGCGTGAATCAAGAATCGTCAAGAGTTATCCCAACCGCTCCGGTGCCGCACGCGGAACGAGTTCTTCTTAAGCGCCCAACACGATATAGTACGTCCTGCAACAGAGTGCGGGCCACTTCCGAAAGGGGCTGACCTTCAGCGAGCTGTGGTTCCGCGCCCCCGACTAATCGCGGACCACCTCGGTATTCTCTCCCACCACCAACATCTTCATGACTTTGAATTCATCGTCGAGCCAGAGTTGCCAGGTTCCCGCGTCACTTTTCAGTTCCACTTTGAGCAAATCCTGCGGACCGTTCTTCAGGTTCACCTTCTCCCGGCCGAGGAACTCCGCGTTGAGTACCGCCGAAGAATGCTGATGCGGGTCCAGGGTGGGCAACTGGGTGTGCTGCTTGGGCTGGCATTGCAGTTGCCCGTTGGCCTGTTTGCTGCAGACCATCGTTAGAACCTTCCAGGCCAGCAATTCGCGGTGGATGAAGAAGTAGTCGTCGAGGATGCTGGTGGACGGCGGCAGCAGGTAGGGCTGTTCGTGTTCTTTTTCGTCTGGTCCAGCGCTCCATTTCTGATTCAGAAAATCATCATTCGGAACGACCACAGATTGCGCATTCCCCGGGCTCACTTCCTTCCACTCGTAGCGCCGGATTTCCCCCTTCGAGGTGAGCTGCATCTCGGAAGTTTGTACGGCCGCGGTGGGAGCATTCTCGGTCTTAAACTCGGAGTCGATGACGCTGCCGCTCCCGGTCTGGTAGATCGAAAACGTCTCAGTTCCTACCCGATGGCCATTCTGGAACACGCCAAAGGAGCCGGCGTCGACCTTCTGCCCCTCATGCTCCTTGTCCTTGTCTTTCGGCATGGGAACGGCCCATGCCGTAATGCACCAAACCAGCGCCATCATGAAACCGACCAGCCGATAAGACAACTTCACTGTAATTCTCCTGTTGAGAAATGGTCGGGGGAAATCTGAGATGAGCCGGCCGCCTCAGTCCCCTCCCGAAACTGCAACGTACGCTCGATCTCGGCGCAAAGGGAGGCGAGATCTTTACCTGAAGTTACGACAGTCACGGTTGCCTGACGGTAAAACGGCAGCCGGAACTCATATAGGCGGGCGAACTCGCTGGGATCTTCTCCTAAAGGCCGTATCGTGGCGTCCTCCCGACGGCGCTGCCAGAGCTCCTCCAGTGGTGCATCGAGGAATACCGACGGCCAAGGTCGTAGCAACTCCCGGTTGCCTGGGTGCGCAAAGGTCCCCCCCCCGAGCGCCACTACGGTGTTGCGCTCAAGCGATTCCGTTAAATCGTGGAGAGCGGTGGCTTCGGCGCGTCGAAAGCCTGGTTCCCCCCTGTCCCGAAAAATCTCGGGCACGGTTTGCCGCTCACGGGACTCGATATGGGCATCCAGATCCACAAAATCCCAGTTCAGCCGCCGGGCAAGCTCCTGTCCCACGCTGCTTTTCCCGGAAGCCATGAATCCCACCAGAAACACCGCGCGCACTCCCATGGCACTCCACGACACGAAACGGGGCAACGTGGTCAGGCGTGTTGTCAGCCCAAGGTCCGCGCCCATCTGCTTCTATTGATTTAGCGTTGCTTGAGGCGGATTCTACCACTGAAAGAGCGCAGCACGACCGCCGATTCCGCCTTGCCGGCCGTACCTACGAAGGAACTTCCCGCCTTCATGGAATACCGGGAGTGATGGGGTAGCAGAGGAAAATCCGTATGCACCCGGCCCAGCACGGAGTGCACTCTGAACTCGGCTGAGACATCTGCCGGCGCCAGCGCTTCGATATCGCCGGTGTGAGTGGTGAACTTATAGTCGCCACCGGCGCCGAAATCGCCATCGTAGAAAATCTTTCCCCGGCCCGAACTCGCCAGCACCAGCGGGCCCGTGACCGACTTCAAATGGATGTCGCCGCTGATGGTAGCAATCTCAACGTGGCCATTGCGAACACCAGCAAGCGTGATCGGTCCGCGCATCGTTCTCACGACGATATGACAGTTCTCGACGTTGCTAATATTCACCGCCGCATCCGTGCCCTCCATCGTTAAGTCTCCGTGCAATTGCTCCACCGACAACGGACCGATCGAAGAGTGGAGATTGAGGGTAGCATCGGGCGGAATCAGCACTTCGTAGTCAACCCGGCCGGTTTGCTCGTTCGCGCCTTGCAGCAGGTGGGACGCAATTTCAATCCGGTTGCCGCTTTGCTGCTGGTCGACTTCCACGTTGTCCGACTTGAGGGTGGCCGTCACTATGACTTGGCCGCCGCTGCCGGACTTTACCGAAATCGCTCCATACTGCGTGTCCACGGAAACAATCGCGTTCGGGCCGACCGCAAAACGATATTCCTTCTTGCTTTCGGCGAAGGCCGCCGAAGCCAGGCAGGTTGCCAGAATCAGAGTTACGGCCGCAGTGTTGTGAATATTCGCTTGCTGAATCCCAGCCTGTCGAACACTCGCCTTCCGAAAACTCGCCATAGAATGCCCGCCCCTGCGACCGGGAACGCCGGCCGCCTTTCCCCTATTGAATACGATCCAAAGCGATCTGGTAAAGAAGTGCCTTCTGCTGATACGCATCCATCAGATGTTGCCGGGCATCCGCATCCCCCGGATTCCGATCGACGTATGCCTGCGTTTCCCGTATGTCGGCATTCACCGCCTTCAGTTGATTTTCATATGTGGCCCGCGTCGAAGGGCCAAGCGTGGAAACCACACTCAGAAACTGTTGATCTTCCGCGCTCGGCTCCGGTTCTACCGCGGCTTCTTCCACAGGCCCCGCGCCGTTGAAGCCCGACGGCTTAGCAGACTTTTCCGCCATTTGTCGGGGAGCCGGAGCAGGCACCGAGGGCGGCGTGGCCGCGGGGATCACTGGAGGGGGGGAAGTCACCTGAGGTGTGGCGGCTTGCTGCGCCACTTGCGGGGCCCGCTTATAACTTATGACGTAAGCCCCTGCCGCCAGCACCGCAGCCGCGACTGGCGCCAGCCACAACGCTCTCCATCGCCATCGCGTAGAACCTGGGACAGGAACAGGAACAACGATGGGCCGGGCGGGCGCAGACTCGGGTTCACGGTTTGCCGAATCGGAGATCAGTCCTTCGGCGCGCAATTCCGCCGCAATTCGCACCCAAACCCTTGGCGCCGGCTCTTCGGTTGCCGCCAGTTGCCGCGCCTCGCTCGCGATCAGCTTCAGGTCCGAAACCAGATGCGAGCAAACCGGACAGGACTTCACATGAGCATCAAAGTCAGGCGGAAACGCATCGTCCGAAGCACCGTCGAGGAGCTCCGGAAGAACTCTCTCTACCTCTGAACACGTCATAGCCAACTCTCTCCCCAATACCGCAACTTCCGCTAACCAGTCTTGGCCTTTTCGGCTCTCATGAACTTCAGATATTCACGCAGCTTCAATCGCGCCTTGTGGAGCTGCGACTTGCTGTTGCCAATCGAGCAGCCCACCATTTGGGCGATTTCGTTATGCTCGAATCCCTCCACATCGTGTAACACAAAAACCGTTCTATAGCCCGGCGGCAACCGGTCAATCGCTCGCTGCAATTGCAGGCGATCGATGGATCCCGTCAGCTTCAAATCCTTGGTGCCGAATTCCTTCCTGGGAGCTTGGTCCTCGGCTTCCAGAGTCTCTTCGAGCGACACCACCGGCAGTCCCTTCTTGCGCAATTGCATCAGGACGACGTTGACCGTCATGCGGTGCAGCCAGGTAGAGAAGGCGGACTCTCCGCGAAAGGTGCTGATCTTGCGAAAGAGCTGAAGAAACGCTTCCTGGGCCAGATCTTCGGCCTGCGCGGGATTGGAGACCATGCGCAAACATAGCGAGTACACGCGGCGTTTGTGCAGGTGATACAAAACCTCGAACGCAGCTTCGTGGCCTTGCTTTGCC
>Ga0181532_10004028_pt1 | contig 13000 bp, 10 predicted proteins | sample PEATcosm2014_Bin_33_FD_119768 | JGI IMG/M metagenome (GOLD analysis project Ga0181532, IMG submission 119768) | Peatland microbial communities from MTU Mesocosm Facility, Houghton, MI, USA - PEATcosm2014_Bin11_30_metaG | ecosystem: Environmental > Terrestrial > Soil > Wetlands > Peat | place...
TCAGCCACTGCTCCAACTGTTTCATCTGCTCTTCATATGAAGGCCGGGTGGCACCCCAGGCCGTGGGCGCGTGCTCGTTGTACTTGCCGGTCCACAGGAAGATGAAGCGTGCACCTTTATAGTCGAACTTGTAGATGAGGTTTTTTTCCGAAACGCCAAGCTGCCTCAAGTACGGAAAGACACTCAATAGGCCTTCCGCGTCGGGGTCATTCATCACTTCGTGATTGCCGACGGCGGGAAACACACGACCTCCCATGCCTGCGGCGCGCATCTGCTCATCCGGGGCCGGCAATTGCTTTACGACCTCGTCGCTCACCTGCCGCCAGTACGGATTGTCGGAAGGTTTCGAGCCCTGCGCACCCGACCAGACCAGGTCCCCCGTACTGAGAATGAAGTTTGCGCGGCCGCTCCTGACTTCCTGTACGATCGCGCGGGCGACCCATTCGCCGCCCGGAATTTCATACATTGTTCGATGCACGCCAGGAAGGAGCTTCACGTCCTCGACGGAAGCCTTCGTGACCCAGCCTTTGTCGAATGTCAGGGTGGTGACTTCACTCATGGTAATGAACGGCATCACCATTTGCGTGAGCTCGTGGGTGCCGGGATCATAGACTAGCTTGACACTCTTTTGGACCAATTCTTTCGCCCGGTCCGAAGGAAGCACCAGTTCAAACACTTCCGCCATCACTTCGCGAGCCTCTGCCTCCTGATCTTCTTTGTACGGCAGGTACATCATAGACCGCGAGTCGCCATACACGCCAAAGGTAAATCCCGAATCCGCAGCGTGCGCCTGTTGCGCGGCCGCGCCAATCGGCTGAAGCGCAAGCATGGCAGCGAATGCGACCAGGATAGAGCAGACTTTCATTGCATCACCTATTGGCTTGGTCATTGCGGCTCTCCAATTCAGGTTGCGACGGGCTTAGGATTTATCAACCTTCGGTAACATTTCCTTCAACCGGTTTATAGGTGACTGGGGTTACTGATGACTGCAAAGCATGCAAATACCTTTTTTCAACGAACGCCCTCCTGGATCGCTGCCGGCGTTATTCACGAAAAATCATCGCGAGTAGTGCAAAGATGCCGAGAATCGAGATCAATCCAGCAACCACCACCGCCAGGGAGCGCCGCTTGACGGGGTATCGCGCTCCGAGTGCCCGAGCGAAGTCGAGGTTCTGATCCACGACATCATCGTTCCTTCGTGTGCAGCGCGCGTGCGCTCGAAATCGAGTCTGGTCGAATCGTCGAGCGGTGGTGCGCTCCGCGGAGTCTGCTCGGCCATTTGCATGAATTCCTTTGAGCCCTAGTTGGTGCTCATAGCTGAGGTTGTCCCACGGCGGCGTCCCCGGCATAACGGGAGCGAAACTCGGCCAGCAAAATCTGAATGCTAACCACCAGCATCCAGAGCGGGAAGACCAGCTCGATCCACTTCCAGTTCGCGATCGCCAATAGCAGTACCAAGGCGCAAGCGTAGCCGGCAATTGCGATCCACCGCGGGAAAATGGCGCTACGCAACCCGACGGTGCAGGTCGAGATCATGAACACGCCTGCCATCTTCATAGCGAACAAGTTCAGGAACGCGTCGGTTGCGCGGCGACCGAAATACAGGGTTGCGCTATCAGGTGAACGGAGATTGCCGGCGGCCGCCACCTCAATGAGCGCCCCCGACATGGCCGCTGCACCGAAAAGGCACGCCACAAACAGCAACCCGCTGCCGAGAAATACAGTTGCAAAGAACCGATCTTCAAGCTCTCCCAGGCGGTCGCGGAGCACGCCCATGAACCACAGAAATGCAATCCCTGCAAACGGAACCAGGTACAGCGCGAGCCGTACCGCGGCCCGGCGGTCTGGATCGGTGAGCCAAACATCAGGCTGAGTCAGATCAGATGGGACCGCGCTTCGCGCAATTCCCATCGCCACGATCATCAGCAGCGAAAAAATCACGCCCGCGATGGCCGCTCCGCGAGGCGCGAGGGTCTGGCGAGGAGGCGTTGATGTGCTGATCACGGTATTTCGCTCTCGGCAGTTTGGCCGCGATGGAATATTCTCATCGTTGGCCGACGCTCCTCCGATCGCCTATGCGCTGGCGTGCGCCTCACAGCGCGGCGAACTTGCGATTCTCGTGCGGCCATGGGCGGCGCACCGGCGATAGCGTCGAGCACATCCTCGGGTCGTTCGACCATCGCCACATAGCACGATGACGCTCGTCCACGAAACTCCGCTCGATGCAGCTTTCCGGGAACTGTCCTCCGCAGAAATTGCCGTTGTGACTTGAAACGCGGAAAATTGCGACCGATTCAAAGGGAGGAGATCGAGAACCAAGGGCGTCGATACATGATGAAATCCTGCCTGCTTCGGCTGAACCTAGCGCCGATTTGCTCTGCTTTATCCTTCATGACCGCGACGCGATCTTCTCCACCGGCTGCGATGCTTCGCTAGCGCGCCTGGGCCTTGCAGTCATCGAAACACCTGTTCGGAGCCCAAAGGCGAATTCGCTCTGTGAAAGGCTCATCGGGACCCTCCGGCGTGAATGTCTGGATTGGATTATCCCCTTGACCGAGCAGCATCTTCGAAAAACCCTGCGCTCCTGGCTGGCGCATTACAATCGAGGCCGAGCTCACTCTTCTTTGGGCCCCCGCCTGCCCCATCCGCACCTAAATCTCCCCGTGATGTGCAACGTCAGAGGCATCGTTTCGACCGATCAAGCCGAGTGTTGCGCGTCCTGTATTGAACGGACTTCACCACGAGTACCACCTCTGGGCCCGCGCGGCATGGGTGTCGTTGAGTTTTTGCGGACCACAGAGTGCAGTTCTTTCTGCCGTTGGGGCTGTGGATTGTCCGGGCGGTCTTCACCTTGCATTCCTGGTGAACTTCTTGACAGTGTTGAGCATGCGATATTTCCGGCAATCACGGAGCCGATCTGCGACAACAGTCATAGGACTGGACATGATCTTGGACCAACACCGCATAACTGAGGCGGCCTTTACGCGTTGTCAAGAGGCGCGATGAGAACTCGCGCAGTCTCACTCGCAACTCAGACCTCCTGCGCGACAACACTCCCAGACCTCTCAGGTTCATACGACTTCAAGAAGGTGCGGGTCTCGATCAGAAGATCGTTAGGCATCTGGACGATCGCAATTACATTCATCGTTCTATTTGGCAGCGGTTGCGCCACACCGGTTGGAGTTACGCGCCTCGACGAGCAAGCGGCCCATCGTGAGCTCAATGCCAATGTCTTATCGACGGGAAACCCGAGCGCCTATTCGACGCAGATTCTGGAGCGAACGGCGCTCAGCGAGCGCTTCAAAAATGATCCGGAACCTGTGCTTGCCGAGTTGAATTCGGGACTTGGCAAGACTGACGAGCGCGACCGGCTATTCGCGCTATCCGAACTCTCTTTCGCATTTGCCGAGCGATCGCGGAATCAATCTTACTATCTCGCATCCGCGGCCTATGCGTATGCCTTCCTCTTTCCAGCAAATCCGGCCGATGCGCCCGGTGAATACGATCCGCGCCTGCGACTCGCGGTTGATCTTTACAATCGAGGCATCGCTTTAGGACTTGCGACAAAAGATGAAAACGGAGTCGACCTAAGTGCGCGCCAGCTCAGTCTGCCTTTTGGATCGCTAGATCTGGCGGTCAACCCCAAGGGATTCAATTACGGCGGATATCACCTGACAAAATTCGTATCTCTCGCGGACCTTGAAGTACGCGGGCTCCGCAACACCTATCGCGAAGCTGGCATCGGCGCCGCGCTCTCGGCACGAGTCGAAACGTCGCCGGATAGCCCGGCGAGCCGATGGATACCGCCAAATGCGAAGGTGCCGGTGACCGCCTTCGTGCGCTTTGACGATCCACGCCGCGCGATGAGCGACGGCCGGTTACACAGCACCGTGGAACTCTATGACGACGACACGACGGCGGCGGTGCAAGTCGGTTATTACACCGTGCCGCTCGAGTCGGATCCCAGCGCCGCGCTGGCCTACCGGCTGGAAGGCGCGCCGATTTGGGATTTTGAGATTGCGGGTTTTCGCCGGGGCGACTTTTCGCTTTTTGGTAACGGCAACAACGGTGACAGCAGCGGTCTCTACATGTTGCATCCGTACCATCCCAATATGATTCCGGTGGTATTTGTTCACGGGACAGCGTCGAGCCCCGCTCGTTGGGCGGAGATGGCCAACGAGCTGCTCGGTGATCCCGCGATCGCCTCGCGCTATCAGCTCTGGTTCTTCATCTACAACAGCGGCAATCCCATCGTGCTGTCGGCGATGCGTTTGCGGGAATCGCTCCAGGCTGTGCGCAAAGACGTCGATCCCCAAGGGAAAGACCCGGCGCTCAACCAAATGGTAGTGATCGGCCACAGCCAGGGTGGTCTCCTGACGAAGATGATGGTCGTCGATAGCGGCAATCGCTTCTGGAGCAATGTCACGTCGGTCCCGTTTGACCAGGCGGAACTGGACCCCGAGACGCGCGACCTGGCCTCTCGCACGATGTTCTTCAAACCTCTGCCGTTCGTGACGCGGGTGATCTTCATTGCAACGCCGCATCGTGGCAGTTATATGGCCAGCAATCCCATTGTTAAGTTTGGAAACAAATTTTTGAACCTGCCCGGCGGGCTTGCCAAGACCGTGGTTGCGCTCGGAAAGCTTCGCGAGACCAGCATGATGGAAACTCCCTTTACGATCCCGACCGCGCTGGACAACATGGACGCCTCCAATCCGTTCATCAAGGCGCTATCCGCGACGCCGATCGCTCCTGGGGTGAAGGTCCACTCGATCATACCAGTAAAAGGCGACGGGCCGGCCGAGGACGGTAATGATGGAGTCGTCGAATACAAGAGCGCGCATATCGACGGCGTCGAATCCGAGCTGGTCGTGCATTCGAGCCACTCGACTCAGGCCACCCCTGAGACGATCGAGGAGGTACGCCGCATCCTCTACGAACACGCCGGAATCCATTGATGGTCCGGCGCGCAGTTCGCTTGATCGTGACTCTGACGTTATCCGTGATCGTCGTCGCCGCCGTCGCTTGGGGCGCGCTGGCGCTGTGGTTCGACGGACCCCAGTCGCGCGTGCTTGCGGGTACGATGGCCGGGGGACTGGCTTTAGCCAGCATCCTCTTGACTGCATTCGTTCGGCCCTTCTTGAGAGGGCTCGTGACTGCGCTGTTGCCCGTGGTTGCTATCACTCTCTGGTGGACTTCGATTCCGCCGAGCAATACCCGCAATTGGGCTCCCGACGTGGCTCGCACCGCTCGCGCAACCTTTGACGGCAGCCGCGTCACGATTGAGAACGTGCGAAATTTCAATTACCGATCTGAATCCGACTACGACCAGCGCTGGGAGACGCGGACCTACGATCTCGACGCGATTCGTGGGATGGACTTGTTCCTGTCGTTTTGGGGGCCAACGCAAATCGCGCACACAATCGCAAGCTGGGAGTTCGGTGATGGTCAACACCTTGCGATCTCGATCGAGACACGCAAAGAAAAAGGCGAATCATACTCGGCGCTTCGCGGTTTCTTCCGCCAGTACGAGCTCTACTACGTGGTCGCCGATGAATGCGACCTAATAGGCTTGCGAACCAATTACCGTGGCGAGCAGGTATATCTGTATCGAATCCGCATCCCTGCCTCACAGGCCCGGGCGCTGCTGGTTGACTACCTCGATGAAGTTAATCGGCTCGCCGACCATCCGCGATGGTACAACGCGTTGACGCAGAACTGTACGACTACGATTCGTAGCCACGCGCAAAACGTGGGCGCCGGTGGGCATCTGGACTGGAGGCTGCTCGCCAATGGCCACCTCGATCAACTCCTCTACGAACGAGGTCAGATCGACACAGACCTGCCGTTCGCGGATCTTCGAGCACGCAGCAACATCACGGATAGAGCAAGGGCCGCCGGCGACTCTCCTGATTTTTCCGCCCGCATCCGCCAAGGGCTGCCAGAACGCCACGGCTTTTAATCTTGTCCCTTACTACGGCAACCGGCTTTGCCTCGGGGCCGGGTCCATTCCTTTTACAGTTCGAAATGCGGGAACAGCACCGTTAGCCCGAACCTCACGGTGTACATTGGCGTAATCGCTGTGTTCTGCCGGTATGCTGTCCATTCGCCTGAGACCCACGCATTAAGCTGGAGCCTCTCGAACTCCAACACCTTTCCGACACCGAAGCTGATTGGAATCCTGGTCGAACTCCCATGGCGCAAGTTGATAGTCCATGTGGAGTCGGAGGATTTAATGTACCATCCACGCCCCAGGGTGTACGAAATCACCGGCTTGAACTTCATTCGGCTCTGCGGGGTGGCAGAAGAATTTGTGTAGGCAAAGGAGATGGGATTCTGGAACAGGAATCCGACCGTCAACCGGGGAATGCCGCGATAAGCGGCCGCAGCCGCAGGTCCAATTTCCCACGCGTGTTGCCCTGCACTTGGAACTCTCCCCGTCGGAAACATGAATGTCGGCCCGACTGCCCAACCGAACCCTGTTTCTTTGGGGTCGGGCCAGTTGGATATAAATAGATCGAACAGCTCGATATCTGCGAATTCGGTTATCGTTGAGCTGCTCTGTGATGTGGCCAGCGTTCGCAGCTTGAATGTAGGTGTTATTACTTGTCCGAAAGGAAGGAATGAAAAAGGCTCTACGGGTAGTTCTGCCTTAAGTTGAAATGTGTTGGTCTGCGCCGATGTTTGAAAATTCCTTGGAGTATACAGATCCTGGAATTTCAGCTGCGTCAGAATCGCCGTCGGGTCATCGACCTTTCGTGCTAGTTGGTCCTCTTCCGATTCTATGGCAGACGAACCAGTAACAGCGTCCTGACCATACGCGCCGCTTGCAATGGCGAAGACAAGGACCAAAGCCCACACCGGGGTCCAAGAGATTCTAGTGTAAATCGTCAGTGGTCGTACCTACCCAATTTTGATGGACCTCGCTGCGCTAAAGTGCGATCGGCTGGAGCATCGCCGTGCAAATACTGCCGCGGCCGGTTCTAAAATTTCCAGATGATGTTGAGCGCAACGAAGTTAAGAAAGTTCGTTGAGTAATGTCCTTGCAGCGTTCCGGCAAGAGGTCCGCGGCTAGTACTGTAAGGACCGGGGCCAGCGTCCATTACCTCCAACGCAGCCCCGGCTGTTACGTCATGATTGATCTCGTACTGGACGCCGGTGCCATATCGCAGCTGGCGATCTGCAGGCAGGACTGCGATCCGATTCGCTGTCGAAACCGGCGAGCTGTCATACGCAAATCCCGCGGACCACAGCCATTTTTCACCGATCCGCAATTGTTGCCCGATCGCGATCTGACACGTGTCCGAGAAATGCAGGTTAACCTCGACACTCCTCTGGTTTTTCGCAGAAATTCCGACCGGGAACTCGCTGAACGCCGACCAGTTCTGCCAACCGACGTTTCCCATCAGACTCCAGTTGGGTAGGACCTCGTAAAGCGCGCTCGCCATCACTTGCTGCGGCTCTGTCAATGGCACATTGACTTTTACCCGACCGATTCTCTGTCGAATGCGGTCGACAACTGGACCGAGGCCCGTGACGTGCGGTCGAAAGCCGAACTTGTAATCTTCCGGCGACTGATAGGTAAGTCCGATGCGAAGCTTGGAAATCGGCCTGAGCAGTATGCCGACCTTAGCGCCAAACGCCTCGTCCCACGATTCCATCGCGAGGCCGCCATCCGGCACGCGTCGCAGAGCGTTGTTAATCTTCGATTGAAACACGAAACGCGCGACCCCAAAGCTGAAACCTGCCCCCACTGACAGCCAGTTGTTTACCTCGTAGGCGATTGATGGGCTGACCTTGCCGGTGATCAGTGACTCGTCTGTTGCGTAGTAGCGGCCGACCCACGTTTTGCCGTAGTCTCCACCAAGGCCGTAATCTGAAAAGACCGCCACGCCTAGCTGTACTCGCTCGTATAACTTGTGGACATAGAAGAACGACCCGAGCGGCATAAACACGCCTGCATTGCCGCCGCCACCGCCGGATGTCGTCGTTTGCGGAGCAACATCGAAGTTAGTCGAGGGCAGGAGCGCGCCGGGCGCGGTCATCAATTGCGAACGGTCGAGTAGAGTCATCCCGGCGGGATTGGAAGCTGCAGTCGAAGCGTCCTCCGCCATAGCGGCTTGTCCGGCGCTTGCCGTGCCGAAATCGGTTGGATACAGCTCCAGCGCGGCGCCTCGCGCGGAGGAGACAAATGCGAGTAAGACGACTATCGCAAGAGAAATAGTCCTATGAACCTTGCGCAACGGCGCTTGCGTAGAACGCTGCCACCGGGTTTTGGTGGTACACTGCACTCCTCGGTCCTCCTTCATATGAATGCACCTCTCTCTAGCCCAATATGTGCAGCGATCGTCTCGATGCACACAAGTCGTTTCCATCTATAGCTTCAAATCAGGGAGCAGCAGCGTCAGACCGAACCTGACGGTATACATCGGCGTGATCGTTGAGTATTGGCGGTAGGCCGTCCACTCGCCCGACACCCATGGATTGAGCTCAATTCCTTCGAACTTCCAAACGCGGCCAAAGCCAAGGCTGATCGGGATCGTCGTCGAACCGCCGTGACGCCAATTGACCGTCCACGTCGAGTCGGATGATTTTACGTACCAGCCGTGGCCGAATGTATACGAAATTATCGGCTGGAACTCCATCTGGCTTTGCGGTGTCGCTGAGGAATTGGTGTACCCAAGCGATATGGGATTCTGGAAGAGGAAGCCGATCATCAAGTGCGGAACGCCCAGGTATTTGGCTGCGGCGGCGGGTCCCGCCTCCCACGCGTGCTTTCCGGACGCCGGATCTCTTCCCGTTGGAAACACGAACGTCGGTCCCACTCCCCAGCCGAATCCGGTCTCCTTGGGATCGGGCCAGTTGGAGATGAATAAATCGAATAGCTCCATGTCCTGGAACTCGGTTATCGTAGAACTGCTGGATGATGTCGCTATCGATTCGACTTTGAACGTCGGGCGAATGACTTGCTGAAACGGAAACCCCGAAAATGCTTCTATCGGTACAACTGCACGCAGCTGAATTGTATTCGTCTGTGCCGAGGTCTGAAAATTCTTCGGAGTATACAGATCCTGAAGCTGCAGTTGCATTAGAATCGCAGTCGGATCCTCTACCTCTCGCGCCAGGCGATCTACTTCGGACTCGGTGCTAGCAGAACCGGCCGCCAGATTCTGGCCTCGCGCGTTCCCGCTCATCGCGAGGAGAATAAAAATGAATAGTTTAACGGTCCACCCTGTCACGAGCTGCTTCAGCCCCCGAAGAGATTTCCCTTAATCAACTTCGGGATTACGGGAGTAATCACGAACTGGAGGTTCCATTTCTGGCCAAAGACATCAGGGTGGACCGGCATGTACTGGCCCTGGACCGCAAGCTTCAACGGAAGCGGGCCGATCTTGATTACCTTGCTGACATTGAGTCCGATAGGTAACGTCACCTTGTTGGCGTTGCTGGCGTACCAGTTCACCAGCATGTTAGGGTTGGCGCCGATGCCCCATCCACCGCCCGGTAGATAAGTGAAAAAGTACTGAATATTCATCTGACTCACAGTCTGCGAGCCATTGCCGCCGACTGAAAACCACTGCTGGGGAAATACTCCTGCCAGCCATTTGTCACCCAAATATCCGAATACGCCGGCGGGTCCAAGCTGCCATTTGTTCTGCCCAAGCCTCGAGTTGCTCGCGGTAGGGAAGATGAAACTGGGACCCGCGCCCAGCGGCCACGGGCCGGCGAGGTTCGGACTGGGCGATAGCAGCGACGCCACGATTGTGTCGCCGAAACCGGTGACGCGATGAAGATGCAGGCTCTCGTTCACGTAAGGCGTGGAGTTCATCACCTGGAAGACGGGCCGAGTGATCAGATTCCAATCGTCGGTCAGCGCCAGTGGCAGCACCGGCTGAAACTGGAGGTTCACAACGTTGCGATCCGGCTTGTTGAGCCAGTAAGTATTTTCCTGAAGCTGGAGCGCCCAAATGCTCGAAATCGGGTTCGACAGTTCTTTATTAACCTCGTTCAGTGATTGGCTATCCGCTGTCTGTGCAGCAGAGGAAGGTACATGTAAGAAGGCCAAAAGCGTAAGCAGAACCAGCGATCCTGTAAAGTGATTTTTCACGCGGCCTCGGATTCATCGCGGCTCGTTACTAAAGCTGGCCAACGTCGCTGGTCGCTACACTAGAGCATTTCATTTTGACATCAGCACCTTACCGGTGGTGCTATCGATGTTGAAAAGCCAGAAGGCCGTCACGTCCTCCTCCAGGATCATCGCGACCATGCCGACGCCGGGCGCAAAAAAGTTGTAACCGGTGTTCACCGTATGAGCCGGACCAACTCTGCCCTCGCACTTGACGCGGAACAGGACCGCCGGGAACGTGCCGGCCGGTACCGTCACCTGGTAAGTGCCGATGTAGGTATAGGTGCCAGTGAGAGATCCTGAGTATCTCTGGTCGCTCGGGTCGTCCAGATAGTTTACTGAAACTTGTTGCGTGTAGCTCCGCGCCTCTCCCGGTTGCATGCCCTTGGGCACGAACGGATTGGCAGGCGTGGTGACGACTACCACGCCCTCGCCCGAGTCGGTGAGGGCGGCCATTATGATGTCGCCCTCTGGGGTCTGGCGCATGAAGCCGTTGAGCGTGGGCGTCATCGCAAACCGCCAGGCCATCTTGCCGCCCGGCCGCCTGGCCTTCCACAGCCCCAGCGTCTGTATGGTCCCCGCGTGGGGGCCGGCCACAACCTGGAACTGCTGTGACTTATCCTGAAGCGGGAAGTAGACGGAGGGGTCCGCGATAGGTTGGCTCGGCAACGCGATGCCCACCACACCTGGCCCAAGCTGAGCGGTTATATTTTGCTGATCCTCGGGCGGCAAGGGCAGCACGACACCCTGGGCGTGCGCGAGATCTGGCGCAAGCAGCAGGAGGCCGAGCGCTATTGTTACAAACTTTCCCATCAAATTATCTCCTACATATCTTTTCTTTAGCCCCGGGTCGGCGCACTAGCTCTCACCAGTGCTGCGACCGTGGCCTCGAGCCGTTGGAGGGCCATCGGCTCGAGCCACAGCCGTCGCGCGCGCTATTGGTTCATTGGGCTTTGAACGAAGACGCTGCCCTTGGGTCCGATTCGGACACATTCGACGTTTCCGTTGTAATCGGGATTACAGATGGGTTTGTCCGAAGCAGGACACTTGTATAAGCCAGCTCCCATGTCCTCGCACTTATTGAGATCGAAGTGTAACTCGGTTGCCGCCAATGCCGCCTGCTGGGCCGGCGGAGGAGCGGACGAGGACGAGCATCCGCCGAGCGCCAGCAGTCCTAGCGCTGCGATTGCCAAGATCGCACGCTTCGCATTCCCTCTCGCCTTAGCTCCTGAGTTTCTATTTACCATTGAACTACCTCCCATCGGTTTTTGATACGTTTTGCGACGTCGATGCTCAACGACGGGCGGCCCTGAGAGGCCGCCCCTCGTGAAGGTCATGCGAGCTACTCGCCGGTACCTTTGCTCGCTGCCTCCGCCTGCGCCATCTTTTTCGCCATCTCAGCTTTCACCGCGTCAAGGTTGAAACTCGCGCCCCGCTGCATCGGCGGGTAATCGAGGAAGGTCTTGAGTTCCTTGCCCATCAACTGCTGGACGAACACAAAGCGCCAGAACTGAAACTTGAACCAATCGAAGTATTGCTGGGCACCGTCTTTCGTTCCATTGCCCGGCCAGCCCGTGCGCTCGAAGGGATCCAGGCGCAGATTGGTGATATAAGGCACGTCCGGATGGGTCTTATCACCCAGCCAACCCTGGGGCTGGTCGATGAAACGATACTTATAATCGTCGATGCGCACCGCACCGACTGTGCTTTCACCGAGGTAGAAGATTTCGTGACGTGCGGACGGCCCTTTGCCGGTGATGGCGGCCATCTGGTTGTAACCATCCAGATGGTTCTTGTAAGTCCGGTCGCCTATCGTCTTGCCCTTCAGCAATTCTTCGGTGATGTTCGGATTGCCGGCCGCGGCCACGAAGGTTGGAAGCCAGTCCAGGCCGGAGAAGATGCCGTTCTGCACGGAGTCCGCCGGCACATGGCCAGGCCAGCGAAGGATCGCGGGCACGCGGAAGCCGCCCTCGAGAACTGTTCCCTTGGACTGCGCGAACGGCGTCTGACCGCCATCGGGCCAGGTAAAGACTTCGGTGCCGTTGTCGGTGGTGAAGACCACGATGGTGTTGTTGTCGACGCCCATGTCCTTGAGTTTCTTCATCATCAGGCCGACGTCATCATCCAGCTGGGCCATACCGGCTTCCTCTTCCGACCAGCCATTCTCCGAGTTGCGCATCGCTTCATACTTCGGGGAGAGATGCGTGACGATGTGCATGCGCGTCGGGTTGAGCCAGACGAAGAACGGCTTGCCGTCCTTTTGGGCCTTGTCCATGAAGTTGATGGCGAGGTCGCGGATCTCGCCATCCACCGTTTCCATCCGCTTGGGATAGAGTGTGCCGGCATCCTCGATCTTCTGCTTGCCGACCTTGCCCCAGCGCGGCATTACTGTCGGGTCGTCCGTGTCGGTCGCCCAGGAATGAACCATGTTGCGCGGGCCGACGACATTCAACAAGTTCTGCGGATAGTTGGGGTGTGCCGGGTCTTCCATCGCATCGAGGTGATAGAGATAGCCGAAGAATTCGTCGAAGCCGTGGACGGTGGGCAGGAACTCATTGAGATCGCCAAGGTGGTTCTTGCCGAACTGGCCCGTGGCATAGCCCATGGACTTAAGCACCGTGGCGATGGTCACCGCTTCCGCCGGTATGCCGATCTTGGCGCCGGCTTGGCCGACCGTGGTCATGCCGGTGCGGATCGGCAACTCACCGGTGATGAAGTTCGCACGACCTGCCGTACAGCTTGCCTCGGCGTAGTAGTCGGTGAACAACATGCCCTCCTTGGCGATCTGGTCGAGGTTCGGCGTCCGGCCCGCCATCATGCCGCGGTGATAGGCCCCGATATTCCACATGCCGATGTCGTCGCCCATGATGACAA
>Ga0181532_10004029_pt1 | contig 12998 bp, 9 predicted proteins | sample PEATcosm2014_Bin_33_FD_119768 | JGI IMG/M metagenome (GOLD analysis project Ga0181532, IMG submission 119768) | Peatland microbial communities from MTU Mesocosm Facility, Houghton, MI, USA - PEATcosm2014_Bin11_30_metaG | ecosystem: Environmental > Terrestrial > Soil > Wetlands > Peat | place...
GCTTCGGTCCTTGCTGTGCAGCGCGTTCACGCCATTGGCAACGATCTTGAGGGCGTCAATGTCGAGGCCGGAATCGGTCTCGTCGAGAATGCCCAGCTTGGGCTCGAGCACCGCCATCTGGAAAATCTCGTTGCGCTTCTTTTCGCCCCCCGAGAAGCCTTCGTTGACGGAGCGCGTCATCAGCGTTTCGTCCATCTCCAGCAACTTCATCTTCGCGCGTACCAGCGCGAGGAAGTCCATGGCGTCGTATTCAGACTCGCCGCGGTGTTTGCGGATGGCGTTCAGCGCCGAACGCAGGAAATAAGTATTGCTGACCCCGGGTATCTCCACCGGGTACTGGAAGGCCAGGAAAATGCCTTCCCGCGCGCGCACCTCCGGCGCCATCGCCAGCAAGTCCTTACCTTCGTACGTCACCTCGCCGCCCGTCACTACGTAAGCGCCGTGCCCTGCCAGCACCTGCGCCAGTGTGCTCTTACCCGAGCCGTTGGGCCCCATGATGGCGTGCACCTCGCCCGTGCCCACTTCCAGATTAATGCCGCGCAGGATCTCTTTCCCCTCCGCCCTTGCTTGTAAGTTCTTGATGTGAAGCATCCTCACTCCTCGTTGGAAATTGGAAACTCGAAAATCGGTCTCGTCTGCCGCAGCCCTCGTGCAAAAAGTCAAATGCCCTCTCCCCCGGGGAGAGGGTGTCGCGCGACGGCGCTTTCATCAGCCGGCGCGGGACGGGTGAGGGGGTTAGTCCCCGGCCTCGCGCCTTACCCCACGCTTCCCTCCAGACTCACGCCCAGCAGCTTTTGCGCCTCGACCGCGAACTCCATCGGCAATTCCTTGAAAACCTGCTTGCAGAATCCGTTCACGATCATGGACACCGCGTCTTCCGTGGACATGCCGCGCTGGCGGCAGTAGAAAATCTGGTCTTCCCCGATCTTCGACGTGGAGGCTTCGTGCTCCACCTGCGCGGTGGAGTTCTTCACTTCCAGGTACGGGAAGGTGTGCGCGCCGCACTTGTCGCCGATCAGCAGGGAATCGCACTGCGAGTAGTTGCGCGCCCCCGTGGCCCCGCCCAGGATCTTCACCAGACCGCGGTAGCTGTTCTGCCCGTGCCCGGCGGAGATGCCCTTCGAGACGATGGTGCTCTTGGTGTTCTTCCCGATGTGGATCATTTTCGTGCCCGTATCGGCCTGTTGATAATTGTTGGTGACCGCCACCGAGTAAAACTCGCCAATGGAGTTGTTCCCCTGCAGGATGCAGCCCGGATACTTCCAGGTGATGGCCGACCCGGTTTCGACTTGCGTCCAGGAAATCTTCGAGTTCACGCCTTGGCACTTGCCGCGTTTGGTGACGAAGTTGTAGATGCCGCCCTTGCCTTCTTTGTCACCAGGATACCAATTCTGAACTGTGGAATACTTGATCTGAGCATTATCTAACGCTACAAGCTCGACCACGGCCGCGTGAAGCTGATTCTCGTCGCGCATGGGCGCCGTACAACCCTCCAGGTAGCTGACGTAGGCGCCTTCGTCGGCAACAATCAGGGTGCGCTCGAACTGTCCCGTGTCCCGCGCGTTGATTCGGAAGTAGGTGGAAAGTTCCATCGGACAGCGCACGCCCTTCGGCACGTAAGCGAAAGACCCGTCGCTGAATACCGCGGAATTGAGCGTGGCGAAAAAGTTGTCGGTGTAGGGCACCACCGAGCCGAGATATTTGCGCACCAGGTCCGGGTGCTCGCGCACTGCATCCGAAAAGGAACCGAAAATGATGCCCAGTTCGGCCAGCTTTTCCTTGAACGTGGTCGCCACGGAGACGCTGTCAAACACCGCGTCCACCGCCACTCCGGCAAGTAGTTCTCGCTCCTTCAGCGGGATCCCGAGCTTTTCGTAGGTTTTCAAAAGCTCCGGGTCGATTTCCCCTTTCACTTCTTGCTTCTTCGGCGCGGCAAAGTAGCGGATGCCCTGATAATCGATCGGACCGTACTTCACGTTCGCCCAGGTGGGCTCTTTCATCGTCTGCCAGTGGCGGTAGGCCTTCAATCGCCACTCCAGCAGCCACTCGGGTTCCTGTTTCTTGGCCGATATAAGACGGATGACGTCTTCATTCAATCCCGGCGGGACCGTTTCCTGTTCGATGTCGGTCACGAATCCATATTTGTATTCCTGGGTGGCCAGCATTTCTACTTCTGATTGCGGCGTAGCCATCAAACCTCCTCTTGGGGATCACTCCTCGAAAGCGGCACTTGAATCGGGCCGTCGCGCCGGCATTTTTGGCGCCGCCTGAACCGTCAAAGTCATTCTAATAAATCTGTACTCGAAAGTCAAGATTCCGCCTTGCCTCTTACCGCCGCTTGCCCTCCATCTCAATCTGAATCAAACTCTCAGGCTCGGATACGAGGCTAGCAATGGTCACTTGGCGCAGCGCCGTGGCGATGGCGTCGTTCACCTTTCGCAAGGGCTCGCGTACCGTGCACTTCGTCATCTGATGACACTCGCTGCGGTCGGTTACGCACGAGGTAATGAACAGTGGCCCCTCGAGCGCTCGTATGACTTCGAAGGCATTGATTTGGGAGGGATTTCTCGCCAACACGTAGCCGCCGTTAGTGCCGTGCTGAGACGCCAGCAGGCCGATTTTCGCCAGCCTCTGCAGGACCTTAGCGACGAGCTCGGCCGGCATCCCGTAAGTCTGGGCGATCTCCTTCGCACTGCAAGAGGTGCGGAGTCGCTGGGCGGCCAGATGCCGAAGAGCGATTAAACCGTAGTCAGCCTTTTTCCCGAGCCTCAGCATTACAATATCCGACTAATTAAGTCGTATATAGAGTAGCGGCATGTCCGTTTCATGTCAAGCTATTTGTTTTCAGGTGTGAAGTGACAAATTGGCACTCTCGCCCCTAGCCCTCGCGACAGACCTTCCCCGACGAAGGGGGACGTGCACACTCTCCGGCGCTACTGGCCAGGAATGGGGCTGCTTGTCTAGGGATGAGGCTAGAGGACTTCAGGATCGGGGCGGCTTTAAGTGTCCGCTTCGGCGGACATTTGCTGATCGCAGAGAATGCGGCGGATCGGCCAGAGGCGAGTTCGGATTCTGCAGACCGTGAAGGGCATCGCCCCTTCAGGGGTTTTACTAAATCGCCTCTGGCCTCCTCCCTTTAATAGCGGCTGCACACCCGAAAAGCTTGACAACCCTGCCGCAGACAAACGGGGTTCCACGACCGGGAACCCTGGAAGGATATCCAAATACCGACGGAGCGGGCGATGACACATTTCGTCATGCTGTTTCGACAAATTAGGGCAACCGAGACCATTTTCTTGCCCCGGCTGATCATACCTCGCGAGGTTTTTTTTCAACACTATGATAAAACAGTGGTTATTTGTAAGGAAGAAACCACCTGAACTCCTAGATGGCAGGCAAACTGCACTAAGGTACGTGCCAGTACGAAAGCACCAAAATGATCAAGGAGGAAGGAAGAATGAAGAAAGGTCCACGAGGTTTTTCACTGATTGAATTGTTGATCGTTGTTGCGATTATTCTGATCATCGCGGCAATTGCTATCCCGAACTTGCTGCGTTCCCGAATCGCAGCCAACCAAGCTTCAGCGGTGGGATCGCTCCGCACGCTCAACACTGCAGAGGTTACGTACTCTACTACTTACAACACCGGCTATTCATCGACCTTGGCCGACTTGGGCCCAGGAACGACTCAGACTCCAACCGCTTCTTATGCGGGACTAATTGATGAGGTTCTGTCGGGGATCGGGAGCGCCGGGGGAACGGCTACAACAGCCAACCAGAGCTCAAAGAGCGGCTACACGTTCATTTACTCCCCAGCCGCCGCGGACTCGACCAACAAGATCGATTACTACAGTTTCACTGCGTCCCCCGTCCAAGCCGGAACGACAGGAACCAACTTTTACTACACCGATCAGTCGGGTGTGATCCGTCAGAACAGCACGGTAACTGCCGGATCGAGCGACTCGCCGCTGGCTGGCTAGGGCCTCGGCGACCATTGATCGCGGACGCGGTGCTGGAGGAGCCCGCGTGAAAAACGTTTGGTCTGATGTTGGAGCACTACGCGGTCTGCAGTATTGCCCGCTCGCGGCTTGCCGTGGATAACGGATGGAAAGGATGCTGGATCGTGGAAGCATCCGTGATTCGCGGCAGGCCGAAGCGGCTGAAGTGCCCTCCAGGCCCAGCCCCACTTGATCGCCGACAACACCACGCCCATCGCCCATCCCATAACGCGATTTCAAATTTTAAATTTGAGATTTCAAAGGGCAAACGGAAAACAGTTTGAAATCACCCTTCAGCAAATCACCCCTGCGCCTCGAGCTCCCGCCGAAACAGGATCTTAATCCCCTCTCTCCAACCGTCGTTAATGCCCACCTGCAGGATGCGGATGGATGGCTCGAGGTAGCGGAGCATCCGGCCTGTGGTGGAGTGGAAGCGAAAAGCAGGACAAACGAGATAAAGCAGGGGGGGAGAATCGGCGAGTTCGATTCCCGAAAAATATCCGAACTGCTGAAGCTGTCCGCGCTCCTGCAACCACTTGACGCGCAGCCAGTAGTCAAGACCTTGGAGGGGAAGGTTGATATCCTCGTGCACCTTCAACTCCAGCACCGCCAGGCGCCCACTGCGAGTGGCCAGCAGGATATCAATAACTCCGCGATCCATCCCGGTAAACGCAGGAACCTGGGGGTAAACGCAATCGGGCAAGAGAGCAGGGTCGAGCTTGGTGACGTCGCGCACCACCATACTCTCCAGCCAGCGCTCCGACTGAAGCCGGTAGAGGTCGCTGGAGGGGTCCGGGCTTGCGGCACAACGGCTCCGCAGGGCGGTCTCGAGGAAATGACGGAATTCTGAGAGATTGCCCTCATTGAGACGTCGTGCGCTCTCGGGCAGGCCGAAAGTGATACGCGGAGCCAGCAGACCCTCGACGCGCGCCACCTCGAGTCCGAGCACTCGAATGGAAAGCGCCGCGGCTGCAGCGTCGGCTACCACCTCAACCTCGGCGAGATGTTCACCCAGCAACCGCGAAAGCAGCCCGCTGTGGCGTTCCAGGAGGTCCGTGCCCACCCGCCGCGGCGTAAGGCGAGTTTCAACGTTGCCGTAGTCCCTCCAGTCGATCACGCTCGGACGCTCGTCCTTGGCCGACCACTCGAGAATCTCCGTCTGCACGGCGCGATGGTTCAGGTAGGCCGCTCGGTGCGCGCACGTTTCTGCCGCGCGGGGCGGAAAGATCAATTTCAACCCGGGATAAGTGACGCGCTCGGAATGGTTGCGCAGCCAATCCAACCAGATCAGCCCGAAAGCCAAGGCCGCATCGGAAGCAACAGGGGATTCATTTTCGCTCACGCCGAGGAAGGCCCAAGCCGTGCGGCCCTGCCGCGCCACGCCTCTTGTGTACCACGCCGAAAACGAGTGTTCCCGATCAGACCGGTGGCCCACGCGCTCGAAGCTGCAGCCCGGGTATTGCCGCGTCAGCATAGCGAGCAACTGCTTCTGAAAAGCCGCGCGTCCCGGCGCCTTATCCGCCTGGCCGGCGGCGCGATCCGCTGGACGGAATTCCAGGGTGACGGTCTCACGGCCACCGGCCTTGCGCGCAAAGACGCCAAGCCGCTCGCCGTCGCGGTAGGCGACCTCCTCGATCCTCCGGCTCACCGAGCGTGCGGCGTTCCAGGCTGTGAAAATCAGCTTGCCGAATTCCACCGAGAGCCGCCACTGGCTCGCCGAGAGGTCAAAGAGCTCGACGTCACCTTCCAACACAAGAGGATGAGAAAGGGATTTGATGAAGGTTTCGATTTCGTCGCGAAGCCGAACAAGAGATTCGGTCTCACCGGTTGTTGGCATGCAGCTTCACTTCAAATAGAACAAGCTGCCCTCTCCCCTCGGGAGAGGGCTGTTTTGCTACTGCGCGCCTCATGACTCCGTGGCGTGGTCCTGAATCGTTTCCGTCCCCGGATGGTAGTAGAGCTTCCGTCCGGCCCAGTAGGCCTCGGCCGCCATGATGCACGCCACCGAGTGCGCATAGCCATCGCTGACGGGCGCGCGCGGTTCCTGGCGGCTACGCAGGCACTCGAACCAGTTTTCCATGTGGTGTAGGTCAAGGTCACCCATCCCTTCGGGGGGCACCTTCTGGTCGCCGGGGAGCAGGATGTCTTTTTCGGCGCGTTGCCGGTCGATGTCAGGGTTATCTTCGTGGTTACCTTTCTCCTCGACCAGTTTATACCGGGGACTGCCTTCGCCCCCGATGTTCATGAGCGTCGCCTTCTTCCCCATGTAACGAGTGAAGCTGGGCGCGTCGTTGCCGAAACTCGTCGAGTAACTGACCATGAATCCCTTGGGATATTCGAAGAGCGCCTGGAAGGTGTCCGGATTCTCGCGGCCATCTCGCCAGGCGAAGATACCACCATTCGCCACCACGGAGCTGGGGTACTTCTCATCCATGAACCAGTGCACAAGCTCGATGGCATGGCTCACCCACTGGTCGGAGATGCCGCTCGAGAACTCCTTGTAGAGCCGGAATTCGAAATAAAGTTGGGGGTCGAAGGGCCGTGGCGGCTTGGTCATCAGCCACTTGTTCCAATCGGTATCTTCGGCGCGGAGCTGTTTCACTTCGTGGCGCCCCCGCCAGCGCGGCCCGTGATAGTTCCACACAATCTCGATCTTACTTACATCGCCCAGCGCCCCCGACTGAATCACCTGGCTAGCGGCCTGCGGATACAATTCGCTGCGATGCTGCGTACCCACCTGAACGATGCGCTTCTGTTGCTGCACGGCATCGCGAGCCGCCTTAACTTCTTCCAAGACGTTGCCCATGGGCTTCTCGACATACGCATCTTTGCCGGCGTCGGCCACGAGCTTCAGAATAGGCGAGTGTGAATGTTCGGGGGTGGAGATCAGCACGGCGTCAACGTCCTGCAACTGAAGCAACTCCTCGAGATGCTGGAACTGGCGCGGCGGCCTGCCGTAGTAAGTGCCATTGGAGTGGACCGCTCGCTCCCGGTTCACTTTCCAGAGATCGCACACGGCGGTCATCTCCACGTTGTGCTTATCCTTGAGGCGTGAGGCAAGCCAATCGAGCTCGCTACCGCGATTTCCTATTCCAATGTGTGCGAGTGAGATGCGATCGTTGGCCCCCACGATGCGCCCGTAAGAAACCGCCGTGGTTCCCAGGGCGGTTCCAGCCAGCATCGAAGCCGTGCGATTTAGAAATGACCTGCGGTTAAGCGTGCTCTCCGCCGTTCCAGGCATCAGTCCCTCCCCTGATTAAGTTCAGAGTGAATCTTACACCAATAAATGTGCAAGCACAGCCCTCTCCCATCCTCACGATCGACAGCCCTCTCCCTTGGGGAGAGGGTGTCTCGCTGCCGGCGCTTTCATCAGCCGGAGCGAGACGGGTGAGGGGTCGCTTCCCCAGCCATCACCCAAAGAACGCGCGCTCCTCGAATTCCTGCGGCAGCGTGAACCCACGTCCGTTGGCTTCGCGCCCAGGAACGGCGTGGCTTTCAGGGTAGACTCTGCAAGCGAGCCTGGACTTCTTCTTCCGGCAAGCCCATCGCACGAAGCAGAATTGCGTAGTTTTCCAAGGCCGCACGCAGGCGGGGGTGTTCGTGGCCCGTGTTGCGTGTGAAGTTCAGTAAGATGAGCAGGGCGCGCCGCATCAAGGGCTCCGCCTCGCCCAGCCGGTTTGTGTCCTTCAGCCACTGCGCCAGGTTGTTGAGGCGGATGGCCACCTTGGGATGCTCCGGCCCGTAACTCTTCTCATCAATCGCCAGGGCGCGCCGCATCAAGGGCTCCGCCTTGTCCAGCCGATTGGTGTCCTGCAGCAACTGCGCCAGGTTGTTGAGCTCGGTGGCGACCCTGGGATGCTCCGGCCCGTAATTCTTCTCATCAATCGCCAGGGCGCGGCGCATCAAGGGCTCCGCATCGCCCAGCCGGTTGGTGTCCTGCAGCAACTGCGCCAGGTTGTTGAGGTCTATGGCCACGTCGGGGTGCTCCGGCCCGTAACTCTTCTCATCAATCGCCAGGGCGCGCCGCATCAAGGGCTCCGCCTCGGCTAACCGGTTGGTGGCCTTCAGCAACTGCGCCAGGTTGTTGAGGTCTGTGGCCACCCTGGGATGCTCCAGCCCGTAACTCTTCTCATCAATCGCCAGGGCACGCCGCTGCAAGGGCTCCGCCTCGCCCAGCCGGTTGGTGGCCTTCAGCAACTGCGCCAGGTTGTTGAGGTCTATGGCCACGTCGGGATGCTCCGGCCCGTAACTCTTTTCATCAATCGCCAGGGCACGCCGCTGCAAGGGCTCAGCCTCGCCCAGCCGATTGGTGTCCTGCAGCAACTGCGCCAGGTTGTTGAGGCGTCTGGCCACGTTGGGATGCTCCGGCCCGTAACTCTTCTCATCAATCGCCAGGGCACGCCGCTGCAAGGGCTCAGCCTCACTCAGCCGGTTGGTGTCCTGCAGCAACCGCGCCAGGTTGTTGAGGTCTCTGGCCACGTTGGGATGCTCCGGCCCGTAACTCTTCTCATCAATCGCCAGGGCACGCCGCTGCAAGGGCTCAGCCTCCGCGTAGAGTGCTTTGGTTTCGAACAAAAGGCCCAGCTCATTCATCAGCCCGGAGGTTGGCGCAATAATCTCCGTTTGATCGGCCTGGGTCACCGCAAGGGCCACGTGCGGGCGCAAGAGGTTCCAGCGCGGCCAGGTGCGGACGTCGGTGGGGTTCCCGGGGCGCGCGAGATTTAGCAGTTGGAGGGCCGCCATAAGCCACTCGCGCTTCTCGGCCGCAGGCAATCGGCTACGCACGATCTCCTGAACCACCCGGTGGACGGTGGCGAGGTCTTGCTGGTTGTCCCACCTCACCATACTGTAATTCGCCAGCGTCGCCAGGGCGTCTCGACTCCCGCCGGCCGGGCCTGCGGTTTTCTCTTGACGAACCAGGGAGACAGCTTGCTGGAAAACGCCCTCAGCCTTCTCACCCTCGAGCACAAAGAGGGGAATCGGGTCCGGCGCAAAGTGAGCGAAAATCCGGAGCAGCGCGATCTCGCGGGCGCCGAGCTGAGCGAGCGTGGTTTCCCAAGTGACGGCGAGTCTGCGCGGATATTTCATTAACCGCGGGTCGTGCCACTCCTGCACGGAGGGCGAATGGGCTTCCCACTCCGCGAGGTACTGGGCGAGCGAAATGCGGCGGGAGAAGATGTTGGCGCCGGCTTGTTCGAGAGCCAGGGCGAGCCCGTCGAGCTGGCGCGCCAACCGGGCGGCGTCCGCCGCATCCGTCGGGAGCTTCTTCCGCCTTGCTTCGGTCCGCTCGAGCAGAAATGCCGCCGCCTGAGCGGGCTCGAGCTCGAACAACTCCTCCGCATCGACCGCTCCACTCCACTCGGCAAGCCGCGTAGTGATCAGCACGTGCCCGCCGCGCAGGCGAGCGAGCGTCTCTTCCACCGCCGCAGCGGCCTCGGCGGTATCCACGTTATCCAGAATCACGAGCCACCGGTCGTGCTGGTCGAGCCAGGCGAGCGCGGCATCCTTGCGTGCTTCCTCCTCCGGCAGGTCCTTCTGGGGTAGATTGAACACTCCAGTGCCGGCGAGGGCAGCGAGGTTGCGGCGAAGGTTCGTCGCCGAGTCCGCCGCCACAAAAAGCAGCGCGGCGTAGTCCTGCTCGTGGTGCCAGGCGTGTTCGACCGCGAGGCGCGTCTTGCCGACGCCGCCCAGGCCATAGAGAGCCTTGAAGACGGTTCGAGTGGCTGGCGCTGTGGAAGTTGGGTTGAGGCTCCGCCAAAGCTCGCGCAGCAAATCTTCGCGGCCTTTGAACAGGGTTCCGAGCGAAGGGTAGGGCAGGTTCTGGGCCGGGCGGCGGCGGGCCGCCATGCGGATACCATCGCGCAGAATCAAGCGGCAGAGCTCGTCGAGAGTTCCGAATGGATTGCGATCCTTGCCACTGCGCCGGATCTCGTCGACAAAGTTCTTCTGGAGTCCGGCCTCCTCACCGCTTTGGGTCACCGGGTTCGAGGCCACGAAATTGGCCGAAGCCATATAGACGAAAACGTCTTTGGGCGGCTGGGGCTTGCCATCCAGGCGTTCACCCTGGGCGAAGAAGTATTCCCACTGCGTGTAGGAGCGGCGCGGGGTATCGTACGGGCGGGCGTCCGGCTCGGGCTCGAAGCCGTAGGCGTCGCCGACGAGAGCGATCACCCGGTCCGAGCCCGCAATGTAATTTTCGAGCTTCTCGAGCGGCGTGCGGCCGTGCTGCTGGAAGTCTTCCTGCACCGCGACTTCCGCCCCCACGGCGCGCAGATCGCTGGCTACCTGATCGCGACAGGCCTTGAACTGGCCGGACACGCCGGAAATAAAGATCCTCATGAAGCGCTACGCCCCGGATGAAAACGGCTTCTTTTGACCGAGTATATAGCAGGTGAAGGTGTGACGCCAGCTTGCGCATCTCGTAGCCACGGAGAGTCATTGACTGAGGCTCTTTGCGAACGGTCCAACCGACCCCTCACCCGTCCCGCTCCGGCTGATGAAAACGCCGGCAGCGGGACACCCTCTCCCCGGGGAGAGGGTATGCTTTTAATTCGGGGCTGGCGGAGGGAGAAGCCTTGGAGTCTCGATGTGTCAAAGCCTCGTGCCACGCACAGCTTCGCTGTGCGCCAGCCACGATTGAGTTCAGAGTGAATCTTTGACCAATAAACGTCGAAGAACAGCCCTCTCCCTTGGGGAGAGGGTGTCTCGCTGCCCGCGCATTCATCAGCGGGAGCGAGACGGGTGAGGGGTTCCTTCCGTGGCTAAACAAAGTTGTTCTGCCCGGCCAGGTCCTCGCAATGCTGTTATACTCCCTCCGTGCGCATCCCGACCCAACGCGTGCGGGAATTGCGGCGCGACCAAACCGGCGCTGAAAAAGCAGCATGGTATTTGCTGCGCGGCCGAAGGCTGGGCGCAAAGTTTCACCGCCAATTCCGCATCGAAAACTGGGTTGTTGATTTCTACTGCTTCGAGCATCGACTGGCAGTCGAGCTTGATGGCGGGGTTCATTCTCAGCCCAGCCAAATGCGGAAGGACGCAGCGAAAGAGGATTATCTGAGGACGGTCGGGATCAGTTTGTTGCGCCTTCCCAACGGGCTGGTGGTGGAAGATCCGGAAGAGTTCGAGAGCAAGGTGCGGGAGGCCATCGAGGCGAGGGTCGGTCGGGCGACGGCGGGATGAGGAAGCGACCCCTCACCCGTCTCCGTCAGCTGACGGACTGATGAAAGCGCCGGCAGCGGGACACCCTCTCCCCAGGGGAGAGGGGTCTGGGTCTATTAAGCCCCAGAGGGGATAAATAGCCAACAGAGGCAGTTGGCATCGAGGGCTGGTCCATGAACGGCGCGCCATGCCATCTCGAGGGTGACGCGTACGTGCCGACACTGGGAAGCAGCCACCCACGGGCCCATATCAGCGACAGCCGAGGCAAGAGCAAGCAAGCGCAGACCTGATTTTCAACGTCTGGGCCATTCACTGCTAAATTACAGTGTCAAGTACTGTTACTACCTGCTTTTGCGGAAAGTAGGGCATCGCAATTTAACAGTGGCAAGTACTGTAAGATAAGCAATGTTAACAGTTGTGAGCCCAAAATTACCGGAACAAACCCGGTATGTATTGTAAATACATGGCTTAGTAGGAACACCATCTCCAGCCGACGTGTCACAGGAGCTCTCTGAAGGCCTCAGTGCGTGCAAACCGTGGCGCGACCCCAGCGGCCCCAGAGGGCACATACATGCCAACAACGAGCGTCGGCACGTATGCGCCACCCGCCGTGCTTCGCAGCATTGGGAAGGGCTCGGATCGCCGACTCAGGCCGTTGGCCGGGCTGCGCTGGACCGCCCCTTTTGGGGCTCAGTAGCCAAGAGAGGCAATGGGCATCGAGGGCTGCTCCGTGACCGACACGCCGTCCCGCAGCGCGATAGTCTTGCCGGAGATTGCAGGCACGCGCTCGCCGGGGACTATGATTCCTACCAGGTTCAACGGGTCGGCGGCGGAGAGGGTGAGGATTTCGGGTTCGAGGGGCGCATGGCGATGCGCCCCTACATCAGCATGGCGCACGGCGCGCAGTGATTCGAGCGCAGACGGCAGCGCAAACTGCTCACCCACGAAGCCATCCACAAAGCGGCCTCCGCGCACCTCTCCACGATCTTCGAGGCGCCTGAAGGTAATCAGCAGCTCACGCCACTTGACAGGGAATTCCTCCCGCACGGTCAATTCGCGGAACACGACGCCATAGCGCTCGAGTAACACGCGGCAAATCGCTTCCAGGGCCTTCGAGCGGTCCGTCGTCTCGCCCGGAAAGAGCAGCGACCATCGACCCGCGCTGTGGCGCGGGCGAGCCTTTCGCCCACGGCCTTGTCCCGACCGCCTCTTGGGGTCGATGAGGGCGCGCAGATTGTCGAAACCATCGGCGGTAAAGAGTCCCGCGGCCACGAGTTCCCACAGCGCCGTTTCGACTTCCGCCTTGAGGCGCCCGGTTCCGCGCACGATGTCGGCGAAGAAGGAAGCGCCGCGTTGACGAACGTACTCGAGCACCTGGCGAGCGGCCTCGCTCAGGGATCGAGACATTTCAGCAAGCGGGGCGTGGCGCGGCATCATCCAGTCGGATTCTTCACGCACAAAGAAGGTGATGGGGGCCACGCTGGAGGGAGTGACGCGGCGGGCGGGCAAGGAAGGCAGGGCGGTAGAGTCCTCGGTCAGTAATAAGGTCGCCGGATGCGGCGACAAACGGCCCCAGCCAACTTCGCCCGTCAGGCAAAGCTGGTCGAGGATTAGCGGGTCGTAGTCGGCGACTCGACGCGCCAGGATCTGCGACTCCCACGCGTTGGCCGGCGCCTCGAATCCCTGTAATTGCCGGATGACTTCCAGGATGCCGCGGTCTGCGTTCACCTGCGTCCCCGGGGCAAGGTGCTGCCAGCGGAGCAACCAACGCATGAATAGAGCCCGCGTAACAGGCTCGATCTCCCTGCGTAGGGCGCCGAGTGTGAGCCGATGAATGCGCGCC
>Ga0181532_10004033_pt1 | contig 12990 bp, 7 predicted proteins | sample PEATcosm2014_Bin_33_FD_119768 | JGI IMG/M metagenome (GOLD analysis project Ga0181532, IMG submission 119768) | Peatland microbial communities from MTU Mesocosm Facility, Houghton, MI, USA - PEATcosm2014_Bin11_30_metaG | ecosystem: Environmental > Terrestrial > Soil > Wetlands > Peat | place...
CCAGAGGCTTCAGCAGTCTCGTTGCCTCCACTGCTGCTCTGATTGCTACCGGGTGGAGCGAACCAGTTCCCGGGCGGGTATACTCCCGCTGTGGACCACCGCCTTTTCACGGCGCACCCGGTTAGCCGACTCGGGAGTTGACGCGATATTCGACGCCCCCGGGAATACATGGAGCCGTGCCGTGTGTTCGCTGTCGCATCACTTGTTCAGTTTGGCCGTCCAATTCAGCACGATGGACATGGGTGCCGTCTCTGCCTGTTTCAGTTGTGTGAGGATCAAAAAGCGCTGGCCGTCTCGGGTCACATCATATGCGAAGAGATCATAAAGTGGGACTGGCTCGCGTGGAGTGGCTTGGAAAAGAGCGACGGGGGTGCCGGCATCGAAATTGGAGCCGGTTGTCACAGGAGCTGCCATCATCTTCGCGTCCGAAGAGAGATAGAACAGTTCTTTGCCGTCGCCGCGCCAGCGGGGCTGTTCTCCTCCACCCGTGGAAACTTGCCACTTGCCGCGAGCCTCCGGAAACGACGTCACGTAAATCTCCCATCTCCCTGTCTCGTTTGAGGCGTAGGCTACCCATTTGCCGTCGGGCGAGAATTGCCCGTTCCTGGCAACGGAAGGTGCCTTCAGAAACAGCGTGGTTCTTAGCTCCGGGATGGTTGCGAACCACAAGTCCGCGTCTCGGGCGTACAGAATATATTTTCCGTCTTTGGACCAGTCATTTGCAAAATTGTTGACGCCACCTTGCACGATGAGCTGCTCTTGTTGCGAGCCGTCGGAGTTCTTCATATACAGGTCGTTATTTGTCTTCCGATTGGAGGAAAAGACCAAGCGTGCTGCATCTGGGCTCCAGATGGGCACAGAATCAGCAGCGGGGTCAAAGGTCAGTCGCTTGGCGCTGCCGCGCTGCAAGTCAAATGTCCAAACGTCGGTATTCTGGCTCGCCACGTCCGTTATACTTACGGCGACTGATTTTCCATTCGGCGCCAGGAGGAGATTGCCATATATATCAGGCTTGCCTACCGGGCTGCTCTGAACACCATTGCGGTCAGACCAAACGAGTTGTGAAAGGGCAACCCCACTCCCGCTCTGAGCAACCAGGAGACCATGCTCAGAGGCACTAAACACCACTCTTTTGATCTGCGGCTGGTATTGGAGATCGGTGAGAATAGTGGTTGGTTCTCCCGTCAAGGCAAAGCTCTTGAGATCAAAGCGCTGAGCAAGTAGAGTCTTGTCTCGGTAAAATAGCAGGTAACCTGGCGCGGCGTAGGCTGCGTTCCCATCGGCTTCGACAATGAAACGTTTTTCGTCCGAATCCAGTGCTCCGAGGAAGATGGCGTCCACACCTTTCTGGCCCGCAAAATTAGCTGCCATGTAGAGGTAATGCCTGCCGTCCGGCAGAAACATGGGCCAGCGATGGCTCAATTCCCCACGACCGATATCCAGCTTGCTGATCTGCGTTGCCGTTCCGCCCGATGCCGGGATGCGGTAGAGGCCTACGCCAGACGAAGCAACAGGAGTGAAAACTATAATGCCGTCCTTGTTCCACGTCCCACCACGACCGGAGGGCGCGTCGCAGATGGTCTGCACCGGACCACCTGACAGCTCCAGCTTCTTTAATTTTCCGTCGGCAAAGAACGCTAGGAAGCGCCCATCCGCCGACCAGAATGGATAGGTGGCGCCTTGGGTGTCGGCGAGGCTCTTTGCGCCCGGTGACCCGAGCTCGTAAATCCAAAGCGCATTTTTCCGCGCGGCTTCCAGATATGCGACGACCGCAATGGTGCGCCCATTTGGAGCCACGGCAACATCACGCGCCGGAACCGGCATCGGCGCAGGAAAATACATCGTCTGTTCTGGGAGCTTGGTGTTGCCAATCACCAAAGTGATCAGCGCAACCGCTAATGCGCCGGCAACGAGCCAAGCCAGTCTTTCTATGAGTTTTCTGTGCTTGGGCGCTCGTGCGTCGCCAACCGTCTGCAGGAGGCCACTTTCGTTGATCCACTTCAGTTCGCTTGAGAGATCACTCGCGCTCTGCCATCGTTCGTCGGGAAGCTTTGCCAGAGATTTCTTCACTGCATGTTCCAGGGTCCCCGGTGTCAGAGGCTTGACCGTTGTGATTGGCGTCGGTTCTTTCTCGAGAATCGCCGATGCAACGCTGAGTTGCGATTTTCCCTCGAACGCCTTTTTCCCGGTCACCATTTCATACAGCACCGCGCCTAGTGAGAAGATATCGCTCCGCCCATCCACCTCCTTTCCTTCTACCTGCTCCGGTGACATGTATTGAAGTGTCCCAACAATCGTCCCTTCCTGGGTCACGGGACTCGTCGGCACTGTCCCTGTCAGAGTTAGCCCGCTGATCGCCGTCGCCGCTGGTTTCGCCAATCCAAAATCCAGTAGCTTCGCCCCACTCGTCGTTAGCATCACATTTCCCGGCTTCAAATCCCGGTGAACAATCCCCGCGCGATGCGCTTTATCGAGCGCGTCCGCGATTTGCGCTCCGTAACGCAGCACTTGCTCCAGCGGCATCGGCCCCTTCTGCAGTCGCGCCGCTAGCGTTTCTCCCTCCACACACTCCATCACCAAATAGTCCACGCCATCCTGACTACCTACATCGTGCAACGTACAAATGTTCGGATGGTTCAATCCAGAAATTGTCTTCGCTTCCCGCTCAAACCGCTGTTTTCTCGCCGCATCCGCCGAAAGTTCCTTCGGCAAAATTTTAATCGCTACATCTCGCCCGAGCCGCGTATCCTTGGCTCGATATACTTCTCCCATCCCGCCCGCGCCGAGTGGCGCGACGATCTCGTAGGGTCCTAGCTTTGTGCCAACGGAAAGTGCCATTGTGTCTCGGAATTATACAGGTTCACACGACCCAAGGAGCGATAACTGTCGCAGGGTCGCCTCAACTCCCTCGAAGTCGGCTTCGAGGACATCGCAGTGATCTCCGCGAGCGCCGTTTCTTGCCAGTGACCGGCACACAGTCCGTTTTTTCCAATTACTGCTGTCCATGGCCCTGCGGAGGTCGTTTTTAATCAAAACCAAGTTCTCCGTCTGCTTGAGATGTCCGACTTCTTGCACGGAACCCTCTGTCTCGCGTGGATCACTTGCTAAGCACATTTCAATTCAGCAAGATGAATCCATGACATTTCCATATTTCACGAGTCGTCAGGTCTTTCGCTCCGCGCTTCTGTTCTTCTTTTTGTTGACTGTTCTCGCTGCCAGTAACGGCAAGTCCGTCAAGATGATCACTAGTTGGCTCAACCCAAATTACGAAGGACAGACGTTTCACAAAATTCTGGTCATCGGCGTCGCTCAAAACCTGGAGGTGCGCGCCGACTTCGAAGATGAAATGGCCGCCCAGATTGCGCGTCTGGGCATCGAGACCATTCCTGGCAACCACATCCTACTGCGCCCCGACGCTAACGTGAAACTTGACCTCGACTACCTACGTGGGCAGATCCGCGACAATCCCATTGACGCTGTAGTCGTCTCGCGTCTGCTGAAGGTCGATAAGAACGTGACGATCGTTCCGAGCTCGACCTACATTGCCCCGTACCCCTACTACTACTCTTTCTATGGTTACTTGGGCGCTGTGTATCCCATGGTTTACGATCCAGGATATACGCGGGAAGATACGACCGTTAGCGTCGAGACCAACGTTTACGCGACAAGCAGGCCAGACGGTGATCTGGTGTGGAACGGCGTCATCAAGTCGTTCAATCAAGTCAGCGAAGAAAATCGCCGATGGCCTTGTCAAAGAAGTTCCGAAGCAGATGGAAAAAGACGGGATGCTACAGAAAAAAGTCCCCTTGAACTAATTACCGTACCTCATTCTGTCACGTCAAATGGATCTGAAGTCGCGGGTAAGGTTGGGTGTACGAACTTTGCCGTCGACTTGGCGGGAGCTGGATGAAGATGTGTTGTACACTTGCGAAGTCAACGCTAACTAACCCAAATGTTAAAGTTCCAGGATATTTAGAGTGGCCTGGGCTACGCAGAGATCGGCGATTCTCGTGTGCCTGAGCGGGATTTCCTCCACGCCTCGGTTGCGTTTGGCGTCGCTCAGTTGACGGTTTAGAGAGGAACTCATGAATCGGGTCAAAGTAGAGAGTGGGAAGGACCGCTTGAGATTGTTTCTTTCGCTAACGGCGCTGCTCTTCGTTTTGCTTTGGCCGATGGCGGCAAACGCGAAAATGGCGACAGATTTCAATCCCAATCTCGATTTCTCCGAGTACAAAACGTTTGCGTATATTGGCGGAGTAGAATCTCTCGTCAAGCTGCAATTGAACCCCGAGCTACTGGACAATCGGATCCACCGCGCAGTGGTGCGTGAACTGACGGCTAAAGGACTTCGCGAGGTGCAGCCAGAAGAAAATCCGGATCTCGTGGTGCGCTACTGGGTTGAGGCGGAGTCGAACGCGCAGGTGACCGGTAGTGCCCATTGGGGCACCTATGGTTCCTACTATTATGGGTATTGGACCGTTATGTACACCACGATGAGTACCCCGGTGACCCACAAGGGCCTGCTTGGCATTGAACTGATTGATGCGAAGGCACGCGATCTTGCCTGGCGCCTGTTTGTGAGTGAGAAGATCATTCACAGCGACCCGGACAAGATCTGGAAGACGGCAGACAAAAACATAATCAAGGCGTTCAAAAACTATCCTCCCACCGCACAGGCCATCAAAGAAAAGAAAGCAGAGTGGGACAAAAAAGAAGCCGCCAAAAAGTCTGCACAACCCTAGCGGTTAAGCTCAACTCCTTCAATGCGAAGGCCGGTTCGTGTCAATGTGAATTCGGCGAAACGAGCGAGAAGTCCGGATGGGGGAAGTGCCGATTCTAGCGAGGCCGATTGCGCTCTCATCTCCTCGAACGCCGTTTCTTGCCGACAATTCGGGAGTAATCGTCGGACGCGGAATTGTGGCCGCGAAAACTGTCTCAAAATAGAGGTTCACTCCAGGACGCGCCTGCCTCGTGCTGGTCACGAGGTCGACAATCTATCACGAAACTAGGTAGCTGAGGCACTGGATGTTGCGTTGCCGAGGGAGATGTCTCTGCGATGCCGACGGCTACATCGGACTTCTTGCTCACAAGCCCCGGCTCCACGATGGGCACCATCGCTTACATGTCTCCCGAGCAAGCACGTGGAGAAGAACTGGATGCACGGACAGACTTGTTCTCGTTTGGCGCGGTGCTCTATGAGTTGGCAGCGGGACCGATGGCGTTTCCCGGCAACACAACCGCAATCGTCCATGACACGATTTTGAACCGAGCTCCGACTCCGCTGGCGCGAGTGAATCCTGAGATGCCTCCAGACCTGGAGCGCATCATCAACAAGGCGCTGGAGAAAGACCGCAAACTTCGCTATCAGAGTGCGGCAGAAATTCGCACGGACTTGCAGCGGTTGCGGCGAGACACAGAATCTGGACAAGCTGGAAATGCTCAGAGCAGCGCTCCCCAGAGGCGTGCGACAAGACCTCCGCTGTGGTTCTTTCTGGCCGGGGGAGTGTTGTTAGCTGGACTGCTTTTTGCGATTCCGACGGTGACCGCTCGGACACATCGTGCCGACGTCTGTAGCGAATCTGGATGGCCGTTTCTTTGTTGGCAATCTCGGGTTGTTTCCCGTCGCGGTGGGATCGTCGAAGCTCTATCAGGTGACGCACAAAGGTTTCGTGATCGATTACTGGGGTGGGTTTACAACTATTATTGCCGTACAGAAGGATAGCCAGGGGAGTCTCTACGTGATGGAATTCTCCAGTGCGGCGGGTTTTCCAAACCTCGGTCAAGGCTGGATCATCCGGATCGCCAACGGCGTTGCTGAGGAAATCGTGAGCGGATTGAATGTGCCCACCGGCATGGCTCTAGACTGCAACGATGACATTTACGTCAGCGATCTCGGAGCTGCGCCCGGCACAGCTGGACGTATCCTGCGTTTTGCGAATCCTATATCAGGTCAACCGCTCACCACGATCGAACTTCGGCAACCGGCGCCGTTGAATGCGGAAGCAGAGTAGACGACGACTATGAAATAGGGGTGGCTTCGAGGATTTGAACCTTGGAGCCGCCTCATTCCCGTTGAAGCGACCCACACTCTTGCCCAACAATGTCCAACCTATTCTTCTTTGAAGCAGCATAGAAAAATAGTTTCGCTCCAAACGCAATCGTACGGTGGGAAACACCGAAGAGGCGAGGATTCGCGAATCCGGTCGCTTCGGCGGTGCGACCCGCATCGTCAAGGAAAGGATCCACCGACGAGTAGTTCGGATGATTGAGAGCATTCAGGAAGTCGGCATGAAGTTGTAAGTCCAAGCTCTCAGAAAGCTTCGTGATTTTGAAGGCGGAGAAATTCAAAAGGTTAATGTGACCGTCGCGCAGCGTATTGCGTCCCACGTTCCCGAACGGGCTTCCAAAGAAAGCGACAGCAGTCTTCGTGTTCGCTATAAACCGTACCTGGTCCTTCTCGACAACTTGCGCGGGATGAGTGCTGTCGGAGATTACCCGTCCTGAGCCATCTAGCGTAGTGCCGGTGAAACCATTGTTAAACTGGTTGAGACTGATCAACGTCGTGGGGGAGATGGCTGAGTTACCGCAAAGAATTCCGGCGCTGTCGCTGGCGCAGATGTCCTTGGCGAAAATTCCGACCGATTGCACTTGGGCGTTGTTGGAGCCCAGAAATGGCCGAAGCGAACCATCTGGCAGGGCGTATTCCGCATCGAACGCGGGATCGTAAGGATTCGTGTTGCTTGGTGACGAGGCACAAATGTCGCCGCCAGCGGTACAGCTAAGGGAGAATTGCACGGCGGTGTAAGGCTGCCCTGAAGAGAGCGTGTAAACGGCTGCCACGCGCCAACCGCCAAGAAGCTGCCCGACCACGCCGCCGCGATGCTTGAAAAGTGGTATCTCTTCTGCGGCGGAAAGCACGAATTTATGCGGGAAATCGAGCCCTGAGAGACCGTGCTCTTGACCCGTGAAGTTGGCCTGACTTTGGGAAAGGTGCGAAGTATTTCCAGCGGAGCCAGTCGCCCCGATTTCGCTGGTATTGTCGGTCGTTTTGCTGAAGGTATAGAAGCTCTGCAAAGTGAGTTGCTGCCAGAGAGATGTCGAGCGCAACTCGATCTGCAATCCGTTATAGTCCGAGTAACCGTTGTTGGTGCGTTCTTGAACCAGCGCTCCGCCCGTGCAATTGATCCGGCCTACTAATTCGGGAATAGCTGCTTGGGACGCTGGGCACGGTTTCCATCCGGCCGGAACGAGCCCCGGATAAGTGTTCGCCAGCCCGAGGATGTAAGGATTGCCGTCGATCGTCTGGAACAAGTGTTTGCCGTGATTTCCGACGTAGCGCACTTCCAGTACTGCGTTGTGAGAAATCTCCTGTTGTACACCAAGGGACCACTGATGTACGCTGTCCGGCCCAAAATCCGGCGAGACGGTAGTTTGTCCAAACGCTCGCGGATCAAAGATCCCGGTCTGCAGGTGAGGCCCCAGCAAGGTTCTGACGTTGTCGCCGGTGGGAACTGCCGGCAATGGATTCGCCCCCGCACTTTCTCCCGTCAGCGTGGTTGAAATTACGTAGGGTGAGTCATTGGCTTCTTTGGCGTAAGTGATGTAGGCCGCCGGGTCGTAAGAGAGCCGGTAACCGCCACGAAACACCGTGTTATTGCCTAAATGCAGGAAATTGTTGCGGGGAGACCAAGCAAATCCGAGGCCCGGAGCCCAACCATTCTTGGCCGCAGGTATTTCCGGTGAAGTGGTGACGCTCAATGGCAGACTTGGATCCCACAGTGGATCGTCGCCCGTCTGGGAGCGCGTTGCTACTTTGTGCAAGATGTTAGCCGGTTGTCCGTAGTAAGACCAAGTCAACCCCATAGTAACGATCAAGTTATTCGCGAACCTTATCTCATCGCCGGCATACGGATAGAGATCCGTTTCGCGAAAATCCAAATATGGATTTCCGGAAGCTATCCGAATCTGACCCGGGGAATTCGCCGCGAACGCCCCGAAGTCACTAAATTGGAACGAACCGTTGTAATTGATGAGCATGGTGATGGGAGCGCGCACTTTGGTGATATCAACGCCCAATTTCAGAGCGTGCCGTCCGGCGATATGAGTCCAGTTATCGTGAAGTTGGTAGGTATTTGCAATGCGGCCCGCCGGCAAACCTGGGGGTACTCCAAAGCTCAGAAGGTTTGAATTGTTGAACGTGACGAACGTAAGGGCATCCCCAAGTTTGTCGGCCCTGGGCACCGTCCCTCCAAGGGAATTGCCCCCATCCTGAAAATCGTTTCTCCCATAAGAGGCGCGAAACTCATTTGCCGTGCTCATCCCGAGGAAACGCGTCCAGCTGAAATTGTAGCCCTGCGACAATTGAAATCCGTCTGCAGAGTAGCCCGCAGCGACTGCTCCGTCGCTATTCGAAGATAGCCTTCGGGCGTACTGATACCTGCCCGAGAAATGATTTTTTGGAGTTTGGTAATCAAACTTAATGACGAAATTGTGTTGACGAGCGTCCGCCGGCAACGAACGCTGAATTCCCGCAGTGGCTACAGTACCGCAGCCCGGGATGTCCATCGGTGACACCGCACCTAGCGGCCTGGGGTTCCCCGCTTTCACGGAGTAAGGGCCATATGACCGAAGCGCCTGAACCGCTGTGCTGTCAGGGAAGCAGCCGCTGAGCGTCTCCAGACCTGCAGGCGTGGGCGTCAACTGCCCAGCGGCGAATACTTGTGTTTGATTCAGAATTTCCGAATTCACGCCTGCGAAGAAAAATAATCTGTCTCTAACTATCGGCCCACCAACGGTTCCGCCCAGGAAAGCATCATTATAAGCGGGTACCCCGGTAAGACCTTCAAAGTTCTTTTGATTAGGGGAAAGCGAGTTAAATCGCCAATTGGATTCGGTAGCGTAGAGAGAACCGTGCAGATCATTGGTACCCGACTTGGTGATAATGTTAACGACCGAACCTGAGTTCCGTCCGAATTCCGCGTTGAAGTTACCGGTAGTGAGTTCATACTGCGCGACGAACTCAGGATCGCCCACTGATATCAAGGGCCCCGCCTCGTAGTTGTCGTTATTATTTTGACCGTCGATCTGTTGATCGGTGCTTCTTCCCCGCAAACCGTTTACGGAGAATTGCGCGCCGTTGGCACTCGAAAAACCGATATCACGGATGTCCGCAACGCCGGGTACGAGCAAGGCGAGATTATCCAAACCGTTGTTCTCTAAAATACCAGGAAGAGAGGTAAGAGCCTGAGTGCCGAAGGATCGCGAAAGCTGTGGTTCGGTGCGTTCGACCAGGCCTGAAACGGACTGCACCGTAATCGTGGTGGAAGCCTCACCAAGATTCAATTGAAGTTCGCCGAGACTTAAATCCGATCCGGCGCTGACCGGAGCATTTTCAATGAACATTTGTTTGAAGCTGATTTTAGCGATGAGGACAGTGTAAATCCCTGCCTCAAGAGCGTTCCCGTGAAAGGATCCGTCCGCTCCGGTGATGGTCGTCAGTTTTTCTCGGGTGGCAACGTTGGTAATACTCACTTCCGAGTTCGGGATCGGGGCTCGCTGAGCGTCGATGACGACACCCGACAATGAGCCTGCGCTCAATTGAGATCTGGAGATTGCAGGGTAGATCAGGAGAAACAAAAAACACAGTAATCTGCAAGCGGTCAGAAATGCGTGGTGTGGAGACACTGGATGCGCCAACATTAACGCTAAGAATGATGGATAAATCGATAATTTACGAGGGAAAACGACACCCTCCGAAGCGTCGGGGCGACCAATCTTACGGAAATTGCCTACTTTTCCGGCAACCCGATTCGATGAACCAAATCCTTAAATCGCGGGTCGGTCCGCATATCGTCATAGGCTGGATTCAGCTGTAACCTGACCAACTGCACGGTGTGTTCTCGGTAGCCTTGTTCAAGGTAGTGCATCGCCATATCTGCGTTGCCCAACTCCGCATACAGCTCGGCGTGTTCGAACGTTGTGGGAGTTCCGTCATTCGAATTTTGCTTCAGGCTGTTAAGTCTCGCCTGGAGCCAGCCGGTGTAACCCTTGCGCGCATACGCCCTCGCCAGCCGATCGGCGCAAGACACGCATCCCTCAAGGCGAAGTTCCTGGTCCGTCTCATGCACCTCTTCCGCATGTTGTTTTCTGGCTTGGTACACCCTTGCTCTTTCGCGATGAATTCCCGCGGGATCCTGCGCGAACGCTTTATCCACTTCAGTGAGAAATAAGTCGAAACGGCGACTAAATCGAAGTGCCCGTTGGACGGCAAATCGTTGGGCCAGCGGATCAAGCTCCTGTGCTCGCTGCGCTTCGACGATACTTTGATCGAAGCGCCCGGTATAGGAAAGCAAAAGGGAATACAAACTATGAAGTAGTGCATCGTGGGTATCAAGCTCCAAGCCACGCTGTATCTCTCTTTCAGCACCTGTCCAGTTCCAGTCATAGGTCATCATTTTAGCTGCCAGCGAGCCGTGCGCCCCCGCAAGCCGATCATCGAGCGCCAGCGCCTTCCTAGATGCCTGTTCCGACTTGCGCCAGCCCTCTTCGGCGGGAATTAAGCCGGTTGCCGCATTCACGCCGTAATAATCTGCCAGCCCACTATAGGCGGGTGCGAAACTCGGATCGTACAGGATGGCCTGCTGGAATAACTCTCCACTTTTTTCGATATCACCGGGAACGTCATTGGGGGTATTGTCCCGCAGCCAATACCCTCGCCCCCTGATGTAGGCGTCGTAGGCGCGTGGATCTACTTGGCGAGGCGCGGACACCGTCGAGGAATCTACCGGGGCGACTCTGGCCTTCACGTTGTGTGCGATCGCCGTAGCAATGTCGTTTTGCAGAACGAGTACGTCCCGCAGATCGCCCTGGTAGTCCTCCGCCCAAATGTGCCGGTCCGTTCGGGCGTCGATAAGTTGGGCGGTGACGCGAATCTTGTCGCCGGTACGCATCACACTGCCTTGAACAAACGCATCCACCTTTAAGTCTCGGCCGATCTCCGAAGCGGAAGCCGACGTATTCTTGTAACGAACTACCGATGCTGCGGATGGCACATTGAGGCTCGAGATTTTCCCGAGTTGCGTAATTAATTCATCGGTCATGCTATCGCTGAAATATTCCTGAGACGGGTCTCCAGAGAGGTTTTTCAAAGGCAGAACAGCTACAGATTGGATCGTAGCTGAAGAGGTTCCAAATACCTTCGGCGGGATGTGAAACACCAGTAAAAGTACGGCAACCAGAAAGGCTAGCCCGACGCCTGCTGCGAGATAGCGTCTCCTCCAGGTGATCTCACGCCTTGGATTCGCAGAGGCTACAAGGGGCGACGATGCGACGAGAGCGGTTGCGTCGGGAGCCGTTGCGACTAAGGACCGTTCGGACTGTTCGCTGATATCACCGATGAATTTATAACCATTTGCTAGCGTTTCGATGTATCTGGGTTCTTCGGCGGAATCACTCAGGGCCTCACGGATTTTATTCACGGCCGTATTCAGTCCATGGTCGAAATCCACAAATATGTCAGGAGCCCACAGCAGCGTCTTAAGTTCTTCCCGGCTAACCGACTGGCCGGCCCGCTCCAACAGGACCTTGAGCACCTGAAAGGGTTTGGGCTGGAGTCTGACCCGGATGCCACCTTTCCGCAATTCCAGATCACCCGTGTTTGCGTGGTAAGGACCGAACTTATATTCATTTACAAGTTTGGTTGTCATACATAAGTGCGTTTTCCGAAGGAGCGTAGCACTGCGCTTCGTGATTATCAATAGATGGACCCGCACTTTCCCCCTCATTCAAAGTGTTATCTATCACTTACACAGTTATCCAAGGATGTTTCCCTGTGCATTGACTGCCTGGCCGGTTCGCTTCCATAGTCTGCCCAACGCGAGACACCTCGGAGACCTGCAGCAACAACTCACAGGTCATGTAGTAGCGAGCTCCGAGGGTCATTCAAGACGGAGAATTACCAGGTTCGCTAAGGAGAGCAATCCGATGAACGAAACAAGGTCACGTAAGTCAGCGAGTAAGGAAGCCGTCGGTTTCTGCTTTGCGCTATTTTTTGCAACATTTTTGGTGATGACGCCGATTTCCCCTGCTCAATCAAATTCACTTCCGGATGGAAGTTTCCGCACAGGGGGAGCTTGGAGATCAGTAGGCCCTGCACCTCCCGCTATTGAAGCTTCCATCGCTGTTGATACTGCGACGCGCACAATCTTCATCGCGAGCTTGGGCGGGGGAATTCTCAAGAGCACAGACGGCGGCCAAACCTTTGCGGCGGCCAATCGAGGCCTCGATTCACTAGTCGTGGCGTCGCTGGCTATGGCGCAAAATGATCCCAATCTCCTCTACGCGGGGACGGGCGCCGGTATCTACAAGACCACCAACGGAGGGGCCTCATGGACTGCCACAGCATCCGACCTTTTACCGCTATCGTTGATTATCGATCCTACGAACGCAAATATTTTGTACGCGGGCTTTAACGGTGACTTACAGAAGACCACCGATGGTGGCGACACGTGGGTGTCTTCCGCGAATGGCATCGACAACCCGTTGGTTTTCTCGTTGGCAATCGATCCGAATAACACGGGCGTCCTCTATGCGGGAACCGCCGGAACCGGCGCGTTCAAAAGTGTCGACGGCGGTGCTACGTGGAATCCACTCAACGTGGACACGACGGTCTGGTCATTGTACGTGGATCCCACCAATAGCAACGTCATCTATGCCGGTTCCAATGGCGATGGCGTCTACAAGAGTACAAACGCAGGCGCGTCCTTTGTCCGCACCGGTTCACCGGCCGTCGGTGTTGTCCTGGCGCTGGCGAAAAGTGGAAAACGTCTGTATGCCGGGACCGCGACTCAGGGAGTTTCCGTCAGCACAGACGACGGCGCAACTTGGACCAACACTGGAATATCCGACGGTTTAGGTCTCGTTCTGAGCGTTGGATCGGACGGATCCATTTACGCAGGAACCAACTTCGATGGAGTGTTCGAGCGCACTGAG
>Ga0181532_10004035_pt1 | contig 12988 bp, 8 predicted proteins | sample PEATcosm2014_Bin_33_FD_119768 | JGI IMG/M metagenome (GOLD analysis project Ga0181532, IMG submission 119768) | Peatland microbial communities from MTU Mesocosm Facility, Houghton, MI, USA - PEATcosm2014_Bin11_30_metaG | ecosystem: Environmental > Terrestrial > Soil > Wetlands > Peat | place...
AGCGGTTCCCCCTATCTTCGCCAACAACTCGAGCGCTTGGCCCAGTGCCTCCCTCACCTGGGCATCGCCGTCGTCGGGGCGCACGATGAATTTCCAGGGATGGAGGCCGAGGACCTGATCGCTTGCGCGGTCAAATCAGCGCGCGAACCTGCGGTAATAGTGTCGTACGACAAGGACCTGTTGCAGCTCGTCAAAGACAACGTCAGCCACTACAACCCCCAGAAGAAGCACCTGGTCACACCTGCCAACCTCAGCGGATATCTGCAGCAGGGATTCCTTCCGACCAAGGCGGAACTGGCCGGACCAGACATGGCAGTGTTCCTCGCCTGCACCGGAGACGACTCCGACGGCATCAGACCGATTGGCGGAGTCGGTCCCGTGACGCTGGGGCAATACTACGAAAGGCTGCCCAAAGGACTGTCGAATCCTGCGAAGATCGACGCGCTGCGTGCCATAGATTTAGAGATCAGGAAGGACCCCGGCAAGGTTGCCGACTGGAGGCAAGCACAGATCAACCTCCAGGCGACCGATTTGGACACCGGGCGCCAGCACGACATTAAATTGGGGACCATTCCGGAGCCGCGCCCCAAGAAAGAGGCGTTCCGGCAGGTTCTGGAAGGACTGACCATGCAGTCTTTCCTTAAGCAGTACGACCGGTGGTTTGCCCCCTTTGAGGCCCTCAACCAGCCGTCATTTTCCATGGCTTGAGAAATGCGACAGAACCTGATCAGGTCGACTACGGCAATCTTGGTTGGAGGAGTCGCATTCCCATGACCGCAAACACTATTTCCATGGCCCTGACCGCCGCGTTGGGTGCCTGCTGGGGGTCATTCCTCCATAGCGCCTACCACTCCACGCTCGCCGGAATGTCCCTCGCCACGCCGCCGTCGCATGGCCCAAACTGCAAAACCAACGTAAAGCCGTGGTTCAATGTCCCAGTCTTGGGATGGCTCCTGCGCCAAGGGCGATGCGCCTCATCCCAAAAGCCGGCCAGCTTCAAAACACCGGCGGTGGCTTTCCTGACGGCCAGCTTCTTCGTGGGTTGCTATTGCCTCACTAATGACGCGCTCTCCGCCTGCCTCCTGGGGGCTGTCTTCACCCTTTACGCGCTCGGCGCGGCGTGTGACCACCAGACCTTCTTTCTGCCGGGGATCACCTTGCAGGGAGCCTTGGTGGCAGCCATTGCGCTGGCAGTGCTCAGGCCGGAAGCCACCGACCCGGTGGCCACCAACGCGAATGTCGGAACGGCCATCCTCAACCATTTCGCGGGAGGGGCAGCTCTGCTCATTGTGATTATGCTGGTCAAGAAACTCGGGGAACATTTCCTCCGAGCCGCCTGCGAGGGGTGGACGCAATTTGAAATCAGCTCGAAAGGGGTAACGATCTCCGACGAGTGCGGATGCGAGTTTATCCCCTGGGAGGACTTTCGTTTCACCAAGATCATTCCTCGAAAGGACATTCTTTGCATCCGCAACGGGAAAGCGGAGAATCTTGAACCTGGCAAAATTGAGATCCGCGACGGCAGCGTTCGTTGCCGAGGCCACGACCTCGACCTCGGAGAGGAAACGATCACAATTCAAACGACGGAGTTTGTCGCCTACCGCAACGCCATGGGCCTTGGCGATGTCCTGTTAGCGCCGTCACTGGGAATCCTTCTTGGGTTCAATATCGGCCTGTTCGAAATGTTCCTGCTGGCCTCGATGACCGGCACCGCGCACGGACTCTATCTGAAACGCAATGACCGGCGCCTTCCCTTCGGACCCCACCTGATGGACGAGGGCCGAAACTCCCTCGAATCGCACGACGCAACCCTGCACCCGGTCCAGCAGATGGCGGCGGTAAACCTGGAGATCGAAGCAAGGACGCGACGAAACATCCGTCGTTTCAGCAATCGGCATGGGCGCAACGAACCCCTCCAGGTCCCGCTCGAATTGTGCCGCGTCTTCCAACAGCGGCTCCGCCTCGGGCCAATACGGCGGCGAGCGGGTATCCAGCAATAGATTGCGCAACTTCTCGATCTCCTCCTTCCTGCGTTCGCGGGATTCCCGCATCATCTCGCGGAAGTATTCGTTATTGAAGACCCGTTCGTCAAAACAAAACAGGGAATGAACCGGGCGGCGGCAGCCTGGACACCAGTAGTGATACGTCTTGAGAATGAGCCTCTGGTCGCAATCCGGGCAGGTTTGGAACTGCACGGTCGGATCAAGTTCCGCCTCGCAGTGCCGGCACTGGCAGCGGCTGTCTTGCGTCATAACCAGGGCGCTGTTTCCACACGAAGGGCACTCCTTCTGGAACAGCATTACCTCGTAGTACAGCCCTTTGGCCTTCTCCCTGTACTCGGCGACCCGTTGCAGGATCAGGTCGCCGGCACGGAGCATTGATTCGCGGGAGATGGTTTCGGTGGACATTTCAGGCAGTGGTAAGGCCCCGGAGCTTAAAAATGTTACGGTGGCGCGAGACCAGTCCGAGGCCAGCGGACCGAAAAACATATATACGCGGGACCTGAATGGATGGTTGAGGTGATCTTTTATGGGAAGAGGAAGGCCGCCGCTGTGTCCAAATTGCGGCAAAGCCAGGTCGGTTATGAAGGGGTATCGGTACAATAAAGGAGGCATCGTCCGGCTGCGTCGCTGCCTGGCCTGCAAGCGGCGCTGGACGGTCGGGCCTGCGTCTAAGGGGACCAAACCCCTCTGCGCGCGAGCTGAATTGCTGGCTCCGCAGACGGTCTGCTGGTTGGGTGGAGCAAATGGGCCTTTGCTTTTGAGTAGTCACAAAAGTAGTAACATAGTGCGTCGTTTTGCACTCTGTTTCGCGGTGGCTCATTGCATTGCAGATTCAGCGTATCACATTGTAAATGAATAGGTTATGTATACGCTAGGAAACATGCGCACACATCCGGAAACGCCCCTGGTTTTACTACGGATCAGAAGGTTTCAGGTTCAACTCCTGATGGGTGCGCCAGCCTTCACAGGAAAACCACACGTCTTTTCGCTGCCGTTTAGCCTGTGAGCGGTCATATAAACGGGGCTCGCATCGCACGGGACCGCGTGCGGTTGGCTTCAGGATCGCCGGCAAACTCAGCCTTGCCCAGATCGAACTTCAGGTTTCGCTTTAATTGCTCACAGATGTCGGCAGCCAGGCAGATCTTCATGGAGCGATACATGACGTCAGGATTGGCCACGGTGAGTCGGCGCGATCGGATGCAGTCGAGGAAATCCCGCACGTGGTTCAGGGGCCGTTGTGTCCGGGCTGTGTAGTCCGCCAGCACTTTCGTGTAATCGCGCAACAGCGCCGGCGATGAAACATCAGGTCCGGAATATCCGTCCGCAGCCGCCACCCATCCTTCCGGACCATCGAACCGCTCACCACAAGCGCCATGCCAGAACTTGCACGGTTCCCAAACCGAGCCAGGGACTCGGAACAGGACCAATTTCACCCCGTTGGAGAGGCGTGTCACCATCGTCGCATCTTGCCCCGCATACTCGAACTCGATGGAGGACACGTTTGTCATATCGAGTCCGGCCAGGGCCTGGGCTACCGAGTGCGCGCCCCACATCGCGACATCAGTTGCGAAGTCATAATAATGATACCACCCGCCCCCATTCACATAACCGGCGTTGTACGGCCGCCAGGGACTTGGACCAAGCCAGACATCCCAGTTCACTTCATCCTTGGGCGGTTGCGGTTGCGCGGGCAACCAGTCGTGGCGCATCCCGTCACGCCAGCGACAGTCAGCGTAAGCGGTATGAATCTGGCCCAGCCTGCCGGAGCGGGCCATTTCGATGGCAAACACGTGATTCGGCTCGCTGAGCCGCTGGGCGCCGGTTTGATAAACCCGGCCATACCGGCGCGCGGTCTCCACGACCATCTGCCCCTGCGCCATCGTGAGACAGGCCGGCTTCTCGCAATAGACATCCTTGCCCGCCCGCATGGCCAAGGTCGAAGCCAGCGCGTGCCAACGGTCGCCGGTGGCAATCAACACCGCATCCACATCGGTCCGCTCGGCCAGGAACTGGCGCAGGTCGCCATACATAGCGCAATCTTTATTGCCCTGTTTGCTGTCCACCTTGTTCTTGGCCGCTTGGCGCTTGCTTTTCACGACATCACAGACGGCTACCCACTGCACCTCCCGCTCGTTCAACATGGAGCCCAGGTCATAGGTACCCCGGCCGCCGATTCCGATTCCACCCATCACGATGCGTTCGCTGGGCGCAACGGCTCCGTCACGCCCCAGTGCGGAGGCCGGAATATAGCACGGCAGCGCCACGACACTTGCCGCCATCGCCCCCCGTGTCAGGAACTGGCGCCGCGTGAGCGCAGTAGGATTGTCATTTCTCATATGTCATTTCTCTGTGCATTCAGGCTCATGGGTATCATCGAATCACCGCAAGAGGCAACAGCATTTGCACCGTATCTTAACTGCGCGGCTTGAGGCGCAAAGCCAGAAACGCCCGGGATCCGAAGCTCCACGATGAGGATGGGCGGAAAAGCAAATCCCTTCTCTTCTCCGGCAAGAATTCCGCTTGTGGTGCCGTGTGCTGCGAGCGAAGGTTTCATAATCCCGCGAGCGGACTGGAGGAAAAGCCTGCTCGCAGGGCCGAACAAACCGGATGACGTCATGAAGAGAACATTTGTAAAGCTCCTTGCTCTCATGTGTTGCCTCGCCGCTTGGGGGCCGGTGCTCACGCGAGCCGATGCGCCTTCGACGGTTAACGCCGACGAGGCCCTCAAGCTGCTGCTGGCGGGTAACCAACGTTTTGTGAACGGCAGCCTCAAATCCGTCACATCGGACGAACTGGCGCAGCGCCGGGCCGAGCTGGCTCAAGGACAAAAGCCCTTTGCCATTGTCGTGTGTTGTTCAGATTCCCGCGTCGGGCCGGAGATCGTCTTTGACCAGGAACTGGGGAATTTGTTCGTGGTGCGCACCGCGGGCGAGGTGCTGGACGCTGCCGGGATTGGCAGCATCGAGTACGCGGTCGCGCATCTGGGATCTCCCCTCTTGCTGGTGCTGGGTCACGAGCATTGCGGCGCCGTCGCGGCAGCGGTGGCCGACGCCAAAGAGCCGGGCCATATCGCGAGCGTCGTGAAGGCCATCCGCCCCGCCGTGGCCAGGACCAGGGCCGAACCGGGCGACCCACTGCAAAATGCTGTCCGTGCCAACGTGCAGGATGTGGTGGCCCGGCTTCGGCGCACAGGCCCCGTGATCTCCGAGGCAGTGGGAGCCGGGCGACTCAAGATCATGGGCGCAGTCTGTTCCTTGCGGACCGGCAAGGTGGAGCTGGTCGGAGGACTCAACGAATGAAACGTTCATCAAGCAGGTCCTGGCAGAAGATCACTCCCTTCCTTTGGTTCGATAACCAGGCGGAAGAGGCGGCGAACTTCTACACCTCCATTTTCAAGAACTCTAGGATCGGCAAGGTTGTCCACTATGGCAAAGCGGGGGAGAGGGCGTCTGGGCGGCCGGCGGGATCGGTAATGACCGTGCAGTTCCAGCTCGAAGGGCAGGATTTTGTGGCGCTCAACGGCGGCCCGCACGTCAAGTTCACCGAGGCCATATCGTTTGTCGTGAGCTGCAAGAATCAGGCGGAGGTGGATAGGTTTTGGAAGAAGCTCTCTGCGGGCGGGAAGGAAGTGCAATGCGGCTGGCTCAAAGACAGGTATGGAGTCTCGTGGCAGATCGTGCCCACAGTGCTGGGGCAATTGTTGAGCGACAAGGACACCGCGAAATCGCAACGCGTGATGCAGGCCCTGCTCAAGATGGCCAAACTCGATATCAAGAAGCTGAAGCAGGCAGCGAATGGAAAGCAGGGCGAATGAGCAATGACTGTTAGCCGACTCGCATGGGCATCCAGCGCAAACGCTGGCCGGTGGCCTGGAAGACGGCGTTGCCGATGGCGGGCGCGATAGCGATGATGGGTGTCTCTCCCGCGCCTGCCGAGGCATGGTCCGGACTGTCGAGGAGATGGATGTCCAACTCCGGCACGTCGGCGAACCGCGGCACCTGGTAGCGGCGGAAAGAGGCGTTCAGGATTTCCCCATTTTCGAAGCTGATCTCCTCGCGGAGCGCCGGGCCGAGGCCCATGATGATCGCCCCTTGGACTTGGGAGAGGAGATTCGAGCGGTTCAAGATCGTGCCGCAGTCGAACACCTGGCAGACGCGGCGCACCGCAATTCTCTTAGAGGTGAGGTCCACTTCAACTTCGGCGCACGCGGCGACATAGGAGCCTTTCTCTGTGCCGCAGGCAAGGCCGACGCCCACGTTGGGCTTCTTCTTCTTGATGCTCTCCTGCCAGCCAAAGCGCTGGGCGGCGGTTTCCAGGACAGGGCGCAGGCGCGTGTTATCCAGGTGAGCGAGCCGGAAGGCAAGCGGGTCTGCCCCGGCTGCCACAGCCAGCTCATCCATGAAGGATTCGCGCGCGAAGTTGTTGCCTGTGGCCGCAAGACAGCGGTAAGAGCCTTGGCGCAGGGGCGCCTCCGAGCGCACCGACTCGCTGCGATGCTTGGCGATGCGGTAAGGCGTCTCGATGCCCGCGCCACCGGCGTTGACGTTGACGAAGTGCCAGCAGGTGAGGCTGCCTTTGTCGTCGAGCCCGGCCTCGATCTGGATCACCGCGGCAGGCCGGAAGTAGGCCCAGGTAAACTCTTCCTTTCGCGTCCAGCGCAACGAGACGGGGCGGCCTGCGGCCTTGGCCAACCGCGCCGCTTCAACGCCGGCCTCGCCTGTGTGTTTGCCGCCGAAGCCGGCGCCGAAGTCCGGCACGACGACGCGCACCTGGGCTTCGCCGAGGTGGAAAGCGCGAGCTAGCTCTGATCGGCAGCCGAAGGGATTCTGGCTGCCGATCCATACAGTGAGCTTGCCCTCCGCCCATTCGGCGACGGCGGCTCGGGGCTCGAGCGGGGCGTGCTGCGCGTAGGCGATCTGGTAAATCTGCCGCAGGGCCTGTTTAGCCTGAGCCAGCACGTCCACAAACGGGTTCGCAGGCACCCCGCCTTGGGCATGCCTCCTGAGGGAGTCGAACAGATCCTTGCTCGAAGGTTGTGGCGTGAAGTCCCACCTGGCCGTCGGGGTGATGGCGTCGAGGGCCTTTTCAGCCAGGAAGGCTGTGGGGGCGACCACGCCGACAAATTCGTCATCGCGCACGGCGACCACGTTCTTCATTGCCTGGGCTGGGGCGAGGTCAACCGTCGCGAGTTTGGCGCCGTAGGACGGCGGCCGCAGTACCTTGCCGTACAGCATCCCTGGGCGCGAGATGTCCGATGGATACTGGTGGGCGCCGGTAACGATGTCGCGCGCATTGGGTCTTTGGGTCGGCTTCCCGAGCACCTTCCACTGCGCAACCGAGGTGAGAGCTATGTCGGATGGGATCGCCTGGTCAAGCGCCTTGGCGGCGTCCGCGTCGGCCGCAAGGTCGGCGTAGGAGACCTTCGCCTGAGACCCAGCGCTGCCGGCTTTTCCATCCTCAACCTGGATCAGGCGTCGGTCCACGCTCAAGCGCTGGGCGGCGAAAGTGATCAGCGCCTCGCGAGCGGCGGCCGCGCCGTGACGCACTGCGGGCACCGTCCGGGGCGTGCTGCCGCTGCCGGCAGTAAAGCCGTCGTCAGGCACGAGGCTGGTGTCGGCCATGACGAGTTGGACGCGGCTGGCGGGCACGCGCAATTCTTCGGCGGCTGCCTCGCTTAACTCGGCCCGCGCACCCTGGCCGGCTTCCACTTTGCCGACCATGACCGTGATGGTGCCGTCCTTTCCGACGTGGACTCGCGCGGCGATGTTGCGAGCACCTCCGCCGCCGCCACGGCCGCCGCGCCGCTGTGCCAGGGCTGGGGCGGCGCTGACGGCCAGCAGCAGACCGGCGCCAAGAAGCTGCACGAACGAACGGCGCTTGAGGCCAAAGTCGTAGCCGACGGGCTCCATTTCTTCCTGGTACTCGGGCGGCTGGGTTGGGGCGGACAAGCTAAAAGCTTGGCCGGACGTCGCAAGCCGGAGGCTTGCGCTACTATTGGGAGCAGGCGACGAGATGCGCGGCTTCAGAAGCTTGGTCTTCATGGTTACCTCGTTGGCGTGGCAGCGGTGGCGCGGCGAATCGCTTTGACGAGCGTCGGGTATTCGCAGCAGCGGCACAGGTGGCGCTGCATCGTTGTCTTGATGTCGTCCTCGCTCGGGCTCGGATTCTCCCGGAGCAAGGCGACGGCGCCCATGATCATGCCTGACGTGCAGTAGCCGCATTGGAAAGCGCCCTCGACCAGGAAGGCCTCCTGCACCGGGTGAAGCCGGTCGCCTTTGGCGAGCCCTTCGATAGTGAGGACTTCCTGTTTGTCCGCATCGGCGACGGGCGTGATGCAGGCGGCCACGCTCTTGCCGTTCACCAGGACGGTGCAGGCGCGGCATTGGCCTTCCCCACAGCCGTACTTGGCGCCGGTGAGCTTCAGTTCCTCGCGCAAAACATCGAGCAAAGGCCGTTGTGGGTCTGTGGTGACCGTTCGGGATTTCCCGTTGACAGTGAAAGTGATGGTTGAGTCCATACGTCAAGTGCCTTCGGCTACTACCAGAAACGCTTAGCTGGCCTGAGAATACCGCACTCGTGACTTCCATTCCAGAGCTGTTTTGCCAATCAGTTTTACTCTCCCCGCCGGTCGGCCTGGTTTTGGCCTTGAGCCGCAGGGCACTTTGCTTTAACACGGTCGGAGAAACTCAGCAGCTTATGACTACGCCCAACGAGACTCGCCCTTCTGAAAGCCCCGCAGCCAGCCAGCGGCTCATGTCCGTAGATGCACTGCGCGGATTCGACATGTTCTGGATCATCGGAGCGGATTCCCTGGTGTATGCGCTCCACCGGATGAGCCCGTCCGGGCCGACCCGTTTCCTGGCCGATCAGCTCGAACACGCCGAGTGGGAAGGCTTCCACTTCTACGATCTCATCTTCCCGCTGTTCGTGTTCATCGTGGGCGTGTCGCTGGTGTTCTCGCTGACGAAGACGACCGAGAAGGCAGGGCGGGGCGAGGCGCTGAAGCGGGTGTTCCGGCGCGGCATCTTGCTGTTCTTGATTGGCATCTTTTACTCGGGCGGGTTCACCAGCGCCTGGCCGGACATGCGACTGATGGGGGTGCTCAACCGGATTGCGCTGGCGTATTTCTTTGCCGGGCTGCTGTTCTGCTTCTTCAAGCCGCGCGCGCTCGTGGCGATCAGCGTGGGCATCCTGGCGGGCTACTGGGCGATCCTGACCTTTGTGCCGATCCGCGATATCCAGTTGACCAGGAGCAACCTCGCAGCGTTGGCCGAGAAGGCAGGCGACGAGAAGACCGCCGCCCTGTTCAGAGAGGACGAGAACCCTTCGGCAGTGAAGGACAGCCCGGCGTGGGCCGCGGCGGAGAAGATGTACTATGCCACGACGAACCGGGTCACTGGCCAGTTCGGCAAGGGGCTGAACCTGGCCAACGACATTGACTTCGAGTATTTGCCCGGGCGGAAGTACGACACATTCTTTGACCCTGAAGGGTTTCTGAGCACGCTGCCGGCGGTCGTGACCTGCCTGCTGGGTGTGTTTGCCGGGTTTCTTCTCAGGAACCAGGCCATCACGGACAGGCAGAAGGTTATTTGGCTCATTTCCTTCGGGGTAGCTGCAGCCGTACTGGGCTGGCTGTGGAATGTGCAGTTCCCCGTGATCAAGAAGATATGGACGTCGTCGTATGTGCTGGTTGCGGGCGGATACAGCGCCGTCCTGCTGGGCGTGTTCTACTTCATTGTGGATGTATGGAAGGCGCGCGCGTGGTGCCAGCCGTTCGTGTGGATGGGGATGAATTCGATTACGGTTTACCTGGCGAGCAATATCCTCGGGGGCTTTCGCCGGTTGGCGGCACGGTTCGCCGGAGGTGATGTGAGGAACTTCCTGGATGCACACGTGGCCAAGGGTTGCGGTGATCTGATCATTTCCATTGTGGGCCTGCTGCTGGCGTTCTGGTTCGTCCACTTCCTCTATAAGCGAAAGATATTCCTGCGGCTGTGACTGGGGCTCGCACGGCTGAATTCAGCACAACCACAGATGGACACACATTAACACAGATAAGGAGTGCTCGGAACAGCGGTTTCCCCGGATGAGAATCCAGTTGCTAGGCAAGCACGCGGGGCACGACAGAGCCCAGCCGGGGCTTGGCCTGCCTGCTGGATCTGTGTTTATCTGTGTCCATCTGTGGTTGGTCTCTGCATAGATGCCAGTAAGAAAGTGCTCCTGGCGAGTGTGGCGCTGGCCGCGGGCCTGGAGTGGTCTGCGGCGGCCGCAAAGGAGGCTGCGGGCGAGGACTGGCCGCAGTTCCTTGGCCCAACGGCTGACGGCATTTCCCGTGAAACCGGCTTGCTTGACAAATGGCCAACCAATGGCCCGCCAGTGATTTGGGAAAAGCAGGTCGGGGCGGGTTACGGCGCTCCCTCTGTGCGCGGCGGTCTTCTCGTGTTGCACCAACGCATCGGTGGAGAGGAGGTAGTCGAGGGCCTGGAGGCCGCCACAGCCAAGCCCGTCTGGCGTTATGGTTATCCCAGCCATTTTACTGATCCTTACGGCTACAACAACGGCCCGCGCAGCACGCCGCTCCTCACCTCCGACCGCTGCTACACCTTTGGGGCGGAAGGCAAGCTGGTCTGTCTGGACCTCAAGACGGGCAGACTGGTCTGGCGGCGGGACACCGCCGCCGAGTGGGATGTGCCGCCGGCCTTCTTCGGCGTTGGCAGTTCGCCAGTGCTTGAAAACGGCTTGGTCCTCGTGATGGTGGGGGGGCAGCCGAACTCAGGCGTGGTGGCCTTCGACGCGAGGAGCGGGAAGACGGTTTGGGAGAGCGTGGGTGAGCGGAATTGGCAGGGCCAGCCGATGCGGGGGTGGCGGGGCGAACCTACGGTGAAATGGCAGACCTGGGAGAAGCAGGCCAGCTATTCCACCCCGGTTGTGGCCACGATCCATGGTCGGCGCCAGGCGCTCTGTTTGATGCGCCAGGGCCTGGTCTCGGTGAACCCCACCAACGGGGCGGTGAACTTCAGCTTCTGGTTCCGGTCCCCGGTCACCGACTCGGTGAATGCGATGGACCCGGTTGTCATGGATGACCTGATCCTGCTCTCGGCTGCCTATTACAAGATCGGTTCCGTGCTGCTACGGGTAAAGCCAGACGGAAGGGGCGTCGAGGAGGTCTGGCGCAGCACGGTGCTGGAAGTGCATTGGATGACGCCGATTCTTCAGGACGGATTCCTGTATGCCTTCAGCGGGCGCAACGAGCCGGACGCCCATTTCCGGTGTGTGGAACTGCGGACAGGCAAGCTGATGTGGGACCTCGATGAACGGTGGGCTGCGCATAGCACGCCGACGCCCTCGGTGTACGGCCGCGGCTCATGCATTTTAGCCGACGGGAAGCTAATCGTGCTCGGCGAAGGCGGCTTGCTCGGCCTCTTTAGGCCCAACCCGCAGCGAGCCGAAGAGATTTGCCGCTTTCAGGTTCCTCAATTGCATTATCCATGCTGGGCTGCGCCTGTGCTGTCGCGCGAGCGGCTTTACCTGCGCAACGAGGATCGGCTGGTATGCCTGGATGTGGGGCGGCCGTAGGCGTTCGGAGTCTGGCGGCGAAATCCGAAGGCCGAAGGTCGAAGGCCGAAAGAAGGCCGAAGTCCGAAGCAACCAGCGCGCGGTCATGGCACAAGGCGCTTGCGGAAGCTCCTTTCCGAGCTGGTTTGCCAAGTCGCAGCGCTTCCGCGTGCTCCTCTCCCAGAACAGCGAAGTCGTCGGTAACTTCGGGCTTCGGACTTCTTTCGACCTTCGGCCCTCGGGTTTCGGATTTCACGCACTACGCGCGTGCCCTCTGGAAACATCGAGCAGCCCAACCTCCCGATACCGGAAGCAACCCACTACATGGTCGTTTACCATCCCCACTGCCTGCATGAATGCATAACAGATCGTAGGGGCAACGAATTTGAAGCTGCGGCGTAGCAGGTCTTTGCTCATGGCCTCGGCCTCGGGCGTTCGCGCGGGAATCCGCCGCAGCCTGTCCACGCTGTTTGCTCAGCCAGCCAGGTTTTTCGTAAAGGCTGAACTGCCCGCGCTCAGGCTCAGCCTCTCGCCATATCCCCCACTAATCCCACAGTAAGCCCACTCTATACCCCCTCTATACCCCCTCTATACCCCCTATATTCCCCCTCTATTCACATTAGAAGTGGATTACAAGGGGTTTAGAGGGGGAATACAGGGGGTATAGAGGGGGCGTAGGTGGGGATAAGGCGCGACTATGGCGGGCACAACGATGGGATGGCTTGGAAACCGCAGGGGTCGGGCCGGCCTGAGCGGGCGCTTGGCCCAAGGCCTTTGACAAAGTCGGCCCGGAAGGCGGCAGGGTGGAGCCGGAGCGCTGGCATTGTGCCGGCTTAGGCCATCCGGACCGTGTAAGCCGGCAAAATGCCAGCGCTCCGGCCCGGCTCGACCGGCTTTGTCACTGGCGCTGGCGCTTGGCCTACTGGGCGAGGATGCGGGCGGAGATGGTTTGGGGCAGGTCGCGCCAGCCGTTGATTTGCTGCACGGTTCGGATGAAGATGCGCTTGCCGACGGGCAGCAGGTGGAACTTGGCAAGGTAGAGGTCGGTGATGTCGCACACGCCGCCTTCCGGGTCGGGGAGCAAGCCCAGGATGCTGTAGTGGTCAACATAGGAGACGCCGGGGCTTTGGGGCCTGGCGCCGAGGACGACGATGTATTGGACCGGCTGGGCCGAGAGCGGCAGTTTGAGGGAGACGTCCCCGCCGACGCGGGTAATATTGAGGCCCACCACCGGGTTATCCGGAAAGACCGGGACCGGGCTCGGGGTTGGCACCATGGGCAAGCCGAACGTGGCCAGATGGACGTTGATCCGGACGGCGAGTTCGTAGCCCGACAGGCTGCTGGACTGGCCGAGGACCGGGTGGGTCCGGCGGGTGCTGGCCAAGGTGTTCCAGGCGAGGAACTGCTCGTCGGTGAAGGTGCCCCAGAAC
>Ga0181532_10004037_pt1 | contig 12987 bp, 16 predicted proteins | sample PEATcosm2014_Bin_33_FD_119768 | JGI IMG/M metagenome (GOLD analysis project Ga0181532, IMG submission 119768) | Peatland microbial communities from MTU Mesocosm Facility, Houghton, MI, USA - PEATcosm2014_Bin11_30_metaG | ecosystem: Environmental > Terrestrial > Soil > Wetlands > Peat | place...
CCGCGCGAGCACGAGCCGGGGAGTGTCTCGGGGCGGCGACTGCTGTCAGACGTGGGCGGCGTGTCGCTCAACGCCTGAGCTCGCGACGGTCGGGCGTTTGTTGGCATCTGAAGATGCGCGGTTGTTCACAGAGGACGGCATTGCCGCTTGTTTTCCACGGCGCACGAGGCCGGGCCTTGGGTCAGAGCGTCGGGGGGCGTTTGGGATGGATCGGAGTGGCGGCGCAGGTGTGGTAGGTGCGGGTGCCGGTGATCTTCCGCCCGTGGGTTGTTTCGGCCATGATGCGTAGGACGTAGGTGCCCTTTGGCAGGCCCCGCAGGGCGACCGTAACGGTGACCCCCCGTTTCGTCGTTCTCGTCGCGAGGCGATGGCCGTTCAAGAGGACGTTGATTCGCCGATACGTGAGGCCGGGGATCTGAACGACGTGGACAACAAACCGGCGCCGGCTTGCGCACGCGGTGCTCGGTGGCGCGATGCTCGGTGGCGCGCTGCTCGGTGGCGCGCTGATCACCCTGACGCTACCGCCGACGGTGCCGACGATTCCACGGTAGTTCTGCGCGACCGAGCCGTAGACGTTAAGGTTGCCGAGTTCGGAGCCACATCCCCAGTTGTCGACGACGAACGAGTCATCGGCCGCCAGGATCGCCGCGTAGATCCAGATGTCAGGCTGCGAGCCCCAACCGTTCGGATCTTCGGAGGCGCCCACGTTTTCGCACCCATTGCTCCCCTCGTTGGCGGCAGCGGTGCGCGTGGGGTGGTAAACCCGCACGTAGTTGCCGGCGATCAGCCCGAGCGTCGCTGGGCCGCTAGGCGCAGCGCCGAGCTGGCCAGTCACGGACGTGGGGTAGATGCTGCCGTCGATGATTAGATCTTCCTGGGCGGCGATCGTCAGCGGCTGGCTGTAGCTGCCGCGTACGTAGACGTTCCCGCAGCCCTTTTCGTCGCGAGCCTCTTCGGGTCCGTCGGTGTTGGACTCCATGCTCGAGGTCGCGGTGGGCCAGCCGCAGGATTCAGAGCGCACATAGATGAGGCCGTTCTTGGGCCACTGGATCGTCTTTGTCGTCTCGCCGCCATTGGAGTTGAAATTCACCGCACGGATCGTGTTCGTGGTCCCGTCAAGTTCTAGCCGCGTCTCGCCCGAGAAGGCATCTTCGCCCTCGGCGAACTGGGCGAGGCCGGTGCTGCCTTCCGGCAGTGCGATCCGTTCGCCTTGTACGTAGCAGTGCGTGGCGGTGTGAAAGATCGGCATTCCGGTGCATTCGCCGTCGCGGTCTTCCGGATAGGTGCCGCCGTAAATTTCAACGATGTCGGGCGGGTCCACACCTGCCCGCCCGAATTCCACGCTGCCTTCGACCCTTACCGCGTCATTGCTATGAAACGGCCCTTCAATCCGGTTACCGCCAAAGAAGCCGATCTGTGTGCAGGAGTACTTGCCCTCCCATTCGCTGTAGTACTTGCCCACGCAGCCAGATGGCTCGCTAATAAGCCCTGGGTCCGCGGTTTCGAAGTTCGTAAAGAACAGATAGTTGGTTACGCGGGCATCAGGGATGGGCGTCGATGCCGCACCGGAGAAGTACGGCGGCTTGTCGGCGAGGAGACGGCTGTCGTACCGGTAGACCTTTGAATAGCCGCTGAGCTGGACGAGAGCCGGCGCCGGTGCTTCCGCTGAGGCCGTTGGATCGCTACACCAGCCGGCAGCGGTTAGCGACACCGTGACGACGGCAGCGCCGACAACCGGCGCGATCAGCCGGCGCGTGCCAAGCCACTCACGCAAGCAGACCGAACTGAGGCCAAAGCGGCGTCTGGGTGGACCGTTGGAAGCGTGCCGCATCGCAGTTAGGACATCGGCAACCCGTCGAAGTTGCGTGATAGGGATAGGGATTGCTGCGCCGCGCAACCTGAGGTCGAGCTCCGCACCCTGCCCCCTCGGACGATCGCGCATGCATGGGGTGGGGGCTAAATCACGTTGTCCGAGGACGACATTGCCGCTTGTTGTCTGCGGGGCGTGGGCTTGGCCGCCGTCGCAGCGTCGCCTTCGGGCGGAAGCGCTAGCGGGTCGGCGAGCTTCGACGGGTGCTACTTGTCGTCCCAAGCAAGGGTGACCATGGCCCTTGCTCGGACGCTCGCTCGTATCAAGAAAGCAGCGGCGCGGAGCTCTCGCCGCGACGCTCAGCCGCGTTTGCTCGCCGTGCGTTTCGCGGTTGAACTCCGTTTGGGTGCACGTCGTTTGGCGGCCGAGCTCGGTTTCGCGGCAGGACTTGCTGTGCCGGGCGAGCTCAGATCTTTCTGCAGCTGTTCGAGATCGCGCAGGACGGCCTTGTTCATCTTCTCGAGGTCGCGACGTGCGTCCCGCAAGAGCCTCGCTACGTCTTTGCGAAGGTCCTTTCTGCCTGTCCGGATGCTGCCGCGGATCGCACCCAGCTCCTTCTCGGTGGCCTCGAGTGCTGTTTTGATTCGAGCGATCGCACGTCCGTTCTGCTCGAAGCGTGCACGCGCGGCTGCGGTCACTCGTGGGCGAGTAGCCGGTTTCTTGGCGGTCGCTTTACGCGTGGATACTGCTTTGGGAGCGGCGGTTTTCCGGGCTTTGGCTTTACTTACTGGCGGCATCGATGCTCCTTTGTCTTGGAACTGCAGCACGCTTTGCCACCGAGGTTCTCACAGTTCTCGGCCGCAATGCCTCGAGCAGCGCGGGCACTGGCGGCTGCGCGATCGCGGCGACGGGTCCACCGAGGTCGGGCGCCGACGCGGGCTGGCGGCAGGGCTGCCGCTGGCTGGGGAGCGCGTCGACGAGCCGCTAGTGGTCCCAGCTTATGCCGTTCCCCATCCGACGAGGCCGAGATTGAGGTCCGCGTGAATGCGCACCGGAGGTCGAGCGAGATCGACACGCGCGCGCTAGGAATCGTCTGCCGTGTTGCGGCTGAGCAGTCGCTTGCGCAGCGGCCGTCGTGGGTCGGCCTCGCGTTCGGCGAGCAGGAAGTCGATGCCGCCTTCGATGGCGCGCTTGACCTCGTTGCGGACTGCCCGGGCGGCCTCGTCGTCGTCTTGGCGACCCTCGAAGCGGGTGGTGTCGATCGGCTCGCCGAACCAGAAGTAAAGGCGCTCGGGGTGCGGCAGGAGGGTCGGTCCGACGCCGTGCACGAGGGGCCCTGCTTTCCGCGCCGAGCAGGGCCCGTGGAGTCGCCGGCGAGATGCTCGTACCACAGTCAAGGCAGGTCTTTGTCACCGTCGACGAGCCGGGCGAGTGTGGCTCCTCCACGCGTGACACGGTCGCGCCCACTCTGCCAGCGCTGGCAGTCGGACCGAGGTCCCGATCGCTCACGTCTCGTGGCACGCTCTCGCCGGGCTGCAGAAGCCTCAGGCCGTCGCGTCGGACGGTCGGATCAGCGGCATTGCGGTGGTCTCGCCGGTGTGGCGCAACCGGGCCGCTCCGGCCTTGTGCAGGCAGGCCAGCGGATCGTGGCTCGCGGTCCGCACGCCCGGCTGGCCGCGCAATGCGGGACGGTGGGCGAAGGTGGCGGCGGTCCCACTCTCGAGCCGGCCAGCGCCCAAGTGTTCTGCTCTCTGGGTTGCCATGCTCTGGCAATGGCAGGCGCCCCTTCTCCTGATTCCCCGGTCCGCGGCTCGCGGTCGGGAAGGCCGATCATGGCGCTGCTCGATCTGCTCGGCCGGCGCTGGAACATGCGCGTGATCTGGGAGCTGCGTGACGTTGAGCCGCTCAACTTCCGGGCGCTTCAGGACCGGTGCGACGGAATGAGTTCCTCGGTCTTGAACCGGAGGCTGAGCGAGCTCCGCGCCGCGGGGATCGTGGAGCAGGTCGACCGTGGGTATGAGCTCACCGTCGAGGGCCACAAGCTGCTCGCGCTGTATCCGGAGCTCGAGGCGTGGGCACTGCGGTGGACAAAACGGTCAGCAGCCCGACGCTGAGGGCTTCAGCGGTGGCGACCCGCTCGCGCCTCGGCAGCGATGTGGACCCAGAATAGACCGCCGACGACGCCGTTGCTGACGCCGAAGGAGAGGAAGTTGCCGCGATCAAGGCGACCTTGCACGAACAGGATCACCGAGAGCACGAAGGCCCACATCTTCAACGCGGCACCGAACATCAGCAGCGGTACGACGGGCTTCTTCGCCACGTACAGGTACAGATAGAACGATCCGAAGGTCGCTGCGGTCCCGGCCGTGAAGGCCTTCAGCTGGTCGTAGTCGGCGGGAGGTTCCGGTTGGCGCTTGGCGAGCCACACCTCGCGGGCGAGCTTCGCGGCTCCGAGCCAGTTCAGCGCAACGCCGCTGAGGAGCACGCCGCGACTCTCGCCCCGGAGGACCTCCCCCACCTCAGTCTGCTTCTTTTCTGAAAGCATGGTGGGAGCCTATCATCCGCCTCGGCGCAAGCGGCCCTGAACGCCCGTACCCGCGAGCGGTGGCAACGCCTCGGGTTTCGTCCATTTGATCCCGCCGATTCCAACCAACTCGACCTCTCCCCCTCACCTCCGAGATCGAGGCAACACTTCGACGCGCCGGCTAGCGATCCGGCGCGCTGCCTGCGCGACAACCGCGAGCGTCAGGCACCGCGCCCGAACGACTGGAACCTCGAGCTGATGCGGTTCTCCGCTCGGGTCGGCGTCTACCTGGCACTGATGGAGGACCGTTATCCCTCCACCGACGAGCATCAGGCGGTGCATCTCGAGTTTCCGTATCCGGACGCGCGCAACGACCTCAACCGCTGGCTGCCGTTGGTCAAGTGGCTCCTGGCGATCCCGCACTACGTGGTGTTGTTCTTCCTCTACATCGCCGCCTTCTTTGTCGTGATCGCCGCCTGGTTCATGGTCCTGTTCACCGGCCGCTTCCCGCGCGGGATGTTCGACTTCCTCGTCGGCGTCGGCCGCTGGACAAACCGCGTAATCGCGTACGCCCACGTACTGGTCACCGATCGCTACCCGCCGTTCCGCCTCGCCCCGTAGATTCCGCGAGCGGGTCCGGGGAGGCGACCGGCCGTGAAGTGGTCAGGCCCAAATGGGCCTGACCACTTGCTGTCGCGATGCGCTCCGAACGGGACGCCTGCCGGCGCACCGAGCCGGCGGATGGGATACTCGCGCCATGCGCAGCGCTGTCCGCATCATCTCGGCGTCCTCGCGCCCAGCGCCATTCGCGGGAGCGCCGCGGGAGACCATCCGATGAGCGGGCCGGCGGACGCCAGCGACCACACGCGCGCGCTGCACGCCTCGGCGCTCGAGCAGTTGCCAGCCGAGGACCGCGAGGATTTCGAGGACGCCGCTCGTGGGCGGATCGCGAGCGAGGGGAGCCTCGTACTGCGGGGGGAGAACGGTCAGGTCGTCTGGAACATGGACTCCTACAGCTTCCTGAAAGATGGCGCCGAGTCACCTGAGACGGTTCACCCGAGTCTGTGGCGCCACTCCGTGCTGAACATGTTCCACGGCCTCTTCGAGGTCGTCCCGGGGATCTACCAGGTGCGTGGCTACGACGTCTCAAACGTCACGTTCCTAGAGGGAGCGACGGGCGTGATCGTGATCGACCCGCTCGTCTCGGCCGAGTGCGCTGCGGCGGCACTTGCGCTGTACCGTCGCCATCGCGGCGATCGGCCGGTGACGGGCGTGATCTACAGCCACACGCATGTAGATCACTGGGGCGGCGTCAAGGGCGTCGTCGCCCAGGAGTCGGTCAAGGCGGGCGAGGTGCCGATCTGGGCGCCGGCGGGGTTCATGGAGTTCGCGATCAGCGAGAACGTGCTCGCGGGGGCGGCGATGGTCCGGCGCGCCGAGTACATGTTCGCTCCCGCTCTCGCACGAGGGCCGCGCGGACAGGTGGATGCGGGCATGGGCAAGACGGCCTCAACTGGAACCGTCACCCTGATCCCGCCCACGCACGAGGTGACGGCGACCGGGCAGGACGCCCAGATCGACGGCGTGCGCTTCGTCTTCCAGCTCGTGCCTGACAGCGAGGCGCCCGTCGAGATGAACTTCCACTTCCCCGAGAAACGCGTCCTGTGCATCCCCGAGAACGCAACGCACTGCATGCACAACCTGCTCACCCCGCGCGGCGCGCAGGTGCGCGATGCGCTGCGCTGGTCGAAGTACATGGGCGAGGCGATCGAGATGTTCGGCGCCGATTCGGACGCGCTGTTCGCCCAGCACAACTGGCCGCGCTGGGGGACCGGGCGGATCACCGACTTCCTGGCCCGCCACCGCGACATGTACCGCTACCTGCACGACCAGACCCTGCGCCTGGCGAACAAAGGCCTGACCTCGACGGAGATCGCCGCGGAGGTCACGATGCCCCCGAGCCTGGCCGGCACATGGTCCTGCCGCGGCCTGTATGGGAGCACGAGCTTCAACGTGCGGGCCGTGTATCAGCGTTACCTGGGCTTCTTCGACGGCAACCCGGCCCACCTGGACCCGCTCGCGCCCGAGGAGGCGGCCAAGCGGTACGTCGAGCTGGCGGGCGGGCTCGACGAGCTCCTGGCCAAGGCCCGCAGCGCCTTCGAGCGAGGTGAATACCGCTGGGTAGGGGAGCTCGCCTCGCACGCCGTCTTCACCGAGCCGGGCTCGGCGCCAGCGCGGGAGCTGCTCGCGGACGCGCTCGAGCAGCTCGGCTACCAGTCCGAGAGCGCGCCGTCGCGCAACTTCTATCTCGTCGGTGCGCACGAGCTCCGCGAGGGGGCGCCCGAGCGCGACGGGGGTCGGCGCGTCGCGAGCCTGGACGTGGCACGCTCGCTGCCGCTGGAAAAGCTCTGGGACGGGATGGGGGCGAGCCTGGATGGTCCGCGCGCGTGGGATGCCAGCATTCTCATCTCCTGGGACTTCACCGACGTCGGGGAGCGCTGGACGGTGAGGGTTGAAAATGGCGCCCTCTCGACGGTCGAGGGCAAGCTCGACCCCGCGGCGCAGGCGAAGGTCGTCCTCACGCGTGCTGCGTTCGACGCGGTCATCCTCAAAGAAGGGGACGTCGGAGAGCTGTTTGCCTCGGGCGCCATTGCGGTCGAGGGCGACGCCGTAAAGCTGGCCGAGCTGTTCGGTCTCGTCGACGAAGCCGACGCGGCCTTCGCGATCGTCACACCCTGAGTGAAATGAACGAGATTGCTCGTCCGCCGAACCTGATCCTGCTGATCACCGATCAGCAGCGCCAGCCGCAGCACTGGCCCGAGGACCCTGCGTGGCTTGAGCGGCTCGCGCCGAACGACGCCGAGCTGCGGCGTACGGGTATGACGTTCACGCACGCGTTCACGGCAACCGCGATGTGCTCGCCGAGCCGAGCGAGCTTCCTGACCGGCAAACGTCCCTCGCGTCACGGTGTGACGCTGACTCTGACCGAGGGCGACCTGTGGCCGGACCGCAAGAACGCACCTGCAGCGCTGCGCGCGGCGGCCCGGATGGCGCGCAGCGGCGAGATTCCGCGCGGCAGGCTTGCGCGGAGCTTCGTGCGCAACGCGCTGCGGCTGGGGCCCAAGAGCGGCAACGAGCCGGAGCTGCCGCCGGGGATCGCCACGCTCGCGACGTTGCTGCGCCGCTGCGGGTACCACGTCGCGATGAAGGGCAAGTGGCACCTCTCAAAGCCCGTCAACGGAGAGAGCTGGAGTGCCGCTGACCCCGCGCGGGTCGAGCGCGACTACGGCTTCGCCGAATGGGAGCCGCCGGACGCCGGCGGCGATACCAAGGCAGAGAACTTCGGGGGCGGCAACGCGGGTGCGAGCCACCGGGGATGGGACGAGGATTACACCCGTCAGATGGAGGCGTGGCTCGCACGCGAGGATCTGCCGGAGCCGTTCTGCCTCGTCTTCTCGCTGGTCAACCCCCACGACGTGCTCGGCTACCCGGCCTCCTACCTGCCGGGCGGCTACGCGTCCGGCGAGTTCCGCGACCTCGGCGCGCCGCTGCCGCCGACGCTCGAGGAGGACCTGCGCGAGAAGCCGGCCGTGCAGGCGCTGTCAAAGCTCGGGATGGACAACTACCTCGGAGCGCTGCCGGACCGTCCGGCCCAGCAGGATTACGTGGACTTCTACGCGCACCTGCACCGGGTGGTCGACGAGAAGATCGGCCGCCTGCTCGCGGCGCTCGGCCGCGCCGATGACCCGCGGTCGCTGCGCTCGCGCACGGTGATCGTCCGCACATCTGACCACGGCGAGATGGGCCTCTCCCACGGGGGATTGCGCCAGAAGATCTTCAACGCCTACGAGGAGACGATCCGCGTGCCGCTCGTCGTCTCCAGCCCGCGCCTGTTCCCGCAGGCGCGCGAGAGCGACGCGCTGGCCTCGCTGCTGGACATCGTCCCCACGTTCCTGGGTCTCGCGGGCGCGCCGCCGCAGCCGGAGCGCCTCGACGGCCACGACCTGGGCCCGCTGCTGCGCGCCGAGACTGACTCCGTTCGCGACGCGGTGCTGTTCACCTACGACGACCACCAGGCCGGCACCGCCCTCCAGGATGCGGCCGGCCAGCCGAACCGCATCCGCTGCGTGCGCGACGCGCGCTGGAAGTACGCCGTGTATCTCGACCCGGCCGGCCGCGCGGCGCCCGAATATGAGATGTACGACCTCGCCGGCGACCCCAACGAGACACGCAACCTCCTCGACAAGCGGTCGGGACGCGCACGCAGCGCAGCGCACGAGGCCGAGCGCCGCCGCCTGGCGGCGCGGCTCGCCGAGCTGTGCATCGAGAGCGGCACCCTGACGCCGACGCTGCCGGCGGATCTCGGTGCGGTGGCGCCCTGAGCATCCGGGGCATGCGACGCTCCGCCAAAGACGCGCTGTCACGACGCGTCCTGCCGAGCGCGGTCATCGCCCTGTCCCGGGTCAGCTGGCCTGCGCGGCTCGGCGCCGACGCACGCAGGGCGCTCGGGCGGCGCGGCCGCGTGGAGCTGTTCTTCGCCTTCGACGATCCCTGCAGCGCCGTCGCGGTCATCGACCTCGCCGAGCGCATGGCCCGTCGCCACGTGCTGCTGGCGCTCGAGCCCATCGTCGAGCGCGGGATCCCCGGCGACCCTGCCGTGGAGCGCAAGCGCCGCTACGCGATCGACGACGCGCGGCGTCTCGCCAGGCGGCTCGGCCTCGTGCTCACGCGCACAGAGCCGCTGTCCGCCGAGGACACGCGCTTCCTGGCCCAGTGGGCCGCGTCGGCGCCGCAAGGTCCCTCGCTGGAGCGCTTCTGCGTGAACGCGCTGAGGCAGCTGTGGTTCGCGAGTGACGGCCCCGTCGATCCAAGCGTCTATGCGGCTGCGTGGCGCGAGCAGTTTGGAAGCCCGCCCCCGCCCGCGCCACCAGCCGTGCCCGACGACCGAGCCATCCGTCGCAACGAGCGTCTGATGAAGCGTCGCGGCCCGTATGACACCCCGGCCGTATGGGTGCACGGCCAGTGGTTCTTCGCGCACGACCGGCTCGTGCAGATCGGCGAGCGTCTTGACGATCTCGGATGGACGGCGGCGTGATGGCGACCGCGCGGCTGGACTTCTTCTTCTCTTTCCGCAGCCCGTATTCCTACCTTGCCGCACCGCGCGCGTTCGCGCTGCCCGAGCGATTCGACGTCGAGGTGGTCTTCCGCGGCGTGATCCCAATGGTGATGCGAGGACAGTCGGTTCCCCGCGCGAAGAGCCTGCACACCCTTCGCGACGTGGCACGCGAGGCGCGGCGCCTCGGCATGCCCTTCGGGCCGGTCTACGACCCTCTCGGCGATGGCGCCCTGCGCTGTCTGCTCGTTGCCGAGCACGCCGTCGATGTGGGTCGCCAGCGCGAGTTCGTGCTCATGGCGAGCCGCGCCATCTGGGCGCAGGCGGTCGACGTCTCACGCGATGAGGGACTGCGGCCGATCTGCGAGCAGGCAGGCCTGAGCTGGGGGGGCTGCGAGGAGGCCCTCCGCGATCAGCGTATGCGCGCCCGCGTCGACGCGAACACTGCCGCGCTGAGCGATCTCGGCCACTGGGGCGTTCCCGTGCTTGTCTTCGACGGCGAGCTGTTCTGGGGGCAGGACCGGATCGAGGACCTGACGATCGCGCTCAGCGACGCGGGCTTGGAGCGCACGCATACAGTGCGTCCAGCCACCTGAGCAGACCGCTGTGCTGCCCTTCGATCAGGCCGCCGACGCGCTGCCGACGTCGGGGTTCAAGCCGGTCTTCGCGCGCGACCCGATCGGCGCCTATCGCTACTCGGGCGCTTCGGAGATCACGAGCCGCAGCGCGCCGTCGTAGCTGTCCTGCTGGCGTAGGTGACCGTGCTCGGCGTCCCATGCGCCGGACTCCAGCGCAGCCGCCAGGCGAGCGACGATCCGCTCCTCGGCGCCCGGGTCCAACAGCGCCCACATCGACTGGGCGCTGCGGACAGCCGGGTCGAGCAGCGCCTCGGGGCGCCGCCAGAAGGCCTCGAAGAACCCGTCGACGCAGTCGCCCGGCGTGGGAATGCGCTCGATGCGCGTACGTCCGCCGAGCGCGGCCGCGACGTCGTCGATCGCACGAAATCGTGGTCGCTCGAGGGTGAGTCCCTCGGCGAGGAAGTCCAGCTGCCACGGTGGCAGCTCGTCGAGATCGAAGGTGAACACGACAACCGGCCCGCGGCAGACGCGGCGTAGCTCCGCGAGGCCGGCGTCGGGCGCTGCCCAGTGGTGAATCGTCACGCACGCCATGCCCGCATCGACGGCGTCCTCGTCGAGCGGCAGCGCCTCCGCGTGTGCGCAGATCGCTGGCGCGAGGTCGGCCGGGCGCTGCGCGCGCATCGTCGCGCTCGGCTCGACCGCGAGCACCCAACGATCGGTCGGCTCGTAGGAGCCCGCCCCAGCGCCTACGCTGAGCACCGTCCGCGCGCCGCCCAGCGCGGCGTGGATCCGCTCGGCGATCCGCGGATCAGCACGCCGGTGGCTCGCGTACGTGCGCCCATGCTGCTCATAGTCGACCCGGCGAGCGCTCACCAGCGTCAGCCTATCTCGCTCGCTCAGTCGATCTGGATCGCCTGATTTCCCAGCTCGAGGACGTCCCCGCTGCGCAGCGCGGTGCGACCGACGCGCACGCCGTTCACTGCCGTTCCGTTTGTCGAGGCGAGGTCCTGCAGTACCCAAACGCCGTCGCGGAACGTGAGCCGTGCATGCCGGCGCGACACACTGGGATCGGCCACGACCACGTCGCACGCCGAATCGCGGCCAACGAGCAGCTGCTCGCTGTCGGCCCGGTCCAGCACAAGCAGCAGCGTCGCCTCCAGCGGTCTGCCGAAGTCGGCGCTGCTGCGCACGCTCGCAACCAGGGCGCTCCAGGCTCGCCGCGCCGCGACTGCCGGCCGTGCGCGATCACGGCGAAGCGTGAGATCGCCGACCAGCCGCTGCGGGTCGATCAGCCGAGGGCCGAGCAGCAGCTCGAGGCGATACAGGTGTGTCTGCTCGCTCAGCAGGCCCTCGGCAAACGCCGAGTTCAAGACTCCCGCAAGACGCTGGCGTGAACGACCGAGCGCAGCCACCAAGCGAGTATCCCGCGCGAAGGCGCAGATGTCCACGTCGCCGGCGCAGACTCGTGCGCCGGCTCCGACGACCGAGCCCAGCCGTGCCGCTCGGTCAGCGCGTCGTCTCGACTTCGAGCGTCGCGAGTCGATAGATCTCGGGAATCGTGTCGGCCTTGGCGACGCCGAGCCGGCGGGCGGCCTGCGTGGTCGACTCGTCAGCGAGCAGGGTCAGGTTGCGCGCGGCAAAGAATGCCCGCGCGTCGGCGGGATCAAGCCCGGTCTGAAATGGCTCGCCGGCATCGCGCACGGCTGTCAGCCACGCACCAGGCTGCGTGCCCGACGCGTCGAGGAATCGCTCGTCGATGTAGGTGAGCAGGATCTGGCTGCCGGGCGCGCACACCGCGACGAGCGCGCCGAGAGTCACGTCGATCGCCTCCGGCGTGAGATAGCTGAACACGCCCTCCCAGAGAACGCACGCGCGCTGGCTCGGGTCCAGCCCCGCGGCGATCAATGCGGGCTGCAGGGCGTCGCGCTCGAAGTCGAGTGGGACGTAGCGGATGTGCTCGGAGCGGTCGCCGAGGACGGCACGCTTGCGCGACTGGGTCAGCGGATGGTCGATCTCAAAGACGGCGCTCGCCGCCGCTGCCGGCAGTCTGGTCGCGCGCGTGTCGTAGCCGGCGCCCAACAGCACCAGCTGGCTGGCGCCGGCGCGCATCGACCCCGTCACGAAGTCATCGATCACTCGCGTGCGCACCACGCCCGACAGGCGCGGGCCGGGCCAGCGACGGTCGATGAACGCGACGATCAGCGAATGCGCGGGAGGGAACCTCGCGGCGAGCGCCGCAGCGCGTAGCGGCGCGCGCAGAAACGACACGGCGGCAGGGTCCTCGAACAGGCGCCTGCCGCGCGGCTGCGCGGACTCGAGCGCGCGGAACAGCGCCATGTATTCCGCCGTGCGCGACGGCGCCTCGGATCTCATCGCCAAGCCAAGCTATCGATCTCTTGGATCCTGAGGCTGGTAGCGTTGCCGCGGTGATCATCTCGACGATGAACGATCTCCCCGGCTACCAGATCGAGCAGGTCTTCGGTGAGGTGTTCGGACTGACGGTCCGCTCGCGCAACGTCGGCTCCCAGATCGGCGCGAGCCTGAAGTCGCTCGTCGGCGGCGAGCTGAAGGGGATGACCAAGATGCTCGCGGCCGGTCGTCAGGACGCGACGGACAGGCTCGTGGCTGAGGCGGAGGCCAAGGGCGCGAACGCAATCATCGCGTTCCGCTTCGACACCTCCGAGCTCGGCTCGGTCTGGACGGAGATCTGCGCTTACGGAACGGCGGTCAGCGCGCGCAAGCTGTGAAATCGCAGCGGAAGTTTCGGAGCTCAGGATTTGCGCTGAAGTTGCCGACGCTCCTGTGAACGTCCCCGCGATAGAGGAGCAGAGCGCTGATGGCCACATACACCGTCGAGAAGTGTCGCCTTGTCACCCGCAGCGACTTCGACGGGTTGGTCTGTGCCGCCCTGCTCAAGGAGCTCGGGATTCTCGACGAGATCAAGTTCGTCCACCCCAAGGAC
>Ga0181532_10004039_pt1 | contig 12983 bp, 9 predicted proteins | sample PEATcosm2014_Bin_33_FD_119768 | JGI IMG/M metagenome (GOLD analysis project Ga0181532, IMG submission 119768) | Peatland microbial communities from MTU Mesocosm Facility, Houghton, MI, USA - PEATcosm2014_Bin11_30_metaG | ecosystem: Environmental > Terrestrial > Soil > Wetlands > Peat | place...
ACGCTCTAGCCAACTGAGCTACGGGGGCACAATTTGTTCTGGCCTACAGACATTGTACCCGCAAAACCTTATAAAACAAGGTGTAAACGGCCAATTTGGGGAGGCAAAAGTAACCAATTACTTTTGCCTCTACAATCCTGCAAGATAGTCCTCTCGTGGCTCTTTCATGCCGTTCGCCGCCAAATTGGACATGAAGTGCTCAACTACCGTTAACAGATAATCAGCATCTGATTCTTCATAAACCTTACGTGCATCGTGGAGACCCTCATTTCGATAGCCCTTGCTAATAGCCTGAATGTCTGTAAGGACAGTGGCATAGAATGGTTCTGATTTTCTCCACTCATCTGTTTTTAGCTGATACTTCTGCTCCATCAACTTAGTGATTTTGTTTGAAATTCCGCTCCAGTTGCGTGCTTCGTAAGAAATCTGCAGCGAATCCGCCACCGTCCGCAATCCTAAATCCACTACTCGCATGAGATGGAACACACACGCGGTGTTTTCTGCATAGGCAAAACAACGTCCTGCTCGGCGTAATTCGGGAATTGCGGATGGAAAGGCGGGATCAATTTTAGAATTTGCTAGCCAGCCTTGATCCAAAAAGCTCGCCTTCTCTTGTGCAACTACATAACAAAATTTCGCGTGAAGCTCATCAATAATCCTTGTATCAAGCTCTTCTGCGCCACGCGACAACCGTTCTCGATCTCCAGCATTCCACGCTTCAAGAATTCGATTCGCTTGTATGGATGATAGAGGCAAGCCAATCCGTTTAGCCTCTTTTGCAAAATATTCCAGATCAGTACGGCGCCCCTCAATCCGAGGATCATTAAGTGGCAGCTCCTTCGCAATTTCAAGCGCCGACAAGCCTAGTAAACTCCTAGACAATAGCGCAAAAGCGCCAGGATAGAATCGCAGCATGTCAAACAGGGACACCACCCCGTATAGCCGGAACCCAGTTTCACAACTGTCGCTGTTTATGGCAAGTGATTGGATTTCATCGCTTTCGATGATCATCAGGCACTTCCTTTGGTTAGTCAAGTATATTCATGCCAATAATCGTCTTGACGGTGGGTCGGGATGGGCGCATCTTTCAAGAGGAAGCAAAGAATAGAGAAAACCATCGAAGTGACGTCAGAACTGGTGGCTTATGTGGACGGCGGTTGCCTGGGAAATCCGGGGCCGTCGGGCATTGGGGTGGTGATCAGCGGCTGCGCCAGCGGCCCGGTACGCATCGCCAAATGGATTGGCAACCAGGACAACAACGTCGCGGAATACGCCGCGCTCATGGAAGCGCTGCAGTATGCGGTCGAGCGTAAGGCGCAGAAACTCCACGTTTACTCGGACTCGGAAGTGGTGGTGCGGCAGATGACAGGGGAATACACGTGCCGCAGCCCGCGGCTATATTCTCTGCACTGGACCTGCCGGAAGCTGGCGCGGTCGCTGACCTTCTCGATCTCGCATGTGCGGCGGGAAGAGAATGCGGAGGCGAACGGGCTGGCGCAGGCGGCGCTGCGGCAGCGGTAGTTGCCTGCAATGCGCTCGCGGCGAATTTCGGACCACCGGGGCTAAAGCCCGAGTCGATTATGCCTGCTTTTCGCGGCGCTGAAGCGCCGCTCTTCCACGCTTCGTGGCGCTTTCCACGCGGCAGACAAGGGCGATCTTCCACGGCGATTAAGACGAAACCCTCCGGCATCGACGCGAGGCAGCGGCGTCAACATTCTGCTTCCCTGAGAAAGACGTTGCCAGCAACGTCCTTACCATGAAACTTTTGGCTTAGTACTTCCGCGTGGGGAAATTCTTGACACCTCGCGCGCTCCGAGCGAGACTCCAAAGTACTGCACCCTTAATAGCTCAGATGAGCTGCAGCGGGCGAGGTGCGGCCCGATCCAGCGCAAGTCTTCGGGATGGGGATCAGTGGGCGCGCGCGAAGCGCGTAGTTGCATACGGAGCCGGCATTGCAGGAGAACAACCCAACCCGGGTTCGACCGGCCAGCGTTTCGGCGGCCCTGGCGGCGGCGCGCGCGGAAGCTAGCGCTACGCTGGCTGCGGGGAGTCTGGCTTCGGCCACCTTTTCTTCGGGGAATCTTTCTTCTGGAAATCCGTCCTCCGGAAATCTGGCCTCCGGAAATCTGTCTGCGGGAAATCTGGCATCCGGCGATCGGGGTGGGGGCGTGCGTTTTCCGGGAGAGGATGGAGGACGTTCACTGGCGGAGATGGCGCAACGCGATCTGGATGCGGCGCTGCAGTTGCTGGCCGACCGCGCACAATATATTACAGGCGCGAGCGGAGCTGCGATTGCGCTGCGGCGCGACGGCAAGAATGACATGCTGTGCCGGGCCAGTGCGGGATCCATTGCGCCGGAGCTGGGGGCGCTGCTTTCGACCGAGTTCGGACTTTCGGGCGAAAGCGTGCGCACGCGGCAGGCGCTGCGCTGCGACGATGCCGAGCGCGACGCGCGGGTCAACCGCGAAGTGTGCCGCCAGCTGGGAATCGCCTCGGTGGTAGTGATGCCGGTGGTGAATGACGACGAAGTTCTAGGCGTCTTTGAACTTTTTTCAGGCCACGCGAATGCCTTCGGGGCGCGCGATGTTTCGGCAATCCAGCGGCTGAGCGAGATGGTCGAGACCGCGGTGCGGCTGGCCCAGGCCGCCGAAAACCTGCCGGAGCGGTTGATGCGCGAGATTTCCGCTCCGGGCCTTAACGCGGCTGGGGCCGAGGAGGTTGGAGCCGGGGAAGTTTATGTTGAGGTTTCGGAGGATCAGATTCTGGACGAGCAGGTCGTCGGAGACCTGGCTATTCCAGACTTGGTTGTGCAAGACGCACGTGTCGGAGAGGAAGAGCCGGTTCTGGAAGTTGCCGCTGAGGAGGGTTCTGAAAAACTGACGGCCGCAGAAGCGGGAGATCGGGAGGCGGGGTCTGCGGAGGAAGAGGAGGACCTGATCGCAGCAGCGGAAACACAGGATGCGGAAATCCCCGCGCTCTCGCAAGAGACGCAAGAAGTACCGGCCGTTGTCGAAAATGCTGCAGCGGCTCCAGAAGTAGCTCCGCCGCAGGTCGAGCCGGCGCCGGCTGCGGAAATGGCGCCGCCGAAGAAGCTGCTGTTTTGGTCGGCTGCGATGAATCCTGCGGCCGATGCGGGCACGGTGGCTGAACCGGACCAGAGCCACGTTCCGCCAGTATTGCGGAGTCTGCACAAGTGCGAGGCGTGCGGCTTTCCGGTGTCGGCGGGACGCGTGCTTTGCGTGGAATGTGAAGAGAAGAAATGGCGGGGACAACTGAGACTGGCAACGCCTCGGCGAGACACAACGCCGCGTGCGGGTGCGAGTGCAGCGCCTGCTAAAGCGGAAGTGAAGGCGTTCGCGGCCGGGGCGCAATCGGGTGCGGCAAGCGCTACCGCGCCGGCGAGAATCGCGTCGGCAACCACTGCGACTTTGGGCCGGGATGCAGCTGCATTGACGGCGGTGAAGAGTGTCGGTGTTAAAGAAAACGCGGTTCAGTCGTTGGGCGCTGCGCCAGCCTTGAACGCACCCGCGAGTGAAGCCGGGGGCGAATCTGCGGCGGCTGCCTTGCAAAATCCATCCCCGGTTTCGGCGCCAGAGTTCGTTTTGAGTGCGGGTCTGGAGCCCTCGCAGTCGTGGCTCGCGGCCAACAAGTATATTGTCGGCGTGCTTCTGCTGGTGGCGGCGGCCGCTGCGACCGCTTTCTTCCTGTTGCGATAATTTGATGCTGCACTAAGGACGTTGTGATTAAGGTCCAACGAAAAACGTGAACCACAGAGGACACCGAGGACACAGAGGAACCTGGAGGCTTAATCAGAGCTTCCCTCATCGGCTGCTGCGTTAATCCCGGCTGACCAATCAGATTTTTTCTCTCGCGGCTAAACTGCCGCATAGCCTGCGATCAGGGTGTCCAGCTTTTCGAGAAGAGCGCGGTTGCCGGTGCGCGGGTAGGCGGCGAGCGCTTCGCGATAGTGGGGCAGGTTGTAGAGAAAAGCCTCGACCCGCTCTTTATTCAACTGCTCCCAATACGCGCCATAGCCGGACTTTTCCAGCCAATACGCATTGAAAATCTGTTCGAACTGGTGACTCACGGGCACGGCCAGATAGGGCTTGCCCAGATGCAAGGCCTCGGTGACCAGGGAGAATCCGGAATTGGCGACGATGGCGCGGGCGCTGGTCAGGTCGGCGAAAAAGCCGTCGAGCGAGGGCTTCTTATAAAGGATGTTGCCGGTCTCGTTGCGGCCTTCGCGGCCGAACCCGTAAGCAATGAATGAACAGCGAACCGAGCCGAGCAGCTTGGCCAGTTCTGGCGCGGGCGACGTCACGTAGACCAGGACGTGTTCGCCTTGGGTGGGGTTGGCGTCGAGAATTTCCTGGCGCAGCAGGGGAGGAAACAGGAACGTGTTGCGCTTGCGGATGGGCGCGGTGAAAAAAGAAATCACGAGGTAGGCATTAGCGCGCGGAGTCATCAAGCGGGTCACGAGCTTGGCGGCAGCGGCGTCGCTGCGGTACTGCTTGGGATAAGTCACGGTGGCGTTGGTGAGGCAGTGCTGGTTGTCGATGGAAATGACCGGAAGGCGCTTGGTGTGTGCGATGTGACAGGTGAGCGGCTCGAAGTCGGTGATGACCACGTCGATCTTCCATTCATCGACGAGGCGCTTGAGGCGGGAGAGACTGCGGGCGGCTTGCGGGACGGTGATGAGATTGTTGGCGATGGTGCGTTTGTAGCGGACGCGGTTGTTGAGGTAGGCGAAACGGAAGCCGTAAATCTCGGTGACATTGAAATCTGTTTGCAGATTCTGCAGGCCGCGATCGAAGGAGGCGACGTGGACGGTGTGGCCTTGGGCGACGAGATGCGAGAGCACTTCGCGGGCGCGAGTGGAGTGGCCTGCGCCTTCGCCGTTGACTCCGTAGAGGATGTTGGCCATGGATATCTCTTGTTTGGAGATTGAAGGGCGAGTATAACTCGCGGTGTTGTAGGGACTCGCAACTTTTGTACGCGCGCGGTTCTGCTTCGGTTACAGTATCGGGTTAATTGTCAGGCGGCAATCGCCGCAAGCTGTGGACGGCCGGAGTTGGACGGCAACTGTGTGCGGTGGTGAAGGAGGGACAGTGAAGAATCAGGTTGAGTCTCGCAGATTTCTGGAGAGCGCGATTTCACGACGGAAATTCCTGGGGCAGACGGCAGCGGCGGCGGTTGGTTTTTCGATAGTGCCGCGGCGAGTGTTGGGCGGCGCGGGATATGTTGCGCCCAGCGATAAGGTCAACATCGCATTCATTGGTGTGGGGGCGCAGGGGTTGAGGGTCATGCTGCACTTCCTGCATGAACCTGACGTGCAGGGCGTGGCAGTGTGCGACGTTAACAAATCGGGCGCGAACTATCCGCAGTGGGATACGCATGAATTCTGCAAGTCGGTGCGCAGATTGCTGGGGGTCGATAGCGGATGGGATTGGCTGAGCCCCGACCAGCCGATTCAGTTGTCGCATACGCTGGCGGTGACCACCGGCGTGGCCGGCCGCGAACCTTGCCAGAAAATTGTAGAGGGATATTACGGGACGCAGAATCGCTCGGGGCAATATCACGGGTGCGCGGCTTACAACGACTTCCGCGAACTGCTGGAGAAGCAGAAGGACCTCGACGCCGTGGTGGTGTGTACCACCGACAACCTGCATGCGGCGGTGTCGGCCGCGGCCATGAAGAAGGGCAAACACGTTTTTTGCCAGAAGCCGCTGACGCACACGATTTATGAGGCGCGGCGCATTGCAGAAATCGCGCGCGAAACCGGCGTGGCCACGCAGATTGCGGTGGGCAACCAGGCGTCGGAATCGACGCGCCAGCTTTGCGAATGGATTTGGGATGGCGCGATTGGTCCGGTGCGCGAGGTGAAGAACTGGTCGAGCCGTCCTTTCTGGCCGCAGGGGATTGAACGTCCGAAGCAAACCGAACCCGTGCCGGAAGGCTTGGATTGGGATCTGTGGCTGGGTCCGGCGCCGCAACGGCCGTTCAACCAGGCGTATCTGCCTTTTGTATGGCGCGGCTGGGCGGACTTCGGTTGTGGAGCGCTGGGCGATATGGGTTCGTACAGCTTCGACACAATTTTTCGCGTGTTGAAGTTGGAGGCACCGGTGAGCGTGGAGGCGAGTTCCAGCGACCGCTACGACGAGACTTATCCGCTGGCATCGATTATTCGGTACAGCTTCGCGGCTCGGGGCGAGATGCCTCCGGTGAAATTCACCTGGTATGACGGCGGGCTGAAGCCGGAGCGTCCGGAGGAACTGGAAGAGAATCGTCCGATGAAGGCGCCCGAGGAGGAAGAAGAGAATGAAGGGATGCTCTTCATCGGAGACCGCGGCAAAATTTTGTGCACGTTCAACGGGGGCAGTCCAAGGTTGATTCCGCAAGCGAAAATGGATGCCTACAAACCGCCGCCAAAGACGCTGCCGCGATCGCCGGGCAACGAGCGCGAATGGCTTGACGCCTGCAAGGGCGGCAAGGTGAAACCTGGAGGGAACTTCGAATTCGAGGGCATGGTCACCGAGACTTTGCTGTTGGGAAATGTGGCGGCTCGCCTGGGACAGCCAGTCAAATGGGATCGTGCGAATATGACGGTGAATTCCGAGGTCGCGCAGAAGTGGGTGCGGCCGGAGCGGCGTAGCGGGTGGGAATTGTGACGACCACAGGGGCTAAAGCCCATGTCCCAAGCGGGTTCTGACGCGGCCCTGAAGGGCCGCTCTTCCACGGGGGGTCGAGCGCAAGAGATCGAGAGCAGATGGAGGAAACTATGTCGGAGACTTCGAGACGAGAATTTCTGAAGAGCGCGGCAACTTATGCTGCCGCGGCTGGATTTCTTTCCGCGGGTGCGATTGAACTTCGCGGCGATCCGCTGGGCTTGCCCCTTGGATGTCAGACCTGGCCGGTGCGGAAAATGATTGCCGAAGATTTTCCGGGCACGATCAAGCAGTTGGCGGCGGCGGGATTTCAGACGATTGAGCTGTGCTCGCCGGTTGGCTACACAGAATTTGGGTTTGGCGGACTCGCAAAATACAAGGGCGCGGAGCTGCGGAACATTCTGGGCGACGCCGGCGTGAGCTGTGTGAGTTCGCATTTCGGCATCGACGAACTCAGAAAAGATCAGGCGCGCGCCATTGCCTGGGCGAAAGATGTTGGGCTCACGCAGATGCTGGTGGCGAGCCTCGACGGGCCGGAGAATCCGACGATGGACGATGTGAAGAAGGCGGCCGACGAATACAACAAGATGGGCGAACAAGCGGCTAAGGCGGGCATCCAGCAGGGACTTCACAATGAGGACTTCGAGTTGTCGATGGTGGAGGGCAAGCGGACTTATGACGTGTTGTTCGAGTTGCTCGATCCGAAGCTGGTGAAGTTCCAGTTCCAGGTTTCGACCATCAGCCGCGGTTACGACGCCGCAGAGTATTTCATGAAGTATCCGGGGCGCTTCATTTCGATGCATGTGCAAGGCTGGTCGGTGGAAACGAAGAAAGTGGCAGCGGTAGGCCAGGACTCTCTGAACTGGAAGAGAATCTTTACGGCGGCGAAGACGGGCGGCATCAAGAATTATTTCGTGGAAATGAATCTGGACCTGATGAAGGCCAGCGTTCCATTCCTTCACAGTCTTCAGGTCTGATCAGGAAGTCTGATCAGGAGGTTTGATCCGGCTCGGGCTCGCCGACAGAAGCGCGCAGCGATCTGCGCCAGCGGTAGAAGAATGGAATGCCGGCCGCGATCACGACCAGGCCGAGCGTCGAGCGCACCGGCCGGTCCATCCACAGGTTGATAGTTAGGGCGAGTGCCGCGAACAGAAAAATCAGCGGCGTCCAGGGATAACCCCAGGCACGATAGGGCCGAGTAAGGTCAGGCTCGGTGCGGCGCAAGCGGAGAAGGGCGATGGCGGTGAGCGCGAAGAAAATCCAGACGGCAAAGACGAAGAGCGAATAGAGTTCTTCAAAAGTTCCCGTCAGGGCGAGCACGGCGGCGACGACACCCAAAAAAATCAGCGCGCCGCTGGGCGTGTGAAATGAGGGTTGAATGCGTTTGGCGAACTGGAAGAAAAGGCCGTCGCGCGCCATGGCGTAAGGAATGCGGGCGCCCGTCATCACCACCACATGGAGCGCTCCTAATGCCGAGACGGCCATCGCCACGGTGAGCCAGGCTGCGCCGCGCGAGCCCGCGAACGATTGCACGACGTCGGACGCAACGTGCGAGGAAGCGGCGATCTGGGCGAAGGGCAAAGAGTGAAAGTAAACCACATTGGCCAGCAGGTAGAGGCCGCCCACGGTGAGCAGTCCCAGAATAATTGCGATCGGAATGTTTTTCTGGGGATGGAGAATCTCTTCGCCTAAGTCGCCCAGGTCGTTGAAGCCGTTGTAGGCCCACATGGCCGGAACCAGGGCGGTGAGCACGGCGCCGATGGTTGTCCAAGTCACGGTGCCCCAGGTCACGTTGCCCCAGGTCATGGTGCCCGCGTGCTTGGCCAGCGGGGCGACTTCGATCACGTGCCGGCCTCCGAAGAGAACGCCGGCGATCACGATCACCAGGATCGTTCCCATTTTCAGGCAAGTCAGCAGGATCTGGATCGCCCCGCCCATGCGCACGCTCAGGTAATTGATCGCGGTCAGGGCGATTACGACCAGCGCGGCGAGGGGCTGAGCTGCGGTGAAGGTGAAGTCGTGACTGCCGAGATGTCCGCGGAACAGCGGCGTGGCCACGATGGGGAATAGAAATCCGGCGAATCGCAACAATCCCGCGGCCAGGGTGGCCATGCCGACGGGGCGCTCGAGACAGGAACTCATCCAGCCGAAAAGATATCCCCAAAGCGGGCCGAGGCCGCGGCTGAGGTAGACGTAAGGGCCGCCGGCTTTGGGGAAGGCCGCGCCCAGTTCGGCGTAGCAGAAGGCGCCGCAGAGCACGATGAAGCCGCCTGCAATCCACGCGACGAAAACCAGCGTGGCCGAGCCGACGGCGCGGGCCATGTCGCTGGAGACGAGGAAGACGCCGGTGCCGACGGTGTCGCCGATGACGATGGCAGTGGCGGACCACAGGCCTAAGCCGCGAACCAGACCTGGGCGTTGAACTGGGCGTCGATCTGAAGGCTGATCTGAACTCTGATCTGGACGCTCGGCGGATGGCTCATTGTGTTCTGTCAGATGGGACCCCGTCGCGCACACGAAGGTTCAGAGAGACTACTCTGCGCGACGTGGGGCGTCAACCGACGGCGTGCGGATTGCTGTTAGTGCGCGCGAGATTCCTCGCTTCGCCCGAAGAACGGCTCCGCTCGGAATGATGCCACGGGGATGGGTGGAAAGATCGATGCGATTGAGTGTCATTGCGCGGTATCATCGATGGCGTTATGGCAACTCAGAAATCCAGTCATCAGCGAAGCATGCTGAGCGAATTGAGCTGGGACCGACGCTACGAGATCGCGGGCATTGAAGACGTGTTGACGCCGGCGCTGGTGCTGTATCCGGAGATCACTGCCGCAAACATTGAGCGGACACTGGAGTTGCTCGCGGGCAATGCCAATCGCTGGCGGGTGCACATCAAGACGGCGAAACTGGGCTACACCCTGCGGCTGCTGGTGGAGCGCGGCGTCCGCAACTTCAAGTGCGCGACCACGCTGGAGTTGCTGGTGGCCTGCCAGAGCGGGGCGAGCGATGTGCTTTACGCTTATCCGGCGATGGGCGCGAATGCGCGGCGGGCGCGGGAAATCGCGGAGGAGTTTCCGAACGTGCGCATTTCGGCACTGGCCGAGAGCACAGAGCAGGTGCAGCAATGGCGCGGCAGCCGCGTGGGAATTTTTCTCGACATCAATCCAGGGATGAATCGAACTGGGATCGAGCAGAGCCAGCGTGAACAAATAATTTTGCTGGCGCGCGCGATTGCCGATGCCGGCCTTACGTTTCGCGGGCTGCATTATTACGACGGCCAATACGGCAGCCTGACGGAGAGTGAGCGCACGCGGGAGGCGCATCGCGGCTACGATTGCTTGCTTGAGATTGTGAGCGAAGTCGAACGAGCCGGCAGGGTGGCGGAAGTGATTACCTCGGGAACGCCAACGTTTCCCTGCTCTCTGAGCTACGCGGGATTTCGCGGCGGCAATTTCGTGCATCGCGTTTCGCCGGGAACGATTGTTTATTGCGACGCCACCAGCCTGGAGCAGCTTCCCGCTGAATATGGATACCGTGCGGCGGCGCTGGTATTGACGCGGGTGGTGAGCCGTCCGCATGCGGGGATGGTCACTTGCGATGCGGGCCACAAGGCGGTCTCGGCCGACGCTGGGGTTCCGACATGCGTTGTGATGGGACATCCGGAGCTTACACCGCTCTCGCCCAGCGAAGAGCATTTGCCGCTCGCGGTGGCGGAAGGAGCGGCCGGGCCGCAGATCGGGGACGCGCTGTATCTGGTTCCGCGGCACGTTTGCCCCACGGTGAATAATTTCGATTGTGCGCTGCTGGTGCGCAATGGCAAGGTCGAGGGGGTGGAGAGAGTGTCGGCGCGCGGGCGAGAGGCGCCGCTGCTGGAGGCGGTTTCGGTTCGAAGTTAAGAAACAGTTGCGGATTCTTCCTGGGATCCGCGTGGAAATCAAAATCCAGACTGAATAATCGGAGTACAAAATCCCCGCCCCTTCGACTGCGCTCAGGGCAGGCTCTGTCCCGCCCAAGAACGGCGGGACAAGGACGGGGCACCCCGTCTATCTTCCCCGTCCCGCCTTCTTCTTCTTTTTTGTGTTGCTCGGCTTTCCTTTCTTAACCGCTGCGACGTAGGCGATGCAATCGATTTCGACTAGCATGCCGGGGCTGTGGCCGAGATCGCTGCCCACCGTGGTGCGGACTGGATAGGGCTTGGAAAATCGCCGCGCATAGACGGCGTTGTAGCGGGCGAAGAGACTGGTGTCGCTGAGATGGACGGTGGCTTTGACCACGTCGCGCAGAGAGGCGCCATCGGCTTCGAGAATAGCGGAGATGTTGTCGATGGTGAGTTCGGTTTGCTGTTCAATGGTGTCGCCGGCCAATTTTCCGGTGACAGGATCAATGGGGCCGGTGCCGGTGACGAAGATGAAATCTCCGGCTCGCCAGCCTTGGGAATACGCGCCCTGCGGGGGTGCGCCGCGCTGGGATTGAATTTCGTACTTGGCCATGTTGTTGTGTTCGTTGCTGTCTTTCGTTGTTCTCTCTCCGCCGGTTCCGGGTGGGTGCTAGAAATCGAAGCGTAACCCGAATTCGGATTCGCGGGGAGCGCCGACCGCGAACACGCCAGTACCGCGCCCGACGCGATACGTGTTCGTGCCCGTGTTGACGCCGGTGGAGGTGCCATTGATGGCGCCGTCACCTCCAGTCAGGCCGCCAAGAGTCCCGAAGTTGGAGAAGTTGAATATGTTAAAGAACGAGACATTGGGGGAGATGGTCAGGCGCTCACGGATCTTGAAGGGCCAGGCCAGGATGGTATCGACGTCTTTGTACCAGCCGTTGCCGGCATTGTTTGCGGGCGGAGGCTGGATCGAGGGAATCACTGCACTCAGACTGGCCAACTGACTCTGATTGAACAAACCGGCGGCGACGAGTGCCTGGCCGGCGGGCGTGAGCGTATTGCCATTGCCGTAGGTGCCGTTGAAGTTCGCAATGTACTTATTCAGGCCACTGCGCGAGACCGAGCGCATGAAGCTTCCGGGATGGCCGGTGTCGGTGCCGGCGGAGTCGAGGAAATCGCCGGTGGTGCCGTCGCCGGTCAGGTCAGAGCGGAAGATTTCTCCCACGGTTCCCTGGGTGGGCAGATTCAGATTAGAAGGCTGGGGCGAGGCCACGCCGCCGATCAGACTGAGGCGGGGGCCGTGATGAGAGAACTCGAAGGTCGCGCCGAACTTGAACTGGTGGGTGCGATCCTCTGCCGTTTGGCCCATGAAGGCGGTGGGGTTGCGGAAATCCCAGCCGTTGGGAGTGAAATGCTGGTCGCTGCCGCCATTACTTTCGAAGCGGGAGATCGTGTAGTTGACTTGAAGGTCGAGTCTCTTTACGCCGCGGAACGGGTCGCCGACCCGCTGGCGGTATTCGCTCTGCAGGCCGTTGTAGACCGAGCGGCCCATGGGATAGTTCATGTACATGCTGCCAAGGTTTGGATTGACGCCTCCGAAGGCGGCGCCGGTGTCGGGAGTAAGGCCGTAATAGGGGGCCGAATATCCTCCGTAGTACGGGCCGCCGGAATCGAGACCATTGTTGGCGAAATCGTTGATGCTCGGAGCTGGAAACGGGTAGGTCGGATTGGCCAGATTGTAGGCGTTGATGGCGGAGATATAGCAGTCAACTGCACCCGAGGCGTTCAACTTACTCACGCCACTCCCCGGAAAACAGCCAGAAGCGGTGCCATTGTCGGCGTACAGAAGAGTGTTGCCGATGGCATTGAGGGCGGCATTCATTTCGAGGAAGCGGGAGTCGCCGACGTGATTCACGTCGAGTCCGATCTGAAAGTGCACACCAATGTTGCGCAGGTAGTCGATGGTCAACACGCCGCCCTTGGTGAGTTCGCGCTGAATGCCGATGTTCATCTGATACGAACGGGCGGTGCGGAAGTTGGGGTAGTAGGGGTAGCCGAGCTCCAAGGTATTGCCCACGAAGTTGGGATTCGCCCCAGCGGTGCCCACGGCGGCAGTGGCCGCGATGTATTGGTTTTGCAAATCGGCCATAGCTTTGGCCGCGCCTTCGGGGTTGATGGTGCTCGGTCCCAAAGGCTGGAAGCAAACCTGCGTCGCGAGATCGAGGTTATCGACGGAATAAACGGGAGTTCCCTGCGTACTGCCCGCGAGCGGCATGTAGAACGCCAACGAGCCCGGGCTGGCTCCCGGCTGGCAGTTAAGGTAGGCAGTCTGGTTAAACAAGCCGGTGGCCAGCTTGTTGCTGCGGTCGTAGGAGACGTTGTTGAAAATGTTGTTCTCGTAGTAGAGGCCGCCACCGCCGCGGATGGAAGTTTTTCCGTCG
>Ga0181532_10004041_pt1 | contig 12972 bp, 15 predicted proteins | sample PEATcosm2014_Bin_33_FD_119768 | JGI IMG/M metagenome (GOLD analysis project Ga0181532, IMG submission 119768) | Peatland microbial communities from MTU Mesocosm Facility, Houghton, MI, USA - PEATcosm2014_Bin11_30_metaG | ecosystem: Environmental > Terrestrial > Soil > Wetlands > Peat | place...
CCCGTAACGACGATGCCCAAAGCTCAAGCGTCGTCTCGACCGATGCTCCCGCCATCCATGATCCTCCGAATCATGGTGGCCCATGGATTCAGAAGTCAAAAGAAAACGCAACTGTAATGCTAAAGCGTGGCCGCGAATCAGATTATCTTGCCATTGCGCGGTTCCATTGTGTCTGGCGCGAATGCTTCCTTTCCTCCCGCGTTAGCCATGGCCAGCGTGAGGTTCCTGGGCCTGGACCGTCGAACGTCGGGGCCATTTTTTTGCGTCGGCAAGTGGGTGTATATTCTGTGTTCATGGAAGGGCGCGGGATTTACAGAGAGCGGAACGGCTGGGGCACTCAACATAGTGTCCGCGTCAAATACGACGAGCATCAAGAACTCGACATTTCAGAAGATCGCTACCGCGCCCGCGGCTACCAGCCGCCATTCGATCAACTCCCGTGGAAAGACGAGAGCGCCAACGACAATACCTAGAGCCCGCCGCATGGCGGCGAACTTCGCCAAGCTGCCGGAGCTGCTGCTGCGGCTGTGAGTGCACCTGTGAGTACCTGCGGCATACAGACAAACAGTTAGGCGCCTCAGTTGGTGGCCTCTGGTTCTGGCTGAATACGCGGCCGTTCGCGCACCGTGCCGTCCGTGTTGACGCCACGCTCAATCGTATGATCACAGGAACCGCAAGTGAATATCTGGTGCTCGTAATAGCCGCCGTGGTCGGAGCGTGGACCCCGCCGGATTATGCGCATACGTTTGCCGCAATGCTGACAGACTGGATAGCCAACCCGCTGCTGATATAACACGACACCACGTCCCCCAACTAACGTAACAGGGTACGATGCCGCGCACAGCTGAGTCCAGAGCGGCCTCGCACGCGTATTCTGCGGCGGCCGATCAAGCGTGAGCCGGTAGAGCCGAACGATCTTTTCCCAGGTCAGCAGGTAGGTGAAACGGCCGAACATTGGCCCAAAATGGATGGCCGAGTTTCCGGCGTTACTGAATTGTCAGGCGGAAATTTTCGCTTCGGCCGCGCTCGGCTCGCGCAACACATAACCGCGGCCCCAGACGGTCTCGATGTAATCCTTGCCAGACGAGGCGTTAGCGAGCTTCTTTCGCAGCTTGCAAATGAAGACATCAATGATCTTGATTTCCGGTTCATCCATGCCGCTGTAGAGGTTGTTGAGGAACATTTCCTTGCTCACCGTCGTGCCCTTTCGCAGCGAAAGGAGCTCTAGCATCTGGTACTCCTTGCCCGTGAGATGCGCGCCCTGGCCGTTGACCTCCGCCGTTTTGGTGTCGAGGTTGACGACAAGATCGCCAGTCTGGACGACGGACTGGGCGTGACCCTTGGAGCGGCGCACGATGGCTTGGATACGCGCCACCAGCTCGTCCTTGTGGAACGGCTTGGTCATGTAGTCGTCAGCGCCGAAGCCGAGACCTTTGATTTTGTCGTCGACGCCAGCGAGGCCTGAGAGGATCAGGATTGGCGTTTTCACCTTCGAGACGCGCAGCTTGCGCAGCACGTCGAAGCCCGACATATCCGGCAGGTTCAGATCGAGAAGGATGATGTCGTAGTCGTAGATTTTACCGAGGTCGATGCCTTCCTCGCCGAGATCCGTCGTATAGACGTTGAAGCTCTCGGACTTCAGCATCAGCTCAATCGATTGCGCGGTGGCGCTATCGTCTTCAATCAGCAATACGCGCATGCCAGTCCCCTTCCTCGCCGCGTGGCTTAGGGTCGGCGCGCTGCTACGGCAATTCCGAGGAATGCCTTCAAACAACGTGATCTCAGTCACTATCGCCAGATAGTTAACAAAACCTTCTGCACGGCAAGTGGTGCTTGTGAAAATTCGAGGTTCGGAGGTAGGTCAGGCTCGGGTCTAACGTTCGCTGCAACGCAGCGATATGTCTGGTTTCGGGGGACAAGATGGGGTAATCGGCCGACGAGCCTATGGATAGCTGATGATTTGGGGTGCTGCGCTTCAGGCTGATGGTTTCGAGCCGCGATTTGCCGATCCCGCCCTTGCCGGAAAGAAGCACCACCTGACCTTCACCGGTCTTTGCTCTTGCCTAGAGCCGCGGCAGCAATTCAAGTTCTTCTTGCCGCCCTACCAGCTCCGTCAGGCCGCTGGCGTGCAGGGCCTCGAAACGACCTTCCGCCGAACTCACCCGCAGCGCCGCCCAAGCCCGCACTGGCCCGGCGATGCCCTTGAGGTCCTTCGCTCCGAGGTCCTCAGGCTCGAACAGATTGCCGAGAAGTTTTCGCGTGGCCTCGGCGATGACGACCACGTTCGGCTCGGCGAGCCCTTGCAGGCGTGCCGCCATGTTCGGCGTCTCGCCGACGATGCCGCGCTCCTGCGCCTCCCCCAATCCGATCAGGTCGCCGACGACAACGAGCCCCGTCGCAATGCCAACCCGGGTTTGCAGCGAAGCGCGCGTCTTGAGGCCAGCTACCGCCGCGAGGCCGAAATGACCTCGCGCAGGTCCTCCGGGTCCATGCGGGCGGAGAGTGCCGTCGAACCGACAAGGTCCGAGAACATCACCGTGACTTGGTGGCGCTCGGCGGCGTCGGTATCCGGACGCACAGGTGCGAGGCCCAAGGTCGGCGCCAATTTCTCCGCAGCACCCAAACCTGCAATCGCCTTGAGGAGACGCTTACGGTGCCCCAACGGCACGCCAAGTTTCTCAAGGTCGATCTCGGTCAGCTCGGGCAGAACATCAGTGTCGATTTCGTTCGCGCGGAACCTGGCCTCATATTGATCGAGGCCAAGGCTTCGCAGCCAACCTCCGAGGTCCATGGTGGTGCTCTAATTCCGCCCGGCGCATATGATCGTCCAGGCGCAACAGCGCGTCCAGGGCAAAACTGCTCTTGGATGACCGTCGTGGATCAGCTTTCAGGTCGGGTCTCTTTTTTATTTTTTCGGAAAGCGCGCACAAGCAAGGGCCACACGCTGTTTTGCAAATTTGCCCGCAATTGCAACCTCTACCTTGAGCGTGCCTCACGCGTGCGTAAGCTGCGCCAACATGGTTGACGGGGAGTGGGGAGACACATGCGCGCCCTCAGAGGGGCGTCCTCCCTCAACAGGCCATAAATACTCAACTGGTCGATGCTTTAGCTCGATCTACGCCTGACTGGCCGATCGAGAGCAGCGTGCATTGCCGCCGGGCGCCCACGACCCTCAATTGTTGAGGATCGAGATGTCCTTCGACGACCGCGGGCCTAGCAGCGACTCCACGAACGCGTAGATGTCGACAATGTCCTTGTCCGAAAGGACGGCCTCGGAATAGGCCGGCATGTCGTTGGCCGGGTTGCGCAGTTCCTCCTTGAAGCCGTCGAACGGCAGCGCCGTGTGGGCGAGGATCGGTGCCGGACCGTTATAGGCGCCGCCCTGCCCGGAGCGGCCGTGACAGGTGAAGCAGCCGTCAGCAAGGTAGATGCGCTTGCCATTGGCGGCGTCGCCTTGCGGGGCGTCTTGCGCCCGCGCCACCGCGAACACACCCACCCCAATAGCGGCCATAGCGAACGCCGTGACCGCAATACGCTTGAATCGGTTCATCAGAGAAACTCCTCAACGCGGATCAGCTACGACGTCGACCACGGCCGTCTCGCCGGTCTTGACGACCGCGATGGCGCGGGAGAGTGCGGGCCCGAAGTCCTTCGGGTCGACGATGGGCCCCTCCCCATAGACGCCCATGCCGCGCGCCACGGTGGCGTAGTCGATATTCGGATCCTTGATCGTGGTGCCGATATCCATCTTGTCGACGCCGCGGCCGTGCCGCGCCGCCATGGCAACCAGATACATGTATTCCTGATGGTAGGCACGGTTGTTGTGCACAATGTAGAGCATCGGAATCTTGTGATGCGCAGCTGTCCACAATGTTCCCGGATTGAACATGAAGTCGCCGTCGCCGCCGAAGGCGACCGTGAACCGGCGGTGCTTCTTGTTGGCAAGCGCCGCGCCGAGCGAGGCTGGTAGATTGTAGCTGACGCCCCCGCCGCCGGAGACGCCGTTCCACTGATAGGGCCGCCTGAAGTCCCATAGCCGATGCGGCCAGGTGAGGCGGATCGAGGTGCCGACCACGGACCAGTCCTCGTCCTTAATCTGGGCATAGACCTCCGCGCACATACGGGCGGTCGTGATCGGGCTCGAATCCCAGCCGATCGTCGCATCGGTCTTCGACTGCTCGACCATCGCCAGATGCGCGGCAGCGAGTTTTTTGCCGCGCGCGTCGTAGGCGGCCTTGCGGCCCTTGTCGATGAGGTGCCTCACCGCTTCGGTGAGCACCGGCAGCGAAGCCTCGCCGTCGCCCGCGATGTCGAGATCGACATCCTGCCAGCGGCCGAAATCCTGATAATTGGATTTCAGGTAGAGATCGCGCACGCCGAGCGTGATGATCTTCGCCCCCGGCTTGGTGGCCGGCCGCGACCGGCGCACGATGCGGTCGCTGAACGACGTGAGCGTACCCCAAAGGTCATTCATCTCGATCGCGAGAATGACGTCGGCCTGGCCGATCATGTCCCTGCGGAAGCTCTGATTGAGTGGATGCCGCGACGGAAAGTTCATTCGCCCGGCATTGTCGATGACACCGCATTGCAGCGTTTCGGCAAGATCGACCAGGTTCGCCATTCCCGCGGGCGTGCGCGCCATGCGATCGCACACGATGAGCGGGTTTTGAGCGTCGACCAGCATCTTCGCGGCTTCTGCCAACGCGCCGGAATCGCCCTGCGGCGGGACGACTGGCGCGAGTTTGGGAATGCGCAAGCTTTCGGCGTCCGGGATCGGGTTCTCCTGCAGCTCGGCGTCGAGCGCGAGGAAGACAGGTCCCATCGGGGGGGTCGTCGCGATCTTATAGGCGCGCACCGCCGATTCGGCGAAATGCTGCAGCGAGGCGGGTTGATCGTCCCACTTGGTGAAGTCGCGCACGATCGCCCCGATGTCGACGCCCGAATGCGTCCAATCCGCGCCCGGCCCCCGCTTGTCTGCCTCCATGATGTTACCGCCCATGACGAGGACCGGCACGCGGTCGCACCAGGCGTTGTACATCGCCATGGTGGCGTGTTGCAGGCCGACGACGCCGTGACAGGCCATCGCGATCGGCTTGCCTTCGATCTTGGCATAGCCTTGCGCTAGGTGGACGGCGACGTCCTCGTGTACGCAGGTGATGATTTCGGGCTTGTTGTTGGCGTGATTGATGACGGCTTCGTGCAGGCCGCGGTAGCTCTGAGCGCAATTGATCGCCAAATACTCGATGCCGAGCGAGTTGAGCACGTCAGTCATGAAGTCGCCGCCGCTCGACGTCTGATTCACCGGGTCGTTCACCGGCGGTATGGTCTCGGCCGCGACCTGCAGCGGGCCTGGAAGAGCAGCCTTCAATCGCTCCTGCGGCGCGGTCGGGATCGCGTCGGCCGCGACCGGCGGGGCGATCGCGACGGCGGCGCCGACGAGGCCGGCGCCTTTCAGGAAATTGCGGCGGCTGGAATCGCGCAAATTGCGGCGTTTCGGCATGGCGTCCTCCCAGGGATGGCGTGAAAGCCGTGAAAATTCCGCGTAAGCTTGAGCGGAATCCTCGCGCCCGGCAATGGCGGGCGTCAAGCTCGATCTCGCAAGGGGCAGCTAGCTCTCCGCTAGCGAGTGCGGTCGGAGGATGCGCCGGAGTTTGCGAAAGTGCATGATGGAACTCTCCTATGTCCGAGGCAGCATGGTCTTAAGCGGCTTCCGGTGGCAGCCATCCTTGTGCCCGCGCATACGCGACCATCCGGCGGGCGTCGGCTGCAAAAACCACTTTCCCGTTGATACTCGCGATCACTCGGCCAGTTCTTAATCCATGGTCGAGCGAGTGATAAAAGCAACCTCGGTAGAATTCTGCCAACGGACTCAGGCATAACGCTTTAGCGCGACCCCCCCATTGGCAGCATGCCCGGTGCCTCCTCGCGCAACTGGACGGTCGTCGGGGATCAACTTCATGACTCGGAGCTGAGCAATGTCCCCACGCGAAGATCACTGGCGCGGGTCTTCCCCCTCATCGTCATCGTCATCGTCGCGGACCAGCGCGGCCTCGCGAGCGGCCCGCAATTCGTCAATGCTGACAACATCGGCGTCCCTGAACACATCGCCGACCCTCATATAGACCCTGGTGCCTTCCGGAGCCTCACGCAAGCGCCGCAAAAATTCTTCGATGAACCGCTCTCTTTCCTGTTTCTTGGTCAAGTAGGCCATTGGGATTTCTCCGGTTATTTGCGGCGCCGAAGCGCCGCCTCGTCTGTGCGATCCACCTTGCTCGGAGAAGCAGGCTGGCATCGGGCCGATTTCGCCGAAGCCCGAACTCTTGACGATGGGAGATTCTATGGCGGTGGATCGGGTAGCACAAGTTCCGATGGGCCGCCGTGGGCGGCCGACCAGTTCACGTGATTAACGTGGCGTTGCCGATGTAAGCAGAAAATCTACGTCTGGAGTTGGCCGAAAGGTAGAAGTGGCTGGAGCGTTCTCGAAACGATGTTGATGACCCACAACGGCCCGATCAGCTTGCCTTGCTGTTCAACGCCGCCTTCACGCGCTCCGGTGTGAATGGAACGGTGCGCAGTCGCGCGCCGGTTGCGTCGTACACGGCGTTGGCGAGCGCCGCACCGACCGGCGCGCATGCCGCCTCGCCGGCGCCGAGCGGCGGTTCATTCGGTCGGTCGACCAGATCGATTTCGACACTGGGCACGTCGGAGAATCTCAGAATCGGATAACTCGACCAGTCGACACTCAAAACGTGCGAGCGGTCGTGTGCGCATGATTGTGGGCAGATCATCAATCCCGATGGCGTGCGTGCCCAGGTCGTTCGCTTGCGCAGCCTCGAAAATCCGCGCGGCATCGAGTTTGCTCTTGGCCCGCGCCAACGAGGTGATCGAATAAGGTAGAGCAGCCCACCAAATTCGCTACGTCGCGGGGCGGCTGGCGGAGGCGGCACGCGGCGGCAACACCGTCGACGTCGCCCGTACCGCTGCGGTTGGCGCTGTCGATGAAAGGCGTAGAGTGTCACCCAGAATGACGCCGCGCCGCTTCCCGCCGCCTTGGACGATCGAGGAGCACAACAATGCGTGCTTCATCGTGAAGGATGCGACCGGGCAGGCGCTCGGCTATTTCTGATAAAGGAAAAAGGGCGGCGGTCGGGGGAGAGGAGACGGTGAGAATCTTTGACTTAGATCAAAGTTTCCTTACTGGGCCTGATCAAACATTCGCGAAGTCCCGGAAGTGCATGACCGGGGCCTCCCAGTGAGCAACGCAACGAGGGTGGAGAAGCCATGTCACGTATAACACTCGGAGTTTCCAGCGCGTTGGCAAAGGTTGTGGTGCCGGTATTGGCTGCCGGTTTGGTGATCCCGGCATTTGCGCAGGAAGCTGACCAACAGACGCGCCAGCAAATCGAAGCTGTTCAAATGAAGTGGGTAGAGGCTGTGAACAAGGGCGACGTCGATGCGTTTTCAACGTTGTACACGCCAAGCACCGTTGGAGTCGACGCGTTCGGCAGATCGATCGGTGTCAACGTAGAATTGCTCCAAGTGGTGCATAAGAGGGGTATAGCGCTGAGCGCGCCAGTTGATGGCGTTCAGACACTCAAGGGCGGGCAAGCAGCGATAGCGTACGGTACCTTCACCACGAAGTACGCCGATCCGAACATGCCGCCGGGACAAGGCAATTGGGTTCAAGTATACGAGCGCGGTGACGACGGATGGAAGATCCGCCTTTATGCATCATCGCGGTCACAGCTCGCTGCTCAGATCAAGAAGTGAGATCATCGCATTGCCGGCGAAATCGCGCTGATGTCGGGCGGACCGGATGCTGCGAAAGCCGAAGCGCATTTTGAGCGTGCGCTCGCGGTCGCGCGCCAGCAGCAAGCCAAGTCATGGGAACTGCGCGCGGCGATGAGCATGGCGCGGCTCTGGCGCGACCAAGGCAAGCGCGATGCGGCCCGCGATCTCCTCGCTCCGGTCTGTGGCTGGTTCACCGAAGGCTTCGACACGCTCGATCTGAAAGAAGCCAAGGCGTTGCTCGAAGAGCTACACGCCTAACTCGCAGTCCAACCCGAATTTGTTGCGGTGCATGAGTCTGAAAGTGGCCCACAGCGACGGTTAGTGCGCTGCAGCGATATGTCCGGAGTTGAGGTCAAAGCGGAATCGAAATCGATGGCTTCGTTCAGTCGCTTTTGACCCACTGCAGAAGTCGAGCCAGCGCATACCGCGTCGCCTCGTTCAGCGCGAAATCAAGTGCTCACCCCTCCGGCATTCCGTCCCTGCGCATGCCATCATAGACGCGCTCGCGTTGCGCGAGGTAGGTCGGATTGTCACTGAATGCGCCCGCGCGAAAGCGGCGGATGGTGAAGGTCGGATTGAGCGGAAGCCCCGCCTTGGCCGCGGCACGTGCCTCGTTCATCCTACCAAGGTGCGCCTGGGCAGCGGCGAGAAAGAAATGCGCGGAGGGAAGATTTGGATTGGCATCGATAGATTGAAAAACGGAAATTTACCGGTATTCGGTTTTGGACAGCAACTGGCTATGGGAGACGACGCTATGGCGACCGATGGGATAACGACCGTTCAGAGCAACTTCGGGGCAAAGGAAATGATGGATCGGCTCGAAGCCGAGGTCAAAGCCAAAGGTTTGATCGTATTCGCACGAGTTGATCACGCGGCCGGAGCTGCCGAGGTCGGCATGCAGCTGCACCCGACCGAACTCCTGATTTTCGGCAATGCACGCGGCGGGACACCGCTGATGCAAGCCAGCCAGGTCGCCGGCATCGACCTGCCCTTGAAGGCGCTAGTGTACCAGGATGCCGCCGGCAAGGTGTGGCTCGCCTACAACAATCCGAGCTGGATCGCGCAGCGGCACGGACTCGGCGCGAGCGTCGCCCCGAATATCCAAGCCCTGACCAAGGCGCTCGAGACCCTTGCAGCGGGCGCGGTCAAGGCGCAGTGAGCCTGGAGCACATGCTTTGTCCGCTCAGCGTGAAAGCGAAGGCGCCCCGAAGGCACAAATCATCACCATGGATTGTTGCAGTGCATATGTCGCTTCCTGGCCCCTTTCGACGTTCGCTGTGACAGCAATTCGTCTGCAATTGGCGGTAAACCGGACTCGTTCTCGACCGTCTCGTCCGGTCGAAAATGACCCTGGCTGTGTGAAAACGCACTGCTTTATTTGATTATCGCGGTATCATTCCTGCGCGATTTGCGGAGGGATTGGATGAGCCGCTTCGTTGAAGGCACGGATCGCGGATGCGTCCGCGAAAGATCCATTAGGCATGCGTTATGACCGGATTTTTGCCCAACCGGGCCTTGCTTGCGTTGGCCGTTGTCGCGCTTGCTAGCTTTGCCCTGCTCGCCGGCTGCATTGACTCGACGGCGCCCATCCTCTCCGATGCGCACCCGCTCCTGGGCGAGCGGGTTCGGCTACAGTTTTACGTGCTGCACGATGGTGCGGCGGACGAACCCGCTGCTGAAACGTTCGCTTGGCAGGGCGGCCGCTATGTCCGAATAAGCGACAACGGCACAGGCATCGCCGACTTCACGCTTCACGACTTCGAGGGCGCGGACCTGATCGTGCAGAGCATCCGGCCTGGTCTGCCGACCGAATACGCGATCGCGAGAAAGCTCGCCGACGGCACCTATTTGCTCTTCGCCGTCGACGAGGGCGATGCCGACGAAGCCATGCGAAACAACACTTGCGGCACGGACTTCCGCGTCGGTTGCCGCGTGACCACGCGCGAGGAGGTCCTCGCTTTTGCGCGCGCGACAGCCGCTAAGCCGCATTCGACGGGCGGACTGGCGCTGCTTATGGCAGCGCATTAGCTTGACGTTAGTCTTCAGCGTTGCGTTGAACCAAAAAAGGCCCGGAACGACAAATCGCACCAATCGTCCAAATCCGGTAACGGAACACACTATGTAATCGGAAAGCTCGGCAGCACCACGTGGCCGCCGCCAATAAGTGTCTCGCCGATTATATTGCAGTGCATGAGTCTGGTGATGGCCCCCTTCGCGTCACTTGGTGCGGTGCAGCGAAATGTCTGCAATTGGGGCTCAAGCGGAAGCAGCTGTAGTGCGCTCGAAACGACGCAGATGACCCAGAGTGGACCTGAGATATTTGGGCTTCAGTGGTCCTGAGCGAGGTGCTCATATTCCGTCCGTACAACGTTCTTGCCGTAGACTCGTTCGAGCCGGCGAACGGTAAAATGACCTTGAGCCACCTCCTGAAAATGCTGGATAAACGCGTAGTTCACGGCAGCGCCGCCTAGCGCACCGACCACCGGAAGAGCCTGCGCCGCAACTTTTTGCGTCACCACAGCGCCAAAGCGGGACGCCACTAGCGTAATGAAGCGGACGAGAACTGGGGCGCCTTCCTCAATGGCGCCGCGCTCTGCGATGAAGCGCGCGGCTTCAGTTACACTCTTCGCGAGCATACCCCGCACGGTGAAATAGCCGCTTTGAGACGTATCGGCCGAACCGGCCCGTCCGCCCAATGCAAAGACTTGCACGCATGAGAGCGCCGCCTCCGGTTCGGAAAGATCTTCGCCCTCGCTTCGCGCAATATCGGCGATGGATCTCAGCATGATGATTGTCGAGACATGAAGCTCAATGGGAAGTGTCGCCAAACCGAAGGCACCACCGGCAGCACCGGATGCCGTGGCTAAGGCCTTGTGCAGAAGCTGCGATCCAGCGTGAGGGGTACGTTGCATGGTCCGCAGCGCTACCTTGAGGGCTGCCTCGAGACCTTTGGAAGTGGCGGTGGCAATAACGTGCGAAGCGGAAGCGGGAAGCACGTCTCCAATGAGTTCGATTGGCTTGCCCACCATATTGGTGAGGCGTGCAGCAAGGCCCGGGTGTTCAACCGACCGAACGGCTCTTCGCAATGCTGCCAGGTCTTCCGGTGTCATGCCTTCAAGTCCAAATCACCAGCCTCAGTTTCAATAATCGGGTAGTGGGGTGCCATTTGAAACCCGCGCGCTCTGGCATCACCACGAGGTGCAGTGGCAGAGATAGCAACAGTCCATAGTACCGAGATCTGTGACCTGCTTCTCAGTACGCTGGGGGCCCGGGAATGTCTGCTCATGCCTCCGCGTCCGTTTACTGCGTCGCAGCAATGGCTCTGGATTCGGATGCAAAGCGGAAGTCGCTGGCGCGCGCTCGAAACGTCGAAGACGACCCATCAGCGACATTGAGCGTGCCTTGCACAAAGCCGGTCCGAGCCCCTTCCCGAGCATTGGTCTTAGCCGATACGATGTCATGTCCTGAGCCCTGGATCAGGCTGCTTAACCTCTGAATCGTGCAATTGAGGCGTCGTCAATGACTGTTTTCCCCTCAAGCCTTCTGGCACCTTTGACGCGTGGCCAATGCGTTCTCGGAGACGTTCTTTCCTCGAAGGTTGTGTCAGCATAATTTATGGTGGTTTGGCCATGAACAATTCGAGCGCTCTCGCGCAAACCGTGACAAATAGCTCAGTAAGCTTCTTTCCCGGATTCCAGCGCCGCACAATCGAGACCAGCGGCACGACAATTAATGTCGTGGTCGGAGGCGATGGTCCGCCCGTACTGCTCCTTCATGGGTATCCGCAAACGCACGTGGAATGGCGCAAGATCGCGCCAGAACTAGCAAAGAGCTACACACTGGTAATCCCTGATCTTCGGGGCTACGGCGACAGTGGCAAGCCGCCTGACGGAGATAACCATATCAACTATTCAAAACGCGCTATGGCTTTGGACCAGGTCGAAGTCATGGAAAAGCTCGGCTTCAAGCGGTTTGCTGTGGTCAGTCATGATCGTGGCGCGCGTGTCGCCCATCGCTTGGCGCTTGACCACCCGGATCGTCATACCAAACTCGTCTTAATAGATATCTGCCCAACCTATTACATGTACAAGACGGCAGACCGGCAGTTCGCCTCCGCCTATTTTCATTGGTTCTTTCTTATTCAATCCGCGCCGTTCCCGGAGACCCTCATCGGGAACAATATCGATGTTTTCCTAAGGTTGTTCATGGGATCGGTCATGCCCAAGTTCATCGAGCCAGCCGCTTATGCGGAATACCGCCGATGTTTTGGCGACCCGGCTACCATTCACGCCTCATGCGAAGATTATCGGGCGGGCGGATCCATAGATCTTGTTCACGACGAAGCCGACATGGATCGGAAAATCACATGCCCGGTTCTAGCACTTTGGGGAGCGAACGGTCTTGTGGGACGGAAATATGATGTTCTCGCCGTCTGGCGCGAACGAGCGGATCATGTGTCAGGGAAGGCTTTGCCGGGAGGGCATTGGCTCGCCGAGGAATTGCCTGAATCGATTTTGGCGGAGGTCAAGCAGTTCCTCGCGGCGTAAAGGTCGCCCGTCGGCATACTCCGCACACGTCCGAGATTGGCCCGTTTCTACCGTTCGTGGCGGTGCATCAATTCGAAAGGGGCGGAAACAGATATGTTCAACCTACAACCACTGCGCCACATCTCGACTCTACCCAACACCGGTCGATGGAGATTTCCCGCATCCGGCTCTCAGACAAGACTGTCACGCATTCACCCACGGCACATCGTGCCCAAGCGCGGTTAGGCGTACAAGCCCGAAGTGCCCATAAAGGTGCGAGAGTGGATAGGTCCCGCCCTTGCGTCGCCTGACCTTGTGCTTGATGCGCAACCACCGGCGCAACCGCATAGCGGTGTAGTTGTCGATCGCCCGGTACGCTTTGGTGACGGCGCCTACTTCGAAGTAGTTTGCCCATCCGCGCAGCGTGCGGTTCAACTTCTGCACCATTTCTGTGGTCTCTTGCCAAGTCCCCGATCGGGCGGTCAGCGCGTGGATGTCTTCTACCATGCGCTTGATGCTTTTCTTCGATGGCCGGAATCCCAGGCGCGCCTGGCCGGTTCTCGCTGAATGCATTCGTCCGAACGTGTAGCCCAGAAAGTCGAACTCTTCTTCCGGTACCTTACAGATGCGTGTCTTCTCCTCGTTGACCGTGAGC
>Ga0181532_10004043_pt1 | contig 12971 bp, 11 predicted proteins | sample PEATcosm2014_Bin_33_FD_119768 | JGI IMG/M metagenome (GOLD analysis project Ga0181532, IMG submission 119768) | Peatland microbial communities from MTU Mesocosm Facility, Houghton, MI, USA - PEATcosm2014_Bin11_30_metaG | ecosystem: Environmental > Terrestrial > Soil > Wetlands > Peat | place...
AACCGATTGGACCCGCAATGGAGCGGATTCCGCCGGCATCATCGAAAGGTTACCGAAAGACGTGGCCCTGCTCAGTGTCAGCGAGTGGGATTCACCGGTCGACCGGGGGGGATTTCACACGAAGGTTGGAGAGTATTCCATATCGGTCGTTGGTCCCGGTCCCAGGGCCCTGGACCATTGGAGCCTGGCTCAGCAGCGAGGCCTCAAGGCGATGGCGAAAGTTCAGTGGAGCGCCACCTGGGAAATCTCGGCTGTGCCTTACATTCCGGTTCCCAACTTGATCGCCCGGCACTGCGAAAACCTGCGAAAGGCGGGCATTCAGGGGCTGATGCTGTCTTGGACCGTGGGCGGTTATCCGTCGCCCAATTTCGAGGTTGCTCAGGCATTTTACTTCTCTCCGGCGCCTGACCTTAGCGACGCCCTGCGCACCGTCGCTCAGCGGAGGTACGGAAAGGAGGCAGCCCCTGCGATCCTGGAGGCTTGGAGCACGTTTAGCCGGGCCTTCGAGGAGTTTCCTTATGGCTTGGCGATTTATACGATTCCCACCCAGCATGGTGCGGCGAACCCCTTGCGCCTCCATCCCACAGGCTACCAAGCCACCATGATGCTGTTCCCCTATGACGACTACAAAACCTGGGCCGGGCCCTACCCCGTAGAGATCGTGGAGAAACAATTCGGGAAGCTGGCGACGATGTGGGAGCCGGGTCTCGCGAGTTTTCGCGAAGCACTCCCGCGTGTGCCCGCCTGCAAACGGGCTGCCGCCCTGAATGATCTCGGTATCGCTGAGACTTGTCATCTGCACTTTCGCAGTGTGGCGAATCAGATTCGCTTTTACTCATTGCGCACCCAGTGGGAGTCAGCGAATTCCCAGGACCGTGCTCGAGTGGCCGCGCTCATGATTGAAATCGCCGAAGATGAAGTCCGGTTGGCGCGTCGCCAATACGCCATGAGCCGTCAGCATTCCGCCATCGGTTACGAAGCTTCCAACCAGTACTACTATCGGCCCTTGGATCTGGTCGAGAAGGTTCTTAATTGCCGGCAAGTTGTGGAAGAGCTGCGAAAGGCTTAGTTCCCGATCCTAAGGAAGTTTGCCGGCGGGCAACCTTATTCGCTGGGTTTCGGTTCTCGCGTGTTTTCGGGTACGCCCATGCCCTTATCAAGGCCGAATGTCTTCGTGATATGCTGCAGGCGGGAGTTCCGAGTTTAGGGCTCATAAGTGAAGCTGGCCATGCACGGCGAGGGCGGCACACTATTTCATTTAGGGCCGCCGCAACGCATAGGTTTATATGCTTGATCTCAAACGCCACCGGGTTACAGTGGCGCTCACGATTGCATTGATCACAACTGGCGCGCTTGCATTGGAGGACCAACTTCCGGCGCCGCGCGACGCGCGGGCGTTGCTCACCGCGCGGCTTCAGGATTCGAGCCCGAACCCCCGAACCCTATATGAAGTCCGTGCGATCCATGACCCAAACGGGACGGGAAGATTTTACATGGGTCGAGAGATCGCTCAAGTTATGGGGACGGGTGGCATCCCTTGGCTCGATCGCCCGGAGCGGGAAGACGAAGAGCATCCTGAGGCGGTGATTAACGCCATGGAGCTTCGTGGCGGAGAGGTCGTTGCGGACCTGGGCGCTGGATCGGGCTACTTCACGTTCCGACTTGCGGCCAAAGTCGGCAAGACGGGCAAGGTCCTGGCTGTTGACATCCAGGACGAGATGATCGAGACCCTCCGACGGCGCGCCAAAGCGCTGGGAGTCACCAACGTGGAGGAGGTGAAAGGGAGCGAGACCGATCCCAAACTGCCTGCAAGCGGCGTCGATATCGTACTGATGGTAGACGTCTACCATGAACTCGCCTATCCCTTTGAGGTCGTGACAAAGGTCCGCAAAGCGCTGAAGCCAGGCGGGCGTGTGGTCTTCGTTGAGTATCGAAAGGAAGATCCCCACGTCCCGATCAAAGAAGTGCATAAGATGAGCGTGGAGCAGCTTGCGAAAGAAATGAAAGTGGTGGGGCTTGCGCACGTTCGGACCGTGGAGTCACTGCCGTCGCAACACATCGTGATTTTCGAGAAGCTCGAATAAGACCAGCACCCGCGCCGCCGACTTGTTCATCGCTGGTGACAAGGGTGGGCGAACCGGTTCGTGCGCGACGCGAAGGCGACTTTTCACACCCAATCCCTGCTGGTACTTGCTGACGAAATTCCGCGTCATATTGCTGAGCGGAAGGGCGGGGCTTTAGCCCCGACACGGAAAACGCGTCGCTATTGGGGGCTTTAGCCCCTGAAGGAAAGTGGCTTCAGGGCCTAAAGGCCCAACTTGTCCGGTTCGCGGAGGCGGCGGGGCTGAAGCCCCGCCCTTCCAAGGGGCGACGTTATCACGGCGTATTCCGTCATTACATACTAGCTCCGGACCTTCACCGCGAACAACTGGAGATTGATTTCCGACTGCGGCCACCTGCCTAAACCTGTCCCACGCGCGACGAAGTGACGCAAGTGTCTCAAGATGGTCAACGTGTAGGCTGGAAGCTTGAATGCCCAAGAGGAGGTCAGGTCGTGCGCACTCATAGACTGATCAACCTCGCGTCCGAACGGGTCAACGATCAGGCGGATTGGTTGTCGCCGCCAGGTCGTGGGGAAGCGGGGGCTATGCGGGCCGGTTCCTGCTCGCCGTTCGAGGGCCGGTGCAGCGTTTCGAGCGCGGTGTGTGCCCGGTGCCACGCCGCATCGAGGTCGCGGCGATCAAGCGCGACCAGCCCGCTCGCGGTTTCTTGGATCGCGTCCGCTTGATCCGAGAGCGTTTTACGGCAGGCGTCCGGAAGTCGCGGTGCCAGTCGGCGGATGGCGTCGAGCTGGCGGATCAGCACCGCGGGCGTTGTCGCGGAGGCCTGACGGATCTGGTCGAACGCGAGCTTCGCGAGGCGCTCGAGGCGCACGGGCGGCATCCATACGCGGAGCCGGTTGCTGGTGTCGTACCAGTTCCCCTCGAGCGGGGGGCGCTCGGCGAGCGTGAGCAGCGCTTCGGCGAGCCAGTCAACGCACGCAACGCCAGTGTACGTATCGTTGACCGCGGGCGAGAGCGCGCGGATCGCGATCTCAACGACCTGCGCGATGCCAAACTCGCTATCTTGAGTGAGCGTGCGATGACGGCCGATGTGGATCCCACGATCAATCGCGGCCTCGAGCGTGCCGATCTTGTCCGCGGGGACGATTGCTGCGAGCGGCTCGCCGCGGAGCACGAACTGGCCCGGGCGGAACCTCAGCACGATCAGTGCGTCCGCCGCGTGCGCGGCCGCGACTAGCGCGCCGTGATCGACGTGTTGCAGGTATCCACTTTTCGCGCACGATACAGTCGCCCCGGTCTCAGCCTGGCGCAGAATCGCGGCGTCGTCGGGCAACGCGCCAGTGCCCTCGCCGGGCCCGGCCGCGTGCGCGCTGCCGGCCGCGACATACAAATCGTCAACGATCGCGCCGATCATGTCGGGGTTCTGGATCGAACTCGCCACCCGATGGCTATAATAGACGAGGAACCCGAAGCTGAGCACAACGAGCGCCCAGCTCGTGATCAGCGAGATCTGGGGGATGAACGACGACGCCGGATCCTGATGCGTGACGAGGAAAACGAGGCAAATGTATACGAACGTGGCCATGAACAGGCCGATTGTTACCTGGGTAACCCAGTCTTGCAGGAACCGGTAGAGCAGGCGCGGGCCAAACAAGGTCGACACCATGGAAAGCACGAGCAGCGCGACCGAGAAAATCAGCGCCAGCACGGTCGCGACCGCGCCCATCATCGCCGATAGAATCGCGCGCGCGTCGTCGATGCTGCCCATCGTCAGCCACGACGGGATGTGAATGTAGCCGTACTTGTCGAGAACGTCCGGAATCAGGGTGAGCGCGAACAGCCCGACTGCGGCGAGCGAGAGTTGCAGTGGAATCCGCCACAGGTTAACGTCGCGTTGCGAACGGAGCTTGGTAGGACGAGGGGCGAGCATCAATGTGATTTCCAGTCGCTATGATCTCGCCAAGAGCAATCGCTCAAGGACGGGACCGAGAGCCAAAGCCGGAAGATAGCTCAGAAACAGTGCCGTTTTCAAGGGCATTGTGGGCAGGAAAGCCGACGAGGCTATCGCTGATCGCGGGTGGCGTGCGCCAGTGATATGCTGGCCCGTATCCTGAATCCAAGAATGAATCGCTTAAACAAAGGCGGACAACTTCGGTCCACCGCGCTGATGGCATTTATGTTGGCCGGGATGGTCCCACTCCATGGCCAAAATCAGCCTGCAAACCCTGCTGCCCCGGGACCGATCAACACGGATCGTCCGGCGGTTACGAATTCCAGTGTTGTCGTCCCTGTGGGCGCCTTTCAGGCGGAGAACGGCTTTCTCGAAACCAGCAGCCAGGGACAGATCGTGGTTGACGGCCCCGAGTCCTTGGTGCGTATTGGTGTTGCCAAGAGGCTGGAGCTGCGTTTTACTCTGCCGGACTACGACTACAACCTGAACACCCCGGGCGCCCCTGGTTCGGGATTTGGCGACTTCGCCTTCGGAATGAAAGAGCAGCTTGGCCCCACGCGGGGTGGCTTCGATGTATCCGCCATCCTGTTTCTCAGTTTCCCCACCGGCGCCCGCACGGTGTCCAGCGACGGGTACGATCCTGGGTTGCAGGTGCCTTGGTCGCGCGCCCTCTCCGCCAAATGGACGGCGGCCGGAATGTTCTCGCTGTACTGGCCTACTCAGGGGCCCAGGCGAAATCTGACGGGCCAGTCCACCTTTCTCTTGGATCGGCAATTGACAGGACCCTGGGACGTATTTGTCGAGTACGCGGGCACGTTTCCAGAGCGCGGTGGGCCGCAAAACCTAATACACTTCGGAACAGCCTTAAAGATCGCAAAGCAGCACCAGCTTGACTTCCATGCCGGCGTGGGCTTATCGTCGGCCGCGCCGGATCATTTCATCGGGATCGGCTATTCATTCAGATTTGAGGGGCTTCGGCATTAGTTGAGTCAGGAGGCGTTGGTCATGGTAAACCGGCGAGATTTTCTGCAAACGATCGCCATCGGAACGTTGCTGGCCACGCGCAGCCCGGGAAGTTCCGGCGCCGTAACCGGGTCAGACCCAACAGGATGGTACGACCGCCCGATGCGCTGGGCGCAACTCGCCTTCGTCGAGGACGATCCGGGCAACTACGATCCCGCCTTTTGGCTGGACTTTTTCCGCCGCATTCATGCGGACGCCGCATGCCTCAGTGCAGGTGGGTGCGTCGCCTTTTATCCCACCGAGATTCCTCTTCATTACCGAAGCAAATGGCTGGGCAATCGGGATGCTTTCGGCGAGATGGTAAAGGGTTGCCGCGCTTTGGGCATGAATGTGGTTGGCCGGACCGACCCTCATGCCGTGCATCAGGATGTCTACGACGCGCACCCGGACTGGATCATGGTTGACGCCGAGGGCAGAAAGCAGCGGCACAAATCGGATCCAGACTTCTGGATTACTTGCGCCCTCGGCCCCTACAACTTCGAGTTCATGACCACCGTGACTAAGGAGATCGTGAGTCTCTACAACGTCGACGGAATCTTCTCGAACCGCTGGGACGGTTCTGGCATGTGCTACTGCGTTCACTGTCAGGAGAACTTCCGGGCGTTTTCAGGAATGGATCTGCCACGCACCAACGATCCGCAGGATCCGGCGCGACGCCAGTACATCGTTTGGCGCCAGAAACGGCTCTTCGAGCTGTGGCGCCTCTGGGATTCCGCCATTAAAGACATCAATCCGGGAGCCAGCTACATCGCGAATGCCGGAGGCGGGGCGCTGAGCGGACTCGACATGAAAACCATCGGCGAGATGGCCCCCACATTGTTCGCCGATCGGCAAGGGCGCAGCGGAGTGATGCCGCCATGGGCCAACGGTAAGAATGGCAAGGAATACCGCGCCACCCTGGGACGCAAGGCGATTGCCGGAATCTTCAACGTCGGCCACACCGAAAAGTACCGGTGGAAGGACTCCGTTCAAAATGGCGACGAGATCCGGATGTGGGTTGTCGACGGCATTGCCCAAGGTTTGCGCCCCTGGTGCGCCAAGTTCAACGCCAAGCCGATCGACCGGCGGTGGCTTCCCGTCGTCGAAGAACTCTATACCTGGCACTACCGGAATGAGCGGTACCTGCGGAATGAAGCTTCGCTGGCCCGGGTTGCCATGGTGTATTCACAACAGACCGCCACATTTTACGGAGGAGAGCAGGCGCTGGCCAAGGTGGAAGATCCCGCTCTCGGCTTTTACCAGGCGCTCGTTGAAGCCCGGATTCCCTTCGAGATGGTCCATGACGAGTTGCTCGACTCCGAGCACGTGGGGCCTTTCCGTACGCTGATCCTGCCGAATATTGCAGCGCTTTCTACGAGACAGTGCGATCAGATCACCGAATACGTGACCAAGGGTGGAAGTGTTATCGCCACGTATGAAACGTCGCTCTATGACGAATGGGGCGTACGCAGAAAGGACTTCGGGCTTGCCTCCCTGTTCGGTGCTTCGTTTGCCGGCAGGGAGGAAGGGTCAATGTTGAACTCCTATCTGACCTTAGAAAAGGACCCGGCGACCGGCCGTTTCCATCCCTTGTTGTCCGGGATCGAAGACGCAACACGCATCATCAACGGAGTGAATCGAGTGATTGTGAAACCTGCCGAAGAAGCCGCGTACTGTCCGCTAACGGTTGTTCCCACGTACCCCGATCTTCCCATGGAAGAGGTTTTCCCGCGTCCGGCCACGACGCATGAAGCGGGGGTATTCATTCGTCAAATTGGACGGGGGCGCGTGGTGTACTTCCCTTGGGATGTGGACCGCACCTTCTGGGAGGTGTTGGACGTGGATCACGGGAAGTTGCTGCGCAACGCGGTGCGATGGGCCACGAACGAGCCGGCGCCGGTGTCTGTCAAGGGTGCCGGCATCCTTGACCTTTCGATCTGGCGGCAAAAAAACTCGCTCACCGTTCATCTCGTGAATCTGACCAATCCCATGATGATGAAGGGGCCTCTGCGGGAGATTATTCCTGTGTCGCGCCAGCAGGTGCGCATTCTCATTCCCAACAGCCGGCACATCGCAAAGGTCCACCTGCTGGTGGCAAAGCAATCGATTCCCTATCGGCAAGACAAGGATTCCATTGATTTGGAGATCTCGGCAATCGACCTTCATGAGGTCATCGCGATAGATTTTGCTTCTTAGTATTCATACCGCGGCGTCACGCGATCTGCTGAACCCATTGCTTCCGCCAGGCCGGCGCCTCGAAGGGATCTGCGAAATACTGTGTTTCGTGGACGACCTTACCGTTGCGGAACTCCATGATACTCACCGTGTATGCCAGTCGCTCCTGGTACGTGATTGTGTATTCCGTAATCCAGAGATCCCCGTTTCCGAGAATCCGCTTCACCTCGAAGCCGGACGGTTTGCCGGGATGATGACTCCGCAAGGCCTGCAAATTGCTTCGCCCAAGGATTCGCTCTCCCGACTGGGGATAATCACAAATGGAATCGTCATCGTAAATATCGTGTTCCGCGTTTAAATCGCCGACTGCCGACGCCTGCCAGTGCGCATTCAGGACCGTACGGATTTGTTCGTCTCGCATGGACTGCTTAAGCTGCGATTTTGCTTCCATGTTCATTTACCTCGTGGAATGAAGCCCGGACTGCCGGTTTTCACCACTTCATTCAGCCGCTGCCTGGTTTGAATTCGATTGATTTCGTCAAGCGCGTCTTCCGGAAGGGGAGAGATATCGAAATTCTCCCTCGCGCGGGCCGCACTCCTCGGCGTGGTTAGCAAAGCCGTGCCGCGCTGCACCGCCCAAGCCAGCAGGACCTGTGCCGGGGTCTTCCCAACTCGCGCGGCGATAGCCGTAATGACTGGATCTTCAAGCGGCCCCGGCCTCATCCCGTGACCTAATGGTGCAAAAGCTAAAAAGACAATACCTTTCTCTTTGCAGAATCCCAATAGCTCCGTTTCCGGCAGATACGGATGCGCTTCTACCTGGACCACGGCTGGCTTGATTCTCGCTGATTCATAGATGGGCTTCAGTTCGTTTAAACTGATGTCCGAAAGTCCGATGGCCCGGCACTTGCCGTGATCCACGAGAGTTTCCATCGCTTTCCAGGTGTCAAGCAAAGTCACGTCGTGGTCGTAAAGGACATTGCCGTTTTGATCCCGCGGGTCCTGGTCGTCGCCGGGTTGAAATGCAAATGGAGTGTGAATGAGATAGAGGTCCAGATACTTGAGCCCGAGTCTGTCCAGACTCGCCTCGAAAGCCGGTTCGACGCGCTCGGGCCGGTGATTGGTGTTCCACAGCTTTGTGGTAACAAAAATGTCTCCGCGCGCGATCCCTCCCGCGGCAAGTCCTGCCTCGAGCGCCCTGCCGACCTCGCGCTCGTTCCCGTATCGTTCCGCGCAATCGAAGTGTCGAAATCCGGCTTCCAGTGCGTCTCTGGTCGCAGTTATCGTCACGGCTGCGTCGGGAATCAGGGTGCCAAAGCCGAGTGCGGGCATCTGGCCGGCTCGGTGGTTGAGTGGGATTCTTGTCATCCGCAGATCCGAAGATTCAATCATGGTTACACCTCCGAGCTATTTCGCGTCTGGCATCACCGCCCGGATTAGGAAATTAGATGCCGGGTGCCGCAGAGTAGGTGCCGGCTTCCGACCCTAGGCAGATACGTGTGAACTGGGCAGAAACCGTTTCTCGGGGTTTCCCGCAGGGGATTCGGCGCAAACGGCAGAGCTCGCACCCGCACTCGGGCGTGGCTGCTGTTTATTACCCATAGAGGGACAATTGCGTTCGGTGGCGGTCCGGTGTATTTTATGAGCTGGGCAGAACTCCATAATGAAACTTCTGGACTGAGTCTCAGCCGCGGCTCCAAGAGTCTAATTTGCGCCGCGGTTAATCCGTCAAGGAGATTAAGAATATGGACCACGAACCATCCGATGCGGAGTTGTTGAGCCACATTACTACTTACGACCCGCCGCCACCTGGTTTCGACCCTCTGACCGCACCTCACCATCTTCTGCGAAAACACGGGTACCCACATCGTCCCGATCCCGACAAGGAACCTCGCCTGAGCAAGCTTTGGCGAGATTCTCTCTCCCGGCCTCATAAGATGATCAGAGCCGAACTCCAGGTGGATCGCTCACGTGCCCGGGATAGTCGGCTGCGGTCAACGCAAAGCTCGTTCGGCGTATCCGGCTGGGCAGGTGCTCAAGTGAACATTTCTTCCTTGGGATTAGCCCCTACTGAGCTGGCTAATACCGTCTATGGCCAATGGTTCACCCCCCGCGTTTCGCCTCCTGACCCGGACACGGGTTTTGCGGTCGGGTTCTGGGTTGGTATGGGGGGCGACTACCGCAACGGCAGCAGCCAAGTGGTGCAGGCGGGCACAGAAGCGCTTAGTGACGGCAAGAGTGTGGTCTACCACGCCTGGACCCAGTGGTCTCCCTACCAGTCCCACGCGGTTACGGTTCCTAATTTTCCAATTGCCCCGGGTGACCACGTGGCGTTTCTGGTAATGACGCCTAAGCCGGATCACGCGTTCATTTCGATGATGAACTACAACAATGGCTGGGCAACGAGCGTCGGTATCACGCCCCCGGGAGCAAGGAACGATGGCACAAGCGCCGAGTGGGTCATCGAGGGCAACGGGGCCTTGCTAGCCGATTTCTATTCAGTAATCTTCGGACAATGCACAGGCGGTACGAAAGAGCACGATTTTGACTTAACAGATGCCATAGTTGACCAAATCCTTGCCGCAGATGGCGTGACTGTGCTGGCGTCCGCCGGCATCGTTCCACCGAACGGAGCTGTTGTGTTTTGGAGCGGGAGTGGTCCATAACTGAGGACCACGGAACGCCTATCCCTTGGAGGCCGGGAATGCCACTGCCAAGGCTGGAACCCAAGGGGCTACCGATGGGGTAATGAGCCACGATCCTTTCCCGATTCGAAACTGTTAGACCTGGTCGAGTGTCAGAGGACGTGGTTTTTTGCCGTCGATGTCGGTAAATCCGTATTCCGTTGCCAGGGAGGCGGCCACCAGCACCTTTCCAGTGTGGCGGAGCACATTAGGGTCGTCCGCAAGGGCCGCGACGGCACGTCCAATAAACTCGGGCGATTCGGAATTGCTCAGGTCAAGAAACTTTGCGGCTTCCATGACCTTTTCCGTCCGGACGAGTCCCGGGTAAAGCGACACAACGGCTACGCCATGTGGCTTCAGCTCGACGGCCATATCGGCCGTCATCTTGTCCGTCGCGGCTTTCGACACACCATACGCGACATTGCCGACGCGCTTCTGTGACGCCCAATAGGAGATGTTCACGATCAGTCCCCGCCGCCGGGCAATCATAGCCGGCGCAACAAGTTGACTGGCTTGGTAGTGGGCACGAACGCCGGCGGCGAACATCGCGTCCCAGCGCCACAGGGGCTGTTCCCAGAAAGGCTTTGGCCAGGTGAAATCGCCATCCTCCACCATGCGCTCGTAGCCGCCCCATACGTTGTTCACCAGGATGTCAATGTCGCTGGTCTCATGGAGGATCAGGTTGAACGCGGCTTCCACCTGAGTGTCGATCCGATGGTCGCAGCGTATGCCGGTGATCATCGCATCGATACGCTCGTGATCCGGCGCTGAACGGCCTGTAATGAAGACGTGCGCACCCTCCCGGGCGAGTTCGCGTCCAATGCCCCCGCCAACACCCCTGGTGCCTCCCGTTACGATTGCGACTCTGCCATCTAGGCTCATGTCCCTAATTTTACGGGACCTCGGCGGCGGACGTCTTGGGAAAATGGGCAACGTTCGCCCAGCGATTGGAAGTGGAAGGGACCAGCACTACGATGAATCCCTCACCGTTTTTGCCCGACTGGTAATGGAGGGAGTAGACCTGAGAACCGTGGCCGATCTTCTCGGGCACGCCACTATTCAGATGACGATGCGGTACGCGCATCTCGCGCCCGAGCACAAGCTCGATGCTGTTAACCGGCTCAATTTCTATAGTGCAGGCCGGAATTCTGGTATAGTAAAGCGATCGCGCACATGAGCGAGGTTTAGAGGGAAGAGCCATGACGACGATGACGGCCGTCCTGGAGTTGACACCGGTGAGGCGACCCAGACGCTGGAATCAACTGGCACTAAAACAAGCACCGAGCAAAATTAGAGTTTCGCGATTTGTGTGTAAGCCTTTTCTTTACCTAGTGATGGGCCGGTAGCTCAACGGTGGAGCACTGCCCTTTTAAGGCAGGGGTTCTGGGTTCGAGTCCCAGCCGGCTCACCAGGCAGGTAGGCAGAAAGCAGAAAGCATCGCTACTGCCTGCTGCTCGTTGCCTTTGATAGGCTTGCTCTTCGGCGCCTCTTCCCCAACACAGTCATTCCCAGGCTGAAACGCTCTTCTCTTGAATTCTCTGTTCTTGCTCGTCACTCGCCACTTGTCACTCGTCACTGTACTTACGGCAGGTCCGCAAAGGGCATCATAAGGGGAGGCCGCGCCATGAATGGCAGGCGGGCGATTTCGGCGACAGCTTTCGACACGTCCTTCTCGCGCCGGGGTTCGAGGGTCATAACAAAGGGCAGTTGGTTCTTGGGCATGGCGGGCTCTTGCAGCACGGAGTCGATGTTGATACCGTGCCGCGCCAGCAGGGCGCAGACACGCGCCAGGATGCCGGGGCGATCGCGAACCACCAGGCGCAGGTAGGCGGAAATGATGTTGTCCGAAGACGGGGCGATTCGGGAGGGCTGCCAGGTCTCGTAGCCCAGCGGAGTTGCACCTGTTCCACCCGCCGCCATGGAGCGGGCGATTTGAACGACGTCGGAGAGCACTGCAACGCCGGTAGGTTCACCGCCCGCGCCGCGTCCTGTGAGCGTGGTGTTTCCGCCCTTGTCCCCGACCAGCAGGACTCCGTTGAGCGAGCCCAGCACGTTGGCCAGTTGGCTGCTGGCAGGGATCATCATGGGCCGCACGAAAATCTCCAGGCGGCCTCGGGAGCGGCGGCGCGCTGAGGCGATTAGCCGAATAGTGCGGCGCAAGCGCCGGGCGTAGGCAAAATCCACCTGCTCGATGGCGGTAATCCCTTCCGCAGGAATCTCTCCCACGCCCACGGCCTGACCGAAGCAGATCATGGCGAGGATAGCGATTTTGTAGCGCGCGTCGTACCCTTCGACATCGAAGGTAGGGTCGGGCTCGGCATAGCCTTTTTGCTGAGCTTCGGCCAGCGCTTCGGAGAAGCTGCAGGCGCGGTGCTCCATTTCCGTAAGGATGTAATTTGTGGTGCCGTTCAGAATGCCATAGACGCCCACGAAGTGCTCGCCTGCTAATCCCTCGCGGATGGCATGCAGGATGGGCGTGCCTCCCGCCACGCAAGCTTCGATGCCCAGGCTGACGCCCGCGGCGTGGGCGTGTTCGGCAAGTTCCACGCCGTATTCCGCGACGAGTTGTTTGTTTGCGGTCACCAGGTGCTTGCCGGCGTCGACGGTTGCAAAGGCGATGGCACGGGCCGCGGGGAGAACCCCAACCAATTCCACCACAATGTCAATCTCAGGATCGCGCACGACATCGCGCCAGTCCACCGTCGTCTTGACTTGGCTGCCGAGCCAGGACACATCTTTCTTGAGAATGCCGAGCGAACAGACGGTCTTTAGTTCCAGCTTGCAGCCCAACCGCCGTTTGATCTCACTCTGATGCTCGAGCAATACCTTGACCGTACCGGTCCCAACCGTGCCGAGCCCAATGACGGCCAACCCGGCGGTCCTGCGCGGCGCTCTCGACGCGATAGGTTGGTTCACGAATTGAATTCTAGGTCGGCTCATACTGGTTGCAGCAGACTTCAATGCTTGCAATCTATTCAATTAACATGCAGCGCGCCGTGGTGGCAAGAGGTTTGTATCGATACCACACTCCTTGTAAGTTGGCGGCACTGAGTTTAGACTATCAGGTAGAAGCCAACAGGCTTGGCTTTAATTCAG
>Ga0181532_10004048_pt1 | contig 12965 bp, 7 predicted proteins | sample PEATcosm2014_Bin_33_FD_119768 | JGI IMG/M metagenome (GOLD analysis project Ga0181532, IMG submission 119768) | Peatland microbial communities from MTU Mesocosm Facility, Houghton, MI, USA - PEATcosm2014_Bin11_30_metaG | ecosystem: Environmental > Terrestrial > Soil > Wetlands > Peat | place...
ACGCGCAAGCCAGCGCCGCCGACGAGGCCAATGTGGCTCTCACGCTCCATGCGGAGATGGCCACCGACTATTTCGCTCTCCGCGGGCTCGATTCCGAGATCAAGCTACTGACCGACACGGTCAGCGATCTCGAGCACCAACTCGATCTGACGAAGCGGCGGTTCGACGGAGGCGTCGCCACCGAGGTAGACGTTGCACAGGCGCAAACGCAGCTTGAGACGGTTCGCGCACAGCTCGTTGACCTTGGCGTGGCGCGCGCGCAGTACGAACACGCCATTGGCACTCTCGCCAACGACAGCCTGCCCAGCTTCAGCATTCCTCCGTCGCCCCTCGATCTTGCGCTGCCCAAAGTTCCGCTAGGCGTACCTTCGCAACTGCTCGAGCGGCGTCCCGACATCGCGGAATCAGAACGCGTTGCCGCAGCCGCTAACGCGCAGATCGGCATCAACATCGCCGCGTTTTATCCGGCCATTACCCTCGGCGGAACAGGGGGCTTTGAAAGCACGAACCCCGGCACATGGATTCAGGGCCCCAGCTCGCTCTGGAGTTTGGGCGCGCAGGCCACGGAGCTGCTCTTCGACGCGGGCCAGCGCCACGCGCTCACCGATGTGGCCCGCCACAATTACAAGGCTCAGGCCGACGCCTATCGCAATACCGTCTTCCAGGCATTCGACGATGTGGAAGACCAACTCGCCGCGCTCCGTATTTTGGACCAGGAAGCGGCCACGGAGCAGCGAGCCGTCGATTCCGCGCGGCACTCCTTCGACCTCTCCAACACGCGCTACAAAGGCGGCGTTACCAGCTATCTCGAGGTGCTCACTGCCGAGCAGACCCTGTTGCAGGACCAGGTGACCGCTATCAACATCGTGAGCCGGCAATTCGCTGCCAGCGTCAGCCTGGTGCGCGCGCTCGGCGGCGGCTGGGATGTAACGCAGTTGCCGTAAGAAACGCGACGGACCTGTCTGCTGCTCCTCATTGCGCGCTACGCGAGAAAGCTCCCGCGGGCATGTCGGCAAGCGGCAGCTCCGGCCCCTCCCACAGAAGCCGTGGAGCGCCTTCGGTTGCAGTATTCAGAGCCTCAACGTGGATCGTGTGCAGGCCGGCTCGCAGGCCGATTGAGCCGCGATCGTAGCGCAACGCATTACCGGGTGAGCCACACACCAGCCCGAAGGGAGGTCCGGTCTTGGCCACTTCCATCCCGTCAATCACCAGTCGTTCACCGTCGGGGTCGATCAAATGAAACGTGTAGCCGCCGTCGGCGGGAATGTTGAACCATCCGTCCCACACCGTTGCGCGATGCATAAATCCCAGAGGTCCCGCCCCCTGGATTCCGGTAGCCTGAGTTCCGGCCTCTGGAACTTCGGCCATGAAGTTCGGCGCGTGGCCGGTGAGCGCCGGTTGCAGCCCGGAAAAATCGGGCAGCTTGGTCCACGCGCCCGTATAGATCTTCCAATTCAATCCCGGCGCCGTTGGTCCCGCCGTCTTGATCCCATCGTGAAATTGCGCGACGGCAACGATTCCCTCCGCCGCCCAATCCTGATGGCCGGCCTTGTCCGTCACGTGCAACAGCACGCGGAATCGCCCCGCGCCATTCGTTCCATCCAGTTCTGTCCCCAGCGCGTCCGGAAAGCGATGCTGCACGCGGCGGCCGTGGGCCGAGGTTCCATCGCCAAAGAGCCACGTGTACTGCGCTCCGGGCGCTTCGTTAGCACTGAACGTCACTTTTTGCCGCGGCGCGATCGTTTGCGGATCGACACTGAAGGCCGCCGCTATCGTGGGCGCGGGCGCGTACGCAGGCTGAGCCGCGCCGCCCGAAACTACAAGCGGCATCTCGGCGTTGTTGGTCACGCGCGTTTGCCCGTATTTCACGTTGTCGAAGGTCACATCGCTCACGTCGCCGGTAATAGTCGATTCGGCGAGAGGCGGCTGATCGAGTGCCCAGATGTTTTGGAAGGTGAATCCGTGCAGGCTGGGTTGTTCCTGCTCCATCTGCACCAGCGAATACCAGTTGTCGAGGAGCAGATTCTCGAATGTCACGCCGGAGTGGTCGCCGCTGGCGCCGTTCGCGCCCCAGAAGCCGAGCAGGCCAAACGTTTGCCCGCACGAGCCGATGCCCCCGTGAAGAATGTCAGAGTCGCGCAGAGTAAAGTTACGCAGGTTATAAGTCTTCTGCGGCCATCCCAACCGCACCACATTGGAAATGCTGGTGGAGAATTCGGTGTTCTCCACCAGAATATTTTCGACGTCGGCACCGGGCGCGACCATGGCGGCCTCCGTATAGCCATCCCAATTGCCCAGCGCCGCCAGGTCGTCGTCTGATGCGCGGAAAAACGAGTGATTCACGATTGTGTCGCCGCCGCCGAGCCAATCCATTCCGTCCTGGTTGGCGTTGCCCTGGTCGCCGCCGATCACGCGCAGATCGTCGATGCGGAATCCCGTCGAATCCTTCATCTGGATCGACCAGGTCCTCGAACGAATGATGCAGGTCAGGCCGTCAATCTCAATGTTGTGCGCATGGTCAGCGACGATGCAATGCCAGTCGGGCTGGTGCAACCAGCCCGTGTCGCCGTTCGGATCCTGCGGACCGTCGTACACAATCGTTCCCCGGCCCAGTACCTTCACGTTGTCCACCTGCCACAGATTCAGGCTGCCAAACACAAATGCACCCGGCTCAAGGTAAATCGTGTCGCCGCTTTTGGGATTCAGGCTCTCCTTGTGCACTCCCGCGGGCACGATAGTCACGTTGGGCCCGCTCGGCGCAGGCTGAGGCGGCGAACCGGCAAAGAGAAACAGCATCCGCGCCTGATTCAGAAAGTCGCCGGGCCGCGAGATGGAGAGCTTGCCCGGACCAGGGAGGCGGAAGCGGATGGTCTGCGGCTCGCCTTCCGGTCGCGAGGCCCGCAAGCCGAGCCGCCACGGCTCAATGTCGACGCCGCTATCCCAAAAATGCGAGTCGGCGGCAGTAATCGAAATATCTACGGGTCCGGTCACGTCAAAGCTGGCGAATTCGTAATTTGAAGCGGCGTGTGCCACATCCACCTGCTGGCTGTTCACCGTGACCGCGAAGAAGCTGTTGCGCATCTGGTCGGGGACGGGCGCGGCGTGAACAAGCGCAGTCTCGACCTGCGCGGCCCCGCAGGAAGGGCTTGTTAGCACGAGAAGGAAGACGAACAACGCGAGAAAACGCGGCAAGAGGCAAAACGCTCCGAAAAGATTCTGGAATCCAGACCAATGTAGCACCCTGACTTGGCCGGCCGCAGTAAAGTGACATTCCGTGCGAAGGGGTCCCGAAACTGACGCGCGCGCAGTTTCCAAATATAATCTCTTCAGGTCCCCTTTCATTCCGACGCGCTCAGTGCCTTGCGCCGGTCTGCAAGTGAGCCGCGCACGGGTGCTGACCACCTTATGAATCAAGACGACTTGATCCTGGTGACTGGCGCGACGGGCTTTCTGGGCACGCAAGTGGTCCGGGAGCTGTTGCAACGCGAGCCACGTGCCAGACTTGCCCTGCTCATTCGCCCGCGTCCGGGGCAAACTCCTGCTAAACGCGCCGAATCGATTCTTGACTCCGCGGATTCGTCGCGCGTGCAGGTTTATGCCGGAGATGTAAGCGAGATCAACTGCGGGCTGGACGCTGCGACCCGGCAGCTTCTCTGCGCTGAGGCCACGCGCGTCATTCATTGCGCAGCTACCGTGCGCTTCGATCACTCTCTGGCGCAGGCCCGGCAAATGAACGTGGAGGGGACGCGGAAGATGCTCGACTTCGCAGCCGCCATGCGCTCTCTCAGGAGCTTTGTCTACGTCGGCACTGCATATGTGGCGGGCGAGCGTGAAGGACTGATTCGCGAGAATGAGCTCGACGTGGGCCAGCGTTTCCGCAACACCTACGAGCAAACCAAGGCCGAAGCCGAGGCGCTGGTGCGCTCCCGCGTGGGCTCACTTCCCGGTGTCATTTTGCGTCCAAGCATCATTGTGGGAGATTCGCGGACGGGCGTCACCTCGAGCTTCAAGATGCTGTACTGGCCGCTCAAGATCTACTCGAGAAGACTTTGGCGCACTGTGCCGGGATATCCCGATGCCGTTCTGGATATTGTTCCCGTGGATTACGTGGCAAGAGCCGTCGCACAGCTTGCTTCCGACGAAAGCGCCCTGGGAAGCACCGTTCACTTATGTGCCGGGCCTCGCGGCAGCGCGACAATCGAGCGTGTCGCGAGGCGCGCGGCGGAATACTTCAAAGTGCGCGAGCCGCGTTATGTCGATCCGAAAATCTTCTTCGCTGCCGTGCGGCCTCTGCTGTCTCTTGCGCTGTGGGGGAAAAAGCGGCGCGTGCTGATTGACGGCGCCGCCTACCGCGACTACTTCACCATGCGCATGCAGTTCGACACCACCAACGCCGAACGGCTGCTCGCGCCTGCGGGAATCTTTCCGCCACACGTCATGGAGTATCTTGACCGGCTGCTTCATTATTGCGTGGCCAGCGATTGGGGCCGCAAGGAAATTCCGGCACTATGAGTCTTATTCGCCGCATTCAGCTCGCCCGAGACCGCAACATCACCATGGCCAACCTGGTGGACGAATTGCTGCGCCGGAAGGGAGATTGCGAGGTCGCAGTCGGCGAAGATGGGCCATTTTATCTTTCTGACCTGCATGCGGCAATTTGCCGGATCGACGGATTCCTGCGCCATTCCATCGGCCTGCGCCCCGGAGAGCCGGTTGCCATTTATTGCGCGAACGACCGCAATTGCTTCCACTGGTTCCTCGGCATCATTCGCGCCGGCGGTGTTGCAGTCCCGCTCAATCCTCAACTTTCTCTCAGTGAGGTGCGGCGCATACTTGGCGATAGCGGCACACAGGTTCTGGTTGTTGATAAATGCGTATTTGAACGCAGTATCGTGGACCGCGGCGCGCTGAACGTCCGCGCCTGGATTCAGGATGACGAAGATGCGGAGACCATGGACGGATTTGTGCACATCGGCGATTGCGGTACACCGCTCCCGCCGGCCGCTATCGATCCCGCGGCAACCGTAGCGGTCTTCCACACCTCCGGGACCACCGGATTTCCCAAGGGGGCGGCGCTTTCAAGCCGTGCTCTGCTCGGCGCGCGCTCGTCGACGGTATTTGCGGGTCTTTTTCTCGGTCCAAAAGACCTCGCTCTTGTCGCATTGCCCTGGTCACACATTATGGCGGTCAGCATTGCCGTCTACGGTTTGATGGCCGGAGTGCGCGGATGCTTTCTCGAGCGCTTCGACGTGGAAAACGCGCTCGATCTGGTTGAGCGATACCGGGTCACTGCCTTTGTAGGCGTGCCTGCAATGCTTGCCCGGCTGGTCAATAGCAATCCCGACCCCCGCCGTCTGGCGAGTCTGCGCGTCTGGCTATCCGCCAGCGACTACTTGCCTTCTGAGGTTCGCCTGCGCCTGAGCGAATTTGGCGCTATTCTTCGCCTCCCCGGCGGCCGGCGCATCCCTCCAATCTTGCTCAATGGCTACGGCATGGTCGAATTAGGTGGACTCGCCATGATGGGCATCGAACTGTCCGTCTTCCCAGGCGGCGCCCAACTGTATTTTCCTGTCCCGCCCTTCCGCGTTCGCATCGCCGATGAGAACGGCCGGAGCGTCCGGGCAGGCGCCCCAGGCGAGTGCCAGGTTCGTCGCCGCGGAATGAATCCCCACTACTGGAAGGATAAGGACAACAGCAACGGCCTTTTGACCCGCGATGGCTGGCTGCGCACCGGCGACCTGGCGACGCGCAACCGGCTTGGCCTGATCCGGATCGTAGGGCGCATCAAGGACGTCATCAAGTCTGGGGGATACTCGGTTTATGTCCGCGAACTGGAAGAAACCGTACTGGCTCATCCTGGGGTTGTGCGGGCCGTCGCCTTCGGTTTACCGCACACAGAAAAGGGTGAAGTTCCGGTTGCCGCGGTCGAGCTGCATCCTGGCGCCCGAGCCACCGAAGATGTTCTGCTTGCGTGGTGCCGCCAGCGCCTTGCCGCCTACAAAGCGCCACGGCGCATCTGGATTGTTGATCCTGGAGGCTTGCCTCAGAATCACAACGGCAAGGTTCTCAGGCAGGTCCTGCGCGAACGATTCTCTGCAGAGACCGCTTAGTCGTGGCGGAGCGCATCCACTGGAGAAAGTTTCCCAGCGCGCCAGGCCGGAACGGCGCCGGCAATTAGCCCCGCCAAGAGTGCGATCACCATCGCCTGCAAGAGCAGCGGCCACTCGATCGAAGCTGAGACAAATGTCGCGGTCTGTGGCAGGCTCGCCAGCACACGCAGAGATCCCCATCCCAGCAGGAGTCCGAACACTCCACCCCCCAGGCCGAGAATGGCCGCCTCTAGCTCGATGAGCAGCAGTATTTGCACCCTTTTCCATCCCATGGAGCGCAACGTGCCAATCTCCTGCGTGCGCTCGAAGACGCTCATCACCATGGTGTTCGCAATTCCCAGAATTCCGATTACGAGTGCAAGCATCGACGTGCCCCACGCGGAAGCCTGGGCAAGCTTGACGAACTGATTGTCGCTGGCGCGCTCCGCCGCGGGAATTGCTTTAAGGCCCGGCAGAGCGGCTTCAATCTCCACCTGGGCGCGCTTCATGTAGTGGTCCCACGCCTCGCCGCGCGGCGCAGGCCGCAAACGCACGTCGATCGTCGACACTTTACCTTCGACACTGCTTAACCGCTGCAGCTCATCGAGCGGCATGGCCACAGCATCGGCTTCCAATGCCGACGCGCCATGATAGACGCCCGTCACTATAAACGGCGTCCCCTCTATCTCCAGAGTGTCGCCGGGCTTTTTCTTCAACCCCTGTGCCAGAACGTCACCCAACATCACCTCCGGCTGGCCATCGCGAAACCGCCTTCCTGAAAGGATCTGCAATGAGTCGAGCTGGTATCCGCTCGCCAGCCACCCGTAAACCAGGGCATTTTCATCCGAGGTCAGGTCCATCTCGTTGATGATCGCTGGCGATGCCTGAGCCACAACAGGAATGGTTTTCAGCTTGTCGGTCACGGATTCATCCAGAGAAGTGTTCAGAAACGTGCCGCGAATGACCGCAATGTCCGTGCGGCTGCTGGAGTAGATCTGCATCCATTGCTGTTCGAAGGACCGCGAGAAGCCCACGAGGCCCACGAATGCGCCCACCGCCATGCTGATTCCGCCGAGAGTCAGCAAGGTTCTCAGCCTTCGGCGGCGTAGATTCTTCCCGACAAATCCCGTAAACGAGAGTGAGGAGGCCATCAACCCGGAGCGGTTCCTGTGGAGCAGAGATGAGCAAAGAAAGAACGCCCAGAGAACCCGGCAGCGTTCACTTCACCCGTCCACAAGAATATGAGGTCGAAGCGCTTCTGGCAATGTGTTGCCCGATGGGCTTCAGATGCCTTCACCCATGGTGACGTACACCTTCATCCGCTCGAGCTCGACGCGATAGGCACTCCGCTCCGCCTCTTCGGCTGCAAACGGATCGGGTGGGCAAGGCTCCGCGCCCAGCCGTTGTTCCAACTCCTCCACGCGCGACGACAGCGCGATCAGGGCGTCCGAGAGCGGGTCCTTGATGTCGTGAGGATCCGTGAGGAGCACGCGCTCGCCGTTGCGGTAGACGATATGGGCGGGAACGCCGACCACCGTCGAATTCGGCGGCACATCGGAAAGAACGACAGAGCCGGCGCCCACACGCGAATTTTCGCCCACGGTCAGGTCGCCCAGGATGTTGGCGTTATTGCCAATAAATACGCGATCGCAAATCGTCGGATGGCGCTTGCCGTGGCCCTTCCCGGTGCCGCCCAACGTCACGCCCTGGTACATGGTCACGTCGCTGCCCACGATCGCGGTCTCGCCAATCACCACCCCGGTCGCGTGGTCGATAAACAAGCGCCGCCCGATCAGCGCGCCGGGATGAATGTCGACGCCGGTGTAGAAGCGGCCCACCTGCGAGAGCACGCGCGCCAGCAAACGCAAGTGGTGACGCCAAAGCCAGTGCGACACGCGATAAATCCACACCGCCCAAAGTCCCGGATAGCAAAGCAGGACCTCCAAGCGGGTGCGCGCAGCCGGATCGCGCTCCATGATGGAGTTGATGTCGCCGCGTATTCGGCCAAAGATCGACATGACTTTCAACGGACAAAGAGACTCGGGACGTAGCGACCAAGAGCCGGACGGGTGTATGCAGATTTGCCCAGTCCCTCAGTCCCTATGTCCCTACGTCTCTGCCTTTCTTACGCGGGCACCGCGATCGGCTCGGCCTGCAACGCCAACGCCTGCTGGCGCAGCGGCTCAAAGAGCACACTCGACAGATAGCGTTCGCCGAAGTCGGGTAGCACAACCACAATCAGCTTGCCTGCATTCTCAGGCCGCGCGGCCACCTTGAGCGCCGCGCTTGCCGCAGCACCTGAGCTGATACCGACAAAAAGGCCCTCCTCCTTCGCCAGCCGGCGCGCCATTTCCACTGACTCGTCGTTGGTCACCTGGACCACTTCGTCGATGAGCTTGGTGTCGAGAATGCTGGGGACAAATCCGGCGCCGATTCCCTGGATCTTATGCGGGCCGGGCTTGCCGCCGGAGAGCACTGGGCTGTCGGTCGGTTCCACGGCGACGGCTTTAAACGTGGGCTTCTTGGGTTTGATGTAGTTCGCCACGCCGGTGATGGTGCCGCCGGTGCCGACGCCGGAAATCAAAATGTCGACTTTGCCGTCGGTGTCATCCCAAATTTCCGGGCCGGTTGTCTTCAGGTGGATGGCCGGGTTGGCGGGATTATCGAACTGCTGCAGGATGTAGCCGTTGGGAGTCTTCTCGAGGATCTCGTTGGCCTTGGCGATCGCGCCCTTCATGCCGTTCGGGCCCGGGGTAAGCACAATCTCGGCGCCGTAAGCCAGCAGCGTTACGCGGCGCTCCAGGCTCATGGTTTCGGGCATCGTCAGGATGATTTTGTAGCCCTTGACCGCAGCCACAAATGCCAGCGCGATGCCGGTATTGCCGCTGGTGGGCTCAATCAGAATCGTCTTGCCGGGTGCGATCTTGCCGGCCTTTTCGGCGGCGTCGATCATGGCGAACCCGATGCGGTCCTTCACGCTCGATGCGGGGTTCTGGCTTTCCAGCTTGGCGACGACGGTAGCGGGCAATCCCGCTGCCACACGGTTCAGCCGCACCAGGGGAGTGCGGCCAATCAATTCAGTTACATTCGCGGCAATGCGCGCCATGATGATCTCCTTTTTCCAGGGCCATGGGCCCGGATGGCTTGTGGAACGGATTCTAAGGGAATGGTGCAGCTTGTCAGTGGGAAAAACGCGCGCAATCGAGCGCACAAGGGCATCGGAGCTGGCACCAGGACAGTGTTAGCGACATCGATGCATAAGAGTAGCGTAGACCCAACGCGCCCGATATGGCAAGACCTAAAGTCTGAGCAGCCACTAGCCGGGATGCCCGATCGTACCCCAATCACCGCCGGCTTGCGTGGTATGCATTCCCGCCCAATCATCACTCGTTCCCGTCGGGATGGTCGACCGCTCCATTACTCATCGCCCACGTCACAAAGCCGTCCGGCGGATTCTTTAACGCCGCGATATTGGCCCCCTTCAGGCTCTTGATGTGCTGCCAAACGACGTCCTTCAGATCCGCTTGGCTCAGGTCCGAGTCGTCCAGCGAAGCGCCTGAAAGGTCCGCTCCAACCAGGCTGGCGCCAGTCAGGTCGCTATTGCGAAGATCCGCCTGTACAAATCTCGCGCGATCGAGGCGCGCGTTTCGGAGGTTCGCCGAATTGAGATTGGAAAGGGTGAAATCGACAGAGGTGAAATTGCTGTTCCGAACATCGGCTGCGCTGAAATCGGAGCGCATCAGATTCGCGCGATGCAGATCGAGGCCTTGAAGGAATGCTGAAGAAACATCGACTCCAACCAGCGGCACTTTGTCCGCGTTCAGTTCCTGCAACGCTTCGATCCTTCCGCCGCTGCCCCCCTTGCCCTGCGCCGTGTTAATCACCTGCCACGCCTGGTAATGCCGTTGTTTGATCCGGTCGCCCGACTCGGAAAAGTAAAAGATGACAGCGACCAGGACGGAAAACGTGCCCAGATACTCTAAAACCTCGAGGAACGACCAATTGCTCAGCAGGAACGCAACCCAATCCCCGATCCATTCAATGGCCACGAATGGAGTCACCCATTTCCACTTCGCGGCGACGCTTTGTTTCCTGATCTTCCACGGTTCGGGCCGCACTCTGGGTTGGTGCAGAATCATCGCAATTCCCTTCTCCGTCAACCCGTGTTCCTCAGGCCGGCCGAGATCCCGTTGATCGTCGCCGCGATCGCCCGATTCACTTCGGGCGTGTCCTCGCCAGCGCGCTTGCGGCGCAGCATGTCCACCTGAATCAAATGCATGGGATCGACGTAGGGATTGCGCAGCTTGATCGAGTGAGCGAGCACCTGGTTCGTCTGCAGCAGCTCCTTTTGACGCGTGACGGCAAGAACAGCACGCACAGTGCGATGGAACTCCGATTCGAACATGTCGTAAATCCGCTCGCGCAGCTTCGCATCGCCCACCAGCGTGGAGTAGAGCCGCGCCGTGCCCAGGTCGGCTTTGCCCAGAGCCATCTCCACGTTGCGCAGCAGATCGATGAAGAGCGGAAACTCTTTGGCCATGGTTTGCAGCAGGGCAAGACTCGCTCCGTGGGGCGCGTCCGGCCGCGCAAGAAACTGGTCGATCGCAAATCCCACGCCGAACCATGCGGGCACAAGCAGCCGCGATTGCGTCCAGCCAAACACCCAAGGAATGGCACGCAAATCGGAAAGCTTGGGCGAATCGCTGCGGCGCGCGGGGCGCGAACCAATCTTGGCATTCTCCAGCTCGCCAACCGGCGTGCTCTGCTCAAAGTATGTGATCACGCCGGGGTCTTCGAGAATTTGCTTGCGGTACGAGTCATATGCCAGGCTCGACAGCTCATCGAGCGCGGCTTCCCACTCCGGTTTGAGCACGCCGGTGAAGTGGCCTTCGGGGTCGCGCGCGTTGGGCCGGGCCAAGGCGTCGAGAGACGCGGCAATCATGAGCTCGAGATTGCGCTCGGCCAACACTTCGTCGGCGTACTTGAAGTTGAGCACCTCGCCCTGTTCGGTGATGCGCAACTGGCCATCGAAGGAGTCGAAGGGCTGAGCGAAGATGGCGCGATGCGTCGGTCCACCTCCGCGGCCTACGGTGCCGCCGCGGCCGTGGAAGATGCGCAGCTTCAGACCAGCCTCGCGCGCCACCACATGCAGGTCGCGATGCGCGCGGAAGATTTCCCACGTGGAGGTCAGCATTCCGCCGTCCTTGTTCGAGTCGGAGTAGCCTAGCATGATCTCCTGCCAGTTGCCCCAGGATGCGAGCAGCCTGCGGTAGTCGGGGCGGCTCCACAGCTCGCGGCAAATCGACGGCGCATTGCGCAAATCTTCGATGGACTCGAACAGTGGCACCGGCATCAGGCCGGGATCGCGGCCCGGCTCTTCTCCCGCGCCTTCTACCGTCACGCCGCCGAGGCGCGCCAGGCGAATCACCGCCAACACATCCTCAACCGAAGATGCGCCGCTGATTACATATTGGCGAACCGCCTCCGGCGAGCATCCGCCTTTGACCTCGGCCACCACACGGAAGGTCTCCAGCACGCTCGCCGTTTCCTGCGAGAGACCGTTTTGCAGCGCGGGCGCAATGGTGTCGCTGATGGCCTCGCGCAACGCGGAAGCATGAATCCGCGCGTGCTGGCGAATGTCGAGCGTCTGCAGATGCAGGCCGAAGGTGCGCACCTGGAGGATGAGCGGATCGATGAGCGTGCGCGCGATGCGAATACCCTCATGCTCGGCCAGCGATGCGCGCAACGTTTCAAGATCGTCCAGGAAATCCTGAACCGAACAGTAGGGCGGCAGCGCCTGAATGAGCTTGTCCTGGGTGCGCGCCAGCGTGAAAGATGTAACGGGCAGCCCACCGCCGGAACCTAGCCCATCGCTTGCCCGCTCCAGCGTCCGTTGGATGCGCGCCTTGAGGCAGATGACGAAGCGGCGGTAATACTCGAACTCATATTGCGAGCCGAAGACCTCCGCCTCCTGCGTGTGTACCTGTGCGACATAGGCGCGCAAGCGCTCGAGCAGCGCCTCGCTCACCGGCTGCTGCTGCGCGCTCGTCGTCAGAAGGTCGATGATGCCGTCGAGTTGGCGCTGGTAATAAAGCAGCAAATGTCCGCGCGCGAGCTGCAGAGCAGCCCGCGTCACTTCGGGAGTGACAAAAGGATTTCCGTCGCGGTCGCCGCCGATCCACGAGCCGAAGCGCAACACCAGCGGAAGCTCCAACGGCTCGATGTCGAGATCGTACGCCGCCAACAATGCCGTCGAAATCTCGCGGTAGAGCTCCGGCAGCGTTTCGAAGATTGAGACGTCGTAGTAGTCGAGGCCCATCTTTACTTCGTCGTAAACGGTGGGCCGGCGCGAGCGCACCTCGTCGGTCTGCCAGAGGCCAGTGATTTCGGCTAGCACGAGCTCTTCGAGCCGCGCCATGTCCTGCTCTGGCAGTGGAATGCGATCGAGCGCCTCGAGAAACTCGCCGATACGCCGGCGCTTGAACATCACCGTACGCCGCGCCGCCTCTGTGGGATGCGCTGTGAACACAGGAACGATGAGCACGCGGCGCAACCAGTTCAGCGCCTCCTCGGCGCCGATGCCTACGCGGCGCATTTCGCTTAGCGTGCCTGCGAGCGACCCGCGCTGCCGGCCAGCCTGGCCGCTGAGCCGCAGCGCCACACGGCGCCGCTTGCGATGGTTGGTCTCAGCCAGATTGATGAGCTCGAAATAGAAGGCAAACGCCCGCGTGAGCAGGATGGCGCGCTCCACGGGCAGCGAGTGCACCAGCTCCATCGCTGCGGAGTCCTGGCGTGCGGCCTCCTCGGCTTTTTCGTGCGCGTCGGCGTCGCGGCGGCGAATGGTGCCCTGCCGCAGCGCTTCGACCTGCGCAAAGA